>ORJL011632023.1_pt1 | contig 14104 bp, 18 predicted proteins | sample 1779941 | NCBI WGS metagenome assembly ORJL01 (sample SAMEA104232317, study PRJEB22302) | groundwater metagenome | biome: forest; feature: aquifer; material: groundwater | place: USA | collected 2011-08-07 | depth 5.8 m
AAGCCGCCTATCAGCCCGGCATCGTGCCGGCCAACACCTACAACGGCCAAATCGAGGCTACGCCGACCGTGACCATCCAGAACTTCCTCGTCAGCCACGAGGGCGTTGCCGCCGACACGGCCTACAAGATGACCAAGGCCATCTTCGACAACCTGCCCGAGCTGCATGCCGCCCATGCCGCCGCCAAGGCGATCAGCCGCGATAACGCCGCCAAGGCACCGCCGGTTCCCCTGCATCCGGGCGCTGAGAAGTACTACAAGGAAGTCGGGCTGCTGAAGTAAGCCCAGATTGCAGTACGACCACGTCACCGCCCCGAACCATGGGGCGGAGGAAATCTCCGAGCACGGCATCCCGCGCCGCCTCGGCGGCTTGTCGCTGAAGATCCTCACAGCCATCTGTTTGGCCTTCTCCGCTTTCCAGCTCTACATTGCCGCCTTTTCGCCGCTCTCCAGCCTGACCACGCGCAGCCTGCACGTGGGCTTCCTGCTCGCCGTCACGCTGATCCTCTATCCCAGCTTCCGCCACGGCGCGAAGATCTCGCGCGTGCCCTGGCACGACTGGTTTCTCGCCGGCGGCGCCTTCCTGCTGTCGACCTACCACTGGATCTTCGAGGCCGACCTGATCCAGCGTTCCGGCGATCCCTCGGGCGCCGACATCGCCGTCGGCGTGGTCTTCGTCATCATGGTCTTCGAGGCCACGCGCCGCGTCATGGGCCTGGCCCTGCCGACCATGTGCGGCGTTGTCCTCGCCTACGGCTTCTGGGGCCAGTACCTGCCCGAGTTCGTCGCCCACCGCGGCTACAGCTTTGAACAGATCATCGACAACCTCTACCTGTCCACCGAGGGCATTTTCGGCGTGCCGACCTTCGTCTCGGCGACCTACATCTTCCTCTTCATCCTGTTCGGTTCCTTCCTCGAGCACGCCGGCATGATCCGCCTGTTCAATGCCATCGCGCTCGGCACCGTCGGCCATACCCAGGGCGGGCCGGCCAAGGTCGCGGTGCTGTCATCCGGCATGATGGGCACCATCTCCGGCTCGGGCATCGCCAACGTGCTGACCGTCGGCCAGTTCACGATTCCGCTGATGACGCGCTACGGCTATTCGCCGGTGTTCGCCGGCGCGGTCGAGGCCACGGCCAGCATGGGCGGGCAGATCATGCCGCCGGTGATGGGGGCGGTGGCCTTCATCATGGCCGAAACGCTCAACGTGCCGTATTCGGAAATCGTCAAGGCGGCGATCATTCCGGCCCTGCTGTACTACTTCACCGCCTTCTGGATGGTGCACCTCGAAGCCGGGCGCAACGGCCTGAAGAGCATCCCGAAGGATGAACTGCCCAATCCCTGGAAGGCGCTCAAGGCCGACTGGCACCTGGCGCTGCCGCTGGTGGCGCTGGTGTTCATGCTCTTCCATGGTTTCACGCCGATGTTCGCCGGCATCGTCGGCCTGGCGCTGACCGCCATCCTGATCCTCGGCGCGGCGATCGCGGCGCGGATTTCGAGCACGGCCTTCCGCTACGTATTCTGGCTCGCGGTCGGCTTCGCCGCGTCGCTGTTCGCCAAATACGGCATCTACCCGGTGCTGGCCGTGATCGCCGCGCTGATCGCCATCAGCCTGTCGGTCAAGGGCGGCATGCACACCCTGCACACGCTGAAGATGAGCCTGGTCGACGGCGCCAAGCAGGCGATCCCGGTGGGCCTGGCCTGCGCCATCGTCGGCACCATCGTCGGCATCCTGGCGCTGACCGGCGCCGCCTCGACCTTCGCCGGCTGGATCATGCAGCTCGGCGAAAAAAGCCTGTTCCTTTCGCTCGTGCTGACCATGGTGATCTGCATCATCCTCGGCACCGGCATCCCGACCATTCCCAACTACATCATCACCGCAGCGATTGCCGCGCCGGCACTGGCCAAGCTCGGCGTGCCGCTGATCATCAGCCACATGTTCGCCTTCTACTTCGGCATCATGGCCGACCTGACACCTCCGGTGGCGCTGGCCGCGCTGGCCGCGTCCTCGATCGCCAAGGCCGACCACGACGCCATCGGCTGGAAGGCGACGCAGATCGCCATCGTCGGCTTCGTCGTGCCCTACATGGCCGTCTATGAGCCGGCGATCATGCTGCAGGGCGAGTTCACCGTGCTCGGGGTGGTCGCCGCCGTAAGCAAGGCCATCCTCGCCATCATGCTCTGGGCTGCCGCCACGATCGGCTACTGGCGCATGCGCCTGGCTGTCTGGGAGCGCATCGGCGCGGTGGTCGCGGCCTGCCTGCTGGCCGCCTACCTGCCCTGGTCGGACGAGATCGGCATCGTGCTGGCGGCATTGCTCATGGCGCGGCACTGGCATGCCGCGCGCCGTATCGCCAGCGCCAGCGCCGTGCGTCACCCTGGGAACTCTTAGGCACCATGCTCTGCCTCGCCGCGGGCGCGGTCTCCGCCGTGCTTGCCATCGACGCCTTCACCCTGAGCTGGGTCCATTCCATCGAAAAAATCCGCTGGGAGGAGGACTGGCGCATCGAGGCCGGCGCGCTGGTGCTGGCCGAAGCGCGCATTCGCGGCAGCGGCGCCGGCATGGAACCGCCCGCCGGGGCCGTGCTGAAGAAAGGCGTCTGGCACTACCGGCCGCGGCTGCCGCCGCAAGCCGTGCTGCGCCTGACCCATTCGCCGCATGCCGGCGGCTACACGCTATGCACGGCGACCGTCTGCGCACCGCTTGCGGATCACCTGCCGGGGATCGACAATACGACGACGATCGAACTACGGGAATGCCCGCGATGAAAGCCTATGCCGCCGTTGTTGCCGCCCCTTCCTTCAGCATCGGCATCGAATGCAATGCCGACGAGATCACCGGCATCGACTATCTGGAGCCGCGGCCCGAAGTCGCGCCGCAGACTCCGCTGGCACAGGAGGCGGTGCGCCAGTTGCGTGCATGGCTGAAGGACCCGGCCTTCGAATTCGGCCTGCCGCTGGCGCCGGCGGGCACGCAATTCCAGCGCCGCGTCTGGCAGCGGATTGCGGCGATCCCGCCGGGCCGGACCATGAGTTACGGCGACGTTGCGGCCGCCATCCGCAGCGGGCCGCGCGCCGTGGGCAATGCCTGCGGCGCCAACCCCTTCCCGATCGTCGTACCCTGCCATCGCGTCGTCGCCGCCAACCAGGGCCTGGGCGGTTTCGGACGGCAAGGCGGCGGCTTCCTGCTCGACATCAAGCGCTGGCTGTTGCGCCGCGAGAATGCCCAGCTCTGAAGCCGGGCTGATCGACGAATTCATCGACGCCCTGTGGCTCGCCGATGGGCTGTCGAAAAATACCCTGGGCAGCTACCGCAGTGACCTGGCGCTGTTCGCCGCATGGCTGGCGCAGTCCGGCAAGTCGATAGTCGGCGCCGACGCCGCGGTGATCAACGCCTATCTTGCCCACCTGCACGCGCGCCCCGACGGCATCAAGTCGGCCAGCCAGCGCCGATTGATGGCGACGCTGCGCCGTTGCTACCGCTGGCTGCTCGACCAGGGGCGATTGCAGGCCGACCCCTTGCTCAACATCGACAAGCCGCCGCCGATCCAGCGCTTTCCGAAAACCCTGTCGGAAAAGCAGGTCGAGGATCTGCTCGCCGCGCCCGACGTAGGCACCGCGCTGGGCCTGCGCGACCGGGCCATGTTCGAGCTGCTCTACGCCACCGGCCTGCGCGTATCGGAGCTGGTCGGCATCCGCCTGTTCGAGCTGAGCCTCAACGACAACGTGGTGCGCGTGATGGGCAAGGGCTCCAAGGAACGCCTGGTGCCGCTGGGCCAGGTCGCCGCCGACTGGCTGCGGCGCTACATCGGCGGTGCGCGCAACGAGCTGCTGAAGCAGCACGTGTCGGATGCGATTTTCGTCACGACGCGCGGGGCCGCCATGACGCGGCAGATGTTCTGGACCCTGGTCAGGAAGTACGCGCTGAAAGCCGGCATTCCACCGCAACGCACTTCGCCCCATGTGTTGCGCCATGCCTTCGCCACCCATCTGCTGAACCACGGCGCCGACCTGCGCGTGGTGCAGTTGCTGCTGGGTCATGCCGACATCTCGACCACTCAGGTCTACACCCACGTCGCACGCGAACGCCTCAAGCAATTGCATCACCTGCACCACCCGCGCGGCTGAATCCATTCACGCCGGGCAGGCGTGCCGCTGCAGTGCCTGCACGATCTCGCCGCTGGCCTTGTCCTGGACGAAGACCGCGACGCCGAGGTCGCCGCGCTTCCAGTCGGCATCGAGCGCGATGTGCCGGTGCAGCGCGACGCGGCCTTCGCGATCCGGCGCCAGCGGCCCGACCAGGCGGCGCACCACGTAATCGTGACGCAGCGTTTTGCCGGCATTCTCGCCGGCGCGCACTACCGACTCGAGATTGTTTTCATAGAGCGCCAGCCATGCCTCCAGACCCGGCCGCGCCGCGACGACCTCGCCGCTGACGGCAAGCCCGGCCGCCCCCACCGCCTCGATGCGCAGCACGATGCGCGCGGCCGCAGTGCTGTCGCGCAGGCCGTCGAGCGGGCTGCCGCCGCTGCGCCAGTCGCGGCCGTTGCGCAGAAACTGCGGCGTATACCCCAGACGCGAGCGGGCGAGTTCAGCCATCGCCTGCTGCCGCCGGGTATGCAGCGGGCTGGCGAAGCGATCGGTCCAGCCCAGGCGATCCCAGTAGTCGACGTGAAAGGCCAGCGGCACCAGCCGCCCGGCGTACTCGGCCACGCCCTTGAGTCCGGACAGGCGGCGGTCGGCGGGCGGACAACTGTCGCAACCTTCCGAGGTATAGAGCTCGAGCAGCACGGCGCGCTGCTCGCCGCTTTGCGCCGCGCAAACGGCCGCGCGCGCGACCGGGGCGGCTAGCGTGCCGCACAGGCAGGCCAGCATCAGCGGGGCAAATCGTCCTGGTTTCATCGTGGCGCTCCTGTGGTCGACTTCATTCCTTGGTCGCGCGAAGCGGCGATTCCTTACGTGGCAGGGGCGTAGAATTCAGGGCATGAAATCCGATACCAGTTACCCGATTGCGGGCCCCGAAACCCCGGCGACCAAGTTCCTGCACAAGCACGGGATCGCCCATTCCAACCATCTCTACGACTACGAGGAGCATGGCGGCACGCAGGTGTCGGCGCGCGAACTCAATGTCGCCGAGCACGCCGTGGTCAAGACCCTGGTCATGGAAGACGAGAACGCGAAGCCGCTGATCGTGCTCATGCACGGCGACCGCAAGGTGTCGACCAAGGAACTGGCGCGCCAGATCGGCGTCAAGAAGGTCAGTCCGTGCAAGCCCGAGGATGCCCTGCGCCACACCGGCTACATGGTCGGCGGCTGTTCGCCCTTCGGCACCAAGAAAGTGTTGCCGGTGCATATGGAAAAATCCATCCTCGACCTGCCGCTGATCTACATCAACGGCGGCCGCCGCGGCTATCTGGTCGGCGTCCATCCGCACGACATCCTGCGCGTGCTGCAGCCGAAGATCGTCGAGTGCGCGCTGAAAGATTAGGCGACTAGCGCGATTTATAAGTTGGCAGGCTGAGCTGGTAGCGGATCGAGGCCAGGCGCAGGCCGAGCACCACCGCGGCGCCGGCCGCCGCCGCGGCCGCATCGCCGAGACCCAGGTGCATGGCCCCGAGCAGGGTCAGCGCGCCGAGCCAGGAGGCCGTGGCGTAGAGCGTGCCGGGGCGCATCACCAGCGGCACTTCATTGACCAGGATGTCGCGCAGCATGCCGCCGACGACGCCGGTGATGACCGCCAGGAGCGAAACGGAAAGCCAATGCACGCCGGCGGCGAGGCCGACCTGGCAGCCGACCACGGTGAATAGCGCGAGGCCCACGGCATCGGGCACCACGAACAGTCCGGGGCGCACGCGGACGCGCCGCGCCAGGACGAAGGTGAAGCCCACCGCGAGCAGGCCGCAGACCAGATAGGCGACATCGACCAACCAGAACACCGGCCGATCCAGCAGCAAGTCGCGCAGCGTGCCGCCGCCGAGACTGGTGGCGAGCCCGACCACCACCGCGCCGACCAGGTCCATCTTCTTGTCCTCGGTTTCCAGCACCGCCGAGGCGGCATTGACCGCCACCGCCGCCATGCCGACGGCGTAGATCAGCTCGGCCGGTGCGGACCAGGGTGTAAGAAGCGGCGTCATCGAGAGCGTTCGATCTGCACGCCGACGCGGCGCACGCCTTTCATGATGCCCATCTTGGCGATGCTGATCTTGACCCAGGGCGCGCCGAATTCGTCGAGCAGCAGGCCGATCACGTATTCGCCGAGGGTTTCCAGCAGGTTGAAGTGGCGCGTCGCCAGCTCGGCGCGGATGCGCTCGATCACCGCGTCGTAGCGGATGGTCTGCTCGATGTCGTCGTTCTGCGCCGCCGCGTCGGGCACGCCGAAGGTCAGGCTGATTTCCAGCGTCTGCGGCGCCGCCTTCTCGCGCTCGAAAATCCCGACGTGGGCTTCGACCCGCATGTCGTCGATGAAAATGAAGTCCATCCCGCCTCCTTTACAATGCGGCTCATTCTATGGAATCCGCAATGAACCTGCTCGTCTTCGCCGCGCTGGGCTACCTGCTCGGCTCCGTGCCCTTCGCCGTCATCGTCTCGCGCGCCTTCCGCCTCGCCGATCCGCGCAGCTTCGGCTCGGGCAATCCCGGTGCCACCAATGTGCTGCGCAGCGGCAGCAAGGCCGCCGCCCTGCTCACCCTGCTCGGCGACGCGGCCAAGGGCTGGCTGGCGATGTTCCTTGCCGCAAGAGTCGGCGCCGACGGCACGGCGGTTGCCGTGGCCGGCCTCGCGGCATTCCTCGGCCATGTATATCCCTTCACGCTCGGCTTTCGCGGCGGCAAGGGCGTGGCGACAGCGCTGGGTGTGCTGCTGGGTTTTTCGGGCGCGCTGGCCGGAATCACGATGGCGATCTGGCTGGGCGTCGTGGTGTTCAGCCGCTATTCCTCGCTGGCGGCGCTGGCCGCGGCAGCGGCGGCTCCGACGCTAAGCTGGTGGCTGCTGGGCGGCGCCGACGTCACTGCGGTGGTGACGCTGATGTGCGCCGTGCTGATCTACCGCCACAAGAGCAATATCGCGAAACTGCTGGCCGGAACGGAAGCCCGCGTTGGCGGCAAAAAACCGGCACGGGATGCGGAAACCCTATAATCGGTCTTTCAGCCCAGGCTCGTTTTCAGGAAGCGTTTCCATGGATGATCTGGATTTTTCCGGCAAGCCCGCCACGCCGCCGCCCCCTCCTGCCGCCAAGCCCGCACCCGCCGCGGAGCCGACGTCGCTCTATGAGCCCAAGCTCGCGCTCGAGTTCTTCAAGCTCGGCGGCACGCTGGAACAATTTGCCGCCGGCACGCAAATCTTCGTCGAGAACGATAAGACCTCGGGCTTCTTTTCCAAGGGTGCGCGCATGTACCTGCTGCTGGATGGCGACGTCACCCTGACCATCAAGGGCAAGCCGCTGGAACTGGTGCTGCCGGGCGAGATCTTTGGCGAAATGGCGGCGATCGCGGAATCGCCGCGCAGCGCCACCGCTACGGCGCGCAAAAACTGCCGCGTGCTGTCCCTCGACGAGAAGCTTTTCGTCCAGTCGCTGCAGCAGATGCCCGAGTTCGCCCTGATGCTGATGAGCGTCATGGCCCAGCGCCTGCGCCGCGGCGTGGCACGTCTGGCCAGCGCGAAAAAAATCTCGGCCGAAGTGCTGCAACACCAGAGCACGCTGGACAGGAAAATGCTCGCCGAACTGCAGCACGAACTCGGCGACCCGACACCCGCCGCCGCCGCCGCGGGCAAGACCGTGGTGACCAAGGGCGCGGTGGGCGCCTGCATGTTCGTCGTCACCGAAGGCCGCATCGCGATTTCGGTCGACGGCACGGTGATCGAGTATGTCGGGCCGGGCGGCGCCTTCGGCGAAATGGCGCTGGTCGACCGTTCCGGCCGTTCCGCCACGGCCACGGCGGAAACCGACAGCGCCTGGCTGCTGGTCGGGCGCAAGGAATTCCTCGCCATGGTCAAGTCGCGCCCCGCCTTCGGCATCGCGCTGATGCGCTCGATGAGCGCGCGCGTGCTACACATCGGCAAGCTGCTGGGTTCCTAGCTCAGTTCGTCGAGCGGCCAGCGCGGCCGCACCGCGAATGCGCCCTGCGCGGATGGCGGGCGTTCCCCTTGCAGCAGGCGCTGCGCGCCGCAGAAGGCGATCATCGCGCCATTGTCGGTGCATAACTCGAGCGCCGGATAGAACACGCGGCCGCCGATCTTCGCCATCGCCTCGTCCAGCCGCTGCCGCAGGCGCCGGTTGGCGCCGACGCCGCCGGCCACCACCAGGGATGAAAGCCGGTGCTGACGGCAGGCCGCGACAGCCTTGGCTGCCAGCACTTCGGTAACGGCTTCCTGGAACTCGGCCGCGAGGTCGGCGCGGTCGCCCTCCGTCAGTTCCCGCGCCCGCACTGCGGTGAGCACCGCCGTCTTCAGTCCGGAAAAGCTGAAGGACAGGTCGCCGCTGTTCAACATCGGCCGCGGCAGCTTGAATCGTCCCGGCGTGCCCGACTCGGCCAACTTGGCCAGCGCCGGCCCGCCCGGATAGCCCAGGCCGAGCAGCTTGGCGGTCTTGTCGAAGGCCTCGCCCGCCGCGTCGTCGAGCGATTCGCCAAGCAACTGATAGTCGCCGACGCGCGCCACGCGCATCAGTTGCGTATGTCCTCCGGAGACCAGCAGGGCGATGAAGGGGAAGGCCGGCGCGTCGTCGGCCAGCAGCGGCGACAGCAGATGGCCTTCGAGGTGATGCACCGGCAACGCCGGCACGGCAAGCGCCATGGCGAGCGACTCGGCAAAGCTCGCGCCGACCAGCAGCGCGCCGGCCAGGCCGGGGCCAGCCGTGTAGGCAATCGCGTCGATCTCATGCTGGGTGCACCCGGCCTCGGCCAGCACCCGCTCCAGCAACGGGATCAGGCGGCGCACATGGTCGCGCGAGGCCAGTTCCGGCACCACGCCGCCGTATGCCTCGTGCATCGCCACCTGGGTATGCACGGCGTGGCCCAGCAGGCCGCGCTCGGTGTCATAGAGCGCTACCCCGGTTTCGTCGCAGGAGGATTCGATGCCCAGCACTTTCATCGGCGGCATTCTACCGGTTGGATTTCGGCGTCCCTCACGAGCCCGGATGCAAACCATCTCCGCTACAATGATTCGAACACACGCGGAAGGAAGCATCATGAACCTGATAGAGCGCATCACCATCGAACCGGGAAAGTGCGGCGGACGGCCCTGCATTCGCGGCCTGCGCATTCGGGTCAAGGATGTGCTCGGCCTTCTCGCGGCCGGCGCCAGCCACCAGGAAATTCTCTCCGACTACCCCGATCTTGAGGACGCCGACATTCTCGCCGCCCTTAGTTACGCGGCCGAACAGAGCGATCACCTGGTCCTGCGCGCCGCTTGAAACTCCTGGTCGACAACCAGTTGCCTGAAGCTCTCGCCAGTTTCCTCGCGGAAAACGGGTTCGAGGCGATTCATGTGCGGCAACTCGGTCTTGGCGCAGTTTCCGACGCGGAAATCTGGACATTCGCCAAAGCCGGGGAATTTTGCATCGTCAGCATGGACGAAGATTTCCAGCATCTTGCCGCTCGTTACGGAACCCCACCCCAGGTCGTCTGGGTGTGACTTGGCAATGTGCGCAAGCCCGTCTTGCTCAAAGCATTTTCCGTGGTACTCGCCGATCTGCGCAGTGGGCTGGAGAACGGCACGCCCGTCATCGAGATTGGATAGGGCAAGCACTCCTCGCCCTCCCTGGCGACAGGTATCCATTGCCGGAGCCGACGAAGACGGCGCCCGTGAGCGAACACCCTAATCAGAACAGGCTCATTTGTGGCGTCGCTGTCGACGGCTTGCACGGAGGCAGGAATCCGCAGGTATCGAGCGGCGCCGACGGCGCATCCAGCCCCAGACGGCGCACCGCGACGCGAAAGCGCTGGGCGATGACCTCGGCCAGCGGCCCGCTGCCGCGCTGGCGGTTGCCGAAGGCGCTGTCGTATTCGCGGCCGCCGTGCAGTTGGCGCATCAGGCTATACACATGCTCGGCCTGCCCCGGCCGATGGCTGTCCAGCCAGGCGCGGAACAGCGGCTTCACTTCATGCGGCAGGCGCAGCAGGATGTAGCCGGCGGAACTCGCGCCTGCCGCGCGCGCCGCTTCGAGGATGCTTTCCATTTCGTGGTCGGCCAATGCCGGGATCAGTGGCGCCACCATCACCGCGGTCGGGATACCCGCCGCTACCAGCGCAGCGATCACCGAGAGCCGGCGCTGGGGAGACGGCGCGCGGGGTTCCATCGTCCGCGCCAGGCCGGCATCCAGCGTGGTGATCGAAATGGCGACATGCGCGCGCCTGCCGCGCGCCAGCTCCGTCAGCAGGTCGAGGTCGCGCAGGATCAGCGCCGACTTGGTGACGATGGTCACCGGGTGGCGCGTCTGCGCCAGCACCTCGAGGATGCCGCGCGTCACCCGCAGGCGGCGCTCCACCGGCTGCCAGGCATCGGTGTTGATGCCCAGCGCCACCGGTCGGCAAACGTAGCCGGGCTTCGCCAGTTCGCGGCGCAAGCTTGCCGCGGCGTCAGCCTTGTACGCAATCTTCGTTTCGAAATCGAGGCCCGGCGACAATCCCAGGTAAGCATGCGAAGGCCGCGCGAAACAATAGGCGCAGCCATGCTCACAGCCTCGGTAGGGATTGATCGAGCGGTCGTAGGGAATGTCCGGCGAACTGTTGTAGGTGATCACCGACTTCGCCGTATCGACGATCAGTTCGGTGGTCGGCGCGTCTTCCTCCTCGTTCCACCAGCCGTCGTCGGCCGCCTCGCGCTGCCAGGCATCGAAGCGGCCGTCGGGCGAAATCGCCGCGCCGCGACCTTTGCGGGGAGGGTTGACTTTCATACTGGCATTATATCCAGCATCCACAGGCATACCTTGCCGGGGCGAGACCCGGCAAAATGGCAATACTTCTGGATTCCCGCGTTCGCGGGAATGACGAAACACCAAGAGTCGGCGCCGACGACACGGCGACACCAAGAAATGTCCAAGAAAATCCTGCTCCTCTGTCACGACCTGACCACGCGCCTGCGCCTGACCCACGTCTGGTCGGCCGCGGGCGTGACGATGCTGCAACGGATCAGCAGCGAGGCGCCGGACTGCATCGTGATCGACCTCGGCCGGCTCGATGCGCTGCACGAGATCGCCCGCTTGCGCGCATTGCATCCCGAAGTGGACATCGTTGCTTGCGCCCCAAGCTTCGATGGCGTAGCGGTCGAAGCGGCGAAGGCGGCGGGCGCCACCGACTTCGCCGCGCGCAACCATGTCGAGCAACGCGTTGCGCGTCGCCTCAAGCTTCCCGATTGACCCCTGATGCACCTGCTGGTCGACATCTCAGCCCATGGCCTGGGCCATCTGGCGCAGACCGCGCCGGTAGTTAACGCTCTTCCGGCACTGGTACCCGGGCTGCGCCTGACGGTGCGCAGCGCGATCCCGCGCGAACGCCTGGCGCAACGCATTGCAGTCGATTTCGCGCATGTGCCCGAGGCACGCGATTTCGGCTTCGTAATGCGCAATGCGGTGGACATCGACCTGGCGGCAAGCGCGCGACGCTACCGCGAATTCCATGCCGACTGGCCGCAACGGGTGGCGGCGGAAGCTGACTGGCTGCGTGGGCACGAGGTCGATGCCGTCCTGAGCAACGTGGCCTACCTGCCGCTGGCCGCGGCGGCGCAGGTGGGCATTCCAGCCTTTGGCCTGAGTTCGCTGAACTGGGCTGACCTGTTTGCCCATTACTTGGGCCACGAGCCCTGGGCCGCGCAGCTCCACGCCCAGATGCTCGCGGCCTACAACGCGGGCCAGGCTTTCCTGCGCGTCGCCCCCGGGCTGCCGATGCCGCAGTTGCGGCGGCGGCAGGACATTGCGCCGATCGCCAGCCTGGGACGCCGTGATCGCTCACGCATATCCCGCCTGCTGAAGCTGGATGAGAGTGAGCGCTGGCTGCTGCTGGCCATGGGCGGCATGGAGTTTCGCCTGCCGCTGGAAGACTGGCCGCAGGTGCCTGGCCTGAACTGGCTGGTGCCGGCAGGCTGGAAGCTCGAACGTGGCGACGTGCGCGGTTTCCCGGTCGCCGGTCTCGATTTCACCGATCTGTTGGCCAGCGTCGACGTGGTGATCACCAAGCCGGGCTATGGCACCTTCGTCGAGGCCGCCTGCGGCGGCATTCCCATCCTCTATCTGGAGCGCGACGACTGGCCGGAGACGGTCCATTTCGCCCGCTGGCTTGGCGCCCATGGCCGCGCCGAAGCGCTGACGCGCGAGCGCCTGATGGCGGGGAATTTCGGCGACGCCCTGCAGCGGCTGTGGTCCGCGCCGGCACCGCCGCTGCCGCGGGCCGAGGGTGCCGGTCAGGCGGCGCACTGGCTGGCGACCCATCTGGAACCGGCCTGACGCCATCCGGGCGCCGAACGATTGACATCAAGGGCAAAGTGTATAAAATGCGCGCCTTTCCCGCCTTTCCAGGATTAACGCAATGCCGGGTATTCGCCTCAAGGAAAACGAGCCGTTTGAAGTCGCGATCCGCCGCTTCAAGCGCGCCATTGAAAAGACTGGTCTGCTGACCGAGCTTCGCGCACGCGAGTTCTACGAAAAGCCCACCACCGAGCGCAAGCGCAAGGCGGCGGCTGCCGTCAAGCGCCACCACAAGCGCATTCGCAGCCAGTTGCTGCCGCCCAAGATGTATTGAGCCGGTTTGCGGTCCGGCAGCATCGACCGCATTCGTGACGCTGAATAACGGAAACCGCCCTTGGGCGGTTTTTGTGTTTTTTGCAAAGGACAAACCATGAGCCTCGAAACCCGCATCGACGACGACTGGAAAACCGCCATGAAGGCCGGCGACAGGGCGAAGAAGGACGCCCTGAGCCTGCTGCGCGCGGCCATCAAGCAAAAGCGCGTCGACGAAAAAGTGGACATCACCGACGCCGCGGTAATTGCCGTGATCGAAAAAATGCTCAAGCAGCGCAAGGATTCGATCACCCAGTACGAGGCCGCCAAGCGCCAGGACCTGGCCGACGCCGAAAAATTCGAGGCATCGGTGCTGGCCGGCTACATGCCGCAGGGTTTGTCCGCCGCCGAAGTCGAGGCCATCGTGGCCGCCGCCGTCGCCGAATCCGGCGCCAAGGGCTCGGCCGACATGGGCAAGGTCATCGCCCTGGTCAAACCCAAGGTGGCCGGTCGCGCCGACATGGGCGAGGTCTCAAGGCTGGTCAAGGTGAAACTGACCACGCCCTGAAGCGCGGCATAATGCCCGCGTGATCCCCGAGAGCTTCGTCCAGGAACTGCTGGCCCGCGTCGACATCGTCGATGTGGTCGAGCGCTACGTGCCGCTGCGCAAGGCCGGCGCCAACTACAGCGCCTGCTGCCCCTTCCATTCCGAGAAGACGCCATCCTTCACGGTCAGCCCTTCCAAGCAGTTCTACCATTGCTTCGGCTGCGGCGCCCACGGCAGCGCGATCGGCTTCCTGATGCAGCATGCCGGCATCGGCTTCATCGAGGCGGTCGAGGACCTGGCCTCCTCGGTCGGCCTCCAGGTGCCGCACGAGGAACGCCATAAGGCCGAGCGGGCGAAGAAGGCGCCGCTGACCGAACTCATGGCGCGCGCCATGCTGTTCTACCGCGAGCAGCTCAAGACCTCGCCCAAGGCCATCGACTACCTCAAGGGCCGCGGCCTGTCGGGAGAAATCGCAGCCAGATTCGGCCTCGGCTACGCCCCGGACGGCTGGCAGGGCCTGCAGCAGGTCTTCCCCGACTACAACGATGCGGCGCTGGTGGAATGCGGCCTTGTCATCGTCAATGAGCAGGGCCGCCGCTACGACCGCTTCCGCGACCGGGTGATGTTCCCCATCCTCGACCAGCGCGGCAACGTGATCGGCTTCGGCGGCCGGGTAATCGACCAGGGCGAGCCGAAATACCTGAATTCCCCGGAAACGCCGCTGTTCGAGAAGGGTCGCGAACTTTACGGCCTGCCCCAGGCGCGCAAGGCGATCCAGGAAGAAGGCACAGTAATTGTAGTCGAGGGCTATATGGACGTGGTTGGACTGGCCCAGCTTGGTGTCGAAAA
>ORJL010505821.1_pt1 | contig 14102 bp, 12 predicted proteins | sample 1779941 | NCBI WGS metagenome assembly ORJL01 (sample SAMEA104232317, study PRJEB22302) | groundwater metagenome | biome: forest; feature: aquifer; material: groundwater | place: USA | collected 2011-08-07 | depth 5.8 m
ACAGCGAAACCCCCGAAGCCGACGGCGCCTAGCAGCGCGATCTGCCACGGCCTGGCGGGCCCCAGCACGCCGGCCCGGGGGCTCCGCACAGCCGTCTGCCGCCGATGACTGCAGTCGGAGCCGCGGCTGCGGAGGGGACACTCCCCGCCATCGCCGCAGTGGCCGTGGATTTCCCGGGCCTGCAACCACGGACCTACTCCTACAGCGTTCCCGCTGGCCTGAGCGTTGGGGCCGGGTCTCTTGTCTGGGTGCCTTTTGGTCCGCGCACCCTGCAGGGCATGGTCATGGCCATGGAGGCGGGTCCTGTCCCTTTCCCCGTCCGGCCGATCCTCTGTGTCGTCGGTGACCACCCGCTCTTGTCCCCCATGCAACTCGACCTGGCCCGCTGGACGAGCGAGCGTTATCTCTCTGGCCTCTTCGCATCCGCTGCCCTCATGCTCCCACCCGGCATGGGAGCACGGGCGGTGACCTGGCTGGACGCGGTCCCTGCGACCACACCTCCCGCCTCCCTCCCGAAAGAGGTAGCCGAGATCCTCGCAACCATCTCCCGCGCGCCGGTTCGCCTGCAGGAACTGAAGGGGCGCTTCGGACAGCGCCGCGTTGAGCAAGCGATCGAGGGGCTGGCTCGCCGGGGCCTGGTGTTGCGCCGCATCGCCCTTCCCGGCCCACGTGCCCGGCCCAGCAGCGAAAGTTGGCTCGAAGCGCTGCCCAGCGACTCCTACGAGGCAGCTCTGCGACGGGCTCCTCGCCGCTTGGCGCTCTATGAACTCCTGCTGCGGTCGGGCCCTCTACGGACCCCCGACCTCGCGAGGGCTGGTTTCACCGCCGTTCAGGCTCGCACCTTGGAGAGCCTGGGGCTCGTGGGCCGTCGCGAAACGCCCCTCGTGCGCGATCCCCTGGCCCATCGCCCCCCTCCCCCCACCTCCTCGCCGCCGGAGCTTACGCCGACGCAGGAGCGGGTATGGTCCGCCATCCGACAGGCACTGGTCGATGGCCCACGAGGCGTGTTCCTCGTGCACGGCGTGACTGGCAGCGGCAAGACCGAGCTGTATCTGCGGGCCGCCCAGGAGGCGGCGGTCCGAGGCAGGCGCACCCTGATGCTGGTGCCGGAGATCGCCCTGACGCCGCAGACCATCGATCGCTTCGCCACTCGGTTCCCGGGTCGAGTCGCCATCCTGCACAGTCGTCTCACCCTTGGCCAGCGTTATGACGAGTGGCACCGCATCCGCGACGGCGCCTTCGATGTGGTCGTGGGATCGCGAGGAGCCGTGTTCTCTCCTCTGGCCGACGTGGGCGTCGTGGTGATCGATGAGGAGCACGAATGGACCTTCAAGCAGTCGGAGGCCCCGCCACGATTCCATGCCCGCGAGATCGCGCTCCGCCTCGCCGCCCATTGGGGTGCCGTGGTGCTTCTCGGCAGCGCTACCCCCTCGATTGAGAGCTACGAAATGGCCCGCCGGGGCGGCTACCGGCTGCTGGTGTTGCCTGACCGTGCTCCCGCCGCCGGCGTCCCGGGCCACCTCGCCACGGTCGAACTGGTCGACTTGCGCGAGGAGCTGCGGGCCGGCCACGATGACGTATTCAGCCGGGCACTCCTGCGCCGGTTGAGCGAGACCCTTGCCGCGGGGGCCCAGGCGATACTCTTCCTCAACCGGCGGGGCTCGGCGGTCTTCGTCCAGTGTCGTCGGTGTGGCCACGCCATCCGCTGCCGTCGTTGTGACAGCATGCTTGCCTACCACGAAAGCAGCCGCGACCTCCTGTGCCATATCTGCGGCGGTCGCCGGCCACCGCCCGAGCTGTGTCCCCAATGCCAGGGACCGCGCATACGCTACATGGGCATAGGCACGGAAGGCCTCGAGGCCGAGGTCAGGCGCCGCTTCCCCACGGCGCGCACGATGCGCTTGGACCGTGATGTGGCGACTCAGCGGCTTGCCCACGAGCAACTGCTGGATCGCTTCGGCGCCCGCGAGGCCGACATCCTGATCGGCACCCAGATGGTCGCCAAGGGCCTCGATTTCCCCGGCGTGTCCCTCGTCGGAGTGGTCAATGCCGACGTGGCCCTTCACCTGCCCGACTTCCGCAACGCCGAGCGCACCTTTCAGATCCTGACCCAGGTGGCGGGACGCGCCGGGCGGGGCAGCGCTCCCGGGCACGTGGTCATCCAGACCTACAGCCCCGAGCACTATGCCATCGCGGCAGCGAGCCGGCAGGATTATGCCAGCTTCTTCCAGCGGGAGATCGCCTTCCGCCGTGAGCACGGCTATCCTCCCTTCGGCCGGTTCGTGCGCCTGCTATTTCACCATCCCAGCAGCGTCGTCTGTGCGACCCAGACTCGCCGTATGGCGGACACACTCCGCCAGCGCGCCGCCGAGCGCACCGATCTTGGCGTGCGCGTCCTGGGACCAACCCCGGCCTACGTCGGTCGCATTCGGGGCCGGTACCGCTGGCAGGTGCTGCTGGGCGGACAGGACCCGGCTGCCATCCTGAAAGACCTCGACCTACTCGAGCCGTGGATCGTCGATGTCGATCCGGCACACCTGCTCTGATGCCTGGACGTGCAACCTGAGTGGCGGAGGGCGTCGAAAACCCCCCAAGCTTTGCGCCCCCGCCCAGGCGTCCTTATAATCCCTTTGGCCCTTCTCCTCGCGGGGAGAGGGGTATTTTGCCGACGAGAGAGGTCCTTCCCCCCATGGGCTTGCGCCCCATCCTGGCCCTGAACCAGGCGGAAACGACGCTTCGCCGCAGGGCGATCAAGGTGCGCGTCATTGACAGCGCGATCCAGCGGCTCATTGATGACATGATCGAGACGATGTACGCGGCACCGGGCGTAGGACTCGCGGCACCCCAGGTGGGCGTTTCGTTGAGAGTCATCGTCCTCGGCATGCCGGGGGAGCCGCCGGCCGCTCTCATCAATCCCGAACTGGTGAGGGCGACGGGTCGAAGACCCATGGAAGAGGGCTGCCTCTCGATCCCCGGCTACCTTGGGGAACTGGAGCGCGCCGACCGGGTGATCGTGAAGGGCAGGGATCGCCGGGGCAAAGAGGTTCGCTGGCGGGCGTCAGAGCTCCTCGCCCAGGCCCTGCAGCACGAGATCGACCATCTGAACGGCGTGCTCTACGTCGATCATCTTCCGTCGCTCGACAAGCTGCGCCGGATCGAGCCGGCTCAGTCGGCACCAGCGGCTGAGTAGGGGGCGGGGCGAGATGCCTGGTTCGCCTGGACCGCCGCCCCCGGAGCTGCTGCCGGTGCTGCGGTACCTGATGCCTCGGTGCCCCACCGCCTTTCTCGTGGGCGGATTCCTCCGCGACCGCTTGCTGGGTCGCCCTGATGGGCACGATCTCGATCTCAGCGTCGCAGCCGACCCTCGGGCGCTGGCGCGAGACCTGGCCGACGAGTTCGGCGGGAGCTACGTGCCCCTGAATGAGCGCCACTCCGTCGCTCGGGCCGTCCTGCCGCTTCCCGCTAGGGACACCTCCCCTTGGCAAATCGACCTGGCGCGGCTGGAGGAGAGTGCCCAGGTTGATGCGGGGCGGCGCGATTTCACCTTGAACGCCCTCCTGCTGCCCCTGTCTGACTGGCTCGATGACCCCCAACCCACCATCCTGGACCCGGTGGGCGGCCTCGCAGACCTTCGCCATGGCCATCTGCGCACAGTGCGCGCCGATGCCTTCGACGCAGACCCTGTGCGGCTCCTGCGTGCCGTGCGACTCGAAGCCGAGTGCGGCCTCGTCCTGGATAGCGCCACTGCTCAACTGCTCAGAGGGAAGGGCCCCCTCCTGGATTCCGCCGGTCCCGAGCGAGCGCGCGACGAGCTCTGCCGCTTGCTGGTGCGAGCTGACGCCGCGACGTGGCTTCGGCGTCTCGACGATCTTGGGCTGCTCACGGTCCTGCTGCCGGAGCTCGAGCCTGCCCGAGGTTGCCAGCAGCCCAAGGGGCACTACTGGGACGTGTTCCAACACCTGATCGAGACCGTCGCTTCCCTGACCGCGGTGCTCACACCGGCGCCACCAGAGGAGACGGTGCCGGCCCTGGGGCAGGACCCCGGACTCGCGACTCTGGATATCCAACTCGCCATGTCCCGGCCTCTGGCGGGCGGCAGGCCGCGTGTCGTAGCCCTTCGCCTGGCAGCCCTCCTTCACGACGTCGCCAAGCCAGCCTGCCGCACTTTCGAACCCACCGGAAGAATGCGTTTCTTCGGCCACGCCGACCTGGGGGCGGACCTAGCCCGCAGCATCATGCAGCGGCTGCACTTCGGCAATCTTGAGTGCGACTTGGTCGAGCGCGTCGTTCGCCACCACCTGAGGCCGGGCCATCTGGCCGACGTCCAGCCCATCAGCGACCGGGCTATCTATCGCTTCTTTCGCGATACGGAGCCGGCCGGTGTGGACACGCTGATCCTGAGCCTGGCGGATCATCGAGCTGCACGGGGCCCCCTGCTCGATCCGGCGGAGTACCGACGCCACGAGAACGCTGTCGTCCACATCCTCGACCGCCGCGCAGAGCATCTCCGTGTGGTGGCGCCGGTGCGGCTCGCCACTGGCGAGGATGTCATGCACGAGCTGGGCATCGGTGCCGGGCGCCAGGTTGGCAAGGTGTTGGACGAACTGCAGGAGGCCCAGGCCGCTGGCGAGGTCCGGGACCGTCAGAGAGCCCTGGCGTTCATACGGTCCTTCGCCAGACCTGTCGAACAAACGCGCGCCGTCTCGGTGGAGCGGTAGGTGTTGGGCTCCACGCGGACCGGACTGTGGGGAGTCCTCGTCCTCGCGGCCATCGCCCTCTGGATCGTGTGGCCCCAGCGCCCTGGCAACTACCTCCCTCCCATCCTGCCCTGGCCTGAGAGCGAGGGTATCCACATCCGACTGGGCGACTTTCGCTTCGACCGCCAGGGAGCTGTCCTGGGCCTCGACCTCCAGGGCGGCACCCAGCTTATCCTCGAGGCCGACCTGACCCAGGTCGAGCAACAGCGGCGTAGCCAGGCCATAGAGGGGGTCCGGCGCATCATCGAGCGCCGCGTCAATGCCTTCGGAGTTGGTGAGGCCCAGATTCAGGTACAGGGCGAGAACCGGCTCTCGATCCAGCTTCCCGGGATCAGGGATGTCGGTCAGGCCAAGAGCCTCATCGGCCGCGCCGCCAAGCTCGACTTCCGAGAACGTCTGACTGACGCGGTCACGGGTGCGGCGGACTGGGTCGTCGCGAAGGCCCGAGGGATCGACGGCGAAGAGAGGGAGGTAACAGGCGCGTACCTGCGCCCAAACTCATACCTCACGACCAGCAGTCAGTCGGGCCTGCCAGAGGTGGCGTTCGAGTTCGACGACGAAGGCAGTGTCCTCTTCGAGCAGCTCACAACCCGACTCCTGGGCCGCCAGCTCGGCATCTTTCTGGATGGCGAGCTGATCTCGGCCCCGACGGTCCAGGCCACCATTCGCTCCCGTGGCGTCATCACAGGTGTTACGGGGGAGACCGGCCGCTCCCTGGCGATCCAGCTCAACTCGGGCGCCTTGCCTGTCCCCGTGTCCGTCGTGTTGGAGCGCACCGTGGACGCCACTCTGGGGGCCGACTCGGTCCGCAAGAGCGTTGTGGCGGGAGAGGTGGGTATGGCGGTGGTGATTCTCTTCATGCTGCTCTACTACCGCGTTGCCGGCGTCCTGGCCAGCATTGCCCTGGTCATCTACACCCTGTTGGTACTGGCCATCTTCAAGCTGATGCCCGTCACCCTGAGCCTGCCGGCCATCGCCGCCTTCATCCTTTCGGTCGGCATGGCGGTGGACGCCAACATCCTCATCTTCGAACGCACCAAGGAGGAGCTGCGCAACGGCCGTACGTTGGGCGCCGCCATCGACGCCGGGTTCAACCGCGCCTGGTCCTCCATCCGCGACAGCAACGCCAACACCCTCATCGTCTGCCTGATCCTCTTCTGGGGCGGGGACGCCTTGGCGAATACCCTGGTCGTCGGCTTTGCCGTTACCCTTGCCGTCGGTGTCCTGGTGAGCCTGTTCACAGCCATCACCGTAACTCGGATCCTGCTTCACCTCCTCGTGGGCCGCGGACGCGCGGCCAGCCGCTGGCTCTTCGGCATCGACGCCGCCCCCGGCATCGTTCCCGACGTCCCGGGCAGGCCGGCCTAGCGCAGCTATGGGAATCTTCGACTTCGTCGGCAAGCGCTACTGGTATTTCGCCTTTTCATTGCTCATCATCCTTCCTGGGCTGGTTTCGCTCCTCATCCCCCCGGCCTTCCACCCCGGCATCGAGTTCACCAGCGGTTCGAGCCTGACGATCCAGTTCAGCGAACCTGTGAGCCAGGGCGATCTGCGGACGGCCCTTGCCCGGCTGGGCCATGCTGAGGCCATCATCCAGCGGACCGGTGAGGGCGCCTACCTCGTCCGCACGCGCAACCTGGGCGAGGGTCCGGCGGCGGCCGAGCCAGCCGATCCATCTCTGGCCGGCGAGAAGGAGCGGCTTCTCGCTGCCCTCAAGCAAGATCTCGTATCGCCGGAGGGACGGGTCGATCTCATCAGCTTCGACTCCGTGTCGCCCGTCATCGCGGAGGAGACCATCCGCAATTCGGTCATCCAGGTCGGTGTCGCGTCCGTGGCCATCCTCCTCTACATCACCTGGGCCTTTCGGTCGCTGCCCAAGCCCTTCCGCTACGGCGTCTGCGCCATCGTGGCCCTGCTGCACGACGTCCTCGTAGTCCTGGGCCTCTTCTCGATCTTTGGCAAGCTGTTCAACACGGAGATCGATTCTCTGTTCATCACGGCCATGCTGACGGTGATTGGTTTCAGCGTGCACGATACCATCGTCGTGTTCGACCGCATCCGCGAGAACCTGCGCCGCTACGAGCGCGAACCCTTCGCGACCGTCGTCAACGTGAGCCTCACCCAGACCCTCGCCCGCTCCCTCAACACCAGCATCACCACCTTGCTCGCCATGACCGCCCTCCTTCTCTTCGGCGGCCCCACCATCCGTACCTTCGTGTTGGCGCTCCTTCTTGGTATCACCAGTGGCTCCTACAGCTCCATCTTCAACGCCGCTCAGCTCCTTGTCGCCTGGGAGTCGCGCGACATCCCCCACTTCTGGCGACGGTTTCGCGCCCGAACAGCGGTGGTTCCTGTGAAGGGCTAACCGCCGGCAGCGATTCCGGCTGCCCGGCTAACCGCCAGACCGGAGCGCTTCCGGATTGGCGCAGTGGGCAGGAAGCCTTCCCGCCAGTCCGTTCCGGAGGTTCTCGACTGCCATCAAGGCCATGCGTCGCCGCGTGGCCCGGCTCGCGCTGGCGATGTGGGGAGCCAGGACCACGTTGGGAAGAGCGACCAGGGGATCGTCCGTTGGCAGGGGCTCGCTCTCCATCACGTCCAATCCGGCGCCACCCAGTCTCCCTCCTGCCAAGGCTGCAGCAAGGGCCTTACCGTCGACGACGCCGCCGCGCGACGTGTTGATCAGAATCGCGCTCGGCTTCATCAGGGCCAGTTCCCGTTCCCCCAGCAGGTGAAGGGACTCGGTCGTCAGCGGCACGTGCAACGAGGCGAAGTCACACTGAGGCAGAAGCTCGTCCAACGTGGGCACGTAGACCAAACCGAGATCAGCTTCGAACTCCGGCAGTCGGTGGCGGCTGTGGTAGAGGACTCTCATCTGGAAGCCGCGGGCCCGACGCGCTACCGCGAGGCCGATGCGGCCCAGGCCGACCACGCCCAGGGTGGCGCCGGAGACCTCCGCCCCCACCAGCATCGTGGGGCTCCACCCTCCCGCGGCGACCCAGCTCCCCTGACGCACGAACGCGTCAGCCTCCACCACCCGCCGTGCTGTAGCCAGGAGCAAGGCAAAGGCGAAGTCTGCCGTGGTCTCGGTAAGCACGCCCGGCGTGTGCCCGACCACTACCCCGTGGCGGGTCGCCGCTCCGACATCCACGTTGTCCAGACCAACGGCCATGTTGCTCACCACCCTCAGCCGCGGGCACCGATTGAGCAGCGCCTCGTCCACGCGGTCCGTCAGCATGGTGAGGAGGCCATGGCACGAGGCGGCGGCGCTCCCCAACTCCTCTGGTGTGGGGGCGCCGGGGCCAGGCCAGACTTGGAGGTCCACAGTATCCTGCAGCGTGACCAGGGCCTCAGGATCGATCTGGCGGGCTACTAAGACCCTGGGCCGGCTCACGTCTGACAGCGGAGATCTGACAGCCGATCGGCTAGAACGGCAGCTCGACGCCCAGGGCACGCTCTCGCGCGCGCTCATAGACCCAGGCCGCCGTGGCCACGTCCTCGATGGCCAGACCCTGAGACTCGAACAGGGTGATCTCCGCAGGGCTGCGGCGCCCGGGGACGTGGCCCCCAACCACCCGGGCAAGGGGATGGACCTCTTCCCAGCGGAAGGCACCTTGAGCGGCCGGCGCCAACAGATCGCCGCACTCCAGCCGTGCCTGGTCGAGGGCGTCGACCACGATCACGTCGCTGCGGCGAACCGCCTCCTCGTCCAACTCCCGGCGATCGTCGGAGTTGGACCCCGCGGCGTTGATGTGGCAGCCAGGGACGAGCCATCTGCCCTCCAGGACCGGATCGCGACTGTTGGTGATCGCGATCACCACATCCGCGTCGCGTACCGCATCTTCGGCGCTCGCGGCAGGCGCCACGGCCACGCCCATCTTGTCGCTCATCTCGCGGGCATAAGCGGTGCAACGCTCCGGGTCACGGGAAAAGGCTCGGACCTCGCGGACCTGCAGCACATGGCAGACGGCTTCCAGTTGGGTCCGCGCCTGGGTGCCTGTGCCGATGACGCCCACGATCCCGCTCTCCGGCCGCGCCATGTGCCGGGTTGCCAAGCCGCTCGCCGCCCCGGTGCGCACTGCACCCAGAGCGTTGGCGCCGAGAATCGCCCGCAGCTCTCCAGTGGTGGAATAGAGGAAGACCCTCATCCTTGAGCCGCTCGTGTAGGCCTTGTAGCCCATGAAACCTCGCGCGGGGTACCCGGCGGGCATCACCTGCAGTCCGCCGCCGGGCACGCGAACGCGCTGCCGGGGCAGGTTGCTGGCCCCACCGGAGGCCAGGGCTTGGAAGGCCTCCTCCAGAATCCGGATGCACTCGCCCATGTCCAAGAGCGAGACCACCTGCTCTTCGGAGAGATAGAGAGCCGGCATCAGGCGTTCCTTCTCGCGCCTACCGCTCGATGGGATTCCCCTTCTCTATCCACTCCATGGTGCCCCCCTCCAGGTTGTAGATCTGCTCCAGGCCGGCAGAGGCGGCGATCTCACAAGCCAGAGCACTACGCTGGCCGACACCGCAGACCATGAGCAGCTCCTTGTTCCTGGGCAGCTCGTCCGTGCGACCGTACAGACTGTCCACCGGCAACAGGATGGCGCCAGGCACATGCCCGCTCTCGTACTCCGCGGGTGTGCGAACATCGATGACTGCCACTTCCGGCCGTTGCACCATCTCTCGAGCCTCCTCCACAGTAATGCGAAAGAAGGGCTCCATAGGGTCCTTACTCGGCAACTCCCACCTCCTCAACGCCTGACACGCGTCATACATTCTACGTAGCGCCGGATGGGCCGCGCAACCGCCGAACGCACTTCACAAGCCCCAGGTCCTTCGGCTACCGCCTGCTGTTCCTATGGCGCCGCCGCTGCTGTCCCCAACACGGCCACGAAGGGCAAATTGCGGTACTCTTCCCGGTAGTCGAGACCATACCCGACCACGAACTCGTCGGGCACCTCAAACCCTACGTAGCGAATCGGCACGTCGGCCAGGCGGCGTGCCCGCTTGTCCATCAAGGCACACACCTCGACGCTGGCCGGCCGGTGGCCGCGCAGGTGATTGAGCAGGTGGTTCAGCGTCATGCCCGTGTCCACGATGTCCTCGACCAGCAGCACGTGACGCCCTTCAATGCTCCGCGTGAGATCCTTCACGATCCGTACCGGCCCGGGATCCTGCCCTTCGTAGGACGAGATGGCCATGAAGTCCACCTCGAGAGGCTCGGGACACTGGCGGATCAGGTCGGCCATGAAGCACATCACCCCCCGCAGGACCCCAACCAGTACGGGATGCTGCCCGGCGTAGTCGACGGCGATGCGCCGTCCCAACTGGCGGACGCGCCGATGAATCTGGACCGAGTCGAACAGCACCCTGCCGGGGCTACCCATGGCATCTCCCAGAGGGCCAACACCAAACCGGGCCAAGAGGCGATGGTAATCCTTGCGGTAGAGGAGAACGACGTTCACCTCAGGATAAAGCTCACGCAGGCGCCGGAGCTTGCGGTTTTTCGCGGTGACGAGACGCTGCCTCAGCGTGGTCAGCTCCACGAACAGATCCAGGTCCGGAAGGTAGAAGTCCGGCGTGAACATCTCATGCACACCCCGCTCATCCCACTCCAGCCGAAAGCTGCGGGGCTCGTAGAGCCAGCGGACACGGTGGAAGTCGAGGATGCGGGCGAACTCCTCTTCGCTCGGATGGGCGAAGGATTGATGCTCCTCGCGGTTGCGATGCTGCCGTTCCCACGTGGCGTACCAGGATAGGAGGTCTTCCTGGGCCGCGGTCTGCCAGGCCGGCTGCGCATCCCTCGCTCGAATATTCTCCAGACCCAGGACCGCCAGCTCGGCCACGGTCTGGAGGAAACGCCGTTGCCCTGCCGTTGGTTCTGCCGGAAGGCCAGAGGAATAGAGTCGTAGCAAACCGATGGGTTCGTCACCCAGACGAAGGGGCACACTCACCAGGGCGGCGATTCCTTCAGCCGCAGCCTCCCGCGGGAATTGGATCCGGGGATCGGTGGCGATGTCCTGCACGGTCTCCATGCGGCCATCCCACAGCTCCTGCAGGTGTGGGCTCGCCAGGACCGTTCCCTTCTCCCGATACGCACGGCTCAGACCCCATGACGCGGTGTGGGCGAGGCGCTGACGATCGGGGGAGAGCAGCATCAGGGCACAGCCCTTGCTCTGCGTTGCCTCGGCCACGAGATGGACGAGTTCCCGGAGGGCCGCTTCGGGAGTGGCGGCGTTGAGAGCCCGACCGATCTGGAGGAGCTGGGTCTGGTATGAGGGGCGGCGCACCATCCCTGTCGCCCGCATGCTACCATATCGACGTCGCGGTGCTAGAATAGGCTACGCACCTACGCTATGTGCGGTAGCCGAAGGAGGCCGGGAGATGGAGCGCCACAGCCCATCTGCGCCAGGACTGCGTCACCGTGACGCCGAGCGCCCCATGCCCAGAATCCGCAAGCTGGGGCATGTCGTCCTCAAGGTTCGCGACCTCACCGCCTCAGTGATCTTCTATCGTGACGTTCTGGGCTTCCAGATATCCGATCGCAACGAACGGGGGATGGTCTTTCTCCGCCATGGAACGGACCATCACTCTCTCGCCCTGGTCGAAGTCCCGTCGGATCGGCCACTGTCCGCCCCCGACGAGGTGGGCTTGCACCACTTCGCATGGGAGGTTACAGACATCACCGACGTCGTCAGAGCCCGCGATTGGCTCCGGACCCAGGGCACGCCGATCGTCTTCGAAGGCCGCCGTGGTCCGGGAGGCAACGTGGGCATCGAGTTCAAGGACCCCGACGGCAACCAGATCGAGATCTACTGTGCCATGGTCCAGATCGGCTGGAACGGCTCCAGTCCCCCAGCCGAGACTTGGCAACGAACGACCAGCATCGATGCTATCTAAGGACGGCCAGCCACGACAGCCCCAACGCTCCGTCCAGGCTCCCCTGCCGTCCTACCCACGTAGCCGGGGCGGCCAGATCCAAAGCCTGACCCGCCGCGCCTTTCTGTCTCGGGCCGCACTATTGACCGGCGGCGCCCTCAGCGGCGCAGCCGTCCTGCAGATCCTCTCGACGACGCCAGCCTTCGCCGACCCTGAGGACCACCGCAGACGCGGCGGTCGCAGCCGGGGCGGCTATGGCCCTCTCCGTCCGTCGCGTGACTGTCCCGAGCTCGCCCTACCGGAGGGCTTCCGCTGCCGGAAGATCAGCGTGACCGGTGCCATCATGTCGGACGGTAACGCCACCCCGCCTGCTCCCGACGGCATGGCCGCCTTCCGGCTACGGAACGGCAACATCCGGCTGATTCGCAATCACGAGATACGCACCGATGCAGCCAGTTCCAGGCCCTTCGGCAATCCTGCGCTGGCTTACGACCTGCGGGGTGGGGGGGGATGCACGTCGCTGGAGATTCGGCCGCGCAGTGCGCGTGACCTGATCCGCGACTTCGTGAGCCTCAACGGAACCACCGTGAATTGCGCTGGCGGGACCACCCCCTGGGGATCGTGGCTGAGCTGCGAGGAAACCACGGTTGGCCCCGGCCAGGGCTGGGTCCGCGAACACGGCTACGTCTTCGAGGTGCCCGCCGTCGCTGAAGGCCCGGTGACGGCAGCCCCCCTGCGGGCCCTCGGCCGATTCGTTCATGAGGCGGCGGCCGTCGACCCCGAGTCCGGCATCGTCTATGAGACGGAAGACTTCGATCCGGCGGGCCTCTACCGTTTCTTGCCCCATGAACCGCGCCGCCTGGCGGCGGGTGGCCGACTCCAGATGCTGGCCGTTCGGGACCGACCGAACTACGATGCCCGCATCGGCCAGATGCCGGGCCGGAGGCTGCCGGTGGTCTGGGTAGACATTGATCGGCCCGACCCACCTGAGGCGAGCGGGGATCCCCAGGCCGTGTATCGGCAGGGCGCGGCCCGCGGCGGGGCCGCCTTCCGGCGTCTCGAGGGCGCCTGGTTCAGCGATGACAGCCTCTTCGTTACGTCCACCAGCGGCGGCCAAGCCGGCCTGGGTCAAGTGTGGGAGTATCGACCACACGGCCACTCGGGCGGCCAACTCCGGCTGCTCTTCGAATCGCAGAGCCCCGAGGCACTGGACCGGCCCGACAACATCTGCGTCAGCCCACGGGGCGGCATTCTCCTGTGCGAGGACGGCCCTGGGCAGAACTTCCTGCGCGGCCTGACGCCGGATGGCCACATCTTCGACTTTGCCACCAACCTGGTGAGCGACGGCGAGTTCGCCGGGGCCACCTTCAGCCCCGACGGCGAGACCCTCTTCGTGAACATCTCCAACCCCGGCATGACCTTTGCCATCTGGGGTGACTGGGAGGAGGGGGCCCTTTAGCTTCCTTGACCCGGCCGCAGGGGGCAGGAGGCCGGCATCCCCCCTGGGGCATGCTACAATTCGGTCGCTGGACCGGTCCCTGTAGCTCAAGGGATAGAGCGGCTGCCTTCTAAGCAGCGGGTTGCAGGTTCGAATCCTGCCAGGGACGCCACCCTGACTTGCGACGGGGGCTCCCAGGCCGACACCCTGGCTTCGTGTTGGCTACCCGCTCCGGATGGGCGATGAGGCGCTGAAGGCGCCACAGGTGACTGTGACGGTGCCAAACCCGACGCTCGATCCAGCAGCGATTGCCCACGACCAAGTTACCCGACCGGCCGCATCCGCGAGCTTGGCCGTCAACCCTTCCGCGCCGCTGACTGTACCCAAAGGCGTCGCGTAGCGAATACTGCAACTGGCCCCGGGTGTTGTCTGTACGGTCACTGACGCCATGCCTCCAGGTACCGCGGCGCTCACCGCAACGAACGTCAGACCAACCGCAGGTGACCCCGGCGTCGGCCGGACTGGAGTGGGCGGCTCCTGGGCCTCGTCCGGGGTCTCCCGGTCCGCCGGGATCGCGGACACGCGTGTGGCGGAAGGCGCCGGAGCCGGACTCGACGACCGTTCTGGGGACCGTTCTGAGGCCGGTGTGCTGGTCGTGGTCTGAGCTGTGGTCTGCGTCGGCGATGCAACCGCGGCAGGTGCGCGGCCTCCGGCGCCTGGCCCGGACTGACCGTCGCGGCCGTCGCACCCCGCCAACACCACACACAGCAGGCCCATCAACACCCCACGGCCCAGGGAGTGGCCGATCCAACGGCCTGCTCCGGTAAGCCAGCCTCGACGTCTCGATGCCCCATTCCCCAACGGGCTCCTATTCATCAACCCCACACCCGCCGGGCCGTGGCTGCCACAAGCTCGAGCTTGCGGCGCTGATCCTCCGGCGAGAGCAGATTCCCGGCCAGCACCGACGCGAAGCCGCACTGGGTGCTCAGGGCCAGATCTTCGAGCGGCAGATAGCGAGCGGCTGCCTCGATGCGCCGGATGAGAGC
>ORJL010574458.1_pt1 | contig 14097 bp, 11 predicted proteins | sample 1779941 | NCBI WGS metagenome assembly ORJL01 (sample SAMEA104232317, study PRJEB22302) | groundwater metagenome | biome: forest; feature: aquifer; material: groundwater | place: USA | collected 2011-08-07 | depth 5.8 m
ATTCAATGTTGGACTTATGGAACACCTTCTCTGGCATAATACAAAAAGACCACACTGGGGAATTAAACTTAAGACCCCAGTTCAATATATTGAAGAAACTTATTCACTGAAAGAGTGCAATATGTACTTGACTAATACATGAACTTGCATTATTTTTATTTTCATGTAAAATTTATCTCTGAAAAACAATTCTTCAGAGAACCAACAACAGACCTATCGCTGGAATTTCCATAAAACAGGAAGATGTATTCTCTAAGAGAGAATACATCTCTAACGATGGTCAAACAAAAAGGAGGTCACAGAACATGAAGAATTTGATCACAGTGTTAATTTTCGTGATCGTTGGAAGCCTTGGATCAGCAGTGAGTGAATGTGGTAGTTTGGGGTATCCAAGGGTGACAATCGCTGAAATCGTTCTACTCGTGCCACTGGAAGAACTCCAATATGACACACCCATTCCTGTAAAGGTGATAGTAGAAAATATCTCCTTTACAGCCAAGTACAGTGGAAAATTTGTTGCCACACTTTCAAGTCTGCCAGAGCAGAACTTTGAAGAGGCAGAGATCGCCTGTCAGAGTCCTGAAATGAACGAGACAAGTGGCATATTAGAGTTGCAACCACGACAAACCATGCCTCTGCCGGTGCTCCTTTTCTTTCATGCGTGTCGACCTGGGAGTTACCAAATTCAAGTGAAGTTGGAAACATTCCCAGATGGCGACTCGTCATCTATTGAAGAACAGTCTGTTCTCACGAATTCCGAATGGAAAGAAGAAACTGATATTGGTTTTAATCCAGATCAGCAAGAAGGATATTCGTGTAAAGAGTACGAATCCTTCTTGGATTGTTCAGCGTTTCTCTTCAATACGGGAAATGTGCCTTTCATGTTTCCATCTGGAATATTGTGGGCCGCAGACTTCTCTTCTCCAGATGGTACGAACCATACGGCCTCGATTGGTGCCACCATGGATGTTCCCATGTTCCCAGGTGATTGGCTTCCATTTGGGGTTGCGTGGTGGATCACGCAACCAGGTCTTTATGAGGTCGAGTTTTTTCTCGATCCAGAAAACCTCGTTCTTGAAGAACACGAGGATAACAATTACGGAAAAGTTGAGGTAATGGTGGAATAAACCACCATCAATGCCGTGGGGAAAGTAAGATATACTTTTTCCACGTGAAAAAAGTGAAAACTCTCTGCGCCTTGTTTCAAACACAAGGCGCTTTTGTTTTGAAAAAATAGTTGAGCGAAAGTTGCTTTCGTCCCAAAAGTCATTTCACTTAGGACTTACGCGTTTAGCCCAGATTGAGGAAAGCGCGAGGAACGGAGTAAGCTGTACTGCATTGTACAGCGTCGAGTACCGGAGCGTTTGACGAAAATATGGGCAAACGCGTAAGTCCTATCACTGTGCAGAAAGTACCGGTCAGTAAGCCTCGTCATTCTCCCAGTACGAATCAATCTCTGGATACCGCGCGAACATCTCCTTAAAAATACTTTTTATCTCGTCCAAACGCTTCTGCGTTTTTGCCTCAACTACGACCACGAGCACCGGTTCGTTCGATGAGGCACGCACCAATCCCCAACCATCGCCAAACAATACCCGCGCGCCATTGATATCAATCACCTTCTCGGCGCCATACTCTGCCTGAAACTCCGAAGTCAAACGCGCCACGACATCGTATTTCTTATCATCATCGCAATGAATGTGGATGGTCGGTGAAATAACATATGCGGGCGTGTCAGCGATCAGCGTTGAAAAAGGTTTCTCCGCGCGTGATAATATCTCTAACAATTTCAATGACGAGAACAGAGAATCATCATATCCAAAATAATTGTCACGAATGAAAAAATGCCCGCTCCGTTCCCCAGCAAGAATCGCGCCTTCTTCTTGTGCCTTGCGCTTGATATAGGAGTGCCCCGTCTTCCACATAATAGGAATGCCCCCATGAGCCACAATATCCTCTGGTAATGCCTGCGTACATTTGACGTCAAAAACAATTTTCCCTCCAGGTTGACGTTGTAACACGTCACGCGCAAGCAGAATAAGCAACCGATCACTCCATATATTCGCGCCGCGCTCATCACAAACACCGAGACGATCGCCATCGCCATCATATCCCATGCCAATGTCAGCACCAACACGCGTCACTTCTTCACCAAGTACTTTTTTTGCAACAGCCAATTCCGGATTGGGATTATGATGAGGAAAAGTGGCGTCAAGATCACAGTACAATTCATGCACCTCGCATCCAACACGACGCAGTAACTCTGGCGCGAACTCTCCAGCCGTGCCATTTCCACACTCCACCACGACCTTCACAGAACGTGCTAATCGCACCTTACTCGTTGCCATTTCCATATAGGCTTCTGTCACGGAATCACGACGCACGGTACCCTGACCTGTTTCAAAATCATCTTTCTTGATGAGATCATACAGCGCGATGAGTTCGTCTCCGAGAAGGGTTTGCGAGTATCCATGCCCAAACTTGACTCCACTCCAACCATTTTCATTATGCGATCCTGTGATCATAGCGCCCACAACTGTCTTGAAATGATACTGCGCGTAGTAGAGCAGGGGCGTCAGGCACAAACCGATATCGATCACATTGATACCGGTAGAGATCACTCCCATAGCAAAAGCGTTTTTCAATCCTTCAGTATATGATCGAAAGTCATATCCTACCACCATAGTATCGCTTAAACCCATTCGTTTCACATAAGTTCCAAATGCCTGCCCAAGTAAAATCTCGGTCCTGTCGTTGAGCTCTTCCTCATTCACTCTCCCTCGCAAATCATACTCACGGAACATGAGACGATTTATGTAAGACATAATTTTGACATTAATAATTTTTTACTTTATAATTTACTGAATAAGAGAAAATCCCTATTCTTTCCTATTAAAGCTTAAATTATTCCCTGCTTCACAGCAAGGGAATAAATCTAAAAAAATTATTAACTTCCTTTATTATGACAACATTTTGGTTCATCACCATTGGCATTCTCGCGGCTCTCATCTTGTGGTTGATTGTCCTGTATAATCGTTTCATTACATTCCGAGCTCGTACTGACGAGGCGTGGTCAGATATTGATGTCCAGCTCAAACGACGCTATGATCTCATTCCGAACCTCATTGAGACGGTGAAAGGATATGCGAAACATGAGTCAAAATTATTCGAAGATATCGCGCGCGCTCGAGCAGAAGCTATGGGTGCAAAAACCGTCAATGAACACGCGGAAGCGGAAAATATGCTCACCTCAACCCTGAAAAGTCTTTTTGCGATATCAGAAGCCTATCCTGATCTGAAGGCTTCCCAAAACTTCCTCCAGCTTCAAGACGAACTATCTGACACAGAAAACAAAATTCAGGCCTCACGTCGCTTCTATAATGGAAATGTGCGCGATCTCAATATCATGATTGACGCTTTCCCAAGCAACATCGTTGGCAATATGTTCAAATTCGAAAAACGTGAGTTCTTTGAGATTGAAGAGTCAGCGGAGCGTGAGAATGTGAAGGTGAAGTTATAAAAAACTTTGGCATGAAAATTTGTACTGACTTATATGTACAACCAAATTACTTCCAACAAAAGAAAAACATGGCTACTCATGATACTTTTCATTGGTCTCATCAGCGTCATAGGCTGGGTATTTTCGCGAACCGAGCAGTTTGGATATGGTTCGATTGTGGCGGCCGGAATATTTTCACTCATTATGGTGATGTTCAGTTATTACTCCGGAGATAAGGTTGCGCTCTGGACCGCCGGCGCCCGCCCTATCAGCAAGGCAGAAAATCCTTCTCTTTATCGCGTCGTTGAAAATCTCTGCATCACAACTGGTCTGCCACTCCCGAAAATTCACATCATCAATGACCCAGCTCCGAACGCTTTTGCCACTGGCCGAGATCCGCAACATTCTTCGATCGCGGTGACAACCGGTCTTATGAATATGCTTGAAAATGAAGAACTTGAAGGAGTCATTTCCCATGAGTTATCGCACATCAAAAACTTCGATATTCGTGTCATGACTACAGTCATCGTCCTTGTAGGAATGATTGCATTGTTGTCAGATTTTTTTCTACGCTTTTCTCTCTTTGGCCGAAATCGTGATCGCGAAAACAACTCTCAAGCCGGTGCGATCCTGATGATCATTGGAATTATTCTGGCCATTCTCTCGCCGTTCATCGCACAACTGATTCAACTGGCGGTTTCACGGCGACGTGAATATCTCGCTGACGCGAGCGGCGCCCTCATCACCCGTTTTCCTGATGGTCTTGCCACTGCCCTCCAAAAAATTGCTACCTACAAACAACCTCTTCGGAGTGCCAATACCGCTACCGCGCACTTGTACATTGCTAATCCTTTTGGCAGTAGCCGACGAGTGCTGACCAATCTTTTTTCAACTCATCCACCTATTGAAGAGAGAATTAAAAAGCTCAAAGAAATGGCACTTTCATAATTTCATAATATGGAAACTACCACACCATCTCAGGATACCATCACTCCATCCACAGAGTTACTCAAAATGGCATTTGATCGTTTTATCACACACTGGAAAACTTTTATTGGGGTAACATTTCTCTCATGGATACCAGCGATTTTTTCAGGATTGATTGATAGTTATAACATTGTCCCCTTTGTGGGCTTCATGCCTGATGGTGGATTGAACTTCCGTTCGAAACCACTTACCTATCTTTCGGCCACACTTGGCCTTTTATCTCTCTTCACCATTGTCTGGGGAACAATCGCGATCATCATTTTTATCAAAAACCAATACGTGAAAACTCCGGTGTTGGTTTTATTTGCGCGCGCGCAAAAAAAATTCTGGGATTTTTTCTGGACCATGATTCTTGGAAATATCCTTGTGCTGATTGCTTTGTTTCTGCTCATCATTCCTGGTATCTTTCTCTCCATTATTTTTAGCATGGCTCGAATTATCGTGATCTCAGACAATGTCTCGGGTTGGAAAGCGCTGAAAAAAAGCTCGCTTCTTATACGAGGTCACTTTTGGGCAGTATTCGGCCGGTTTTTCTCTTTTGGTTTTTTCCTCATCCTTCTCAATACACCAGTTATTATCGCCGTTATCACGATTGATCGTGCTCTTGAGAGCACCTTTGCAAGCACGGTATACATCTTCCTCGCGTCACTCATCTTCATGCCCATCACAACACTTTACCATTATTTTATCTATGAAGATTTGAGTAAACTTTAGGACTGACGTGTTTCGTCCTACACTATAAACATCATCTTATGCCGAGCATTTTTGACAGTTTCACAACCCACTACAAACAAACAATTGTTATTGCCTATGAAACCGCGGTGAAATTTCGTTCAAGCACTGTTGAACTCATTCACATCCTTGCTGGTCTCTCTCGCCAAAAAGGCAGTCTTGCCTATGAACTCCTCACGCGGGCACATATCAATGAAGAAAAAATCTGGCAATACTTGACCCTTATTTCAGGCCAACCGCTCGCCAAAACAAGTTCATCACTCTCGCCAGAGATGTCCGAGACGTGTCAAAAAATACTTATAAAGTCAGTGGTTATTGCTACAGAAAAAAAGAACCGTTACATTGGAACCGAGCATCTCCTCGCGGCAATCATGTTGGTGGATAAAAAATTATGCGCGTCGATTTGCTACGAACTCAATGCCGACTTCGAACGTCTGCAAAACCAAATACAAGCCGTTTTGAGAGGAAGCATGAAATTCTCCGAGCTAACATCAACCTATGATACCGGCGGAATGCTGGAGGAGGCGATGATGGATCACATGCAAGGAGGAGGACGTCCACCAATGACACGTGGCGGTTTGGAAACCTATGCAGTTGAACTCACCACGCCAGCGAAACAAAAAGAGATCGATGCTGTCATTGGACGAGAAACCGAGATTGAACGAATGATTCACATCCTCTGCCGTCGTTTTAAGAATAATCCCCTGCTCGTCGGAGATCCCGGAGTTGGAAAAACAGCCATTGTTGAAGGTCTCGCGAAAAAAATTTTTCAGGGAGATGTTCCCGAAGTGCTCATGAACAAAAAAGTGTGGCAACTTGATCTTGGTTCGTTGATTGCTGGCACGATCTATCGCGGTGAATATGAAGCTCGGCTCAAAAATGTGCTTGATGACATTAAAGAGGATCCCAACAACATACTTTTTATTGATGAAGTGCATAATGTCATTGGCACGGGATCCGCTTCTGGTTCACTTGACACCGCCAATCTCCTGAAACCTGCCATGGCTCGGGGTGAAATTCGTCTTATTGGAGCAACCACTTTTCAGGAATACAAAAAACATATCGCGAGTGATGCGGCGTTTGAACGTCGGATGCAGATGATGCTTATTGATGAACCATCACCACTCCGAACCGTGGAAATCTTGCGTGGCATAAAAGAAAACTATGAAAAATTCCATCATGTCACCATCACTGATGAGGCTTTGTCATCAGCAGTCACTTTGAGTGAACGCTATCTTCATGAACGTTACTTGCCAGACAAGGCCATTGATCTTATTGATGAAGCGAGCGCCGAGCTCAAAGTGAAAAAAAAACTACCTTCTGAACTCAAAGAAATGCGACAACTCGAGTCGGATCTCCTTGAGGTACGGAAAGAAAAACACCACGCGGTGCTTAATGAACAGTTCTCCATCGCTCAACGACTGAAAACGATTGAGGAAAAAATCGTCAAACACCTCGGATTGATGAACAACTACCTCAAACGCTCGGATGAAACGCCAAAGGGAGAAATTTCAGAACAACATATCCGTCAAGTGGTGGCGAGAATCACTGGAGTACCGGTGAATCAAATCGAAGATGATGAAAAGAAAACGCTCTTGGGTTTAGCCGCGAGCATGAAAAAATCTATTGTTGGTCAAAATGAAGCAATCGAAAAAATTGCTCGTGTCGTTCACCGTGGACGTCTTGGTTTGAGTAATCCAAACCGACCCGTTGGTTCATTTCTTCTCGTAGGACCGTCTGGCGTAGGAAAGACAGAAACAGCCAAAGTGCTGGCAAAATTGCTTTTTGACAAGGAAAACGCCCTTATCAGGATTGACATGTCCGAATTCGCGGAGCGATTCAATGTCTCCAAACTCGTTGGCGCGCCTGCTGGATATGTCGGATACAAGGAGACCAACACTTTAACAGATCAAGTCCGAAAAAACCCCTATAGTATTGTCCTCTTTGACGAGATCGAAAAGGCCCATTCTGAAGTATATGCTCTGCTTTTACAAATTCTCGAAGATGGACGACTCACTGACGCGGCAGGAAGCGCGATCAATTTTAAAAATACTATCATTATATTGACATCAAATATCGGTCAACACCTATTTCAACGTTCAGGGACAATTGGATTTAAGTCACAAAGCGAACAAAAAGCAGGCACCTTCCCTGATCTTAGTCAAGAGATTATAAAAGAACTTGAAAAAAAATTCCGACCAGAATTTCTCAACCGACTTGATCAAATCATTCCTTTCGCGCCACTCACTGTGCTTGATCTCGAAAAAATAGTACAATTACAACTGACGGAACTCATGGAACGTCTCCTCCCTCTTGGTTTGTCTCTCAACTCCAGCGCCAAAGTGTGTCAATTCATCGCTCAAAAAAGCTTTCACCCGATGTATGGCGCTCGTTCCGTCCGTAAAAACATCCAAGAGATGGTGGAAAACAAACTCTCTGAGTTGCTCCTCTCAGCTGACCTCCCACATTTGGATAAAAAATCAGCACAAAAAATTTTCCTCAAGACGCGACGAAATGAAATTGTGGTTGAGAAAATGTAATTCCCTCTCCCTTATTTATGCCATCTCTCTCCACGCAGAAACTCTCGAGTGATTTGGCTGCCGCCAAAAAAAATTCACTTGGAGAAACGTCTTCGTCAGCACCAGCAGATTCAGAAAGCAAAGAGGCTCAAGGCAACGACGACACCACTCCTTCCGAACCACGAACTCGTTCCGCACTGGAGAATAAAAAGCAAGAAAAAAGAACAGCCAATAGAAATACTGCTAAAAAGAATGTTGATCCAGAGGCTGAAGACGAAAAGAAAAAAGAACATGCGAATCCTATTGGTAAGATGACATCAAGAGCTCTTGGCGCCTGTGAAAGGGCATTTATCCCCCTTTGGGGCATTCCATTTATATACATTGCCATTCACGCGTTACTCCATCTTGGTTTTCCCAGGGCTTTTCCTCATCCTGGAGAAGAGGAAGTGGCCAAAATAAAATCAGTGGGAGCAGTTGGAGGAGATGCCATGAAAGGTGTCATAGAAGGAACAGTGAAATGGCTTGAAATGTTGCACTATGCTGTTTATATGTTCATCGGCGGTTTGATTGTCATCATTTTGACACTCCTAATCATTCTCATCATTGAGGTAGTAGACAGCTTATGGGTATACAAAGCAGGAGCATGGGTATACCAAGCAGGAGTATGGGTATACAAAGCAGGAGCATGGTTAGTAGAATAAATATGCAATAGCCCATGTATTTTTGTTTATTTTACAATCTATCTTTAGACCTTACACTCTTTAATCGTGTTTACCATCCACCGTTTACTGATAGTGTGTGAAAACAAAAAATTTTGGTATAATGTGATTGTATGAATTTCCGTGAACTCGACTGGAAGAAAATCGGTCTCATTACGGTCTTCCTCTTGGCCACTATTATCTTTGGCCTCCTTTTATATATTTTTTTCTTCAGGCCCGCGCCACCACCAACGGGTATTGAAAGCGAAAACGTGAACACCGGCGGTGGTGTCTTGCCACTCACGAATGAAGCCTTAGTCATCCGCACGGAAAACGGCAATGTTGCGATTGGTCTGCCACCACAACAGAACATCAATGCCTCACCATATGTATCAAACCGAGCGAAAGGTGGTCTGACCATTGTCAACTCCCTCATAAACAATGAAATCAAGGGGCTCACATTGGCAGGGAATGGCTCGGATCTTCTCTACTACAACACTGGTGACAAAAAATTCTATCGCATCACGCCTGATGGAAAACCAAGTTTACTCATAGATAAGCGTTTTTTTGATGTTGATAATGTTGCCTTTGCCAAAAGTAAAAACAAAGCCATTATTGAGTATCCTGATGGCGCCAATATATTTTACAATTTTACGAATGGGGCGCAAGTCACCCTGCCAAACCACTGGGAACAATTTAATTTCTCAAAGCAAACAGACACCGTTGGTTTCAAAAATATAGGTATCAACGAAGATAATAACTTTCTGGCCATTGCCAATGCTGATGGAAGTCAGGCGCAAATTGTTGAACCTATTAGCGATAACGTGGACAAAGTCAAAATCGACTGGTCACCGGATGATCAAGTCGTGGCCTTGTACGCTGATTCTCTTTCAACCGAAGTTTCTGGAGAACAACAAGAAATAATTTTGCTTGGAAAAAATCATGAAAATTTCAAATCCTTTGCGGTTGAGGGGTATAATTTTGAAAGTGAATGGTCAAAGACAGGTGATCGTCTCCTCTACAGCGTGCACAACGCGGACTCGGACTTCATTCCCGAGCTCTGGATGGTAAACTCTCAAGGGAATGCTATTGGCAGTGGTCGTCGCAACCTGCGAGTAAAAACATGGGCGCATAAGTGCGCGTTTGCCTCCAACAGTATTGTATACTGCGGTGTGCCAGACTCAACTGAAGAAGGGATTGGATTTGTTCCGGTGTTGGGAAATACCGTACCAGATCAATTCTATAAAATCGATCTTGATACTGGAACAAAATCATTGTTAGCCAAACCTGATGGAGATTTCACTGTGGCATCCACGCGAGTTTCCGAAGATGGTAAGTACTTGTATTTTACGGATATGAGTGGAAGATTGTTTAAAATCAATCTCTAGAGAGGAAGAGACGGGTAAAACCAGAACTTTCTCCGCTTTTTTCAGGGAAGATTGAGGTGGGGTTCATCATGTAACCTCCCCCCTATCAAAAGTTCTATGCTCCAAACAAAAAAAATTCTCCTTATCCTCTTTCTCTCCTGCTCTTTTTTAATTCCATCGAGTCAACCGGTCATGTCTGCTAACGCGCCGTTAAATTTTAATGTTGATCTTCCAGGAACCGCGTGGCAATTGCTGAAAAAAAATCAGGCTCTTAAACCAGTGGACTGCGCTGATCCATACAACTCAAAGGATGAAGTCTGCAAACCAGATTCAGCAATAGGGAGAAAAGTGTATCTTGTGCCATGGATTGCTCTCTACATTGGCGCCATCTACGAGACTGCCATGGTTATTGGCGGTATACTCGCCACGGTGATGATCATGATTGGCGGCTTTATCTGGCTCACGTCTGCTGGAAGCACCTCACGTGTGAGTCAAGGAAAAGAGTTCATCGGCGGAGCATTTGTTGGATTGGCATTACTACTCGGCTCCTACGTGCTCTTAAATACGGTGAGTCCCAGTCTTGTGACACTACAACCAATAAAGGTGGTGGTGCCAGAACCACCACCACCAGATAAGGCCACAGAGGAAGTGCAAAGCTGTGAAACCATAGACAAAAAAATGGTCAATATCAAACCACAAGGCATGCAGGTCACATGTGGTTATTTTGGCGATCTTACTCTCACTGAAACTGGGGAAAAAGCTAAGTATAATTTACCTTTTGATCCACAGTGTATGTATACATATTGCGTTTCCGGCATATGCGTAGGAAGTCCTAGCTATGGATTTGGTACATGTATTGATTGTGATGGCATAACTACTAATGAAGAAAAATGTGAATACTTTTCACTCTTCAAAGGTAACCAAGATTATGAATTCATCTGTAGAGGAGGTCTTTGTCAATCACAATGTTATATACACGCGCAAACTTCTAAATGTATGCCAAAACAAGAAAGAGTTACTCCGTAAATTTCTTGAAAAATACGTTTGATTCCATAGTAAATGACACCAAACACAAAACGATCAACGCGTATAGAGATCAAAATAACGGAATAAAAGCATTGAGTGAAATAAAACTTCATGAAACAGAAATTTTTTCAATTTAGATCATTCTTCTTCCTTGGACTCCTGCTCCAGTTTTTTTTGTTGATCCCTTTCACGGCAAAAGCAGAGGTGTGCTGTGACAAAATCTTAACTCCAGGAAAGCCTCAAATCTCCTCCGCGTGTGATCCCTTCTATGGCTTTCAAGAGGTCGACATGGAAAAATGTAGTTCTCCAGCAGTGACTCCAGCGCCAGCTCCCCCCCCTCAACCACTCAAGGCACCGCGGCTTAATATCCCAATCCCAAACCTGAAATTTTCCGATAATATCAAGATCACCCCAGGTGATATGACTCAAATCCCCTGGATTGGCCAATATATTTCTGGAATCTATCAGGCGAGCATCATTCTTGGAGGTATTCTCGCCACCATCATGGTCATGGTTGGAGGCTTCATCTGGCTCACAGCCGCTGGAAACACCTCACGTGTCGGTCAAGCTAAAGACTTCATTGGCGACGCCTTCATGGGGCTCATGCTATTACTCGGTGCTTATGTCATCTTACATACTATTGATCCCCGTCTTACGATACTCACAAGTTTAAAAATTCTCGTCCTCGAAGAAGGGAAACAAGACTCTCGCGCTATTCTCTCAACGCAACCGGTTCAATCCAGCAAAGAAATTTATAACTGTGATGGTTTTTATAATGAAGCAATCACTAAGGCGGCCGCGAATACCAACGTACCTGCCATCATGATTCGTGACATCATGAACTGGGAAAACCGAGGAAATCCCAGACCATGCGCGGTCAGTCCTAAAGGAGCAGTTGGCGTGATGCAGGTCCTCCCCTCATCTGCAAAATCCGCTGGCTATAGCGGAGTAACAGGTACGTGCGATAGTAATGATCCAGCAAAATCAACCGGGCTTTATAATCCGGAAACTAATGTCACCTATGGAGCAAAAGTAATCAAGACATGTGAGAATGATAAAGGAGCAAAAATATGCGAAAAAGCTAATCCTCAAAGATGTATAATAGACTACCGGCTTGTAGCCGCGTGCTATAACGGAGGAGGAAGTGGTTGTACAGGTGACACAAGTTGCGCGCTCCGAGACTCAAACTCCTGCAGAGGAACACAAGAAGAGTCGATTGCTGGCGTCACCTATACCAGAACAAATAAATTCTTTGAGTGTACATCGGTAGAAAATAATTACGGAGAAACTCGTGAATATGTGAATCAGTTTCAGCGATCCTATACTGAAAGCGAAAAGAATTACTGTAATCCACCAGCAAAGACAACGTCAAAGTTATAAAATACTTATTTTTTTTCTCGCTTTCTTGATTCACGCGCATTGATCGTAGCCGTCTACTTCTGCCACACGCTTTCACTCTCGACAGGGTGTTTTTTTCTTGATACGATAAATGACTGAAGTGGAGTTCATCATGGGACTGTTGCCGAATGTGCTTTTGGAACGAAATTTTCAGATTTCGAGACAAAATTGCAGTCAAAATGACATTCGGCAACAGTCCCATCATGTCACCTCCTTTACTCCTCATGAACAACAACATTATGATGCCTTCCAAACAACAAACTATCTTTACCTGCGAAAAGTGCGACGCTCAATTCTTCGCGTGGCAGGGACGTTGCACCGAGTGTGGAAATTGGGGCACTGTCGCGCAAAAAACCCAAGAATCGGAGAGTGTCAGCGTTAGGCACAATCTTCTCACAGCGGATTTCTCATTGATTTCGGCGGACGAAATCACGACCATGGACGTTCCAAGGTTCAAAATTGGCATCGAGGAGCTGGACAACGTGCTTGGCGGAGGTATTGTGCATGGAAGTTTCATTCTCTTGAGCGGAGATCCGGGTATTGGAAAATCAACCCTTTCATTGCAACTCCTCCATGCGTTGAATCAAGAGAATACCCTCTCACAGCATCACAACCAATCACGCGACAACGGCACAGCAGTACACCCAATCCAACTCTATGTCTGCGGAGAGGAGTCGCCCGCGCAAATCAAACTCCGTGTCGACCGGCTCTCACTCAAAAATTCATCATTGAAACTCCTCGCGGAAACACGGCTTGAAAAAATCTTGGCCGCGGTTGAACTCTTTCATCCACAAATCGTTATTATTGATTCCATCCAAACCATTGTATCAGAAGAAAATCAAGGAGAAGCTGGTAGCGTCACGCAAATCAAAATCTGCGCTACAAAAATAATGGAAACCGCCAAACGTACCAATATTCCCTTGATCGTAACCGGCCACGTCACAAAGGATGGGAGCATCGCGGGCCCAAAAATTTTCGAGCATCTTGTTGATGTCGTGCTGTATCTTGAAGGTGATCCCAACACAAGCCTCCGTGTCCTTCGTTCTCCAAAAAACCGCTTTGGCAACACCCAAGAAATTGGAGTTTTTGAGATGACGACTGAAGGTTTGAAACAAGTGAAAAACCCAGGCATGTACTTCATGGATTCCTCGCCGCTTGATATTGCCGGAACGTGCACAACAGCTGCTGTCCAGGGCAATAAAATATTTTTTCTCGAAGTCCAGGCACTGGTGACCAAAACTCATTTCGGATATCCAGTGCGAAAAACTTCTGGTTTTGATCTCAACCGACTCACTCTGCTCTGCGCCGTCATGTCAACACGCGTAAAACTTCCTTTAAATGAGTACGACGTCTACCTCAACGTTGTCGGAGGTCTCAAACTTGATGAACCGGCCTTTGATCTCGCGGTCTGTTACGCGATTCTTTCAGCCATGAAAAATGAAAAAACACTTGCTCGTTCCGTGGTGTTTGGCGAGGTCGGTCTTGGCGGTGAGGTTCGTCCCATAAGTCACATGGAACGTCGAATCAAAGAAGCAAAAAAAATGAATTTTCAGAATATTCTCACAGCACTGCCAAAAAAAATCACAGGCGATCAGTTGACCATATCTATCCCCCATATCCAGGAACTCCTCAAACATCTTTCAAGATAAATGTACTTTCTCCAACCGCGCGTCCACCTTTAATTTCAGCAACGGGTACTGTGACAACAATGGATCTTTTGCAATCAATTGTTGCGCTGTCTCGGCTGTTTCATTGATCAAATCATTATCAAACACCGACGCGATTTTAAACTCAGGGAGACCAGACTGTCTTTGACCAAAAAACTCACCAGGACCGCGCAGTTCCATATCTTTTTTTGCCAAAAGAAATCC
>ORJL010017301.1_pt1 | contig 14092 bp, 7 predicted proteins | sample 1779941 | NCBI WGS metagenome assembly ORJL01 (sample SAMEA104232317, study PRJEB22302) | groundwater metagenome | biome: forest; feature: aquifer; material: groundwater | place: USA | collected 2011-08-07 | depth 5.8 m
GTCTTCCTGGCAGGGGAGCCCTACGGCGCCACGGTGGCCTACGACCGGGCCTTCTCCCTGGCGTGCATGAGGGCGGTTGAGGAACGGGGTTGGTCCCGGGACCTGTGCGCCTATATGCGCAACGACCTGGGCTCCGTTTACCTGGACCGCTATGCCCTGGGAGGGAAGTATCCCCGACCTGACTTCTTAATCCAGGGCCACATCTGCTGCACCCACGCCAAGTGGTATCAGGCCCTGGCGGAAATCCTGGATGTCCCCTATTTCTGCGTGGACGTAAGTGTGGGACCCTCCCATGAGATGACCGAGAACCGGCTTAACTTCGTCGTGGCTCAGCTCCACGAGTGTATAGAGTGGCTGGAGCAGGTTACCGGCCGCCGGTATGATGATGAGCGGCTCTTTTCCGCGGTTGAGCAGGAGTGTCGGGCCGCCAACCTGTGGGCGCAGATTTGCACTCTGAACAAGGCCGTCCCCGCCACCATGGATGAGAAGACCATGCACACCTTCTTCGTCCTCACGGTTCTCTACAAGGCTTCGAGAGAGATCGCCGATTTCCTGGAGGTCCTGCGGGACGAGGTCCGGGAGAGGGTGGCACAAGGAATAGCGGCCCTGGCTGTGGAGCGCTGCCGGGTGATCACCGATATTCAGCCCCCCTGGGCCTTCCTGGACGTCTTCAAGTATCTAAACGACTACGGGGCGGTCTCCGTGGGCAACCTCTATGTCTTTGGCCTCGTCGGCATCTGGGAAGACCAGCCGGACGGCACCTGGGGTCCGGCCCGGACCCCCCAGCACCAGGGCATCCAGATCCGGTCCCGAGATCAGGCGCTGCGCCTCCTGGCTGAGTGGTCCGTGCGCAAGCCCCTCTACCAACAGTTCTACGACCCCCACCTGAAGACGGAAATGCTCCTCCGGGTAGTCCGGGAGTGGCGAGCGGATGGAGTAATCCTCCACTATAACCGGGGCTGCGAGGGACTGTCCCTGGGCATCGCCGAGAACAAGCTGGGGCTCACCAAGGCTGGGATCCCGACGATGGCCTACGAGGGCAACATGGCCGATGAACGGGAGTTCGACCTGGAAGCCACCTACCGCAAGTTGGACGCCTTCATGGCCAGCCTGGGGCTCCGATCGCAAGGTGCCCGGGATTCGTGACCCGGCAACACTCGACCTGGTGCGCCTGGTCACAGATAAGGCGCCATACATGCTGATCTCTGCAAAGTTTGCCAAATTGGCGGCTACGAATCCATGGCGATCCCGGTGCCGAAAGAGGAAACTTGGCAAGCTGGGCAGCCTCTCCCCGGGCTAATGGTCATTCACAATTCATTATGCCAAAGTGACCAGATGTAGCCGCAGGCTTTACGCCTGCGAAGCGCTGGCGCCACAGTGCGCCCCTTCGCAGGCATGAAGCCTGTGGCTACATTCTATCGCTCGCAAAGACGGTGGGCGCAGATGTCAGCCTGATGTCCAACACCCACTCACCGGTGGCTCTGGCCAAATTCCGCTTTTTTACATTTTTGTAACCTTACGCGGGCGTCTTACATGGACAAATCGTTGCGGCCCAAATTATCATTTAGGTTAGACGTTCTTGTAGGTTGGACGTTCTTGCTTACAACTCGCGGAACCCTGTGCCAAAAAGGGCTGAGACCGTCTCGAAAGGAGAACCTTGAAACCTAGAGAAGTTGAGCTGATCCCAAGGAAAGCGAGACGCACGGTTGCACTGCTGCTGGTCACAATAGCCGCTGTTCTGCTGGCGGCCGTCACGGGGCCAACCAGCACAAGCGCCTTACCCACCTACGCCAATGCCAGCGGTCAGGCCTGTGGTGTTTGCCACATCAACCTGGCCGACGGCGGGCCGCGCACCGCCACAGGCCAGGCCTTCGAGGCCATACCAACCCACTTCACCGGCCCGGCCGGAACCTGGGCCCAGGCGTCCAGCCCAACGCTGGCCATTCTCTTGCCCACCGAGGGGCAGGTTGTTACTTCGACGGTTACGGTAAGCGTCCAAGTGACCAACTTCACCCTGGCTCCCGGGGCCATCGGCGGCGTCAACGTGCCGGACCAGGGCCACTGGCACATACTCCTGGACGGGGTGTTTCTACAACCGGTCGGGACGGATAGCTTCACCCTGACCGGACTGACCGTGGGCTCCCACACCATCAAGGCGGAGCTCCACAACAACGATCACTCCGCCGTGAGCCCCGCGGTCGAAGCCACCGTGAATATCACCGTGGCGGCCGAAGCTCCGACCCTGACGATAGTCACCCCCACCGCGGGGCAGGTTGTTACTTCGACGGTTACGGTACGCGTCCTGGTGACCAACTTCACCCTGGCTCCCGGAGCCATCGGCGGGGCCAACGTGGCGGGCCAGGGCCACTGGCACATACTCCTGGACGGAGTGTTTCTACAACCGGTCGGGACGGATAGCTTTACCCTGACCGGCCTGACCGTGGGCCCCCACGCCATCAAGGCGGAGCTCCACAACAACGATCACTCCGCCGTGAGCCCCGCGGTCGAGGCCACCGTGAATGTCACCGTGGCGGCCGAAGCTCCGACCCTGACGATAGTCACCCCCACCGCGGGGCAGGTCGTTACTTCGACGGTCACGGTGCGCGTCCTGGTGACCAACTTTACCCTGGCTCCCGGAGCCATCGGCGGGGCCAACGTGGCGGGCCAGGGCCACTGGCACATACTCCTGGACGGAGTGTTTCTACAGCCGGTCGGGACGGATAGCTTTACCCTGACCGGCCTGACCGTGGGCCCCCACGCCATCAAGGCGGAGCTCCACAACAACGATCACTCCGCCGTGAGCCCGGCGGTCGAGGCCACCGTTAGTATCACGGTGGCGACAGTCGACACCCAAGCCTATCTGCCCCAGCTCTTCAAAAATGCCGGCCCTTGAACGGGGGCAGTGGCCTTATTTCCGGAACTTCTCCCGGCTCGGGTCGGCGATGGCCATTTCCTGGACGCTGTCCGGCCCGAACTTGCGGATCTTTATCCCTCCCGCCAAGCGGGGGAATTCAGGGAAAACGGAAAGCTCATCAGGCATCTTGTAGCTGGCTATCTTGTCAGCCATGAACTCCCGTATCTCCCTGAGAGTGAGGGGCTTCCCATCCCTGGTTACCACGCAGGCACAAATGCTCTCTCCCAGGAGGGGGTTAGGGGTGGAGATGACGCAGGACTCCTTTACCCGCGGATGCTCACCCAAGAGGAACTCTATCTCGTTGGGATTGATGGAGTACCCGCCCCTCTTGATGACCTCCTTGAGGCGGCCCCTGATCCTGACGTATCCCCGTTCGTCAATGGTCACCAGGTCACCGGTGTGCAGGAACCCGCCAGCATCGATGGCCCTGGCCGTCTCGTCGGGCCTTTCCCAGTATCCCTTCAGGATATTGCCGGCGAAGAGCAGCTCGCCCGGCTGGCCGGGCGGCGCCTCCTGGCCCGTGTCCGGGTCCACCGCCTTGGCCCTGGCTCCGGGGACTGGCGGCTGGCCGATGCTGGTATCCCGGTTGGGGTCCTTGGAAGGGCAGGCCAGGCCGATACCGGCCAATTCTGCCATACCCCAACTGTGGGCCATCTCCATGCCCATCATCCTTTCCGCGCGGTGGAAGAGTTCGGGCGGAAAGACAAAGCCCGACCCCAGTCCTATCCTTAGAGACGAGAGATCATGATCACTAAAGCTCGGATGATTGGTCTCCAGAAGGATGTGCGTGGGCGTGGCGTGATGGATCGTCACCCGGTGCTCCTGAATCAGCTTGAGGGCCAGATCAGGCTTGTATTCGGGCATGAGGACGATGCTCCCCTGGCTTTCTATCGCCAGGTTCGCCACGGTAGCTATCCCAAAGGCATGGTGAAGGGGAAGGTGCGCCAGGAAGACGTCGTCAGCCCGAATATCCAAGAGAGGAATTCCTACGGCCGAGCTCTGGATGCATACCTCGTAGGTGTGGAGAGCCCCTTTGGGTATGCCTGTTGTGCCGCCGGTGTAGAGCAGCATGGCCAGGTCTGTCCTGGGGTCTATCTCCGCCCTCTCGTACCCCTGCCCCCACCCCTGCCTGACAAGCTGGTCAAAGTCCAGGACGTCCCGCTCAGCGCCGCCGCCAATGGCCACAGCATGCTTTAGCAGGGGCAGCTTATCGCGCAAGGTGCGGAGCATGGCCACGTAGTCAAATCCCTTGAACTCCTGGTGGAGGATGACTGCAGAGGAAGCGGAGTTGGATACCAGGAAGAGGAATTCATCGGCTCGGTATAGCGGGTTACACCAGACAATCACGGCGCCCAGCTTGCAGGCCGCATAATAGGAGACCATCTGCTCCGGGCAGTTGACCAGGTCTATGGCCACCCGGTCTCCCTTTCTTATACCCAGGGACGCGAGGCCGGCCGCCAGGGCATCCGCCCTACGGTTGAGCTCCTGGTAGGTTATCCGCTGGTCCTCGTAGATCAGGGCAACTTTGTCAGGCACCAGCCTGGCGCTTCTCTCCAGTGTCTGGGCCAGGTCCAGACGGCGCACATCCTCATAATCTGTCAGCTTCCCAAGATCCATTATAGCGCCTCCCCGTGCGTCAATCGCCCAGTCTGTTGCTCTTGCACCATCACGACTCAAGAGACTTTATGTACCAGTACTGTTAACTTCGCAGGCTATTGCTTCGTTACGAGGATTACGGCCCACTTCATTGCCGGAAAAATAGGGGGCCTATGCCTCACGCTAGAGCGTGGGGTGCTGTCGCCGGCTGATAAGGCTGGATTTGCTCCAGTACCTTTGTTTCATCTCGCCGAGCGAGATAAAGGTCCCAACGCAATTGTAGGTTCATCCAGAAATCCGAAGACATGCCAAAGAACTTGGCCAGACGTAGTGCCGTGCTTGGCGTTATTCCCCTTCGCCCGTTGACAATGTCGTTGATCCGCTGATAGGGCACGTGTATCCCCGTGGCTAGCTCGCGCTGGGTCAGTCCCATGGGAACCAGGAACTCCTCCAAAAGCATCTCTCCCGGATGGGTAGGCGCCCGGTGGCTCGGTATGCGAACCATAATCACCCCTCAATACCAAAGCTAATGATAGTCAACTATCTCTACTTCTTCAGGGCCGACTTCCATCCGAATGAAGCAGATGCGGTAGCGATCGTTGATACGGACGCTATGTTGACCCTTTCGGTCACCACTCAACGCTTGGAGCTTGTTGCCCGGAGGTATCTTGAGCTCGCCCAGCGAAACGACAGAATCAAGGAGGTCAATCTTTCGAGCCGCTATTCTCCACAAGCCCTCCGGGCACGTCTTGCGAGCGGCCCGTGTACGCGCTCCGTTGAAAATGTCTTCAGCGCCTCTATCCCTGAAGGATTGTATCACATTAATATGATAACATGGGTATCATGCTATTTCCACGGCGCAAGATTCAGAGGCGTGCCCCCGCACTAGGCCTGCTCTCCCCCAACGCGAAACTCTGACGCCCACCCAGATTCAGAGGCCAGCCCTCATAAGTGGCAAGCAACGTGGTGAAGATCGGGTGTAGCTAGCTTCGGAGGCGTTGCCAGATCGGTCGCCGGGTTGTAAACTGTGCTTTACGTGCCAGCGATGATATGAACGTCTTTTTCGGTCTCTTTCTCGTAGCGTTCTCTGGGCTTTCCCTGGAGATTACCCTGGTCCGTCTCTTGAGCGTTACCACATGGTATCATTTAGCCTTCTTCGCGATATCGACGGCGATGCTTGGGATGACTGCCGGCGCCACCAGGGTCTATCTGAACCCTCAGGTATTCCGTTACGAGAATCTCCCCAGGGCCTTACGGGCCTCTTGTATCCATCTTGCGCTAAGCATCCCGGTGACTCTCTTGCTGCTGTGCTTGATCCCGCTAAGTCTTAACGCCAGCGTCATGAGCCTCTTTGCTATTCTTATCACGACAGTTGTCTGCGCTTTGCCGTTCTACTTTGCTGGGACCATCGTTTCGGCGGTCCTGACGAAGCACAAGCTCCCTATGGGGAAGCTTTATGCCAGTGACCTCATGGGGGCGTCCATGGGTTGCCTTTTTGTTCTTGGCGGCCTGGAACTGTTCGACGCGCCAAGCCTCATCTTGCTTTGCAGCAGCACGAGCGCCCTGGCGGCGGTCTGCTTCTCATGGAGGGAACGTTCTGTTCGGTTCCCGCGTTTGGGTGTTTGGCTTTTCTTCTTCTTCCTCCTGGCAGGCCTCGCCAATTCCCGCACTGCAGATGCAATCAGACCGCTAATTGTGAAGGGGACGAACATCGAACCCGCCAGTACCTACCTCCTTGAGCGATGGAACTCCTTCTCCCGGGTTGCCGTGTACGGAGAACAGCTCAGCGCTCCTCAGTATTGGGGACCTAGCCGCTTGGCGCCGCAGGCCCCCATCTTTCAGTACGGGATGAACATCGATGGCGAAGCCGCTACGATCATGCGAAGATTCAGTTCCAGAGAGGACATCGACCATCTCCGGTACGATGTGACAAACATCGCATATCGTTTGGGTCGACGGGGGAAGTCCCTGGTAATCGGCGTGGGCGGAGGAAGGGACATTCAGAGCGCAGTCTTGTTTGGACAAGAACACGTCGTAGGCATAGAGATCAACCCGATCTTCGTTGAACTGCTGCAGAAGGATTTCAGATTCTTTGCCGGGCTCGCAGACCGTCCCGATGTCACCCTGGTAACGGCTGAGGCGAGAGGCTACCTGTCGCAAACACCTGAGAAGTACTCCATTATTCAAATGTCGTTGATCGATACGTGGGCCGCCACGGGCGCGGGCGCCTTCTCACTTTCCGAGAACGCCCTGTACACGGTCGAGGCATGGGACCTGTTCCTCAACAGGCTCGAAGACAACGGCATATTCACAGTGTCGCGCTGGCACAGTCCGGACCACATCGGTGAAACGGGACGTGTGGTAAGCCTGGCAGTTGCTGCTCTGCTGGACCAGGGGGTCCAAGAACCTTCCAAACACATTGCCTTGATCACGGCAGGAAATATCTCAACGCTGCTCGTGAGCCGGCAGCCGTTCCCGCGAGAGGATGTCGATAAGCTGTCGAGAGCGAGTGAAGAGCTAGGTTTTGGCGTCGTCTTGCTCCCCGGCCGGCCTCCCGCCGAGCGCTTATTGGGTAATATGGCATCCTCCCGGACACCAGGTGACCTGTCGGCTGCCGTTGCGGGCGCAGAGTTGAACTACAGTCCGCCGACCGACGAAAATCCTTATTTCTTCAACATGCTGCGGCTCAGCAATATCAGTATTGTGGTGAGTGGACAAGGTGGAGTCATGGCAGGGAACCTTGTCGCAACACTAACACTACTGGTGCTGCTCGTGACTCTGCTTCTTGTGGCCATAGCGGCAATCGTTCTGCCTCTGGCACTCAGAAACCATTTCGGAATAGAGAGCATCGTACACTCACGCACCTTGTGGTCGGGAGCGTTCTACTTCACATTGATCGGCGCGGGATTTATGCTGACGGAAATCGCTCTGATTCAAAGGCTTACAGTGTTGCTGAGTCACCCCGTATATGCCTTGGGAATTCTCCTTTTCACGTTGATCGCCAGCACGGGGATTGGCAGCCTGGTAAGTGATCGACTGCCTTTGACCCGGGCTCCCTGGGCATACGTCTACCCGATCCTTACCGCGGGGTACCTTATAGGACTCAGGTTCTTACTTAGCGCCCTTCTCGCAACTATGATCGCTGAGCCCACCCTGCTGAAGATCGGCGCATCTGTTGCAGTGATCTTTCCGATGGGGCTGCTCATGGGATTGTTCTTCCCCACGGGAATGCGCCTGGCCAAGTCTATGGCTGCTGAGGAAACCCCTTGGTACCTGGCACTGAACGGCATTTTCGGGGTCCTTTGTTCCGCGTTGGCGGTCTTCATATCTATCTACATTGGGGTCTCCGTCAATTTCTATATTGCGGCAATATGCTACAGCGCGGTTCTGATCGCTCAAGTCGGCTTACGGCGGGTGGAGGCTGGCACCTGAGGCGACTTCTTGCAGGACGTGGATTCTCTAGACCGAGGCGGTTTTTGAAAACCGCCTCGGTCTAGTTTTCGGCCGAGTCTCTGGCTAGTACCGGATTCTGTGGCTTGTCATCCATTCTTTGGCTTGTTGCTCCAATTCGGCAGCTTTTTGTGGGTTAGACCGGGCGAGGTTGTTGAGCTCGTTCGGATCCGATTTTAGATTGAAAAGGCGTAGCTCGCCCGTGGTGTTGTTCCTTATCAGCTTCCACTCAGCGGTGTCCACGGTGATAGATTTGTCGAATAGTCCCTGGACAAAGCCGACCCTCGTGTTCCCAGTCTCTTGCTCCCGGATAAGGGGCCAGAGGCTCTTACCTTCGGACTCTTGCGGGGCGGAGACGCCTATTGTTTCCAGTATGGTGGGCATAATATCGACGCTGCGCGTCAGTGAACCAACTACACCGCCCTGAGGCACGGCGGCAGGATAGCTAATGATAAGGGGAGCCCTTACAACGGTTTCGTAGGAAATATCGGGATGGAACCACAACCCGTTGTCACCTAAACTCTGACCTTCATCTGCGGTGACAATCCACATCGTGTTGTCCACGTTCCCAAGGTTCCTTACGCCATCCAGCAGCCTGCCTAGCTCGCGGTCGGTATAGGAGACCTCGCCATTATAGAGGGCCACCAGGTGAGCGCTGTCCCGTTCTGAAAGTTGCGCGCCCGCGAATATCCGATCGACGGTGCCGTAGCCACCATCGGCACAGGTATCGCACCTGTCGTACATGGTGTCGAAGGGCGACGGTGGGGTATAGGGATAGTGCGGGTCCTCGTAGTGGACCCATAGGAAAAACGGATCGCGTGGCTGCTGCTTCAGCCATGATAGCGCGGCGTCAGTGGTGAGGTCCGCCCGGCCGTGAAACAGGCGCCATATGTCGGTTTGGCCCGGGTCCGGGATGTACGCAGGCTGGTAGGTCTTGAAGCCACGTTGCAAGCCCGAAAGCTCAGCGTCCAGGCTCCTGGAGGCATAAATGCCCGCAGTATCATAACCGTTGTTTGCCACAATGCTCGCGAGTGTCGGCAAAGAACCCGAAAGAATGTCCAGGCCCTGCACGTTAACCCCGTGGGTAGCTGGGTAGACTGAGGTGAACATAGAGGCCATGGAGGGGTTAGTCTGGGAGAAGGAGTTTATCTCTCGGTCAAACCTCACGCCCCTCTGTGCCAGGCCGTCCAGGGTCGGCGTTTTTATCCTGGTGTTTCCGTAGACGCCGACGTGCTTGGCGCTGAGAGAATCGATCGTGATGAAGATGACATTCGGCTTGGCGCTTCTTTGCGGCTGGACTCCTGGCGGAAGCTCGGGTACCAATGCCTCCGCTGGCAGAATCCCCGCCTCCTTAGCTATATCACCGCCATTGGCGATGGTCACCTCTCCCGCCTTGGCCCAGGGCATGTCTACCTTCCAGTGTTGGAAGACTGCCCGTTGCGCTCGCACCACAAAGAGATGGCCGAAGTCGCCGTAGGACTGGGGCAAGCCGTACTGGTCCAACCAATTCCGGTCTGAGAGGTAGCGGGCCTTTATATTCGCGTCCTGATCGAGAAATGCCACATGGCGCTGCACCACATTGTCCCACGACTGGCCCGCATCAGGCGCGTTGTCGAACGGCCTCGGAACCTGTCTAGCACTGAGGAGCCAGTCATCTTTGCCAGATCGCGATAGCTCGTCAAAGACGTTGACAAAGTAGACCTGCCCCAGGTCCGGCTGCCATTGGAGCACTTCTTTCTGCATGACCTGGGATACAAATCCGTTCCAGGTAAGGCGCCGAGAGGCTGGGTAGCCTAACGAATCAACTCCGCCCAGTCGCTGGAATTCGTGCCAGAGGGGAGCTGCCGGGTCGCTGATGATTGAGTAGCCCGTATCTCCAGCCCCACCCTGGCCGTTAGCCTGCTTGTAGAAGTGCCCACCCGGGATGTCAAAATCCGCGTCTTCTGCCGCCCTCGGACCAAAAGCCAGGCCAGGTATCCAGTATCCCAGGCACAACGGCAGGATAAGCAGACCTAATAACCAGCGTCGAAGCATTACAGATAACCTCCTCCGTCCCCCGGGACGCCGGATCACGATACTACTATACCAATATTCGCGCCTTTAAGTTTGTTGTCAAGATGACGCTATGGCAGATGGAAAAGGTACTATTGACAACGGTGAGGCCACGGGGCAGGATGTGCTTGGAAGTTACGATTCAACAACCATGAATTCAACTTAAGGCGCGCTAAGGAAGGAACCCGCACACAACGCTGTGAGACAAATCCCTGTCGAGCGGCACAGTCAGGACCGAACTGAAAAGAAAGGGAACCATGTTGTCGACTGCTGAGACCATCGGTCCAGTGACAAGCTCCGCCAAGAACGCCGGTGCGGCCCCATACTCTGAGCCCCATCTCGTGCCGGAGCCGGGAGAATTTGCAGATCTAGGAGTTAGCCAAAGTCTTCTGATGGACCTCGCCCTGAAGGAAGTGTACTTTGCACGCCATCCGGCGGCTGTGGACATCAGCCGGGCTCTCGCTCTGCCCTTTGTCCTTACGGAACGCATACTTGACACGGCCAGGGCAGACGGCTTCATTGAGACGGTCAGGTCTGAGGGCTACTTCCAACAGTTATTCCAGTACGGCCTTACGGAACGAGGCCAGGACAAGGTCAATGAATGCCTGGCCCGTAGTCAATACCGGGGCCCAGTGCCGGTGCCTCTCGCTCAGTATTGCGACGTGGTGCGCCGGCAGACGATCCGCAACCAGACCGTGGTGCGGGAAGACCTGCAGAGAAGCCTCGGTGACCTGGTATTGAGCCAAGAGGTCCTTGACCGTGTAGGGCCCGGCATCAACTCCGGGACGTGCGTTTTCCTCTACGGGGCTTCCGGGAATGGCAAGACTTCAATTGCTACCCATCTGAGGGATGTCTTGACTGGACCGGTGCTGGTCCCTCACGCCCTGGAAATCAACGGGCAGATCGTGAAGGTTTTTGACCCGACGGTTCACGAAATCAAGGCCTCGAAGCACGTAGCCGACCAACCGATGGACGTCCCTTATCTTACATGTGCAGGCTCGGAATCTCGCCGCGATCCGCGTTGGGAGGTATGCTCGCGGCCGGTGGTCATCGTCGGAGGTGAGCTTACCCTGGACAAACTGGAGTTTCAGTACGATCCTCTTCTCCGCTATCACCAGGCGCCTCTACACATGAAGGCCGCCGGAGGTCTCCTGGTAATCGACGACTTCGGCCGTCAGCGCGTATCTCCGCGAGACCTCTTGAATCGCTGGATAGTACCTATGGACCGTGGCGTTGACTATCTCCCGCTTCCCACCGGAGAAACCATTGAGGTCCCATTCGACCTGCTCCTGATTTTCTCCACGAACCTTCACCCATTGGACGTGGTCGACGAGGCCTTCCTGAGGCGAATACGTCACAAGGTGTTTGTCCCCAATCCCACGCCCGATCAGTTTAGCGCGCTCTTCTTCAAGCAAGCCGCGGCCAGAGGCCTGGCCATCAGACAGGAGTTCATAGACCATATCGCTGACAGATACTACAGCCAGGGAGGAAGGGAAATGCGGTCCTGCCATCCCAAGGACATCCTGTCGAATGTGGAGGACATCCGGATTTATGAGGGTGACAGCTCGCCGTTGACCGTCGAAACGCTGGTACGTGCCGCTGATGCCTATTTCCTCTTCGTAGAAGGCACGACGAGTACGTAGGTCATCAACCCGTCACGGCTCATGTTACCTTGGTACACCGTTTCATAAATGCGGTCACGTATTCTTTTTCCCTGAGCGGGCTGATCATCCCCGGTTGGTAGCCTGCGCTCACCCACGCATTGCGGTTCTCGCCTCCGCAGGCGTGAAGCCTGCGGCTACTGGCTGCTAATCCCCCAGTGGTAGCCGCAGGCTTTATGCCTGCGCTTACCCACACCATGCGGTCCACGCCTCCGCAGGCGTGAAGCCTGCGGCTACCATTGGATACCCTCAAGCACACGCCCTCGTGCGCATCCTATCGCCCCTTTGAAGTGGTAGTCAACTTTCGGATTAAGGTTTGCTTTGAAGGAGGGCTACGCTACGTTGCTCCCGCTGGGCAGCGTAGCTTCCGTCTCGACGGCGATCGCGACGGCCCTGGGCCTACGCAGTATCAACCTGCTCAAGTCGTCGATCAGGGAGTAGGCGACGGGCACCACTACCAGAGTCAGAACGGTAGAAGAGAGCAGCCCGCCGATGACGGCTACCGCCATCGGCTGCCGGCTCTCCGCGCCGGCGCCGAAGCCCACCGCAGCGGGGACCATGCCGAAGACCATGGCCAAGGTGGTCATCAGGATGGGGCGGAGCCGGATGGGTCCGGCATCCAGGATAGCGTCTCGCACGGACAGCCCCCGGCGGCGGAGCTGGTTGATGAACTCCACCAGAAGGATCGAGTTCTTAGTGGCGAGCCCCATCAAGAGGATGATGCCGATCATGGCCAGCATGTCGAAGCTGAAGTGGAAGGCGAAGAGCGCCAGAAGAGCTCCGACGATGGAGAACGGCAGGGCCAGCATTATGGTGAAGGGATGCACGAAGCTGCCGAACTGAGACGCCAGGATCATGTAGACGAAGAGCACCGCCAGCAGAATCGCCATGCCAAAGGCGCCGGCCATTTGCTCCTGGAGCTTCGTCTGCCCGGTCACGTGTACGCCGACGCCCGGTGGCAGAGGCTGTGATGCCACCACCGCCTGGACATCTGCCGTGACCTGGCCAACGCTCCGGCCCAGATAGTTCGCGCTGATGAGCACCTGGCGCTGCCGGTTCTCCCGGCTGATCCGGGTCGGCTCGCTAGACTGGACGATGCTGGCCACGCTGGAAAGGGGCACCTGGGCGCCGCGCGCCGTCACCAGGGGCAGGCGAAGGATGTTCGCGGGATTGGCCTTGTCAGCCCCGGCCATCCCGACGACTACGTCCAGGTCCTTGTCCCCGGACTGGTAGATGCCGGCTCGCTCCCCGTTCACCAGGGCCCGCACGGTAGTCCCGACCTGGGCGGAGCTGACACCGAGGTCGGACGCCATGGCCCTGTTGAGCACGACCGTCAGGCCCGGCTTGCCGGGCTTGAGCGAGCGGTCGACGTCCACGGCGCCGGGGACCCGCCGGATGGCCGAGACCAACGCCGCCGAGACCTCGTCCAGCGCCTTAAAGTCTTCGCCCTGGACTGCGTATTGGATGGGCGCGCCTCCGAAGGCCGCCCCGGCTGAACCTCCACTGATGGCAGCGGAGGCGGACTGACGGTTGATCGAGAGCCTGGCGCCGTTAGCCGCCAGTTCCATGCTGGGGCGCAGCCGCTCTATCAGGGCGTTGGTCGTACCCCGGCGCACAAGTTTGACGTTGACAGCGGCCGTCTCGACCGAGCCATCGGCGCTGCCAACCGTCGTGAACACGTTGGCCACGCCGGGCGCCTTCTGGACCACGGCCTCAATGGCCCGCGCCGTCCGGTCGGTGTCCGCCAGTTGCGAGCCCGGCGGGAGCTCGACACCGATGGCGAACTGGCCCTGGTCTTGTTCGGGCACAAAGGAGAAGACCATGAAGGGTATGATCGCCAGGCTCGAAGCGAACACCACGATGCTCACAATGACGACGACAAGCCGGTGTCGGAGCGCCCAGCCCAGCATGCCGCGGTATCTCCAGTTGAGCCCCTGGAAAAGCCGGCCTATCAGGCTGGAACGGCCGCTCTGGCCGGGGTCGACGCGCTTGAAGAAGTAGGCAGAGAGCATTGGCGCCAGGGTGAACGCCTCGACCAGAGATATGATTACGGCCACGGCCACCGTGACGCCGAAGTCCCGCATGAACCGGCCGACAATCCCTTCGGCAAAGGCGATGGGTAGGAAGACGGCGACGATGGTCGAGGTGACCGCCAACACCGCCAGACCGATCTCGCCGGCCCCGCGGCTCGCTGCTACCTTCGGCGCCTCGCCCCTCTCCATGTGCCGAAAAATATTCTCACGTACTACGATGGCGTCGTCGATCAGCATCCCGATAGACAGGGCCAGCGCCATCAGGCTGATGGTGTTAATGCTGATGCCGATGATGTGGAGCACCATGAAGGTGCCGAGCAGCACCATCGGCAGTCCTGCCACGGTTACCAGGGTGTTGCGGAGGTCGCGGAAGAAGAGAAGCACTA
>ORJL010936257.1_pt1 | contig 14092 bp, 13 predicted proteins | sample 1779941 | NCBI WGS metagenome assembly ORJL01 (sample SAMEA104232317, study PRJEB22302) | groundwater metagenome | biome: forest; feature: aquifer; material: groundwater | place: USA | collected 2011-08-07 | depth 5.8 m
CCAGGTAGCCCTGCGGCACCCGGCAACCGCTATTTACCGCTGCTTCCTTCCGAACCTGACGGGGTTCATAGGGCACCGCCGCGCAGGACCCAACCCTCAGCACCGTTGAGGTCGCATCTATCGCCCAAGTTCAGGGCCGCAGGCGGGAGTTCCGCCCCGCTATAGCGGATCGCGGGTACGGGCCCCCGCCACCCCCCCGCCTCGCGCGGCCGCCACAAAGCATGCTATGGGCCGGCGCGCGCTATGTCAAGCCGAGCCGGGTGCTCGCGCCTGTCGTCCTGCATGGCTGACTTCCTGGAGACCACCCGCCGAGGGTTCGTCCGGGCACGGTTGGCTGGCCGCTTGACCACACCCCCCGCGACTCGCTTTAATGCGAGAGACACCGCGTGGGCCAAGGCTCGACACAGACGCGCTCGGCGGCCGGGACGCACCGGCGACGGGCGGCCCACCTCTTGCTGGCCCTCTTGGCCGCCGGTGCCGCTTCCCCGGCCCGCCCCACCACCCCACCAACCCCCCGGTTCGTTCCCGTCCTGGCCACGATCCAGGGCGGCGACACGCTGTTCTGGCAACGTCTGCCTGAGAACCCCGCGCCCCGGGAACTGGCACGCCTTCGGCACGAGCCCGGCTTTCTGCCCAGGGCGGCCGTCTCTCCCGACGGGCGACGGCTCGCCTATACCTGGCTGCCCGAGGGGAGTCGCGACGATGGTCCCTCGGCCCGACTCGACCTCCTTGACCTCACCTCCGGGGCAGGCGCCCAGTTCGCGGCCGAGGTGGACCTGCGCGCCGTGCCCCTGTGGTCCACGGACGGCTCGGCCGTGCTTTTCCGCCGGACCTACCGCCGCGAAGACACCCCATCCCGCGTCGAGCTCCACGCCAGCGTGATCGGCCATCCAGGCGGGACGCAGGCGGTCCTTGTGGAGAAGGCCAACACCCTCGTGCCCCTCCTCTGGTCGGCCGACGGAGCGGTCCTCTATGGCCGCTGGGGCACCGGCGTGGATCTGCGGCGCGCCGAACCTGGCGCCGCTGCCCCTTACACGGTAGCTCACCTCAGCGACGGCCCGGCCCACAACCTCAACCTCTCGCCGGACGGCCAGACCGTGGCCTTCACCCGCCCCCTGGGTCCCGGCGCGCCGGGACAGCACGGCCTCTTCCTGGTCTCCATAGCGACCGGCGCAGTGGCCCAGCGCTGGACCGAGGCCAACGACTCTCTCAATCCCGTGTGGCAGCCTGGCGTCCAAGCGCTCACGTTCGCTACCCGCGGCCCCTTCGGCGCCCTGGCCAGCCTCCCGCAGGCCGCCGGGCTGTTCAGCGGGCCACCCCAGACGATCCATGCCCGGCAGGATGGGCGCCTGGAGGTGCCTCTCGCCTGGAGCCCCGACGGCCGTTGGCTCATGGTCCGCTCGCTGCAGGGCGCCAACGCCTACTCCATCACGGGAGAGGAACTGGTTCTGGTCGAGGCGGCCAGCGGATCCCGAGAGGCGATCAATCGTCCCGGCTACACCGCCTTCATCGGCTGGCGGGCATGGGCGGAATGATGCGGTGGCACCGAGCGGCCACCGGCGGCACCGTGGCGATACTCCTGGCTCTCCTGGCGCAGCCATCTCCCACCCGGGCCGACGACAGCTCTTGCGCCGACACCGGCGCAACACCCTACCAGCCCTCATACACGGAGCTACAGGACGCCTTCTACCGGGCCGCCAATGACCTGCTGGGCGGCGGCTTCTTCACGCTGCCCCAGATCAAGCGGGGGCACCCCGATCCGACGCTGGTAGCGGCGCGTGTGCCCGCTGTGCTGCTAAAGGCCATCGCCGCCTCGGAGAGCTCCTGGTTCCAGGCTACCTACGGCACGTCTCGCGGCAGCAACGGCCCGCCCCTTATGCCCGGCGGCGGCTGCGCCTACGGCGTGATGCAGATCGCCAGCGGCATGGGATACCGAGGGCAGATGGACACGAGCGTCCAGTACCGCATCGCCAACGAGTATCGCTACAACACCGGCTGGGGGGCGAAGGTGCTCGTAGAGAAATGGAACGTGGCGCCCGCCTTCGGTCGCAAGGTGGTGGGCCAGCGGAATCCCGGCATCATCGAGGACTGGTACTATGCCGTTTGGGGGTATAACGGCTGGTCCTATCAGAATAACCCCAATAACCCCGATTACGCTTGGCCCCGTCCGGCCTTCAACTCGCCCGGCGGCCTGCCGCGCAGCGAATACCCGTACCAGGAGATCGTCTGGGGCTACGCGGCCTATCCCCTGCGGTCCGGCGGGGGCGCCGGTCCGGAGCTGTGGGGCGGCGTCCCGCTGACCTTGCCGAACCGGGATCTCGTCGGCGATCCCCCCCAGGATATCTCCACACCGTCGCCCTCTCACGCTGCATTCCTTTACCAGGCCTACTTTCCTCAGGCCACCAAGGGCTACGCCGGCGGGTGGTGATGCTATACTGCGGGGGAATGGGGTTGCCGAACGCTCTCGCTCGGACCATCAGGGCGACCCGTGCGAACCACGCGCTGGAGCACGCCACCATTGAGCAGCTCCTACGGCGCCACAGCTATCGGTTGCGGGTGGTCGGCCGCTCCTTCCCCGGCGGCTTCGATCTCTACGGCGATCTCGGCACTGACGAGGTTACGGACGCCACCCACGAGGCTCTGGCGCGCCTCAAGGGGGGTGAGGGCCACCTGGCTGTCTCCCCCTACTGTGGAACGAACCTGGCCGTGGCCGCTATCTTCGCGGGCCTCGCCGGCGCTCTCCTCCTGCGCGGGAGTCTGGGTGTGCGACAACTCCCCAAGCTGGCCATGGTCGGCCTGGGGGCCGCCCTGGTGGCCCAGCCCCTGGGCCGCATCGCCCAGGAGCACGTTACGACGTCGGCCGCCGATGCGCCAGGATTGCGCATCCGGGCCATCCGCCGCGTGGTAGGATGGCCTCTACCATTCCTCCGCGTGGACACCACATGGAACGAACCGGGCCTTCCGCTGCGACACCCATCCACGGCCTAGGCCCCAGTATCCGGCCAGCGCTGGGCAGTCGTCCCTTGGCGGATTCTGCCGGTTCCGCGCGCAGCAGCGCGGTGAAGGGAGGCACCATGGGCATACGAATCGATCACACCTCGCCTGCGGCTCTATCCTCGGGCCAGAGGCGACTGCGACCGTTGACCCGAAGGCTGGCGGCCCTCACCGCAGCTCTTCTCCTCGTGCAACAGGCGACGCCGGCCGCGGCCGTGGATGTCCAGCAGATATCGGGCCGTATCTTCCTCGACCTGAACCGCAACGGCAGACTCGACGCCGGCGAGCCCGGGCTTGAGAACGTCCAACTGCGCATCTACACGGGTGGCGTCAAGCCATGGGAGGCCTTTGGCTACTCCCGCGCCCAGGGTGAATACGACTTTGGCGGGCTGACGCCTTCTCACTACCACGTCAGCGTCCTTCTGCCCACCGGGTGGCAGGCCACCAGTCCCCCCGACATACTGGTCGACGTGCGGGAGGAGCAGCCATCGGCCACGGGCGTGAACTTCGGCCTCGTTTCGGCCGACACGCCGGCCCCACCAGCCATCCCAGCTTCGACCGCCCCTGCCCAGGACGCTGCCTCCGAGCCCGGGGCCCTCGACTTCGCCGTGAGCGGCGGCCGGTTTTACAAGCAGGCCAACGGCCTGGGAGGCTCGGGAGACCGAGGATTCTCGATCCTGGATGGCGGCAGAGACAGCCAGGGGAACGACATTCGCCTCTACACAGGCTACCAGGCCCTGGGGGGTGAGGGCCTCGGTTATGTCATCTCGCGCCGGTTCAGGCTGAACGCCGGCGACCCCTCCGTCTACCAGTTGACCCAGAAAGTCCTCCTCCAATGGGACCCCGCTCGAGGGACCGTCGTCGTCCCCAACCTGTTCGACATCCTCAACCAGGCGGGGCTCGACCGCGCGCTGGCGAACCTGGGCTATCCGGCGGCGGAGGCGGACGAGGGCACCGACTTCGCCATGGCGCGGGCCTTGCGCCTCGGCTGGCTGAACGACCCCGCCTTCGCCGACTTCAGGGCTCTGTACCAGCAGAGCCCCGACCCGGAGGGGCTGTATGGGCTGCCGGCTGCACGGCCCCAAGAGTTCGCGGGCCAGCGCGTGCTGCGCCTGCAGCGGGCGGCCTTCGTGGCGCCTCAGGGCTCGCCGCCCTTCCTCGCCTACGCAGGCGACGCCGCCAAGCTGACCGGCTACTTCAGCGGCGTCATGCTCGTCCCCCACGCTTCCGACGCCGCGGCCCAGCTCGAGCCGATGACCAGAGGTGAGACTGCAGCCGCTCCGACGCCCGCCCCGGCCCCGGCGACTGTCGCGCCACCCAGGCTCGTGCGGCTGGACTACCGCGTGGAGTGGGTCGAGGGCATCACCAACTGCAACGACACCGTGCTGGGCGGCGTTGTGCGGGACGTTTCCGGTGAGCCGCGCAATGACGAGTGGGTCAAGACCTGGAACGACTGGGGCAACGAAGTCCTCATCCAGGTGGGTTCTGGCCCACGGGACGTGGGCGACTGGGACCGGATGATCGGCCGAGGCATCCAGCCGGGTGTGTGGCACGCGGCCATCGTGGACCGGGCGTCGGGTGCCCTCAAGTCCAACGTCTCCACCGTGCGCTTCACCGAGAGCTGCGCCGACGGCGGCGTGCAGCACGTGCGCATCCACTTCCGCGAGAACCCCGGCAGCCCGTAGGCTGCGCTCGCCGCACTGGGACGGGGCACGGAGACGTGCCCGAGCGGTAGCGCGTGCGCGATGGCCGACCTCTACCGGTCGCAAACCAACGGGCTATTCCAGGGCCCCGCGCCACCCATGAGCCGCGAGGAAGGCCCGGTCGCTCGGCGTCAGCGTGGCGCGCACCAGCAGGTCCGGGCGGCGCTCGAGGGTGCGCAGGAGCGACTGCTCGCGGCGCCAGCGCGCCACCAGCCCGTGGTTCCCTGAAAGAAGCACTTCTGGCACCTCCCACCCGCGGAAGACGGCCGGTCGCGTGTAGTGCGGGTACTCGAGGACACCCGCGGCGAACGACTCCTCGGTGGTCGAATCGGTGCTGCCGAGGACTCCGGGGAGACAACGAGCCACGGCATCGACGATCACCATGGCGGCCAGCTCGCCGCCAGTAAGAACGTAGTCGCCCACACTCACCTCGCGGGTCACGAGGTGCTCGCGGACCCGCTCGTCAACCCCCTCATAGCGCCCACACACGAGCATCATGCGCGGGAGTAGCGCCAACTCGATGGCCATCGACTGGGTAAAGGGTGCCCCCTGCGGGGTCAGCAGGATGACCGGGAGGTCTCCTGGATCGCTGCCGTCCTGGGCAAGGATCTGTTCCACCACAGCGAACAGCGGCTCCGGCTTGAGCACCATCCCAGCGCCCCCACCATAGGGATAGTCGTCCACGGTGCCGTGCCGGTCAGTCGCGAACTGCCGCAGATCGTGCAGCCGGACTTCGAGTAGGCCCCGCGCCAGACCGCGACCAAGGACACCGGCGGCGAGGGGTCCTTCGAACATGCCCGGGAAGAGCGTGACGACGTCGATGCGCATCGGGGCACCTCAGCGGGGCAAGCGCAACTCAAGCGGCCGGATCTCCGTCGGCCCGCGCACTCCCCCGGGGGCCGGCGCCTTGGCCCGACGGCCGGTGGTCATCGCACGAACCTCATGCACCACTAAGGGGGGGCTCTGTGCTCTCCGACCTCGCCCCGCAGTGTCTCGACGGCATGGGATAGCACACCCGCCACGGCCTCCAACGACTCCCTGACGCCACGGGGACTGCCCGGCAGATTCAGAATGAGCGTGCTCCGACGTGTCCCGACGACACCACGACTCAACATCGCCTGGGGCGTCTTGGCCACACCGGCGGCCCGCATGATTTCCGCCATACCGGGCACCAACCGCTCGATCACGGACAGAGTGGCCTCCGGAGTGACATCCCGCGGCGCCAGGCCGGTCCCCCCCGTGGTCACCACCAGATCGGCGATCCCACCGTCACACCACTCCCGTAGCTGGCGCGCGATCTCCTCGCGCTCATCGGGGACGACCGCATAGGCGACGACCCGAGCTCCCCAGGCCAGCGCCGCATCGCGCACGGCCTGGGCGCTCAGATCCTCTGGACGCTCGCCTCGAGCGCCCTTGTCGCTCACGGTCAGGATGGCCACCGAGAACATTCTTGAGCAACGCTCCACCCGCCGGCCAGACGGTCAGCCCGCCTCCGTCGGATGTCCACAGTATCCCATTCCTCTCCCTCTCGCACCACCCCCCCACGCCTGCGGTGGGGCCTCCTGGGTTTCTCATGCCCTCAGGGGCTTGACAAGCGCCGATCCTATGGTATCTTGGTGGGGAAATGTGGGGAATCGTGGCGGATCATCCCAATTATTGGGCATTCAGCGGCCTGGTAAGGCCCCTCTAGCGGGCCGAGCGGAGGAAAGCTGGTGCTCTTGAAGCACAGCCTGGACGAGAAGGGACGCGTAGCGATTCCCAAAAAGTTCCGCGATCTCTTCAAGGCCGGCATCGTCCTTACCCGTGGCTTCGATCGGTGTCTCCTGGCCTATCCGCTAGACGAGTGGCGCAAAGCAGAGGATGCCTACGCGGCCCTGCGCAACGACAGCCCTGAGTTGCGCCTCGTCATGCGTCACCGCCGTATCTACCGTGAGGAGGCCGAGTTGGATGGCCAAGGCAGGGTCCTGGTCCCCAGCCACCTGCGCGAATACGCCGGCATCCAAGACGGTGTGGTCATCGGCGACGCCAACCCGCGCTATCTGGAGATCTGGAGCGAGGAAGGCTTCCTGGCGGAAGAGAAGCGCATGGACGAGCGCGTACCCGATCTCGCCAGGGAGTTGCAGCTTCCGCAATGAACGCCTCCGCCGCCCCAGCGCCCAGCCACACCCCGGTCCTCGCGGAACGGGTGGTCGATCTCCTGGCCGTCGGGCCAGGACGCCGCTACGTTGACTGCACCCTCGGGCTGGGCGGCCACAGCCGGGCGATCGCCGCGGCCGGCGGACAGGTGCTCGGGATCGACCTGGACCCCGCCGCCCTGGCCGCCGCGGGGCGGGCGCTCGCCTCTTGGAGTGGCGTCAGACTAGTGCGAGGCAACTTCTCCGACCTGCTGTCTCTGGCCGCGGCCCAGGGCTGGGCGTCGGTCGACGGCATCCTCCTCGACCTGGGACTCTGCTCACTCCATGTCGACGATCCCGGACGAGGCTTCTCATTCACGTCTCCGGCCCTTGCCGACATGAGGTTCGACCCGGACGCCCCCCTCACGGCCAACGACCTCCTCAACGACCTTGCTGAGGAGGATCTCGCGGATCTCATCCGCCGCGGCGGCGAAGAACCAGCCGCTCGACCCATCGCTCGGGCCATTGTCGCGCGCCGCCCCATTGAGTCGGCCAGGATGTTGGCCGACGTTGTGGCCGCCGCCGTGGGCCACCGGCACGGCGTGGGTACCCATCCGGCCACGCGTACCTTCCAGGCGCTGCGTCTGGAGGTAAACCAGGAGCTCGACCGCTTGCACGCTGTTCTGCCTCGAACCCTGGATCTGCTCGCACCAGGCGGACGTCTCGTGGTGATCGCCTACCACTCGCTGGAGGATCGGGAGGTGAAGCAGTTCTTGCAGCGGGAAAGCCGCGACTGCATCTGTCCGGCCGGGTTGCCAGAGTGCAGATGCGGCCACCGCGCCGTGCTGCGGCTGCTCAACCGGCACCCCGAGCGCCCGGACCCTGGGGAGGTGGCCCGCAATCGCCGCGCTCGCAGCGCCCGGCTGCGCGCTGCCGAGCGCCTCTCCTGGCCAGCGGGACCCGTAGGCTACTCGCACCTATCCCCTGGCCCCTTCCCGGTGCGGGAAGGGGAACTCCCTCCCAGAAACCGAGGGCATAAGCTTCCCTCCCCTCGCAGGGGAGGGACCGAGGGAGAGGTCTGATGTCGTCTCTCGCCACCAGTTCCTCCCTCCTGCGCCGGCAGCCTCGGATCTCGTCCTCCTACCTCTTGTCCGTCCCCCTCCTCACGGCAGGCGCCAGTCTGTTGCTCCTGTTCCAGACGAGCAGCATGACCAGCGACGGCTACACCCTGCGCGAGCTAGAAGCCTCGCGTCAGGTAGAGCAGCAGCAGCTCTATCGCCTCGAGGCCGAGATAGCCGGCCTCCAGTCGCTCGCGTACGTCGAGCGCGTGGCCAGCCAGAAGCTCGGCATGGTACGCACCTCCCAGCCTGTCTTCCTGGCGGTGTCCAGATCGCCCATCTCGAGGGAACTGGCTCAGCATCGCCCGCCGGCCGCGGTCAAAGCGGGAGCGAGCGGCGCCCCCGGCTGGCTAGCGCCGCTGATCGAACTGACCCGGGAGGCCGCGCGAGTCGTCTCGACTCTGGGCCAACCTCAGGCTGTCGCACGCCCGTGAAACCGTTGCGGCTGCGCCTCGTCATGGGAGCGCTGGCGGTGATGGCGGCTGCCCTGGCGCTAAGAGTGGCCTACCTTCAGACCGTGGAGCACGCCGACTACCGTGACCAAGCGGCGGCGGAGCACGTCGCGCAAGAACAAGTCGTCGCCCACCGGGGCTCGATCCTGGACCGAAACGGGCGCCCCCTCGCCACCACGATGGAGGTCTACGACATCCTGGTACGTCCGGACCAGGTACAGCGGCCCGCCGAGAGCGCCGAGATCCTCGCGTCCATCCTGGATCTGCCCTATTCCCAGGTGCTGGCCACCGTCACCCGCCCGGAACCCGGTCAGTGGCTCCGCCTGGCACGCTCCGTGCCCTCTGAGGCGGGACAGCGAGTCGCCGCCCTCCACTGGACACCCGTTCGAGCGGAGAAGCGGGTGACCCGGCTTTACCCGGAGGGGAACATGGCTCCTTCTGTTCTCGGCCTCGTGGGCCGTGACCACGTGGGCCTGGCCGGGATCGAGGCCGATTTCAACGCCGAGCTCATGGGGAGACACGGCACCCTGCGGTACGAGCGAGACTCGACGGGTCGAGCCATCCCTCTGGGCGAGCGGCGCCTTACCCCCCCCCAAGCAGGCTCGGACGTGGTTCTGACCATCGACCGCTTTATTCAGAGGGCAGCGGAGGTCGAGCTGGATCGCGCCATCGCCAAGCACCAGGCTTCGGGCGGTGTGGTCATCGTCGCGAACCCCCAGACAGGCGAGCTCCTCGCCGTCGCCAACCGCCCATCCTTCGATCTTTCGCAGCTCGATCTTGAGAAGCCCATCGACCTGGCCTTGTTCCGCAATCGCGCAGTCACCGACCAGTATGAGCCCGGCTCCATCTTCAAGGTCATCACCATGGCCGCCGCCGTTGACGGTGGCGTGGTACTGCCGGCCACGACCTACATGGACACTGGGGTCGTGGTGAAGTACGGGTGGCCCATCTCCAACTGGGATGGCAAGGCCAACGGTCTCACAGACATGGTGGGCCTTCTGCGCCACAGCGCCAATGTCGGGGCGGTGTGGGTGGCCGATCGCGTCGGTCCGGCCCGGTTCTACGAGTACGTTCGCCGGTTCGGCTTCGGTGCCCCGACCCATTCGGAGCTGAGCGGCGAGGCCTCGGGCGCGGTGCGCGATCACACCTCCGAGGGCTGGCGCCCCATTGACCTGAGCACGAACAGCTTCGGCCAAGGGATCAGCGTTACCCCACTGCAGATGATCGCTGCCATAGGGGCTGTCGTGAACGGCGGTGTCCTGATGCGCCCCTACGTCGTCAAGGAGCTCCGCGGGCCGGGTGAAACCCGTCGGTGGCAGCCCGTGGCGGTCCGCCGGGTGATCTCGCCCGAGAGCTCGACCACCCTTCGGGAGATGATGCACGCCTCCCTCGATGGTGGTGAGGGAACGAAGCTGGCCAGTGTGCCCGCCTACGAAGCGGGGGGCAAGACCGGCACTGCCTCGATCCCTGCCGCCGGCGGCTACTCGGAGAGAACCATCGCCTCCTTCGTGGGGTTCCTGCCCTACCGCAACCCGCAGCTCGTCGTGCTGATCCGAGTGGACGAGCCGAAGGACATCCCCTGGGGCAGCGTGGTAGCTTCGCCTGTCTTTCGGGCCATTGCCCAACAGGCGATGCACCACCTGCGCGTTCCCCCGGCATCCCTCGTCGCGGGGAGGAGCTGATGGATCGCTCGCTCGCCGTGGGCTCTCTCTCCTTCCTGATCGCCCTTCTGGGTGGGCCCCCGCTGTTGGCCATCCTGCACCGTTGGCGTATCGGCAAGCACATTCGGGACGAGGGTCCCTCCAGCCACGCCGTGAAGGAGGGCACGCCCACCATGGGGGGGCTGTTGGTCTTCTTGTCGGTATTCGTGGTGACGGCTCCCCTCAACCTGATCGACCGTCGCTCCATCGCCCTGCCGCTCGGCACCATGGTGCTGTCGGGGATTCTGGGGGCTGTGGATGACCTGCTCAGTCTCACGGGGCGGCACCGCGAGGGGATGCGCGCGCGCTTCAAGTTCCTGTGGATGGGCCTCCTCGCCATCGTGGTGGCAGTGATCCTTCACGTCCCGTCCATCCAGTTCCTGGGCATCCAGCTTCCGGGTTTCGGCCTCTCGGCCGCCAACATCCCCTTCTTCGGCCGCGTGGAGATCGGCCCCTTCTACCTCCTGGTGGCCATCGTCACCATCCTGGGCGCCGCGAACGCTGTCAACCTCACCGACGGGCTGGACACCCTCGCCGGCGGCACTGCAGCCATCGCCTTCGCCACCTACGCCATCATCGCCTTCTTGCAGCAGCAGGCCTTCCTCTCCACCTTCTGCTTCACCGTCGTGGGAGGTATCCTCGGCTTCCTCTGGTACAACGCCCATCCAGCCCAGCTCTTCATGGGGGACACGGGCTCTCTGGCCCTGGGCAGCACGCTGGCGGTCGTGAGCCTCATGACGGGCCACTGGCTGCTGCTCCCCGTCGTGGGCATCGTCTTCGTCCTGGAAGCCGGTTCTGTCCTCCTCCAGGTCGCCTACTTCAAGCTCTCGGGGGGGCGCCGACTCCTGCTCATGAGCCCCCTCCATCACCACCTGGAGCTTCTCGGCTGGTCCGAGACTCAGGTAACCACCCGCTTCTGGCTGATTGGCCTCTTCGCCTGCATGGTGGGCGTGGCCCTTGCCATCTCGGTGCCATAGGAGCGTTGGCGAGCAATGGCTACTGAACTGCAGAACAAGAAGATCCTGGTGGTCGGCCTTGCCCGTGAGGGCGTTGCCCTCTGCCGATTCCTCGCCGCGCAAGGCGCCCGCGTGACGGTCACGGACATGAAGGAGCCAGACGCGCTGCAGCCCCAGCTCGCCCAGGTTGCCGGCCTCCCCCTGAGGCTCTCCCTCGGCGGTCACCGCCTGGACGATCTCCTGGACACCGACCTCGTCTGTCTGAGCCCCGGTGTTCCACCCGACATCGAACTGATCCAGGCGGCGCGCGCCACCAACATACCCATCTCCTCCGCCACGGCCCTGTTCTTCGAACGATGCCGCGCCCGCATCGTCGGGGTCACCGGCAGTAGCGGCAAGACCACGACCACGGCTCTGGTGGGCGCCATGCTGGCAGCGGCGGGGCTCTCGCCGACCGTGGGTGGAAACATCGGCCGGCCCCTCATCGAGCAGGTGGACGACTTCCTACCCGAGGACTGGGTGGTGCTGGAGCTAAGCAGTTTTCAGCTCGAGCCCCTGCGCCAAAGCCCCCACATCGCCGTCATCACCAACCTCGCACCGGATCACTTCGACCGTCACCCCACCTTTGCCGACTACGCCGAGGCCAAGTCACAGATCATCCGCCACCAGACCCCCGGAGACTTCGCTGTGCTCAATCGAGACGACAGCAACGTGTGGGCTATGTCCCACCTCACCCCAGCCCGGCCCGTCCCCTTCAGCCTGAGCTCCGACCCGGCCGTGGATGGCTCCTTCTGCGACGGCACCTGCCTGTGGGTGCGCTGGAACGGCCGGCCGAAGCGGCTCCTGCCAGCGGCGGATGTGCCCCTGCGCGGCGATCACAACCTGGCCAACGTCTGCGCCGCCGCCGCTGTGGCGGTCGCGGCTCGGGTGCCCGCCGCGGCCATTGCGCAGGCCATCCGCTCCTTCCAGCCCCTCCCGCACCGGCTCGAAGGCGTGGATGACGTGGATGGAGTCCTCTACGTTGACGACAGCATTGCGACCACGCCTTTTCGCGCCATGGCGGGGATACAGTCCTTCTCCCAACCGATCCTGCTGCTGGCTGGCGGCCGGGGCAAGCGCCTGCCCCTCGATGCTTGGGCCGAACTCGTGCGGCGGCGCTGCCGGGTGGTCGTTCTCTTCGGCGAGGCCAGCGAGGAGATGGCCGGTGCTCTCGCCGGGGCGGGCGACACCCCACTCGTCATCCTGCGCGCCCCGATCCTCTCCGACGCTGTCCGCCTGGCCCATTCACTGGCGCGCCGGGGCGACATTGTCCTCCTCTCACCCGGAGCGACCAGCTTCGACGAGTTCAACGACTACGCCGCGCGCGGCGATGCCTTTCGTCACATCGTGGCCGCCCTGGCAACGAACCACGTGGCTGCTAGCCCCCCCGCGACTGCTGTGGGCAACCGGTAATGAACGGGCCGCAGACGCACTCCGCCGACCTCGCGCTCCCCGCGTTGAGCCTGATCGCCGTGCTCGTCGGTCTCCTGGCCGTCTACAGCTCTAGCCTGGCGTTCGCGATCCAGCAGTTCGATGACCCCAGCTACTACGTCATCCGCCAGGCTCTCTGGGCAATCCTCGGTTTCGGCGCCATGCTGGCCCTAGCTCGGCTCGACTATCGCCGGCTGGCCGCCTGGAGCCCGTTCCTCATGGTGGGGACCCTGGCCCTCGTCGCTCTCACACTCGTCCCCGGCATCGGGCTGGAGATCAACGGGGCCCGCCGGTGGTTGGCGGCCGGACCGCTGCCGGCCGTCCAGCCCAGCGAGCTGGCCAAGCTGTCTCTCATCATCTACACCGCCGCGTGGTTGGCGACCCGGGGCGACCGCCTGTCCCAGTTTCTGCGCGGCGTCGTTCCCTTCGTCATCATTGCGGGTCTCACAGCCGGACTCATCTTGCGCCAACCTGACTTTGGGACAGCAATCCTCATTCTCCTGGTTTCGACCACGATGTTCTTCCTGGCCGGTGCCCGCTGGCGGCACCTCCTCCTCCTCCTGCCGACCAGCGCTCTCGCCGGGCTGCTCCTCATGCTGCGCGAAGGATACCGGTATTCGCGCTTGCAGTCCTTCCTGGATCCCTGGCAGGACCCCCAGGGTATCGGGTTCCACATCATCCAGTCCCTCATCGCGCTGGGGAGTGGAGGACTGACGGGGGTAGGCATCGGGGCCAGCCGCCAGAAGTTCTTCTACGTGCCCAGCTCGCACACCGACGCCATCTTTGCCATCATCGGCGAGGAGGTCGGTCTCCTTGGCAATCTGATCGTGATGGCTGTCCTGGCAAGCCTCATCTATCGCTGTTTTCGCGTCGCCCAACTCACCAAGGACCCGTTCGGCCAGCTCCTCGCCTGCGGTGTTGCCTCGCTCTTCGCCATCCAGGCGCTGGTGAACATTGGCGGCATCTCCCGGAGCATCCCCTTTACAGGCGTCCCCCTGCCCTTTGTCAGCTATGGCGGCTCGTCGCTAGCCGCCAACCTCGCAGCCATCGGGATCCTCATGAGCATCTCTCGCTTTCGCGAAACCCCGGAGGTCGGCGTTCGCCGGCGCACGGCGCGCCTGGCCGAGGCTCGTCCAGCGTGACATGCGCCTGTTACTCACGGGGGGCGGCAGCGGTGGACACGTCTATCCGGCCCTGGCAGTCGCCGAAGCACTGGCAGGCGATCTCAGCGGTCGGCAAGAGCCCCTTGAGCTGCTGTACGTGGGCAGCAAGGGCGGAATGGAGGCGGCAGTGGTAGCACAAGCAGATCTCCCGTACCAGAGCATTCCGGCCACGCCCCTCAGGGGACGGTCTCCCAGACAGATGCTGCTGGCGAGCATGACCCTGGTGCGCGGCGTCCTGAGGGTCCTTGCTCTCCTCGATCGCTGGCGTCCCGACGCCATCCTGGCCACCGGCGGGTATGTGTCGGGCCCCGTTGTCTTGGCGGGCTGGCTTCGGCATGTGCCGGCGCTCGTCTATCTCCCCGACATACGCCCGGGCTGGGCCATCAGCCTCCTGGCTCGCCTCGTCACGCGTGTCGCGGTCA
>ORJL010417846.1_pt1 | contig 14090 bp, 12 predicted proteins | sample 1779941 | NCBI WGS metagenome assembly ORJL01 (sample SAMEA104232317, study PRJEB22302) | groundwater metagenome | biome: forest; feature: aquifer; material: groundwater | place: USA | collected 2011-08-07 | depth 5.8 m
CCGGCGATGCCAAGCCCCAGAATCTTGCCGACCATGAGTTGGCCTGCGCTCACCGACGACAGCAGAACCTCTATGATCCTGTTCTCCTTTTCCTCGCCGATGCCCTGGAGCAGGAAACCCGACGAGGTGAAGAGGCTGATCATCAGCAGGACGGCTAGGCCGAAGAAGAACACAACGCGCCCCGCGTCTATGGTGCTAGGTTGCCCAGAGGAGTCCAGCCGGACTGTAGCCAGCACCGCGGGCGTGGCTATCCGTTCGGCCAACTGTGGCGAGACGCCCTCCAGAAGGTTATCCAGGATGAACTGATTCAGGTCAGAAGGCAGGGCGCGCTCCATATCCACGCCTTCGGTTGTGTACTTCACCACCGTGCCGGTGTCCATGTAGCTGGCGGGAAAGACGTAGAGCGCCTTCACGTCCTTTGCCAGCAAAGCCTGCGTCCCTGCCTCCACTCCGTTGTAGGCGACGAATACCGTTGACTCTGAGCCTGCCTGGTGATGGTTGAACAGGCCTGTCTCATCTACGTATCCTATCCTGGACTCACCCTGCGGCGCTGTCAGCTTGTCTTTGATTACTGAGAATCCCAGCAGGGCCACCAGGCCCAGTGCAGGTATCAGTAGAGTCATCACTTGATAGCTGCGGCGTCGCAGCGTCACCAGCAGCTCATGGCGGGCAACGATCAGCGCCTTCCTCATGTTGCCCGCCCCTGCACCACCTGGATGAACACCTCTTCCAAGGTTGGCGTGGCTATCTCGAACCGTTCCACAGTGGTGCCCATGGCCATGAGCTGGGCCAGCAGATGTTGTGGGTCTGCGCCGTCCTTGAGGTAGAGCTGGCGATGATTGCCACGGTCTTCAGTCCGCTCCACGTTGGGCAGAGTTGTGGGGAATGGTTCGCAGGCTAGGAGGACGGAGTTGGTCCGGAAGCTGCGCTTGATCTCGCCGAGGCGTCCTTCCAGGGCCACTCGCCCCTGGTGGATCATCACCACCTGGTCGCAAAGCTCCTCCACCTGGTTCATCTGATGAGTGCTCAAGATAAAGGTGGTGCCTTGTTGCCTGCGCTGCTGGACTACGTCTTTGATGAGGCGCACATTGACCGGGTCGAGGGCTGCAAAAGGCTCGTCCAGCACCACCAGCGCAGGCCGGTGGACCAGGGTGGCGGCGAACTGAATGAGTTGCGCCATTCCCCGGCTAAGTTCCGACACTTTTTTACGACGGTGAGCAGCCATGCCTAGCGTTTCCAGCAGTGCGTCCGCCTCCGACAGGGCTTCACGCCGGTCCATGTCCTTAAGGCTGGCCAGGTACAGCAACGTTTCCGTCACCGTGAGGTTGCGGTACAGGCCGCGTTCCTCGGGAAGGTACCCAATACTATCCCAGAAGCCTTGCCCTGGGGCCTGGCCGTCGATGTGGATCTCGCCGGCGTCCGGCTTGATGATGTCCAGCACCATGCGTATGGTGGTGGTCTTGCCGGCGCCGTTAGGGCCCACCAGTCCTAGAACTTCGCCAGCCGGCACGGAAAAGGAGACGTCCTCGACTACCTTGCGGGTGCCGAAGGCCTTGGTCACCCCTTTTATCTCTACGCCGGTCACATGCTGCTCCGCTGCCATAATATACGTTACGCGTTTCGGAATCCACTGATTCTGCTAGGCTCCTGAGTCAGGGAAGAGGTCATTGACTGTACGCGGTTCGTGGTGGGTAGAACTCAAACGGGAGGCCCTGGCGATGGTGTGGACGTCTCTTAGGAAAGCTGCTTTAGCTATGAGATGTAGGTATCGAGTCTTGCGCTGTCACCCTATCGCTTAGTGTTTCCCTGGCCTTTAGTATGATGAGGCCCTCTCTCCGTAACGACAATTGAACACTCTGGCTTGGCGCAAAAGACATAGGGACGTAGGAATAGCTGTGAAACTTGGATTCTATTTCGTTGCCGTTGGCTAGGCGGACTCGAATGGTGTGAGAATCCGTGTTGGGCTGCCAGGAAACAATTTCTCCAACAACCTGGTTGTGTTTCACGGCCTGCGTCAAAGGCCTGTCAGGATAGATTATCTTGACGCTTTGAGGATAGATGTAGGCGGTAACTTTCTCGCCAGGCGCCGCAGGGAAAGGTGGGGCTTCGAGTTGTATGCCGTCCCAGTCCATCAAAGTCCTTTCAAGCGTGACGTTGATGACTTTGCATCTGAAGACATTGCGTATCCCCAGAATCTTGAGAACGGTTTCGTTTGCCGGGTTCCTGAAGACCTCTTCTACCGACCCCATCTGATGCACCTTGCCATCGTGGACTATGGCGAGTTTGTCTCCGACAGCAAAGACGTCTTCTAGGCTGTGAGTTACGTATACGACGATGAGCCCTATTTGTTTCTGCAGGGCCCTAAGCTCCTTCTGAAGCTGTTCCCTCACCGATATATCCAGGGCTGAGAAAGGCTCGTCCAGCAGCAGAATCTTGGGTTCTGCAGCCAGTGCCCTTGCGATTGCGACCCTCTGCTGTTGTCCCCCAGAAAGCTGTTTTGGATAACGGTCCATCAGATGTGACAGATGCATCTGCTGGAGGAGTTCCGTTGCCTTCTGGCGCGCGTCTTTCCGGCTGTGAAGCGGATATGCCACGTTCTCCAAGGCCGTGAGATGGGGGAAGAGGGCGTAATTCTGAAAAACGTAGCCAACGCCACGCTTTCTGGCTGGCAGGGTTATCGCCCTGTCGTTCTTCTTCTTTCGGAAGAAAGTGATATCGTTCAGGGCAATCTCACCCTCGTCGGGCGTAACGAGGCCGGCTATGGCGTTGAGAGTCTGGGTTTTCCCTGCGCCAGAAGGGCCAAAGAGGACTATAACCTCAGGGCCCACCGAGAATTGCACCTGAAGTTGGAAATCCCCATAACTCTTCTTGAAGTCAACCAGCAGCCAGTCTTGTGCCATGTCACCTACTGATACTCGTTTCCGAAATTGCCTGAGCAGGCGCTTGTTTCTCCACTGTCTCGAATCTTCTTACCACCCACAGGGCCAAAAAGGCCAGTGTAGTCAATATAAGGACCATTTGATTTGCGACAGCGTATTGCCGGTTTTGTACGGCGTCGTAGAGCGCCAGCGGCATAGTCTGAGTACGACCAGGGATGTTGCCAGCCACCATCAAAGTTGCTCCAAACTCTCCCAGTGCGCGGGCTGCACCCAGCACCAGACCGGCTAGGAGTCCTCTCTTGGCTAGAGGCAGAGTCACTCTGAAAAAGACCGCTGGCTCTGACGAGCCTAGAGTCCTTGCTGCGTTTTCCAGGGTGGGGTCCACGCCGGCTATGGCAGCCCTGGCCGACTGGACCATTAGCGGCAGTCCTACCACCGCCGAGGCAATGGCCGCCGATTGCCACGTGAATAGGATGTTAACATGGAACCACCTGACGAATGGGTTTGAGTTGCCCAGGAAGAACAGAAGGTAGTACCCTACGACGCTGGGCGGCAGCACAAGGGGAAGGGTGATGACAGTGTCCAGCACGGCTTTGCCTGGGAACTGGTTACGAGCCAGAAGGAGCGCAAGAGCAGTTCCTGCCACCAAGATAATAACAGTGGCAACAGCTGCAACCTGAAGGGACAGCACTAGGGCTTGCCAGTCCATGAGTCGCCTTTCTCACTCACCAGGTTTTTCTGGTAAATCGTACCCAAAATTCTTGAATATGGCTTGCCCTTTAGGCCCTCTCACGAAATCCTCAAACCTCAGAGCAGCCTTTTCGTGGCCCGATCCTTTGATTACTCCCATAGCTTGGTCTAATGGTTTATAGAGCCGTCCATCAACGACCACATACTGTCCATTTTGTGTTTCACTTAAGCTTAGGGATAGCGGAACAATAGCTACGTCAACGTTGCCGCTGGTTGCATATTGCATAGTCTGGTTCACATTTTCACCCATGACTAGTTTAGGTTGCAGCTTGTCCCAAATCCCCGCTGTTTGAAGGGCTTGTTGAGCAGCTACGCCGTACGGCGCTCCTTCCGGATTTGCCAGGGCGATCTTCTTAATTGACGGGTTAGCCAGGTCTTGAACGCTCTTGATTTGCAACTCGGAGTCTTTTGGGGTCCAAATTGTTAGAACACCTCTGGCGTAGAGGTGTTTACTTCCCTCCACCAGAAGCCCCTTTTGCTCAAGTTCGTTCACGTACCCCACGTCCGCTGAGGCGAAGAAGTCCACGGGCGCCCCCTTGATAATCTGAGTTGCCAGGGTGCCGCTGGCTCCGAAGTTCAAGGAAGTTTTTATGCCTGTCTCCTTTTCAAATTCCTTTGCTATCTCTTGAAAGGGCGCGATGGCGTTGGTTGCCACCGAGGCTGTAATGCTTGTTTCTTTGCCTTTTGAACAGCCCGAAAAGGCGAAGAACGTAGCCATCACCAACGCCGACGCGGTTATAGGCGCAAACATTGATCGCAAAGGCTTGACGTTCATGTGGTTGGACGATTCGGTGGGAAGCAATGTGTAGAACTATAGTAGTGGAGCTAAAGGGGTAAGAGCAAGAACTTTCCGGGCCACCCTGTCGGCGCTAACCAAATAGGATGGGATGGTTCCATGTTGGGGACGTAGGCAATCCACACTCGCAGGGACTTTGACGCTTGGCCTAGCCGGCCCATGTCTTGCCATCCTTTGACGCAGAAGCCCCATGCTTATCGCGGTTGTCCGTGACGAGGCATGGGGCTTCGATTTCCCTTTGACTTGCCGGTCTTAGCTGCTATGGCCACCCGCGGTCATACGGGTTGGTGCTGCCCGCTCAGTGGTGCGGCTGATGCCTATGCGACGGGCCACGACAACCTTGGTGATGTTCAAACTTCCCGCGCCGTGCTGGTGGATGAAACTTGTGCGCTGGTCGACCTCTTGAGCACCGCCGTAAGGGGCCAGGGGGTCATGTGTGCCCAGCAGGGCATACATGCCCATTACATCACGAACGCGGGCCACGTTGCGGAACCCGTAAGTCCTTTGGAAGTAGAACTGAGTCGGGCCTTCCCAGGTCGTTTCCTTTCTGTTCACATACATCCAGTTGGTGCGCAGCTTGAAGACGCGATCGATCCTGGCCTCAAGGTACGCATCCAGGGCCTTTTGCTGCACTACAGGGTCCCCTCCAGGGCTCTGGTCTTGCTGCTCATGCGCTGCCATGAACTTTACCAAGTTGTCCACTACTGGATTGCTGGGGTACGCACGTCCAGCGCCGCCATGCTCTTCTTCCAGTACGGTGTTGGCTACCTGCCAGCCCTGGTGGTCGCCGCCGATGAGATGGTCTCCAGGGACTCGCACGTTGTCCAGGAAGACGAAGTGTTGGTCTTTGCCTTGGACCAATCTCAAAGGCTTGATCTCCAGACCAGGAGAAGGGCATGGGATCATGAAGAAGCCCAGGTTCCTGTGGCGCGGCGCTTCCGGGTCTGTCAAAGCTGGGCCCCACAGGTAGTCTGGTTTGGCGCCATGGCGACTGACGAATACGTTTGAGCCGTTGATGATCCAGTCGTCCCCATCACGCACCGCCCGACTCTGGTAGCTGGCCAAGTCGGCACCCGACTTTGGCTCGGTGAATTTCTGCCATGAGGCCTGCTCCCCTTTAAGGAGCGGCACCAGGAACTTCTGCTTCTGCTCTTCAGTAGCCCAGACGGCAAGGGCGCCAAGAACGTTGGTGCTGCTGGGGAACCTGGTGTAGAACCCGGCCCGTTCAAGCTCCTCCTGCAGGATAGCGTCGTGGTCGGCGGTAAGCCCTCCACCTCCGTACTCTTTGGGGAATGTAGGGTATAGCCACCCCTTCTTTGCTAACTCCTTGTGCTGCTCCTGCCAGAACGAGTACTGCTCTTCAGTGAAGTCGTCAGGATCAACTGGCTCCTTCATCTCTTCCGGGATAGTAGCCATCATCTCATCCAGCCAGGTGCGCACCTCCTTGCGGAACTTCTCTTGCTGCTCTGTGTATTTGTACGTGAAGTCCATCCCATCCTCCTTGTCGCTATTTTCTTCCTGGATTCAGTAGCGCCGTGTTCTCGTCAGACGGCTACTGGCCCGTTTGACCTACCTCACTCCGACAGCATATGTGGCCAGACACTGATCGCTTCCATGGCGACAAACCCACGGACGACGCTGGGCTTCGGGAAGCCATTGCATCCGTTTCCATTGTTCTGTCTGGTCATCACGCTGCGACAGCTTATCTTCACTACCAATGCCTGTCAACCGGCTACTCAACGTCCTGGCGTTGAAATTTGGCGCATACCCCTCAGCTTTGGGTCCAGGGTATCTCTCAGGGAGTCGCCAAGAAGATTGAATGCCAGCACTGTCATGCTTATCGCCGCTCCGGGGACGATTGCAAGCCATGGGGATGTCACCAAGAATGCACCCACTGCCTTACTCAACATTCCACCCCAGGACGGCACAGACTCAGGAATTCCCGCTCCAAGGAAGCTCAAGGATGCCGCGATAATGATGCCGCTACCAACGTAGATGCTGAACAGGATGATCAACAGAGCCATACAGTTCGGTACTATGTGTCGCATAAGTATTCGCGTCTCGCTGCAACCTATAGCCCGAGTAGCCTCCACGTACGTCTCAGTCTTGACGCTAAGCGCGGCGGAGCGCACAACTCTTGCGACTGAAGGAGCAAACGTGAATATCAGCGCGATAACCACGTTCCGAGATGAGGCGCCCAGGACAGCCATCAGTGCCAAGGCGGTCAGCAGAGCCGGAAATGCCCCCATGATATCTACGAGCCTCTGAGTCAGAAGGTCGAACGCACCGCCGATGTAGCCAGCAGCTATCCCCCATAGTCCGCCCACTACAACTGCGAACGAAATCGCGAACACACCCACAAAAACCGATGGCCTCGTACCATAGACCAATCGACTCAACACGTCACGACCGAGCTGGTCAGTGCCCAACAGAAACTCCCCGTCCGGCGGACGGTATTTTGTTCCTAGCAACTCAAGAGGATCGTGAGGCGACAGCACCGGTGCTAAGAGCGCTACCCCAATTGTCACGACGATCCAGGCCGCGCCGATGGCGCCAAGGGGCTCTTGCTTTGCCCATCTAGCCGATGCCCTGACCCCTTTCTGGAGACGGCCTTCAGCGACCCGTGACAAGGACTGAATGACGTTATGCGGCGCTTCCATACCTAATCCTTGGGTCTATCACCGAATAAAGGACGTCTACGACGAGGTTCAGGACCAGAAAGATGAGGGTTATGAAAAGGACTAGACTACCGAGCATGATGTAGTCGCGGGCACCAATCGCAAGATATATGGCAGAGCCTATGCCTGGAACGTTGAATACGAACTCAACAATGACAGTGCCTCCCAATAGACCTGCTAGCCGCCAGCCTGAGAAGGTCAAGACTGGGATGAGCGTGTTTCGCAGCGCGTGTCTGAGCAACACTGCTCTCTCGCCAAGGCCTTTCGCGTGCGCCGTCCTGATGTAGTCCGCGCGTATCACCTCCAGCATCTGGGAGCGCGTTATCCTGGCAATGGGGGCGCCTTCATGAAGCGCCAGCACCAGTATCGGCCAGATCATCTTTGACAGGTTGGCCAGTGGATCGTCCCAGATATGGACGTACTGCAAGGGCGGGCCAGTGCCGGTAAAGACCAGCAGAGCTAGAAGGACAAGGATGGCAAGCCAGAACGCTGGTATGCTCAACAAGGATATGGACAGGACCCGTGCTGCGTAGTCTGCAAACGAATTTTGCCGCACCGCAGAGAGTACCCCCACCGGCACAGCCCACGAAACCAGAATCACTATCGACCCTATAGCTATCTCCGCTGTTGGAACAACGCGCTCTTTCAGGATTGTACAAACGGACCTCTGTAGCATCAGGCTTTCTGCACAGTTGCCGGTGAAGAACCCCGATACCCATCTCCAGTACTGCACTATCGCTGGCTTATCGAGTCCAACCTCCGCTCGCAATCTTGCCAGGGTCTCCTGCCGCTCTGCGGGCGTTCCACTGAGTTCGGCGGCAAAGGCGGCGTCTACGTAGTCGGCCGGGACGATTTTCATGACAAAAAACACCAGCAGGGAACATCCCACCAGCGTTGGCACAATCAGCAACAGGCGTTTGATGATGTATTCGTGCATCAGAGTGAATGCGGCCTCTGTCTAGCCACGCAACCCATAGGGCATAGACCTGTCCCACGGCGGCAGCAACGTTGCTGCCGCCGTGGGAATTATTGGCCTATCGATCCAGCCAGGTCGTGTCAAACATGGCGCCATCGACATACGTCAAGGATGGCACGTACCCTTTGACGTACGTCCTCTGCGCCAAGATGTCCTTTGGCACACCGAGTGGTACGGTGCCGTTGGACATGTTGGAGTAAAGGTAACGCTGGATATCCTGTATGCTACGGTTGCGCTGCTTAGGGTCAAGCGTTGCTGCTGCATCTTTGATCATCTGGTCTAACTTCGGATCACTTGACTCCGAGTGGTTCCGCGAGGCGCCGGTCATCCAAGACGCCAAGAACGGTTCCAAGGGTTGCGGGGTATCAAACCCCCCAACGAACACGTAGCCCAGGTCAAAAAGCCTGGCATCTAGCCTTGCCTGTGCTGCTGCAACGTCCACCACTGCCGGCTTTACTCTGATCCCAGCCTTCGCAAACCCAGCGATCAGGACCTGAGAGGCATCTTGGACCCACCCGGAGTTTTGAATTATCATCTCCAACTCTACTCCGTCGGGATAGCCGGCATCCGCAAGGAGCTTCTTGGCCAGGGCGTAGTCCGGTTCCTTGATCCCAGGGTAAGAGTAGACTTCGCTCAGAGGCAATGCTGCATCTTGGAAAACATCGGGGTCCACGATGGCGCCAATAATGAGGCTACCCTCGAATACCACGTTGTTCAGGCCTTTCCTGTCCATGGCGACCCACATGGCTTTGATGACCCTGGGGTCCTGGAAAACGGGCCTCTTTGTATTGAGGTGAAGGACCATGAACCCCGCCTCAGGATATTGGCCTACAATCACCTTGTCGCCCAGGAAGCTCTTGACCGCTTTCCCCTGGCTAGCATCGAGGGTCTGGTACCGCGGCCAAAGATCCACCTGCCCTCCTTCGATTGCTGCTATCTGAGCGCTTGAGTCTTTTATGATGTAAGTGCGCATTCCGTCCAAGTACGGCAGCCCTTCCCCAAAGCTGGTCACGTATCCCTGGTACCGTTCCTGCTCCACGACTACGTCTCTCTGCCACTTGGTCAACTTGAAAGGTCCTGCGCCCACCGGGGTGGCGCCGGTAGTAAACGTCTTTTTCTCAGTGGCATCAAGTACGTGTTTGGGCACGATTTTTACCCAAGCACTCCCCAACTGCCCTAGGAACATTGATGACGGTGCGGTGGTTTTAACGGTTACCTCGTTTGCTCCGGTAACCTCTGCTCCGCTCCAGACTTGCTTAAGGCTTGGCCCTATGCGGGTGTTGGTTGCCGACGCGCCTAGCTCTCCGACAATCCTGCGCAGGCTATACACGACATCTTCAGGCGTTACTGGAGTGCCATCGGTAAACTTGGCGTCGTCCCGCAGCGTAAAGGCGATGCTCTTTCCGTCAGCCGATATCTTCCAGCTCTTGGCTAGGTCTGGGACCAAGCCAGAGGTTGCGGGGTCATACCTGAGCAACTGGTTGAAGTTGGAACTAACTAGCAAAACGTCACGGGCAGAGGTCTCCACGTTCGGGTCCATTGTGCCCTTTTTGGTATCGGTGAAATTGAACCTGTTAAGAATCCCCCCACGTTTCGGTCCCGGCGTTGGGGTAGGCACCGCCGTCGCCGTCGGAGACGGAGTAGCTACTTTGGCGACTGACGTAGCGGTTGGCGTGGGAGTAGGAGCCTCCCCAGGCCCGCACGCAACCATGGCGAACAAGCCAAAGAGCGCGCCGCCAAAACCTATTGTCCACAGGATTCCGTGACCCTGACCCTGATGTCCTCTTCCCATACTGGCCTCCTTTGTTTCAGTAACCGAGCGCAACCGTCAGCCTACGTACTGCAAAGGGCGCTTCGGCTCACACTCACATTGGAATCACTCTCACGTGCCGTGGTTTTCATCAAACTCTGCCAAGCGTAGATATTGGAATGACGTTTCGCGCAAGCTACTATACCAGAAGTCACTTGTCAAGACGATACATCCTTACGCACCAAGTATTTCTACGTATTCCAACCATGAATCCCCATTTGAGGTATCTTCAAGGCAATTGACAAGGCTAACCTGACTTTGATAATACTAAGGCTCTGCGATACCCCGTAATCCAAGATTGGGCGTTCTCACGAACGGAGTTCTCGAATGTCAGACCAGGCGTTGTCGGACATGAGGGTAATAGACCTGACCCAGTACATAGCCGGGCCGGTATGCACCAAGTTCCTGGCCGACTATGGAGCCGACGTCATAAAGATCGAACGCCCTGGGATGGGTGATGGGGCCAGGAACATGGGCCCCTTCTACCACGACGAGCCCCACCCGGAGAAGAGCGGCCTTTTTCTCTACCTCAACATCAACAAACGAGGCATAACTCTCAACCTCAAGAGCAAGCTGGGCAAAGAGATTTTCCGGGAGCTGGTCAAAAAGGCCGACGCGGTGGTGGAGAATTTCAAGCCAGGTGTGATGGAGCGACTGGGGCTGGGGTACCAGGAACTGGAAAAGCTTAACCCCAACCTGGTCATGACCTCCATCAGCAACTTTGGGCAAACCGGGCCCTACCGGGACTACAAGCTGACGGAACTCATCGCCGTAGGTACGGGCGGGCCCATGCATTCGACCGGTGTGGCGGAGCGTGAGCCTCTGAAGTATGCGGAGACTGTAGCAATCTACCAGTCCGGTTTGTTCAGCGCCATGTCTACGATGGTGGCCTTTTACGGCAGCCGGTATGGGGGTGTGGGCCAGCACATAGACATATCCATAATGGAAACCCAGGCAATCACTGTGAATCACAGAGCCTACGGATTGACCACGTATCAATACAACGGCAGGTCTACCCCTCGCGGCGCCAGACTGGGATCACGATATCCCTCGGGGGTGTACCCGTGTGCCAACGGGTACATAGTAATCTCCTCAATCGGCGGCGGCGGCCTTTCCAAGGCCGTGGAGATGATGGGGAATCCACCAGAGCTCATGGATCCCAAGTGGTACACGCCCCAAGCTCAGTTGGATGAAGAGCTGAGACAAGAATTCGATGCCATATTCCTGGGCTGGTGCATGGACCACACCAAACAGGAGATCTTCGAGCTGGGACAGGCAGCGGGCAACATTGTTGCTCCCATGAACAACATAGATGAGGTCTTCAAGGACCCACAGTTCAACGACCGAGGTGTTTTCACGGAGGTGGAGCACCCCGTGATTGGGAAAGTGAAGCTTGCAGGGAGGCCCTTCATTATGCCGGAGACTCCTTGGGCCTTACGCCGGCCGGCGCCTCTCCTGGGCCAGCATAACAGTGAGGTGTACGCGGAGTTGGGCTACACTAAAGGCGATCTGGTGACGCTCCGAGAGACGGGTGTGATATGAGTGCCACGACCAAGGGAGGAATGAAAGGAGTCAACAACATGGCGGGGCTTCCCTTGAAAGGAATAAGAGTGGTGGACCTGACTGTGGTCCTGGCGGGGCCGTATGCTGCCATGTTTCTGGCGGACTTTGGCGCGGAGGTAATCCGCGTAGAGTCCATCCACCATTTTCCTCCCAACACTCGCGGGCAGTTCGTCAGGCCCACTCAGGGCCACGCATATCCCAACAACGATCCTGGGAAAAGGCCCTGGAACAGATATCCCATGTTCAACACCATGGCCCGTAACAAGCGGAGCATGACGGTGGACATTACCAAGCCAGAGGGCATGGAGATGCTCAAGGGGTTGATCAGGGTCAGCGACATAGTGATAGAGAACTACGTCCCGGAGGTGATGGACAAGCTAGGCGTCACCTACGAGATGTTGAAAAGGGAGAAACCGGATATCATTTTCGCCAAGCTGTCGGGGTACGGAGACACGGGACCTTATCGGGACTACAGGGCCATGGCCATGAGCGTGGATCACCCCATAGGACACGCTTCGCTGAGGTGGTATCGGGACTTGGATCCCACCAACATGGATAGCTGTGCGTTTGAAGACCCCATGTTGGGGCTTACCAGCGTATTCGCCATCGTCTCGGCTCTGCATTACCGCAACCGTACGGGCAAGGGGCAGGCGCTGGACCTGAGCTTGACGGAGGGGGGCATAAACTCCCTGCCGCAGGCATTCATGGATTACTCCATGAACGGTAGGGTCCACGGCAAGCTGGGCAACAGAGATTCGGTGGCGGCGCCCTCCGGCGTCTTCCGGTGCCTGGGCGATGACAAGTGGGTCAGCATCAGCATCTTCAACGACGAGGAGTGGGAGGCTTTCGGGCGGGTTGTGGGAGAGGCATGGGTCCACGACCAGCGCTTCAAGGGCGTCCTGAGCCGTCGGCAGCACCAGGATGAGTTGGAACCGCTGGTGGAATCCTGGACCCAGCGTCATGAAGACTACGAGGTGATGCATCTACTGCAAAAGGTAGGAATTGCTGCCGGGCCTGTTCTGAACGACGAGGACGCGTGCAAGGACCCTCACCTGAACGCTCGTGGATTCTTCGTGGAGGAATCTTCTCCAGACGTGGGGACTCATATGTACCCCGGCTTCGTTGCCAGGATGAGCAAGACACCTTGCTCCGTATGGCGTGGGCCTGTGAGGCTGGGAGAGGACAACGAGTACGTCTACAAAGAGGTATTGCAGATCAGCGACGCCGAGTATGAAGCCCTGGTAAAGGGAGGCCATATCGGTACAGAATATGCGCTGCATGTCAGATAGATAGTCGGCAAGGGGATACGTTCAAGGAGGATGGCAGGTTGGGTACGGCTTTGGATGGCGTGAAAGTTATAGAGATGGGGACCCACGGCCCGGCGAGCACCGCATCCGGGTGGCTTGGAGACATGGGAGCAGACGTGGTCATGGTGGAGTCCCCTAGCAACAGAGCGCAGCCTCTTCCGTGGCGGGAAGGCGGAGCAACGCGGGCCATCCATTCCAGGAACAAGCGCAGTATTGTGCTCGATTTGAGGACAGAGGAGGCCAGGGCTGTTCTCCACAAACTGGCCAAAGAGTCGGACGTCCTCATAGAAGCCAACCGCCCTGGAGTGGCCAAACGCTTGGGGTTCGACTACGCGACGCTGGAGGCTATAAACCCTCGTCTCGTAGTGTGCTCATCCACAGGTTATGGGCAAGAAGGCCCATACAAGATGCTCCCCGGTCATGGCCTGGTCTGGGAAGCTACGGGAGGCTGGCTCATGACTCAGGGGCAGGGCTACGGCAACATGGGCGGCGACTATACTGGCAAGCCGTGGATCAACTACTTCAACCTGGCGGACATGAAAGGCTCTTCCAACATTCTGGCCGCAATCCTCATGGCACTCTACGTAAGGGAAAAGACGGGAGCCGGACAGCATTTGGATATGGCCCTCTTCGACGGCGTGATAACAGTGCGAGAGCCGAACACGCCCAGCAAAGGCGACGGCACATTCCAGGCAAAACGGCTTGGTTGGAACGCCTACCAGTGCAAGGACGGCAAGTACATAGCCACCGCCACGGCGGAGGAGGTCCAGTGGGCTAACCTGTGCGAGGGACTAGGGTTCCCCGAACTGGCCAGGGAGCGCAATGTTACCGGGAACCGGGCCAGGGAGATCCAGGAGCGGTTCGAGAAGGCATTCAAGACCAGGACCAGGGACGAGTGGTTCGCGCACCTCTCCCAGTGGGACACGGAGGTGGCCAAAGTCAACTCCATAGATGAGGCGGCCCAGGACCCCCAGGTGAAGCTGCGAGGGATGCATGTGGAGGTGGTGGGAGATGACGGGCAGCGAGAGATACAGTACGGGACACCCTTCAAGCTGAGCAAGACCCCTGGCAGAAGCGTTCACCGTCGTGCGCCCAAAGCCGGGGAGCACACGGCCCAGGTGCTTTCAGAGCTTGGGTACAAGAAGGCTGAGATAGCCCGGCTGCGTGAGAGCGGAGCCGTGGCATAGAAGCAGAGGTTTTCTGATATCCATCACGGGACAACCGGCGTAGGAAAACAAAGGAGGCATCAATGGCGGAAGAGAAAATAACCTCAAACCGCGGAGGCAACCCAAAGTACACGTGGGATGACACCGTTGCCGCTATAGGACGAG
>ORJL010050905.1_pt1 | contig 14083 bp, 16 predicted proteins | sample 1779941 | NCBI WGS metagenome assembly ORJL01 (sample SAMEA104232317, study PRJEB22302) | groundwater metagenome | biome: forest; feature: aquifer; material: groundwater | place: USA | collected 2011-08-07 | depth 5.8 m
GGGCCCCACATCCCCATTGAAAAGAGCCCTCCGTGTCTTTCGTCTGTGTTGCAAATTAGAAGTCTAACTTCTATTTTGCACTTTTTTATCGGAATCCATTCCGGCCGCGAGCATTATTCGCTCGGTAACGAAATAACGGCCCTCTCTGCCGAGAAAGCGTTGTCTCGTCCTCAAGCCTTGTTGCGCTGACCTCCGAACTCAGGGCCCGGCTGGAGAGGCTGGAGCGAAGATTTGGTGCTGCTGTCCTTGCCGTGAAGGCCGAGTAAAAAAGCCTAGGAATCTCAGCGGATCATTAGGTATCGAGATCGTCGAAACCGAGAGCAAAGAGCAATGCTTCGCGGACCTCACCGAGGACTTCGGACGATACGGTACCGACAAATGCGCGTAGTCCCTTCTTAGGGACGGTGGCAAGGTTATCGAGGTTGATCGCAGAGGTGGTTTTAAGCCCGCATTCTGTTCCGATGACGACCTCTGAGGGTATACCACGGACGCTGGTCGTAATAGGGGCCACCGTCACGTTGTGAAGATGTCCGATGATCTCTTGACGGGTCAGCACCAGTACGGGCCGGCGGCGGTCTGGCGTAGGGAAGCTGAACTGCCAGATCTCGCCCCGGTTTACTTCGGCCATGTCTGGGCTCTCAGGACGGGTTCGAACTCTTCTCGCTTGATCGGACGGTGCTTGTAGCCCTCGCGGTGACGTCTTACTTTCTCAGCCAATGAGCGACGCCTTAACCACAGTTGCAGCGCCTCTCTGACCACTTCGGATCGCCCGCGCTTTCCGGGGCGCACAGCAGCATCCACCGCCTTGAGCACAGATTCATCAACACGGACAGCTATAGTTTTCGCCATACAAATTGTATAACAATTATTGTGACAATATGTCAAGCCATGGTTTGCACCTGATCCGGCCAGTTCATCCCTCTTTGACTTCCACGCACCTCCGCAGTAAAAGTAAGCTATGGGGCTTACCTTCATCCAGGCTACGGTAGCCGGTACCAGGGGCCGGAAGCGCACCCTGCGCTTTTTAGTGGACAGCGGGGCGTCCTATACCGTCCTGCCTGAGAAGGTATGGAAAGGCATCGGGCTGCGACCTAAGCGCGAACTCACGTTCACGCTCGCCGACGGCACCGAGCTTCCTAGAAAAGTTTCCGAATGTTTGCTCCGTTACAATGGTCTGGAAGGGCACACGCCGGTCATTCTCGGCGAGAGAGGAGATCAAGCGCTCCTTGGCGCAGTCACGCTTGAGATACTCGGCCTTGTCCTAAACCCCTTTACCCGCACTCTCCAGCCGATGAAGCTCATGGTGGCCAAACATTGATCCTGCGGCCCGCCCTTTTACTTTTGATATTTTTTGCAATTCTCTCCTTGCTTTATGCCCAAACGGCCACAGTAGAGATGATCCAGATTCCCGCCGGACCGTTTACGATGGGAAGTGACAATGGTCCATTGGACGAACGGCCGGCGCACAAGGTAGAGCTTCCAGTCTTCTCCATTGATAAATCCCCAGTGACGAATGCCCAGTTTGCTGTTTTTCTGAACGCGGTCGGTCCCGTGAATTCGAAGGGCGCAAACCTTTTTGATGTGGATGATAACGACGCGCGCATTCACAAGAAGGGTGGAAAGTGGGTGGCTGATGCGAGCTCTGATAGTCATCCAGTGGTTGAAGTCTCCTGGGCTGGGGCGCGCGACTACTGTGCCTGGGCAGGAAAGCGTCTTCCTACCGAAGCTGAATGGGAAAAGGCTGCACGCGGGACAGATAGCCGAAAATATCCTTGGGGGAATAGTCTGCCGGACAAGAGCAGGGGCCAATTCAATGCGGGATACAACCAGACCGCTCCGGTAGATAGTTTCCTCAAGGGCGCAAGCCCTTATGGAGTTTTAGATATGTCCGGGAACACCTGGGAATGGGTGAGCAGCGTCTACCTGCCTTATCCTTATAATCCCAAAGACGGCCGCGAAGATTTAACTCCCGGTCCCGTGCGCGGGACGAGGGGAGGCGGGCATGATTCACCAGCTGAGAAAATCACGACAACTCAGCGCGGCCGCAATCTCTCGCGCAACTTCCGCTCCGGCCACCACAACATCGGCTTCCGCTGTGTCCGCAATTTATGGTAAAAGCCGTTTAGAGAACCGAAATATGATGCAATCGGATTAAGGAAACATGGAGATCGTTTTCTTCTTTAGAGGGCTTCTTATAGGCTTTGTCGTTGCCGTGCCTGTAGGCCCGATCGGCCTCCTGTGTATCAACCGTACGTTGTCCGGAGGGGCCGTGTATGGGCTCGTCTCCGGCCTCGGCGTTGCCACGGCAGACGCCATCGCTGCCGGGATAGCCGTGTTGGGATTAGCGATATTTTTTAGCTTTCTGACACATCAAGAAGTGTGGTTCCATATCGTCGCCGGCCTTTTTCTCTGCTATCTGGGGTTTAAAATCTTTACTAGCAAACCGATAGGGCAGGTGACCTCGGCTAAAGATAGTGGTCTTGCCCGGGCTTATGTCTCAATGTTCTTGTTAGCGATGACGAATCCAGGGACCATCCTCTCTTTACTTGCGATTTGCGCCGGGTGGGGAGTAGGGAACCTCAGCGGAAATTATCTCTCTGCGGCGTTGTTGACCTCCGGAGTATTTTTCGGCTCAGCCCTCTGGTGGTTTCTATTGGCCAGCGGTATGGTATTTTTTGGTCCGAAGTTTGCCTATCCCGGACTGAGGTTGGTGCACAGGATCTCGGGTCTCATCATTATAGGGTTTGGATTTTTCGTTCTGTTCGGCCTTTAATACCAGGGTTGAAGGGTTCAAAGGATAGAACGCCAATGGAGAAAAGATCAGACTACGGCTTGGCGATACCCACCGCAGAGATGGCGCGGCATCCGGATAACAGGAAATTGAGAGTCGGAGTGATCGGCGGGGGTTTTGGCCGCACCCACCTCACGGCTTTTCGAGTCTGTGAGAACGTAGAGGTAGATGCCTTTTGCCGGCGGACGCGGCAGAGCGCCGAGAACACGGCAAAGGAATTTCAGATTCCCCGCGTATTTACCGATTACCGGGAGCTCTTGGAACTTAAAGGGCTCGATGCCGTGAGCATCGCGGCGCCGGTCTATCTGCATTATCCCATAGCCATGGAGGCGATGGATCGGGGTATCCATGTTCTGTGCGAAAAACCGTTGGCTTTGAATAAGGACGAGGCTGCGGCCATGTTGCTCAAGGCCGAAGAAAAGAAGTTGGCCCACATGACGGCCTTCAATTATCGTTTCGTTCCGGCGATCAGACGGATGAAGGAGCTGTTGGAAGAAGGCTACGTTGGCAATAGAATTTACCACGTGGATGGTGTCTGGTTCGGAGAGAGAAGGGCGGATCTGAACGCGCCGTTGGGATGGCGCTATCGAAGGGAGATGGCCGGCGTCGGCGCCTTGGGCGATATGGGCGTGCACCTGATCGATCTGGTGCGCTGGCTCGTGGGCGATTTTAAGAAAGTCTGCGCGCATACCGCGATTTTTAATCGGGAGCGGAAGCTGCCGGACGGGTCGGGGAAGGGGAGCGTGACCGTCGAGGATTCCTGCGCCTTTGTGGCCGAGATGGAGGGAGGGGCGCAAGCCTCGATCCATGTTAGCGGCGCGGCGCGCAGCAGCAATTATCGTGGCCTCGATATTTTCGGCAGTGACGGGATGCTGCGTCTGCTGATCGATCATAAAGCTCCTGATGGGATTCCGGGGAGGCTCTGGGGAGCGCAAGGAAGCGGCGCGGTTCCGCAACCGATCCCTATTCCGGAGCGGTTGACGCAGGGATCGGAACGTTCGGCTCCGGAGCGGGCTCACGCGGAGTTTATATTCGCCAGTCTGACGCGCCGCTTCGCCGAGTGGATCAGGACGGGCGAGGCGGCGGTGCCGAGTTTTCGCGAAGGGCTGGAGGCGCAGAAGGTCCTGGATGCTTTGCTCAAATCCGCAGCAGAGGAATGCTGGGTGAGGTTGGCTTAGATTTGAGCCTAAGCGGCCGGCTCGTAGTTTCCGCTAAAGAGGCTGCCGTTGCCGGCCAGCGTCAGGTTGATCTTCAGCTTGTGGTAGGTCAGCCACATCTCCGCCGCAATCGCCCAGACGACTTTCACTTTCAGGTCGCGCTCCAGCAACTCAACCGCCGGCGCCGCATCCCAGCCTCCGCCATTGATATAGATGGCATCGACGGAACCTCCCATCTTTTCCAGGCCGCGCTTGCAATGGCGATACACGTCCATGTAGGAGACTTCGTCCAGTTTGAGGAGCGGAGTGGTGTAGAGGTCCTCTTTCTGGCCGCTGAAGTCTAAGCCCGGCATGATAGTAGATTGGAGACCAAAGTGGCTGAAGTGTTTGACGATCGCCTGGTTGAGTTCGTCGCCGAAGTAGGTAGCGATCGCCACTTTCTTTACATTCATGCTCTTAAGCGCAATACCGTGCGGTTCCACGGCGGTGACAACCGGCAGGCCGATTTTCTTCGAAAGGTTCGCCGCCCACTGGCGCTCAAAATCCAAGCCCTTGAGCAGAAATGGCGGAGTGCCGCTGACCGTAACGATATCGCAGCCGACTTCTTTTAGGTCCATGGCAATCTCTTCCGCCCGGTCGAAGCCCTTGAGAAAGGCCTCCTTTTGACCGCTGCGAAAACCGATAAAAGTGGGAACAATCTCGACTCCATCCGGGGCATGTATGAACCAGAAGGCGAATGATTTTCCCCGATGGGTTGGTTTGAGAAGACCGATGCGCGCGCGCCAAGCAAACATAGCCACCTCCTTGTTATTAACTCATCGCTATCAGATAAGGCGTTGGTATGTCAATTCCTTTGTGGCTGGTGCGCTCATGAATTGACAGAACCAGCGGTAAGGAATAATCTTCCCCTGCATGGGCGTCGAATTTGCGAAATATGTGGCGGCCGTGGTTCAAGCGGCGCCGGTTTTTCTTAACCGCAAGGCTACGACGGAAAAGGCGTGCAGGCTGATTCGCCAGGCTGGAAAGAACGGCGCCAAGCTTGTCGCTTTGCCTGAAGCGTGGATTCCCACATTTCCTCACTGGCCCAGAGCTCTGCCGAAAGGGGAGCGGGACCTGAGTCAGGAGGCCTGGATCAAGCTCTATCAAGAATCGGTAGAGATCCCCGGCCCCGAGACCCGCGCCTTAGGCGAGGCGGCCAAGGAAGCAGGATGCTGTGTCGTGATCGGTGTGAACGAGAGATCGCGGGAGCCGGGCGCAACCCTATACAATACGCTGCTTTTCATTAGTGATGAGGGAAATATATTAGGGAAAAAGCGCAAGCTGCTTCCGACTTACGAAGAACGCTGCTGCTGGGGCGCCGGTGATGCCGCCGACCTTGTGGTCGTGGAAACTTCCCTGGGTAATATAGGGGGACTGATTTGCGGCGAGCATTATCATCCACTTCTGCGCCACGCCCTCGCCCTCAAAGGCGAACAGGTGCATATCGGAGTCTGGCCCAAAGGGGCCCATCTGGATCAGGCGACGGATCTTTTAAGCCGCAGCCATGCATTGGAGAGCCAGGTCTACGTTCTCGTTTCCTGCGGTCTTCTTTCTCCCGAGGACGTTCCCGACGACTTTCCTCTCAAGGGGCGCACGCTCTGGAACGTCAACGGCGGGAGCGGGATCATCGGACCGGACGGCAAATACCTCGCCGGTCCGGTCTATAACGAAGAAACGATCCTTTATGCGGAGATCGATCCGGTGCATATCCTCAGAGAAAAGTGGAAGATAGATACCGTGGGACACTACAGCCGCAACGACATTTTCCAGCTTGTTATTCGAGAAGGGAAAAAAGACTCCTGAACCTGCAAATCGACGTTATTAAAGTGGGTTCTTGTTTATTGAGACAATGCCACGTGTTGCGGCGCTGTATAGATACCCCCTAAAGGGCTTCACGCCGGAGCCATGCGATGCCTTGTCGGTTTTGCGTAGCGGCCAGGTCGCCGGCGACCGCGTGCTCGGCATTAGGTTTGCCGACACAGAAGCTCCCGACAACGCATGGAGTCGCAAGACGGGAATGCTTGCGCTGGTTAATACGCCCGGTCTTGCGTGTCTCCGGGTGCGCTTCGACGCGGTTACATTGCGCCTTCGTATTGATTTGAACGATGCCACGCTGATCGATGCCCCGCTGGACGAGCAAGGCCGGAAGCGCATCACGGACGCCGTAGCCGATTATGTTCTCACACTAAATGGGAATCCTCTGACGGATCACCCGGAGCGGTTGCCGCTGCGGGTTGTCGGTGACGGCGTCGCTCCCCGTTACCATGACAGCGAGGCAGGGCAGGTAACTCTGCATGGCCGTGGGAGTCTCGCCGCGCTGGCAACCGCGCTCGGCGTGGCCGAAATTAGCGAGCTTCGTTTTCGTTCCAACGTCGCGGTCGACGGACTTGGGGCCTGGGAAGAACAAAGCTGGGTAGGGCGAAAGCTCCGTGTAGGCTCAGTCTTATTCGAGGCGGTAAAGCCGAAATTAAGATGTCTTGCAACGCACGCAAATCCTGAAACCGGCAAACGAGACCTGCCGGTGCTAGAAACACTCACCGGTGCGTTCAGGCAGGAAATGCCTATCTTCGCTATCGCGATGGCCCTCGGCAGCGCGCCAGGCGTCATTACCGTGGGCGATCAGGTTGAAATCATGGATTGAGTAGTTTTATGCGCGTTGGACGTTATTTTTCCACCTCCTTCGTAATGTCGTTGAATTCCATGGCGGCTTTAAATAAAATCTCTCCCCGGCGATTCGGCAAGAAATCTTAGCCTCGCTAAAAACAGGAGGGCCAGTCATGCGGCTGAAAGACAAGGTGACGGTGATTACCGGAGCGGGCCATGGGATCGGCAAGGCCTACGCCCGGAGGTTCGCCCAAGAGGGAGCGCGGGTGGTCATCGCCGACATCGACGAAAAGTCGGGAGAGGCCGTGGCCAAAGCGCTGTGCGATTCCGGCCTTGCCGGCTGGGCGCGGGCCACGGATGTCAGGAGCTACGCGAGCGTGGAAGGGCTGGTGCGCGAGACCGTAGATCGGTTTGGCCGAATTGATGTCTTGCTCAACAACGCGGCGATCTACGTCACGCAGCATCTGTGGAAGGGGCCGGTCGAAGAACTGCCTCTGGAGGAATGGGACCGGGTTCTGGAGGTCAATCTCAAAGGGGTTTTTCTCTGCTGCCGCACGGTTATTCCGGTTATGAAGCGGCAAAAGTCCGGCAAGATTATAAACATCGCCTCGGGCACTTTTTTCAACGGCACGGGCAACATGCCCCACTACACGACCTCGAAGGGCGGCGTGGTCGCCTTGACGCGAGTCATGGCGAGACAGCTCGGTCCCTGGGGCATCAACGTGAACTGCATGACGCCGGGCTCGACCATGAGCGAAGAGGTGATTACGGAGGAAGTCCGGAAGCGGCGGGAGGGCGGTATCGAGAAGCGGGCTTTCAGCCGCGTCGAGGTGCCTGAGGACATCGTCGGCACGGCTCTTTTCCTGGCCAGCTCGGACAGCGACTTCATGACGGGCCAGCTGCTCGTGGTCGAAGGCGGCGGCATCATGCACTAGGGCACTTGCCCGGGACAGGCCTTCATTGATAATAGGGGTCGGAAGGCTCTAGATACAGGAATTTTCGCCAGAGGAATCTCTCCCTTTTTGCATTCCAATATCCACCGGCCAACCTAACGAAAGCCAAATTAGCTCTTGACTTACATAAATTAATATGTAAGATGTGGTTATTTAGGAGGGCTATTTATGGAAGAGTCTTACGTAACGAGCAAGGGGCAGTTGGTTGTACCTGCAAGACTGCGGAGGAAGTATGGAATCAAGCCTGGGACAAAGATCTGCTTCGTCGAGCGTGACCACGAAATCATCTTTCAGCCTGTAACTAAGGAATATATCCGTAGCGTCTGTGGGATGCTTAAGAGCGACACCTCAATAACCAAAGCGTTATTAGAGGAGCGGGCTCGAGACAAAGAACGAGAGGAGGCCAAGTTTGAGAAACTCCGTTCTCGATAGCTACGCTCTTTTGGCTTTTCTCTTTCAGGAGGCAGGGCATGAAAAAGTCGTGGAGGTATTAGAGAAAGCTGCCGCTGCGCATGAGGTAGTTTTCATTGCAGCTCCGAACTGGGCCGAGGTTCGATATCGGGTAGAGCAGAAGATGGGGCTCCCAAAATGGGAAGAGGCGCGCATCAAACTACTAGGACTACCCATAGAGATCGTGCCAGCCGACCAGCACCTTGCCGAACAGGCCGGAGCAATCAAAGCGGTAAGGAAAATGTCCTTAGCCGATTGTTTTTGTGCCGCCCTTGCCAAACAGAAGAAGGCGGATCTTTACACCGGTGATCCTGAGTTTCGTGCGGTGGAGAAAGAGATAAAGGTCGTTTGGTTATGAATGTGCTTGCAATTCGACGTTACGCCGCTTTAGCCAGTTAACGCGAGGACCTGTTAGTGACAGGAGATAAGGAATTTAAGCAGTTGGAAGGGGAAGTGAAAATTCTATGGTTGTGAATGTTAGAAAGCTCCCTGGGCAGATAGAAGAGTAAAAGGTTTGCAGTGGAACATTCGAAAACGACAAAAGCTCTCAAGCTGTCTAGCGAACGAGAGTTGTTAACCGTTCAACCTATACCGGCTGCACGCTATGAGAACGAGCAACTGGCTGCGCTCACCGTTTATTCCATTTACTGGCTACGGCAGTGGGCGCTGCGACCAACCGTAGAGTCGATCACGGTCCTGAACCAGAGACTGTTTCCTGAGCGCTTTGGAATGGATTTGTTCCCGGAATTCCCTGATGCCAATCGAACTCTCAGGTCCCTGCTTCAGTGCGGACCTAAGTATCGCGGCTGGCTGTCCGGAAGCAACAAGCGCGGATACGCAATCACGCCGAGCGGGCAAGCACTGCTGGAAGAACTCCTCCGAAGAGTCGGGTACCCAAAGGTTGGGAACCTTCTACTCGGGCGCGCTAGCGAGGCGCCTCGACAGCGTTCAGTGAAAGGGAGAGAGAGGAGAAGGGATTTGGATTTTAAGGCTGAGGTTACACAGCTTCGTGCAAACAGGTTGTTCGAACGATGGAGCAACGGCCCCCTTCAAGAGCGCGATCTCATCCACGTCTATTCCGCTCTGGGCGTATTTGACCACACACCCGTGGTAGCAAAGCGCAAGAAGCTGAACGACCTCAAAGATTCGGCGAGAAGAGTCGGTGATAGGGAGATTGAGCAGTTGCTTGAAAACGTCGAGATCACGTTTCCGGGATTGTTCAGAGAGACGGAACGCGTAAAAAAGCGACGTTAGAAAAGGAGAGGTTCACAATGGCCAAGAGGGTTATCACTTGGGCAAGTCGAGAAAAAAGACGCCAGACGAATAAGGCAGTCGGGGGTAGCTTTTTGAAGACCATTACGGAACTGCTCACGAATTCCGATAGTGCTCTAAAAAAGCACCTAGGGTTGCCGCATGCAGCTGGGCTCGTGGATGCAATGTTAGATCTCAAGTCCGGCGATCGCCTCGACACCGCAGCCCTGAAGAAGTCTCTACCAAAGCGACGCGAGGGTAAGATTATTGTGGAAGTCTACTCAAAACAACTGGGACGTTTTCCGAGTCGCACCTGTCAGGTCATTGACTACGGACCCGGAATGACCGAGGGCGAGCTAGAAGAAAAATTCAGTGAGTATGCCAAAGCGAAGGCTAAGGGAGAACAGACGCGGAATCTATTTGGCCGAGGGGCACTGGACGTTTTCCTCTACCATTCGAATCAGCGACGCGACGACGGTGTTGATCCCTCGGCCCATCTCTTCAGCGTTAAAGACGGTATCTTGTCTCACTCTCGCATCTCGTGGGGAACTGCAGGTAAAGATGAGGGAGACTCTATCATCGAAACCGAAACCCTCGGCCCCGCCACGGCGAGCATGCTGAAGAAACACGGCCTGCCGTCTGATCTTATGCGGGCAGGAACCGTAGTCCGATTCCTACTGGCGGAAGGGACCCGGATACCGCACGAGAGCAACCTTCTCCCATCGTTGAGCAATTTTTACATGTTGCGGCTGATTGCTGCTGACCAGTCCATGCACGTGGTGATTCGGCGCTATAGAAGCGAAGGGTGGATGAGGGAGGGGGAGCGGCTCACATACGACTTCGACTTGGGAAACGTCCTCAAGCGCTCCCGCGACGTGCTTCGGCACGACCGGCTTGGTGAGATCCCAGTGGACATCCTCGTTGCTAGATCTGATCGAAAGATGACGACCGACTACAATTACGAGCGCCGTGAGAACGGGCTGCTTTTCGTAGATGATAACGACGCAGTGCTGGATCTCACGTTGCTTCCCGAATACGATAACAATCCGTTGCTGACCCGGATCTACGGAATCGTCAGGTTAACCGGTATACGGGCTGCACTTGAGACGCTACTTGAGGACCGGCATCCGGAGGCTGTCCTGAGTGAAACGCGCGATGGCTTCGATACCAAGAACGAAATTACGCGGGCGCTATTCGCGCTTGTTGAAAAGCACGTCAAGCCTATCTACGAAGAAGAGGAAAAGCGCGAACGGAGGGCAAGTGGGCATCGCTCCGCAGAGCTCGACAAAAGACTGAAGGAAGCCCTGCGCGAGTTGAACAAGTTTCACAGCGAAGAAACCGACGAGGAAGGGACAGGGCGACCAAAGACCGAACCCGAAGGTCCGCTTGATTTCGCGTACGAGAAGGTTCGGTTGATAGCAGGCCAGGATCGCCGCGTAATCCTATATGCCGAGCGCGACTGCATCCACGAGGACGTGAATCTGATCGAAATCACATCGAGCAACGCGAGAGTGCGGGTCATGCCAGAATCCGAGGTGGTGACCCGTCGGAAGGGATCCAAATTTCAATCTATTCCAATAACGCTGAGTTGTCCGGTCGCCGGCGAAACCGCTACTATCACTGCAACCGCGTTTGACGTAGAGGGAAAAGACCTGACCGCGACCCTAAAGGTAACCGAGGTTGCCGAGCCGCCATAGATTGCTGTGCCTACGGACATCGAGTTCCGCCCGGCGCGTTACAACGGCAAGCCCAACGTCGAGAACCAACTGGTGTTGCTTGTAAACTTGGATGCGTTTCCTGGACTGCCAACGGTCAAGCTTCGCATCGCGACCAAAGAGGGAGCAGTTAGTATCGGCACCGACCGATCCGAAAAGGTCGAGATAAAAGTCCAGAAGGATTGGCTGATGCCAGAGTCAAATGTGGCGAAGCTGGTCCTGCCGTACTGGGCAACCGGGTGGGGCGCGAAAGCCGAGATTGAGGCCAAAGCAAAGAGGACTGATGGCAAGCTTGCATTTGCAAGATGCAAAGTAGACTTCCGCCAGCAGCAAGGGCCAAACCAGTACGATGACTTCGAGTACATGTCTATCGGTAGAAAGATCCTTGGTGAAGCCGCGGGCAAGTACATCTACGTAAACTCTGATCCGCCTCTCCACCGGAAGCTGTTTGGCGACTCAAAGGAAACGTTCGATAGGGCACTTGAAAGTGACCCCGTCGCCCAGATGCGCATCGCAGCGATAGTTACCGACGCGGTCGTGTATGCTGTCGCTTCAAAGAAGTACCAAAAGGGGGGCGAAAAAGGTCTGCCAATCGGCAATGAACCAATAACGGATGTCCGAGCATTTGTTGAAGCAAAGCGTTACGAACTCGATTCGAAGATCGTGCGCGCCTTCCTGAAGGAGAATCTGAGCCAATGACGCAACCCTTATCAGCGGCTCGAAAGCTACAAAAGGCACGCCTGTTTTTTCCACGTCCCGCAGTTGATCTCGTTCTAGCCGGTGGCAAGGGCTTCTTAGCTTGTGCGGACGCTCTGACTTTTTCCCAAGCGCTACGCGCAGAGATAGCTGACATCGTTTTTCTAGACCCACCTTTCCATCTTGGGAAAGAGTACGGGGTCGCACGGTGGCTTGAGCACGGCGACACCGATGCATACGAACTCTACATGAAGAAACTGATTCGAGAGATGGTGAGGATACTCAAACCCGGCGGTGCGCTTTTCCTCTACCATTTGCCTTATTGGGCATCGCGGCTTTCTCAGGAACTGTTAGGACAACTCCACTTTCGGCACTGGATTGCCATTGCAATGAAGAACGGGTTTGTCCGGGGCGACAATCTTTATCCTGCCCATTACGCACTGCTGTACTACACTAAGGGTAAGCCGGCACGATTCTTTAGGCCACGTTTAGGACCGCTGCTTTGTCGACATTGTCGAGGTCTCGTTAAAGACTACGGTGGATATACAAGCATCATTCAAAGCAAGGGAATCAACCTGAGCGACTTTTGGGATGACCTGAGCCCGGTCCGTCACAAGACGCGGAAGCACCGAAGAGCGAATCAGTTGCCAGTGGCCCTCACTGATCGAGTTGTTGCGATTGCCGGATCACCTGGCGGGGTACTAGTCGATCCATTCGCGGGTACTGGTATAAGCTTATTTTCGGCACTTCAGGCTGACATGTTCTTTGTTGGTAACGAGATCTCTAAGCGAAGTCTTCGCATTTGTAAGACACGCCTTAAGGTTGCTGACCATCCCTCGTCCAAGCGTTAAGGTGCCCTATGGGAGAGTAGGCCGCCTGCGGATTTAAATTGATGAGCAAAAAGGGGACATGCTGGCTTTCTAAGCTACGTTTGCCCCACCCATGGGTCGTTAGCGACCTCACGCCAGCGGGAGCGGATTGTTTCGAATAGATCCTTCGGCAACGGACCTGCTTCCAGGATAGCAGCGTTCTCCTGGATTCTTTCCGGTTTTGTCGTTCCGACAATGGCTGTATGAACGCCCGTCGGCTCAGCCTTCGCGTTGGAGCTATCGAAACTCGCTGTCTTCTGTGGTAGCTTAACCTGTGCGATTCTGGGAGCTGGAGCCGGAGTGGGACAACGACAACATCGAACACATAATTGCCCCTTATCCCCGTAGGGGAGTCTGGCGGGCCGTGACAACACGGGACATGGAGCGGCATACCCGACGGAGGTATCAACAATGGCGCAAAAGTTGACCGCCGCCCAACGACGGGCCTTGAAACAAGAAGCAGTTGGATGGGACGAGCTTTCCGACGAAGACTTTGCTCGGCTGTTCAGCGAAGGCCCGCCTGTGAGGGTGCGTGTTCGGCGGCCACCCCCGAAAGCACTGACGATCGCACTTGATGAGCAGACGCTAAACCGCTTGAAGCGTGTGGCTCGACACAAACAAGTGCGCGCCCGGCACCTGGTGGCCATGTGGATAGCTGAGCACCTCTCCCAAGAGCGTCCTGCCGAGAAATGATCGTTGGCTCTAACTTCGCGCTTCAGACCGATCGCTAGAAGCGCCGGCTGAGCGTAAGCGTTAATGGCAAAAAGGGGACATGCTTGTTTTCTATACGTTCTCAAGCTGGACCAGGCTTCCCTGCTATGTTTCCCCCACCCACGCGTCGTCAGCGACCTCACGCCAGCGTGAGCGGATTTTTTCGAATAGATCCTTTGGCAACGGACCTGCTTCCAGGATAGCAGCGTTCTCGTGAATCCTTTCTGGCTTCGTCGTTCCGACAATGGCTGTATGAACGCCCGGCACGCTCAGGGTGAAGCGCAGCGCGACGGCGATTGACTCGCTGAGCTCGCCATGCAGAAAATCGTAGTTCAGCTTTCGCAGCCGTTCCCAGTAGGGGTGGGCGTAGGAATCTGCCGGCTTCCGGTCGCCGGATTTCCAGGCGGCGTTGGCGATGGGACGTTTGGCGATCACGCCGATGTTCCGTTCCCTGGCCAGCGGCAGGGTGAGCTCGAGTGCTTCCTGATCGGCGAGGCTGACGGAGGTCTGCAAGGTATCGAACTCGCCGCACTCGATGGCATAGAGGGCGTCTCGACCGTCGCCGCTGTAACCGATGTAGCGCGTGTGGCCGCGCTCGCGGGCGCGCTTTAAGGCTTCGATCACATCGCCCTTTTCCAGCTCCTCCTCCGAGCAGCTATGGAGTTGGATCAGGTCCACGCAATCGGTTTTTAAACGGCGCAGGCTCCGCTCGATGCTCTTAACCAGCGACGGAGGACGCCAATCCGGCTGGCCCCAGCCCGCGAAATGGCCGCATTTGGTAAAGAGGTAGTATTCCTTGCGCCGCCCGGCCACGGCCTGCCCGATCAGCTCCTCGCTGCTGATGTAA
>ORJL011843297.1_pt1 | contig 14079 bp, 15 predicted proteins | sample 1779941 | NCBI WGS metagenome assembly ORJL01 (sample SAMEA104232317, study PRJEB22302) | groundwater metagenome | biome: forest; feature: aquifer; material: groundwater | place: USA | collected 2011-08-07 | depth 5.8 m
CCAGCACAATCAGTATCTCCACCAGGGTGAATCCACCTTCTTTTTTATCTCTCATGGCTCCGACCTCCTCTCCGCTCTTGTACATTATTGTCATCCATTGTACCCCATTGTTCCAGACCCCGCAAATCCTAATACGTCACCTTGTTGACGTAGACCCAAACGCCCACTCTGTTGTCGATCCCCCAGGCGTCAAAGGGCCAATCGGCGTTCCTCCAAGTCTCCATCCCACTGGAATTGATCATCCCACCCTCGGCAATGGGTGTCAATAATCCTTTTTGCCCAATCTTCACTTAATTCGATACCAAGCGGCCCTCATCATTCTGTGTCCTTCGGCAACAGGGAGGAGGCAAGTCCCGCCCGATTGGCCCCAACCCGCCGTGGACACAACCAGGGTCTCGTCATGGCTCCCTTGCCACAGTCAGGCCCCAAACGTGTCCGACGCCAGCCTCTTGCAGAGCCATGGCACAGGCTTCCAGGGTGGCCCCCGTTGTACAGACGTCATCGACCAGAAGCACCGTCCGCGAGCGCTCCACCCTCGGTCCGGGAGCAAAGGCTGCGCGCACGTTGCTCCACCTTTCCATCGCGCTTGCCGTCCTAACCTGGGGCAAAGTGGGACGCTGGCGAACGAGCCAGCCCCGGCCCAAGGGAAGGCCTGTATGTTTCGTCAGGCTCTCAGCAAGGAGCTCCGCCTGATCGTAGCCGCGTTCTTTGCGCCGGCTCTGATGCAACGGGACCGAAACGACAACGTCAGCCGGCATCCGGCTCTCATTGAGATAATCGGCCAGAATCTTTCCTAGAACAGGGGCCAGAGAGAAGACGCCGCCGTACTTGAACTCATGTATCGCCTTCCGCATGAACCCGGTGAGCAGATAAGGGGAACGCATACCTTCTATGTGAAAGGGGATCTCGCAGCAGGAACCGCAGAGTCTTGCAGCAGCCAAGCCCGAAGAGATACTGGCAAAGCTCAATGAGCGTCCGCACCGTTGGCAGTAAGGAGGTTGAAGCCGGGGCGCTGAGGCCAGGCACCGCTGGCAGATTAGAAACCCTCGACATCCACAGCCGATGCACCGAGCGGGGAACAGCAAGTTGGAGAGCCCCCGGCCAAAAGCGCCAAAGGCGCCAAGGCCCCCGTCTCTATCCAAGAACCTCACTATTTGGGCGAGCCAAACAAGACCCCCCCGCCGTTCAGTCTATATGATACCCTTTGGCGCTATTGCTCGGCATAGTACTTGTGGAGGCTGCTATCGTACTTGACGTTGTTTAACACGACCCCGAGGATATTGGCATTCACCTTGTCCAGGAGAGCCTTGGCCTTCTTCGCCAGCTCTCGCCTCGTCCGCCCGGCGTATATGACCATCATGACGCCATCCACCTTGGACGCCAACACCGCCGCATCGGTAACTACCACCACGGGAGGAGAATCAAATAGAACGTAGTCGGCTTCGCTCTTGAGCTGCTCGATCACCTCGGCCATACGCCTGGACCCCAGAAGCTCAGAAGGGTTAGGCGGAAGCGGACCGCTGCACAGAAGCCGGAGGTTCGGTACGCCACAATCCTGGTAGGGAAACTCCTTGATACCGGGATCGAGTATCACGCTGGTGAGACCGTGTCCATTGCGGACTCCGAAAATGCGGTGCAAAGACGGGCGTCGAAGATCGCAGTCAACCAGGATGGTCCGGCTTCCGTTCTGGGCAAAGGTGGTAGCCAGATTGGCCAGAATCGTGCTCTTGCCCTCCTCAGGATGCGTGCTCGTAATTAGGAGCGTCTTGATGGGCCGGTCCAGACTGGAGAATTGGATATTGGTACGAAGCTGCCGGTAAGCCTCCGCAATCGGCGACCGCGGGTTGGACTTCGTAATCAGCTTCTCAGAACTGCTCACTTCACTCGCCATGGAATCTCCGTAGAGCGCTACTATGTGTTCGGATCAACGGGCTACCTACCTCCCAATTACCGGCGGAATACATTGAACCGCGACAAGAAGCCTGGTTGGACCGATGCGGCCTGACGAGTCTGCGCGGAATTCAGCCAGGGGATGCTGCCGACCGCAGGCAGGGCGATGTGGCGCTCCACATCCTCAACGGTCTTTATAGTATCGTCGGTGTATTCGAGCAAGAAGGCCAGGATAGCGCCCAGCACCAAACCGAAGACAACCCCAGCCATGACGTTAACGCTGGTCTTGGGCCGGTTCAAGATACCCGGCTGCGGTTCGTCATACATCTTAAGGTTGACGCGATCTGTAGGCTGTATGGCCGCCATGTCTACGAGGTGGTTCGCCATGAAAGCGGCGGCCAAAGCCTTTACGGTCTTCTGCGCCACCCCAGGATCGGGGTCATCGACGTCTATCTCGATGGCCAGATTGTCGGCGGTGCCGGCGGCAGTAACGGATCCCCTCAGACTGCCCAGCGACCGGTCCAGATGCAGTTCCTGGTTGACCTGGTTCAGGAACCTCTCGCTGATCATCTGCTGGCTATACTGGCGGATAATGTCCTGGATAACCAGGGTCAGGCCCAGGTCCGGGCGGGCCGGTGACACGTAGATCTTGGCCGAGGACCGGAAGATAGGCTGCTGGCTCTTGCTATAGCCGTAGGCAGCCCCACCCGCTAAGACGATACAAACCACAAAGACCCACCAGCGTTTGGTGAGTACTTGCCAATAGTCCCTTATCTCCATGCGCTTCCCAAACTAGGTGCAAATATACCTGCTCCAATGCCTTTTGTCAAACCTGGCCCGGCCCGACCCGAGGATTGGGTCGCTTGCCGAAGGTGTTGATTAGCTGCTTTTCGGTACGGCTTGACGATGTAGATGCCCAGATCGGCGTGGGCATCCGGACTCGACAGAGGGGAGCACAAACTTCAATGCTATGGACTCCCCCGACGGCTCAACTCCTGTTCTGCCCGCTCTCGCTCAACGGCCAGGGCTGCGAGAGGGTGCGGGTTTAGGGGGTCCGGCTGCACTGGTGCAGGCAGCCAGGTCGCCCGCTTGCAGTCCGGCCCTCAACGAGCTTTGCCTCTGGTCGGACGAACCGTGTGTCCACGACTCGGGCGAGGCGTAGCCCTGAGTCTCCCGCTGGATGCGGTCGTCGCCCACCGCGGACGCCGCGTCCAGGCTCTCCGCTATCTCCTGCTCCGTTGGCTGAGTGAGGTAGCCGGTTGCGGCGGCGTTGTGCGCCCAGACGCCTGCCAGGCAGTCGGCCTGGAGTTCGGTCCGGACAGACGCGCTCTGCGGCCCCGTTGCGCCCGCTCCACCTGTGTTGTCCAACGCGCCGGTGAGGTTCTGCACGTGGTGCCCGTACTCGTGCGCCAGGACGTACGCCTCGGCAAAGGGCCCGCCCTTGGCCCCGAAGCGCGCCTGCAACTCCTTGAAGAAGGCGAGGTCGAGGTAGACCTTCTGGTCGGCTGGACAGTAGAAAGGCCCCACCGCGGCGGTGGCGTAGCCACAGGCGGCCTGCGTGGAATCCGTAAAGAGCTGTGTCTTCGCCGGGACATACTGCGCCCCCCGACGAGAAAACTCGTCGGCCCAGTATGCCTGGATGCTGTTGACGAAGCCCACGACGCGACAATCCTCGCGGACATTCGCGTCCGCCCCCGTCCGGCACTGCTCCGCCAGGTCGTTGATTTCGCCGGCGTTCTCAGTCGATGCCGAGGGCGCCTGGTCAGCTATTGTGCCCAGGTCGCCGGGGTTCACGCCCAACAGCAACGCTACCAGCACGACCAGCAGACTGAGCCCGCCACCCCCGACGGCTACCCGGGTCCCTACCCTGCGGCCACGCCGGTCCTCAACCTGGGAGGGGTCCAGGTTCGATCTCTCGTTGAAGGGCATCGTTGTACCTCTATGGCCTCTGAGTGCGCGACTCGGTCGCAAGGAACGTGGTCCGTAGCGAAGGAGGCGTAAGGCGAGCCGGAGCCTGGGCTGGACTCGGCTCCGGCGTGTTCAACCTACGGCTTGGATGGGCCAACAGTTTGCTTATTCGGTGCTGCTCCGTCCCGCTGCACGGCCGAAGGAGTGCTGATAGGAGCGCTTAGTACAGTCCAAGTACCTTCAGGACGACGATGATGACCACGATCACGCCGATGATGTAGAAGATGTTGTACATCCGAGTCTCCTTTCTTAACCGGCAGGTTGAGTGTGTGGCGTCGGCTGAGCCCTTGGGTAGGCCCGCATCGACGGCCTGAGCGCCGGTGAACGGATCGGTGCACGCGCCTCAAGCGTGGTGACGAGACAAATTCCCGCCAGCTCGCCGCAGGCAGAGCTTGCGAATGGATCGTATGCTTGTGCAGGCACGGTGACCCTCGCAGTAATCTTACATATAAAGCTTATCATTTCTTGGCCCGCATCTCAACTGGATGATGCCCGAGCCCCTGAAGCTAATGGCCGTGTGACGTGAAAAGGGAGAAATCCCCCAGAGTCCGAATGTAGTTCACGACGTGCCAGCGCTCTTCGTCGGTGAGCCGGTCCTCGAAGTATGGCATGTCGTCACCGATTCCGTTGCTTATCCAGGCGAAAAGCTCCCCTGAGGGATGGGCCAGGACGTGCGCCGAGAGGTCCATATCTGCCGACAAGCCCTCGGCCTTGGGCCCATCGCCGAGACCTTCGGGGCCGTGGCAAGCCAAGCACTCTCGCTCGTATATTCCTCTTCCGATAGCCCGTGATTGGGCGTTGGCTGAAACTGGGTTACGAGGCCACTTCGACGCAGTTGCGTCGGCCACCACCTGCCCGAGCAGCAGATACGACCCAATCACCATCGTGATAGCGCCAAACAAGAACATGAACGTCGTTACCTGTATGCCGAATACCCTGCGATCATCCGAAAACATCGACGTTAACCTTGCCGAACGAGCCTGGAACACCATCAATGCCAACGATTCAGGCCCCAGCCATGCTGCGCCCAGGAGCGCCAAGCCGACCAGGAGAGCCAAGGCGCCGACCAGGCCCTCAGCCCCCAATCCGGCGCTCATTTGGGGATCCCTGAATCTGCGTCAAAGGGTAACCATGTCACGCTCCTGCCATCTAACAGCCGCCTGCCTCCAACGGGTACGTTCGATCGCCCAAGCACCCCTTGTACACCATAGTTGGAGTTGGGGGCTTCAACGGTGGGTCAATTATAGCGGGGTCCTCTATGAAACGGAAGGCTGATCCCGCCTGGCTCCAGGGAGCGGTGGCGTCCCTCACGGTCTGGCGCACGTTTGCGTCGTTGAAGGGATAGTTGTAGTAGTTGGGGTCAAATCGCCAATGTCCTCCATTGCCCGCCCACCTAATCCCGGCGTACAAATAGGCGTAGGCATCCTTGCCTGATTGCAGCCCCAACTGCAACAGCACACTGGATATGCCTGCGAGCAAGACGAACACCATGAAAAGAAGACGTGTTCTCATAGGATCTCTCCTTCTGGCAAAGTACCCATCTCGCCGGCTACTTGGTGGGCGCCTTGGTGGGGGCCGCCAGCGTCCGCGCAACAAGTTCGTCGAGCGACATCGAGATCGTAGGGTTGTTGGTGCTTCCGCTTTGGCCGTTCGCCGCTATGCCATACTTCTCGTTGATCGCGCGAGCCGTCACGCCGTCATTTCTCTGCACCGCTCGGCCGAGAAACACGAAGACACGCTCGCCCACTTGAAACTGAGCCGCATCGTCGCTCACCATTCGGTCTTGGCCAACGTTACCACCCAGCATGTACAGGGTAACGGTGCGCTCCGCCTGTGGGTTCTTCAGGTACCGTTCCACCTCGAGGATGACCGGGCTGTATATATGGCTCATGCCTGGAGGCACATCGCTTGTGCCAAGCGATGGGTGCCGTTTCCCGTCCGCGGTATTCCAACGGGCGGGGAGCACTTCCTTGACCGTCCCGAGGGCAATAACGTCTGCATACTGCGCCAGTGCTTCGGGCTGCCAGGGGCCAGGGTATGAGCCAAGGCTAATAGTGATGGGATCATCACCTACGTCATTTGCCACCATGGCGGCTTCCGACCCCTGCTCGGGGCTCGCCGTAGGTCGCCCAAATACCCCTACAGCGGCTACGGCGACGGCAGCGCAGAGGGCGAGACTAAAGATGAATGTGTGCCGCCGCTTAGTCATGCCATACCTCCCTCCGGGGTTTGCCCCTGAAATTAGCGCAAGCTCACATTTTACTGAAACCACGAAGTCGTCCATTTGTCAAGTTTTCCCGCGGCGGAAGCCAAGTCGGTTTTCTCGACGCTTCACCCCCTCCAAAGCCTCCCTGATATGCTATACTGTTTCTTGCACCACGAGAGCATCAGCCTGACTGAGAGAGCGAGTTAGCTTGCCGAAGCAGATCAACGACGGCGAAAGTCACTCAGACCTCGTCCATGAAGACGTTAACAGCCTTGCGCCACCTATCACCCTACCTGCAACGCCATCAGCGCGTTTCGCCCACCCCAGTGAAGAGGAGTTTGCCCGCATTCTGGATTTCTACCGGATAGAGTGGAAGTACGAGCCTCGCACTTTTCCACTGGTCTGGGCGGGCAACACAGCGGTAGAGATGTTCACTCCGGATTTCTACTTGCCCGACCTCGATATGTACATCGAGCTCACCACCATGAAGCAGAACCTCGTGACCGCCAAGAACCGCAAGCTCCGGCATCTCAAGGAGCTCTACCCTGAGATAAACATCAAGCTGCTCTACAAGAAAGACTATCACCGACTGCTGGCGAAGTACGGGTATGGCCCCCTTGGGCGCGCCAAGGTCCAGGGATTCGAGTCCATTCTTTTCAGCGAGGCCCAGGTCCAGAAGAGGGTGCGCGAGCTCGGACGCCAGATCTCACAGGATTACGCGGGCCGGCCCCCCTTGCTGGTCGGCATCCTTAAGGGGGTAACATGTTTCATGGCTGACTTGATGAGGGCGATTTCGTTACCCCTCACCGTCGACTTCATGGCTATTTCCGCGTATGGAGGCAACGGGGACGAAACGGTGAGAATCGTGAAAGACCTGGACCGAAGCATAGCCGATCGCCATGTCCTCATGATCGAGGACATCGTCGACACAGGAATGACCCTGCACTATGTGCTGAACTACCTGTCCACACATCGCCCCGCCAGTCTACATGTCTGTACTCTTCTGGACAAGCGACCCAGACGCCTTGTGGACGTGCCCTTGACCTACATAGGATTCCAGATACCGGATGAGTTTGTGGTTGGATATGGACTGGACTACCAGGAGGAGTACCGGAACCTCCCCTTTATCGCCGTTCTCAGACCGACTGCGTTGGAGGAGGCTGCCGAAGAGGAGCCAACGACTCCAGGGGCAGAGAAAAGAAAACGTCCCAAGTAACCTGCTTCATTCAGACCCCACAAGAGACCCCGACTCTTTCTCGGAACCGGTCTCAAGGCTGCTCGGCCATTCGCTTGCGCGCCCGGTCTTACTTCCTTTTTCCAGTTTCCTTGGTGTCGGCCAAGAGCCTTTTTTCTGGCCTTCCTGAAACCCAATTACTTGGGACATTTATAGACTACCACGAGCGTGCCCATTTGTCAATATAGATATGTCGAAACCGCTGGACCGTGTGGGGGTCTCATGAGACCTACGAGACGCAATCAGGGGGAAGAGTGAGTGAGCAGGGGCTTAAAGTGATGAGACGCACCGGTGTGGTTGGGGGCCTGGGGGCGGCCCTGGTCATGCTGGCCGTTATGCTATTCGTCAGAGTAATCCTCGGAATTCCTTCCCTCCCGGAGATGTTGGCTGATGCCGTCACTCAGATTGTCCCATTGCCGGTCTTCTCGGCTCTCCTGGGCGCCCTGGAGAACAATGCCAAGCCACTGCTGCTAGCCGGGATCCTCCTGGGCCACCTCATTATGGGAATGGTGCTTGGGCTGGTCTACGCCCGAGTTTGGGGTGGTTCTTCCCTGGGTTCTTCCAGGCGACTCGGACTCCTCGTCCCCTGGTCAGGAGGCCTCCTGTTGGCAGCTCTCCTCTGGCTACTGGCTGTCCTCGCGGTCATGCCGGCCGCCGGCGCCGGCTTTCTCGGTGTGTCCAGCCGGCCGGGCCCGGTCTCGATGGCTCTCTCCACCCTGGCCTCCAGCCTGGCCTTCGGAGTCGCACTAGTCATATTTTTTCAGGGGATCCTGGCCGTACAGCCGGAAATGTCAGTCGAGCTCCCCCAGGTAGATCGGGACCGTAGGGCCCTGATACTGAAGTTAGCGTCCGTCCCCGTGGTACTGCTGATCGGAGGCGCACTCTGGCAACTGTTGGGGAAGCAAATGGGCGCTGATCTGCAGGAAATGGGGTCAGCTCTTCGGACCAGCGGAACAGGCCTGCTGCCTGACGAGATAACCGCAAATGCTGACTTCTACACGGTATCCAAGAACTTCGGAGACCCAGTCGTGGACATACAGAAATGGAACCTGGACCTGAAGGACCAGGCAGGTAGGCGACTTACCCTGAGCTACGGAGACCTCAAGTCGCTCCCTTCGGTAGAGCAGGTAGCTACCCTCATGTGCATCAGCAACGAAGTCGGCGGAGACTTGATCGGCAATGCGATGTGGACCGGCGTCAGACTGCGCGACCTCCTGGCCCGGCTGGGATCCGTGGACGCAGATCGGGTCGTCTTCAAAGCCTGGGACGGGTATTCTGACAGCATCCCTTTCGACAAAGCAATGCAGGACGGAACGATCCTGGCCTACTTGATGAATGGCGAGTCTCTCCCAGATGCGCACGGCTATCCGGCCCGCCTCGTGGTCCCGGGAATCTACGGCATGAAGAACGTCAAATGGGTGACTGCGATTGAACTCGTGGATGGTGATTTCCGAGGTTACTGGCAAGAGCGCGGTTGGAGTAACGTCGCAACCATCAAGACCATGTCTCGATTCGACGTCCCGGCCAGGGGTTCCACCCTGCCACTGGCTCCGCTGTCCTTGGGGGGTATCGCTTTTGCCGGAGACCGGGGTATCTCTAAAGTGGAGGTCAGTCCCAACGCCGGGAATACGTGGCTGCAGATGAACATCAAGGAGGCGCTTTCCCCTTATGCCTGGTCACTCTGGACAGGTCAATGGCTCCCCACCGAGCCAGGAGACTATGTGCTTCTCGCACGGGCTTGGGACAAATCGGGACAGGTCCAGGATAGGAAAGATACGAGCACTCTACCGGACGGGGCCAGTGGGTATGATGGTCTGTCCTTAACCCTGCGATAAGCGCAAGTCAGGCGGGCTGCAGGTAGAGACTACCCATTTTCCCCCAACATCTCCATGAACAGATCGTTCACCAACTCCGGGTTAGCCCTACCTCGAGTCTCCTTCATTACCTGGCCTACCAGGAAGGCGAGGGACTGCCGCTTTCCCGCGCGATAGTCGGCTTCTGCCTGCGGATTATCCCCAAGCACCTTGCGCACCGCCTCTAGGATCTGTTTCCTGTCGCTGATCTGGGTCAAGCCCTTGGCCGCCACCAGGTCCGCAGCGCCCCTTCCACCCTCGAACATCTCCTCGAAGACCGACTTGGCGATCTTCCCGCTAATAGCCCCGTTCTCGACCATCTCGAGAAGTTCGATCAGGCGTCCAGCGCTCATCTTGCCACCGGCAATATCAGTGCCGGTGGCATGCAGCATGCGCGCCAGTTCCCCCAACACCCAATTTGCGATCACCTTTGGGCTGATCTTACCCGCCCCGAGGGCCTGAGCTTCTTCGAAGAACCGGGCCACTTCCTTGTCGGCCACAAGAGAACTAGCATCGTAAGGAGACAGCCCCAACTCCGACACGAAGCGCTCCCGCTTGGCATCGGGCAACTCCGGCAGAGAGTCCCTTATCTCCTCGACCATCGCTGGACTCGTGAAGAGCGGGGGAAGGTCTGGCTCCGGGAAATAGCGATAGTCGTGGGCGTACTCCTTGCTCCGCTGACTGACCGTCAGGCCCTTTTCCTCCACCCATCCTCGGGTCTCCTGATGGATCCGGTCGCCTCGACGCAAGGCTTGGGCTTGTCTCTGCACCTCGTACTCAAGGGCTCGAAAGACCGAGCGGAAGCTATTCATGTTCTTCACTTCAACCTTGGCCCCGTAAGCTTCCTGGCGCTGAGGACGCAAGCTGATATTGGCGTCGCAGCGGAAACTCCCTTCCTCCATGTTGCCCGTGGAGACGCCAAGATACCTGAGGATGCTGCGAAGCTTGATCAGGTACTGCCTGGCCTCTTCCGCGGAGCGAATATCTGGTTCGGAGACTATCTCCATCAGGGGCACACCTGACCGGTTAACGTCGACCAGCGAATAGGTCTCGCCCCACGAATTGGACCGGTGGAGTAACCTTGCAGTGTCCTCCTCCAGGTGTACGCGGTTGATCCTGACTCTTCTTCGTTCGCCGTCCTGGTCCACGTAGACCCAACCGTCCTTGCTCATCGGCGCGTCGTACTGGGATATCTGATACCCCTTCATCAGGTCGGGGTAAAGGTAGTTCTTGCGATCGAACTTGGTATGCTCCGGGATTCCGCAATTCAAGGCAAGTGCGGTCATTACCGTATAGCGCACGGCCATCTCGTTGATAGATGGAAGCACGCCGGGCATTCCCAAACACACCGGACAGACCAGGGTGTTGGGCTCCGCATTAGCATACCCGGCGCTGCACCGGCAGAACATCTTGCTTTTGGTCTGGAGTTGGGCATGCACCTCCAGGCCGATTACTACTTCATAATCGTCCAAATCGAACCTCAAGGCTGGTTTCGTTCCATTATAGACGATGACGCAGAGATGCTCAAAAGCCGGACTCTCATTTTGCATCCCGGTAGACCCTGTGCTATCATACGAGCGGTTCGGAGGGCTCATGGAACTACGGCAATACGCGGGGATTCTCTGGAAACGGGCATGGATTATTGTCGGCGTCACTCTGCTGGCCGGCGCTATCGGTTACCTTACCAGCCCGGCCCGTGAAGGATTCGTGGCGGAGCTTACGGTCGCGATTGGGGTACATCCGGAGCAAAGGCAGTCCGGCATCTACCAATACGACCGGTACTACTCTTTCTTGTCGTCTGAGTATCTTGCCGATGACTTCGGCGAGGTGATACGGAGCCAGGCGTTCTTGAACGACGTCAGGCAAGCTCTGGGCGGGGCGGATATTCCCCTCGACTCCATCTTTGGCAACAGGAGCATCACCAAGACCCACAGGCTCCTTGCGATCACGGTCTCCGCTCGCACCTTCGACCTGGCCCAGCGGATCGCTGATGCCGTGGTCAGCGTCATGCAGACTAAAGGGAACCTGTACCTCGCTCAGTTAGGTTCGGACCAGGCCCTGGTGACGGTCATTGACCCCCCACGTGTATACCCTGCCTCTCGCGGCAGCAAGGCGCTCTTGGACCTTGGGCTACGGACAGGCCTGGGCCTGTTTGCCGGACTTGCCCTGGTCTTGCTTCTGGAATACCTCGACACAACTGTGCGTGACCGGACAGAGGCCGAAGGCCTCTTAGGGCTGACTGTCTTGGGAGAGCTGCCTCCTGAGTAAGGCGACTCCTTCCCATCCTGGCTTTTGAAAGGAATCTCAGATGTTCGAACAGTTCAGGGATATCGGCCGCGATCTCTTTCTCAGAGGGCTGGTATCTTCTCACGGTGGCAACATGAGTATACGCAAAGGCAAGCGCATCATAATAACACGGCACGGAGCCATGTTGGGCCACCTCGCCGAAACAGATCTGATGGAGGTCAGCCTGGACGAAGAAGGGCCCGCTTCGGATGCTGCCACCGGTTTCACCTCTTCGTTCGACCTACCAGCCCATCGTGCAATCTACCGGTCCACGGATATCAAAGCGGTCCTCCACGCCCACCCACCCCATGCGCTCGCCCTATCTATGGTCGAGGACGAGATGGTCTTGGTAGAGCTGGAGGCATCCTATCTCCTGAAGCGTATTCCCGTTCTGAAGTTCAGAGGGATCGAGCACTATGGGGAAGATAGTCAAAGCGCCATTCCCGACGCGCTCCGCGACCACTTGATAGTGATGGTGAGAGGCCATGGTACCTACTCCGCCGGCTCCACCCTGGAAGATGCATACCGGTGGACCTCCACCCTGGAAGAGAACTGCCGCATCGTCTATCTTATGGGGACCTTCCGTCCGCGATGAGCGGACTATCCCGCCCCGACCTGGACTACAGAGGGGCGATCGAGTACATCAATAGTTTCACGGATTTCGAGAAACTGGCGTCCCTACAGATCGAGCCCTTCGATCTGACTCGAATCGAGAGGCTTCTCGACGCCGTGGGAAACCCCCATCTCCACGGAGTGACCTTTCACGTGGCAGGCACGAAAGGCAAGGGCAGCACCTCGGCCATGCTGGCATCCGTGCTCCACTCAGAGGGTTACCGTACCGGTCTCTTTACGTCTCCCCACCTCCACTCGTTTCGAGAGCGGATTCGCATCGATGGACGGCCCATACCGGAAAGGGACCTCTGTTCACTGGTAGACCGGGCCCGCCCGCTCGTGGAGGACATGCACAGAGAGGGATCGCTTGGGCGCATCACCACTTTCGAGATCACAACCCTTATTGCCTTCATCTACTTCGATGAGGCGGGCGCGTCCTATCGGGTCATCGAGACCGGACTGGGTGGGAGGTTAGACTCCACCAACGTAGTCAAGCCCTTGCTTGCGATCCTTACCTCCATCAGCCTCGACCACACCTCTGTTCTGGGATCCACCCTCCGACAGGTTGCCGTCGAGAAGGCGGGAATCATCAAGACTGGCTCCACCGTAATCAGCGCCCCTCAGCCTCCAGAAGCCGCGGAGGTTATCCGCCAGACATGCCATGAGCGCGGGGCTCGATTGGTCCAACTGGGCGAGGACGTCAACTGGAGACGCATGTCCGCCAGCCCCGCTGGGCAGGTCATCGAAGTGAGGACCTCCAGAGGAGACTACAGGATCGAGATCCCACTTCTGGGCAGGTTCCAGTGTGAGAACGCCGTCCTAGTTCTGGCCTCGTGCCAGGAGGCACGAGCGCTGGGTGTCGGACTTTCACCTCGAAGCGTCTTGCAGGGACTGAAGCAGGTCACCTGGCCGGGACGAATGCAGATACTGCAGACGGACCCCCTCGTGGTGGTGGACGGCGCCCACAACGTAAACTCAGCAGGTGTACTGCGAGACACTGTGAAAGAGGATTTGCCTTTTCGGCGCTGCGTGCTGGTGATCGGAACCTCAGTAGACAAGGACATCGCCGGGATCGCCAGAGAGCTTGTGCCCCTGGCAGATAACGTGATAGCGACGAGGTCCCATCATCCCCGCTCTGCCAGCCCAGAGACCGTGGCTGAAGCGTTCAGGGTCTTGGGGAAAGAGGTCAGGATCGCCGGCGACACCCCATCTGCCATGGAAGAGGCGCTTGATCTGGCGGCTCCGGATGACCTGGTGTTGGTAACGGGATCACTGTTCGTGGTCGCCGAGACCCTGGCATGGGCCGGGCAGGTTGAGGTTGTCGACGGGGCGTAGCCATGCGCCGCCATTTCTTGTTGCCCGTCCCAACCTTTGTCATTACCCGGCGATTTCATTTGTCAGAATAGAGCGGAGCCCGGACTACGTGAACCAGTACTACGTCTACATCATGTCGAATCTCTCCATGACCCTCTATGTCGGCATCACTCGCAACCTCGAACGAAGGGTATACGAGCATAAGCAGAAGCTCGTGGATAGCTTCACGAAGCGGTACAACATTACTATGCTTGTGTACTACGAAGCCACTAGCGACGTGTCCTCCGCCATCGCCCGGGAAAAAGAGGTCAAAGGGTGGCTCCGGGCAAAGAAGATCGCCTTGATACACTCTATAAACCAGGAATGGAGAGATCTGAGCGCTGGGTGGTATGAGGGCAACCCGCGGGTCGCCAAGCCCTCATCCACCTGAGCCGTACCTGCGACTATTGGTCCTCGGCGCCCTTCGGCTCCGGTTCATCCCTCTCCTCTGTCATGCTGAGGCGTTGGAAATGACAGTCGGAATGGCTGTTCCTTCATACCTATCGCTCGGGGATTCCCGCTGGAATGTCGTGCTGAGGCGTTGGAGCGGGGAGCCGTTGATGCGGGGAGCCGAAGCATCTCCAGTGACGTAATACGCTCAGGTTCCGGCCATTGTGTACCAGCAACTGGAGATTCTTCGCTCCCACGCCCCACCACACACAACTCCATCGCTCAGA
>ORJL011372480.1_pt1 | contig 14078 bp, 18 predicted proteins | sample 1779941 | NCBI WGS metagenome assembly ORJL01 (sample SAMEA104232317, study PRJEB22302) | groundwater metagenome | biome: forest; feature: aquifer; material: groundwater | place: USA | collected 2011-08-07 | depth 5.8 m
AGATATTATTGCCGCGCTAATTATTGTTATTAGCAGGTAAAATATAATTGCCGTTGCTGCCAAAAACAGTGCAATTGTTTTTGTTTTAGAAGTTAGTGTGATTATAATTACTGCTAAAAAAGTAATTCCAATTAAAACAGCACTTTGGCGCACAAATTTTTTTAGTTCTTGTTTTTTTAACAGCCTGTTTTTGTTTAGAATTGAGAGTATGTTTCCGTAAAGCAATGCGTACGCAATTACTGTTAATACAAAGTATGCAATTGTTTTAATGCCCCATTCTGCGTAAATTCTGTTTACTGCAGGTGTTGTTTTTAACAATTCTTTTGTGTGCTGCATTATTTGTTGAGGTTCTGTTATTTTTAGTTTTATAAATTCTGTTTGCTCTAATTTTTTTATGCTTTGCCCAATTGAAGATAAGTATGCTGCTGTTAAGGCAATAATTACTATTATAAATAGTGCATTAATCAAAGCTGCTTTCCAAAACTTTTTTTGTGCAAATGCATCAAAATAGGGCATCATCGCACCTCAATTATTGGCGCAGTTATGCGCCCTTTGTAGTATTCTATTATCGCAGTATCATAATCTTGCTGCAATGTTTGGGCCCAATAATTTGTTGCGCCATTTTCTGGCCCTAATGTTCCTCTTGTTATTTCTTTTGTTGAGCCTGTTTTTTTATTTTCGAGTTTTATTGTGTAATCTGTTGTTGCGCTATATGATTGAATAAAATATGTAACTTCGTAAAGTGTTTCGTTTTTTGATTTTATTTTTTTTGCTTGTATTGTTAGTGTCATGTCGCCATAAGATTGTGCTGGCTGTTGTGTTGTGATTTGCTGGGACTCTGTTCTTCCGCCCCATTTTGCGCAAGCATCAACTTCCCAGTCTGCAACATCATACCAAGGCAACTTTAGCCTGCTTTGCATATTTTGTGTTGAGATTTCAAAAACATAGCCTGCAGTAATTGTTGATAGCAGAACTATTGCTGCAAGAATTGTTGTTATTTTATTCTTCTTGTGCACAGTAATCATGCCCCTCAATGTCTGCATCGTATTTGTCCCAATCAAATTGGTTTCCTGCAAAAAATTCTGTTTCTATTAGTTCGTGAATTCCTGCCCATGTGCTGCAAGCCAAAACAAAAGGTCCATTTCCAAGATTTCTGCAGCCTTCCCAATATGCCCATTTTGTTCCATAAGTTATGCCCCAATATCCTGCAAGAGGGTCACAAACTGCGCCCCAAGCAGCGCCATTTACGCCTATTGGCAATGTTTCTAGCAGATTTGCAATCATTTGCTGTATTAATTTTGCAAGTGCTGCCCCTCCTGCAAGTTTCCATGCTGCACTATCAACATAAAGGCAAGTTTGTTCTTTTAGTGTTTGGTCGCAATTAGATAATAGCAAGCCTTTTTTTGCATGTTCTTTTATGCAGTTTTTGTAAATGCATTTTAGTTGTTTTTCTTTGCGAAGATTATATTCTATTGCATTTGGGCAGTAGCAGTTTTGCGCAACATGGATGCTTTTTTTAGGGTCCCATTCATAGAGCAGTGTTGGGTCAATTTGTGTTGGTTCTCCTTTTTTGCCGTCAATTGTTGTTGTGATGTCCCCAATTGCTCCTGAAAATGGAACAACAAGTGAGCCACTATGCCTGCACATTTGGCAGGATGAAATAAATGCTGCCAGTTTAAGTGGCTGTTGAGGCAATGTTGGGAAATATGTTGGCGACCATAGCGCAACTTTTGTTGCGATATTGTAGTAGGTATATGGGTTGCAAAATCCATTCCATGAGCTTTCTCCAGAGCCAGGTGCAATTGCATCTGCTATGACTGCAATAACCCATGCAATATCTGCAGCAGCAGACAGCATCGCATCCATTTGTGCAATTGTTTGCCCAATTCCTGCTAGTTTTCCAATTGCATGATTTATTTCTTCCCATTCTTGTAGTTTGTCATCAAAACTTTTTATTTGTTCAGTCGTTTCATCAATTTTTTTTTGTATTGTTTCGCTCACACTTCCGAGCGGATTGTTGTAGAGTGGAATTGTTAAAACAAAATTTTTAATTTCTGTTTTTTTGTAAACCACATTTCCTTTTTTAATTATTAGGTTTGCAGTACAAGGTATTTTAATTGAGTTATCTAAAATATCAGATACATCTGTTGTTGTTTTAAAAAATAGTGTTGGCCTTTTGCTTTCTTGTCCTGTGACCTCAGGTGTTGTTGCTAAATATTTTTGGTCACATTGAATTGTTTGTGCTGCAATTTTTATGTCTTTACTTGTTTCTTTTGGATTCCATTTAAGCACGGCAAAAATTGGGTATTCTGTTATTGTTGCTGTTCTTTTGTCTATTCCGTTTGTTGGCGAAATTATTGCGCCAGCAAAACTAAAAAAGTCTTTTGTTTTTGGCTCAGTTTCAAAAACGTGTATTTTTGTTGTTATTTCTTTTTTATTTCCTTGTGCATCCTGCACTAGGATGGCAACATCTCGAGGCTCATTGCTTGCCTCCAAATTTTTTATTTTTACGCTGCATCTAAACGCATCTGCGTCAGTGTAGCATTGTGCATTAATTTTTTGTTTATTTTTCGTAATTTGGCTTGCATCAATTGTTACTTTTGGCAGCACAACATCTGAATTCAAACTAACCATAATTGAAATTTCATCTTCTTCTGTGGGGAATTTTGGGGCATACTGCAGATCTACTATTTCTACATTGCCCAAAGCAACATCTATGTCTTGCTTTATTTGCTGGGTTATTTGGTTGTCATAATCATCTTTTGAATCTTCGAGCAGGGTTATTGTGTATGATCCTTTTGGCGCAGTTGCAATAATATCCCAATAACATTCCCATTTGTTTGATGCTTTTTGGCAAGTGTCTGCTTGCTGTTTTGCATTGCCATTTATGCTTGTTAAATCAAGATATACATTTTTTTGCCTTTCAAATCCAATTCCTGTTTCTTCAAACTCTGCAATTATTTTTGTCGTGCTTGTTTTGCTTACAATATGTGCGCCTTCAATGTCTTGCAAATCTGTTTTTAATGTGGCAGGAATTGGCTGCTTGTTGTCTATTGTTAAATCACAGGCGATTTCTTTTTGCGCATAATTTCCAAAAATGTCTGTTATTTTTGTTTTTATTTCGCACTTAAAATCTTGCGCAGTAAATATGTCAGGGACTATTATAGTGTTGTCTTGTGCTTTGTAGCTTCTTCGCCAGTCATCTTTTGTTCCTGTTATTTTTTCAACATTTATTTCTGTTAATTCTGTGTCGATTAGGCTTGCATCTTCAAAAAACATTCGCAATGACACCAAAGAGCCGTCTTTTTTTGCAGAGTTTAGTGTTGCGTGATTGTCAAAGAATTCTATTTTTTTAATTTCTGGCGCGTATTTTATTACGTTTAATTGCGCGCATTCTTCATTGCTTTGAATATTTTGGTAATCTGTTGCTTTTGCGCAAATTGTTTGCTCCCCTTCTTGTGTTGGGGTGTATTCGAATGTTTCTTCAATAACACAGTCGTCTTTTTCCCCTGTTTTTGTTTCGAGTATTTTTTCTGTTTGCTTGTCAAAGAATTCTATTTTTTTTATTCCGCTGCAATATTCTAGATTATTTTGTGTTCCATAATCATATGCGGCATAGTTTAATTGCACAGGTTGCAAAGAAGTTGCGCTTGGAAATATTGTGAAATACTGTATTCTTGGCGGTTCTGTGTCTTGCTGTGCTGAAGGGATTGCATTTTGCTGCGCAAGAATTGGAATTGAGCAAATGAGCAAAGCCGTCATTAATGTTATTAGTTTATATATTTGTGAGCGAAGCGAGCCTCTATTTGCGCAAGGCGCAGTTTTTCCTTGAAATTTATTTTTGTTCATCATTTTTTTCTCGCGCGAACATCATACTTTGTTGACCTTGGACTAAGTCCAAGAATTGATGCCATTAAGTCATTTAGAATTTCTGATGCATTTGAATTGTTTTTTATGCAGTATATTCTAAACTCTTTCCAAGTTTCTTCATCTATGCTTAATGTTACTTTTGCTTTTTTCATTTTATACGTTTATACGTAAACACGTCTATACGTAAATAAGTATAACTCATATTTAAATGTTTCTGCGCGAAACATTTTTATATACTCTGCTAATAAAATTCTTAATGCCTGCCAAAGAGATTGAGATTGAAAAAATTCCTGCACCAGTTAAGCGATGTCCGCAGTGCAAGGCTTTAGCTCTTGAATTTGATGCGAAGGCAGGAATTTTGAAATGCGCAAAGTGCGGGTTTAAAAATTATTTAAAACTCATGAGGTGATTTTGTGAAAGAACAGCCAAAAGGGCAAAGAGTTGGTGTTTTTGTTGATGTGCAAAACATGTATTATTCTGCAAGATTTGCATACAATGCAAAAGTTAATTTTAAGGCGATATTATCTGAAGCAGTAAGCGGCAGAAACATTATTCGCGCAATTGCATATGGCATAAAAACAGAAGAAGTAGCAAAAGAGTCTGCGTTTTTTGATGCGCTTGAGCACATTGGTTTTCAGGTCAAAGTAAAAGATTTGCAAGTGTTTTATGGCGGCGCAAAAAAAGGAGACTGGGATATTGGAATTGCAATGGATATGATTGAACTTGCCCCAAAGCTTGACACTGTTGTTTTAATTTCAGGAGATGGGGACTTTATTCCTCTTGTTTTGCATTTACAAAGAGCGCTTGGCTGTCGTGTTGAGGTTATGGCTTTTGGAAAAAGTGCGTCATCAAAACTTGCAGAAACTTCAGATAGTTTTGTTGATTTTGACAAGAATTTAAAAAAATTTTTGATTGCAAAAAAGTTTGAGCAAAAGCCAATTAGGCAAGAAATTAATACGCATGATGTGGAGGCAAAAAATGGTTCAAGAACTCAGTAGCACAGATTTTAAAAAAGAAATTGTTGAACACAAAGGCATTGCTCTTGTTGATTTTTGGGCGCCTTGGTGCGAACCGTGCAAAATGCTAGCACCAGTAATTGAAAAGCTTGCGCCAAGATATTCTGCGAAAATAAAGTTTGCAAAAATTGATATTGATGAAAATTCAGATATTGCGAGCGAGTATGGCATTATGAGCATTCCTTGCATTGTTTTTTTTCGCGATGGAAAAGAAATTGAGAGAATGATAGGATTCAAAGGAGAAGATGCTCTTCGAGTAAAATTAAACACATTGATGTGAGCAATTAAACTAAACAGTTCAACATGAGCCAGTACAGTATTTAATTGAACTAATTTTTAGTGTGAGTGTTAATTGCCAAAGATCTAAGACATCTGCACAAATTATCTTGTTTGCCCCATAAATCTTATAAACTCCAGCATAGTTATTGATTGTTATGACCACAGAAACTGTAACGGTTCCAAAAGCAGAATATGAAAGAGTTAAAGAAATGGCAAAAATAGATGTTAAACTTGTTGAAAAGCTTAAGCGAAGTTTTGAAGATATTAAGCAAGGTAGAATTAGTGAAGTAAAACCAAAGAAAATTAAGTGATTGTTTCTTTTAGTTTTGTGATTATGTATTGTTCATATTCTTCGAGATTAAGCAGTATTTCGTTAATTGTTGCAGGTTGTGCTTTTTTATCACTGATTGCAACTATTAGAATTGAAGAAAAATTCTTGTAAACCAAATAAAATAATCTTTTACCTCCAAATTTTTTTTCGCGAAAAAATCTGAGTCCTAAAGGTTTGCCAGTAACGTCACCATATTCAAACAAGCTCTCAATAAGAGCATTAACTCTTGCTTTTTCTGAATTGTCCAGTTTGTTGTAGTCTTCATCGTATGTTGTTGTTTTAAAGATTCTGAACATAAAAACGCGCAAGAACGCATATTTAATAAAACTATCTTTCTTTTGATTAGCTTTTTTTAGCAAATAATAAATACCTTTGATTAATATTCATATTATTCAAAAGAGGTTATTATGGAAAAATTAAAAACTCCTTTAGCAATAATTAATTTCAAGGCATTTAGTTGTGCTGTTGGAAAAAATGCAGTTGTGATGGCAAAAATTTGCGAAAAGGTCTCAAAAGAATTTAATGTTAGTGTTGCAATTGCACTTCAGCCTGCAGATATTTTGGCAGTTTCAAACGCAGTTTCAATTCCAATTCTTGCCCAGCACATTGACGCAGTGCCTCAGGGTGCTTTTACTGGCAGTATTTTTGCAGATTCAGTTCTTAATGCAGGCGCAATTGGCAGTCTTGTTAATCATTCAGAAAAACCTTTAGATATGGCGTTAATTAAAAAAACAATTTTGCGCTTAAAAGATTTAGGGCTTGCGTCTATTGCTTGTGCAGGAACGTCTGAGATGGCATCAGAAATTTCAAAATTAAATCCTGATTTTGTTGCAATTGAGCCGCCTGAATTAATTGGAGGTGATATTTCTGTTTCGCAAGCAAAGCCTGAAGTAATTACAACAACAACTGAGCGTGTAAAACGAATGCCTGTTTTGTGCGGTGCTGGAATTAAAACAACACTCGATGTTAAAAAAGCAGTTTCTTTGGGTGCAAAAGGAATTCTTGTAGGTTCAGGTGTGTGCCTTGCAAAAAATCCTGAGAAAGCGCTAAGGGAATTGCTTGAAGGCTTTGGTTAATTATTTATTCTTCTGTTGATGGTGTTTCAAAAGTTCCGCTCTGTATTTGCCCTCTCATAACTTTTTCAAGATTAATTACTGGTGTTGGTTGCACTCCAAGATATTTTTGCATATAAATTTGCGCGTGCAATATTGGTTTTTCATCTTTTTCGCGTTTTTGTCCTAAAAGATGGTCTATTTTTACCCCATATCCTCCAAACTCAACAAAAGCATCAAGGCTTATTGTTTTGTATCCTCGCAAAGAATATTCTTTTTCCCAAGCAGTCCACGAATCTCTCATTTCTTCAAACCCAACAATACTGCCCATTGCAGCATAGCTTATTGCGTCTCCAAATTGAGCGCCAGAATTAACATATTTTTTTTGAACACCGCAGTCACTAAATATCGCTCTCCACTCCCCACACATTAATCTTTTTATATCCACTTTATTTTCCCCCATTATTATACAAGTCATTCTTGCAAGGTGTGCAAAAATCTCCTGCGCCAGGAACTGCAACATCATTCATAATGCAAGCAGGAGTTATGCAATGGTGCGAGCCGTCAAGTGTTTGGTGTGCAGAAGTTATTGGTGTTCCTCTGTCTACTTGGCCAATCACGTGCCCAAAATGGTGTGTTAGAATGCCCACAAGTTCGCTTTCGTTTCGTGATGTTGCATCAAGCACTGCAAATGCAGAGTTGCCAAATGTGTATCCGCCAAATTTACGCCCGCGCACAATCATGTCAGTCATTTGCTCTTCAAGATACAAGACTTGTAATGTTAGTGTTCCATTCAGAGTGCTTGTTGGAAATACTGTGTTTTCTTTGCGCACAAGTGTTGCTGTTTTTTCAAGTTCACTTCCGCTTACTTCTTGATAATTGCAGTGTATTTTTGCAGGATTATTTTGTGCATCAACAATTTGGTATGTTTTAAAATTTATTTGTGGTATTCTGCTTATTTGCGAAATTTTTTGCTTGAAATCATCAATTACTCTTTGCGAGGGCGGCATTCGCGTGTCATAATCAATTTCAACAACAAGTTCGCTAAATGAATTTCCATAAAGCGGGCCTAAAAAGTCTGCAGGAGTTTCTGTTGTGTTAAGCGGGGTTATTTGTGTTAAGTTGAGTTCTATGCAGGATGGTGTTGAAGTTTGGGTTGGTGTTTTGGGTTGTGTTTGATTTGGTTGCGAAATTTTGTTATTTGTGCTACTTCCACCACCACTTCCGCATGCAATTGATGATGCGCTTATTGCAATTATTCCACATGAATTTGCTATTTTTCGTGTTAAAGTCATTTTGTTTTCCTCAGTTAGCGCATATTTATATTTATTTATAAACTGATTGCATAAATTTGTTTTATTAAAAAATTGGGTTGAAAACCCTGCAGCTCTGCTGCGATTGAGATTGTTCCAAGCAGTGAGTTTGCATTTATGTCAAAGTATTTATAAATCAAGTGGCGCGGTTTCAAGTTGTGGTATGCACCTATTTTTTAGAAAATGCAGTAAAACATTCTAAACATATTGCTGCGAGTCTTGCATTGTCCGCATCTGTTATTCTGAGTGCAATTGATGTTAAGGCACAAGAAAATTCAGCAGAGCCTAAACTCGAAAGTAAATCAATGCCTAAGAGAAGAATTGATGTTCCTGTTTTTTCAAATAGCAATTGGGCAAATCCTAGTGACAGTTTTGATGCAAATACGCAAGACTGGCATTCGGTTAATCAGTTGCTTGGAAAGGCGAATGATTTTTGCGGAATAACGCTCGGGCTTGATGATTATTTGCTTGGCAGAATTGGCCTTTTTGCTTTCGGAAGTGCTTTGCTTTTGCCTCCGAATTATTTCAGCCATGAACTTGCTCACAGTTATTATTCGCGATGGAATGGTAAGGATGCATTTGATGTTTCATTTGGTTTTTTTAAAAATACTGTTGAACCTATCAATTTTGGCAGGCATGTGGGTTATGTTACTTCAAGCGGCGCATACGGCATCGAAGAATTTGGGCTTGGTTTTATGCGTGTTAGCAACACAACAGACGCGTCACTTTTCAAAAATAAAAATGATTTAAGTGCGTACACATTTAATAATGTTGCAGGCTTGAATCAACAGGAACTTAATGTCGCTTATTTGCATGAACAGTTTGCAAAAGAAAACAAAATTTTTTTTGACCAGTCTGTTAATTTTATTCTAAATCGCTTTTTTACTCTTGGTTATGTGGCGTTTGGTAATAGTTTACCTGTGGAAAAAGTTGAAGATTTGTATGCGCTAAGCGCAGTTTCCGATTCTGCAGGCTATCGTGCAGGATTAAAATTAAAGGGCCATAATATTTCTCAGGATAATTTGCTTTTGGAGAGTATTATTCCTGTTGTTTTAAGTTTTGATACGTTTAATAGTTTTAAGAGCATTGAAAACTATCTTGGAGGTGACAGGAGAACAACCACCCCAAAATCTATTTCTCTTGGAAGCTGTGATTTATTATTTCCTTTGGTTAGTCATTATTTTACTCCTGATGGCGGTTTTTACAACGCAACCTTATTTTTGAATCCAAATGACAAGTCAGTATCATTGCTTGAGGGCCAGATTGGTGTTGACACAAAATTTGTTTCTGGCGGTGATTTGAATGTCTTGCGATTTGGCGGCAAGGTTCATGGCATTAAATTAGCTGAAAAAATGCCTTTTATTCTTAGCCCTTTTGCTTATGTTAATGTCAGCAAAGCTCCTCTCGAATACAAAGGCGTTTTAACAGGTGTTGATATTTCTGTTCAGTTATCTAAAGCTCCGTTTTCTTGTTCTCTTAATGGACAAATTGAATATTCCAACAATGATTTGATTGAAACTATTATCAAGCGCGAAAAAGAGCAAGGTAGCTTTTCTCTTGGTGTTTCTTTATGGTTTTAAGAGATAGTGTAGAAAAATTTATATTCTAAAGCTTCACAAACATATTTATGCGACGTTTAGCTATTGGTATTTTAGTTGTGATTTTGTTTTCAATTGGTGTATATTATGGTTTTTTTAGTGTTTCTTCTCCAACAATACTAGCAGTAGCAGCTGTGCCAGTTATTGCTGCGCCTCTTGCACAGGTTCAAGAGCCAATTGTTGTAAGTGAAGAAGTTATTGAGCAAAATTCTGTTCTTGAGCAGATTTCTCAAAATAGCCTCGCAATGAATAGTTTGTGGATTTATAATGCAGAAGACGGCAGCATTGTTGATATGCTCCAAGTTGGTGTTTCTCCTGTTTCTGTTCAAATTTCGCCTAATGGCTGGTGGGCATATGTTTTAAATGCAGGCTCAAATTCAATATCTGTGATTGATATTAAGGGCACAAGTATTGTTCAAACAATTGCTCTAAACCAAGATGTGCGCAGCATGCGTTTGAGCAAGTATGGGGATTTGTTAGCAGTTGTTACTTATTCAAATAAAGTGCTTCTTTTTGAAACAAAAGAGTTTAATCAAGTCGCGTCTTTATCTGTTGGCAAAAAGCCTGCAGATGTGGTTTTTGCAAGTGAGGGAAAATATTTGTTTGTCGTAACTGAAAGAAGCAATATGCTTGAAAAAATTAATCCGTATTTGGGCCACGCAATTGGTTTGGCAGAAGTTGGAAAAGCACCAGTTGCTGTTGAAATTACAAGTAAAGACAGAGCGTTTGTTGTGAATTCTGCTTCAGGCAGTGTTAGCGTGATAGATGTAGTTGATATGTCTCGTGATAAAAAGTATGATATTCCTGTTGGCGCAAAGCCTGTTGATATTTTAATTGACCCAAAAGAAAGTTTTGCTTTTGTTGCGAATAAGGATGGCAATTCAGTTTCTGTTTTTGATGTTGAGTCTTTCAAGCCAATTGCAGAAATTCCTGTTGGCAAATCGCCTGTTTCTTTGGCATATAACTATCAATTTAGTGATGGTGTTATTTATTCTGCAAATGAGGGCAGCAATGATATTTCTGTTATTAATGCGGCTACAAAACAGGAAAGCACTCGCTGGAAAGCAGGAGTTAAGCCTTCTTCAATTTCTGTTTCGCCTGACGGCAAATTTATTTTTGTCACAATGAAAGGAAAAACAGTTTTGCAAGTGAGCTCTTAAATCTTCTTAAAATTCTTTGAATACTGTGTGGCTAAAGCCACAATTGGTTTCGCATTGCAAAGCAGTGTTCAAGAGTATATATCGAAGGCTTTGAAGAAGTCTTTAGAGTCTTTGGCCAGGGCTTAAATATTCTTAATCACGCCACATTTAAATAGGGCAAACATTAATGTGGTTCATGGCGCATCAAAAATACGTTTTTGAAGTGAAGTATGTCGGACCTCAAATTGGTGTTTTTGATTCTATTCCAAAAAGAAATTATCACATAATTGCAGAAACTCCTAAGAAGGCAGTAGAAAAAGGGGATGTGTTGTGGAGAAATGTGTGGGTAGTTAAATCAGCAGATAGTTATTTATTAAATTCTTCAGGAGATTTTTTTGGCAGATTAGACTTAGACTTTCGAACCATTGTTAATTACGTTGGCTCAGTAAATTTGTATAATAAAAATAAAGTTCCAAGATTATCATCTGCTCATGACAGAGCGACGTACAATCTTGAATTAATTGTTTCTCAAAAATCAAAGCCACAAATTAAAGTCACAGTAAAGTAAAATTCTGATTTAATTATTCTTTAATCCATTTTTCAAATGTTTCACGTGAGACATTAAGTTCTTTCTTGATTATTCTAATTAGTAGTCCTGGCCCTATTTCTTCACCTGCATGAATTGGAATGACGACTATTTGCCCATCTGGTTTTTTGAGAATGTGGTGGCTTCCTTCAATACGTTCAATTGTGAATCCTTGTTTGACAAGAATTTTAAGAAGTTCTTTGCCATTTAGGTGTGGCAATTTGCTCAATTATTATACCTCTATTGCAGTAAGGCCTATGAATTTTTGCTTGTTTATTTCTTCACCAGATTCTTTTGCAACAAATAAATAGCCTTTGATTGCTTCTTTTATGCGAATTAGCAGTTCGTTCTTTGTTTTTGCCTGTGTATAGCAGCCAGGAAGTTCAGCTACTTCTGCAACATACCACCCATCTTCATCCTGTTCTATTAAAATGTTAAATTTAGCCATAGTTTATATTATTCTTTCTAACTTTATAAATGTTTTTGAGAATTAATTAAACTTGACATCATATCTGCACATTTATTTGCTGTATCTTATTTTGCGGGTATGTTGATGCAAGATTTCCTGCAGAGCATTCGAGTGGGTTTCCGCGAAATACGCACACATTAAACACGTATGTTCCTTTTTTAGCAGACTCTGTGGTTCGAATATTTGGTCCTGCTTTTATTGTGATGGGGACTATTTTGAATTGGTCTTTTTTAATTATGCCTGTTTTTTGTTCTTTAAAATTGCCAAGCCAGTTGTCTTCTATGTAAAAATTATCAACAGATATTGTGCTTGTATCATCTGGTGTGTACGCATTGTCTAGCCCTAAAACAACACTAAATTCTGAGTCAGAATCTATGTTTCGTATTCCTATTGCAAATGATATTTTTTGTCCTTGGGTTGCTTTTGCATAATTTTTTGGCATCGCAACTATTTCGTTTCCTTGGCGAAGTGCTGACATTATTTCGTCTTGCACTCTTTGGTCTATTTGTGTTGCGATGTCTCCCGCCCTAAAAATTTTGTAAACAAGGGTTATTCCAAATATAAAAACAATAATTGATATGATTAGCATTACTATCATAGATATTGGCAGCTCCATTGCTTTTTTATTCTGCATTTTAGTCTGGAGATAGAATTGTTATTTTTTCAAGTGATTTTTCAAGTTTTCCTTTTTGAACTAAATTGTTTTGAGTGTATTGGTACCAAATTGCAATCGTGATGCTTTTGTCTGTTTCAGGCACACTTTGTTGAGGTATTGTTAGCTCTTCTTTTATTGTGCTTGTTGTTGAAGATAGTTCTTTGTTGACGTCAAGCTCTGCTATTTGCTGTGTGCCTTCAAGCAGTCTTATTGTTTCTATTTTCACTGAACTTACTTGTGGTTGCAGTTGGTATAGGCTTATTTCTGCAGTTATTTTGTCTGTTTTTGCGTTAAATGGATTGTTGAATTTGTAATTGTTTTGCAGTGTGAATCCTCCTTTATTTTGTTCATCAAGTATGTTTTTTGGTGTTATTGTTATTCCTTGTTTTGGCACTGATGTGCATTTGTTGTCTTGTGTGCATTGTCTTGTTGAATAAACGCCTGTGCTTACCGCGCAAGGCCCGCAGTCTTGTGCACAACTGCATTTGTTTTCATTTTGTTCGCATATGTTATTTCCGCATTTATTTAGTATTGGTGCATAATTGCAAAATCCGGTTGTTGTGTCGCAGCTTCCTTGCATTGCGTCTCCTTCTTCATTGCAAATTGGCGGGCAATTGTATGGTTTTTGCGGTTGCGCCCAAACAAATTTAAAATTAGTGTATGTGTTTTGAATGAGGTTTTCTCTTACTTGTTTTGTGCTTCCAGATATTTGCACATAATTATAATATATTTTGAGTATTAAGTTTGTGAGCTCACCGTCAGTTTCTTTGCCTGCAATTTTTATTATCAAAGGAATATTTATTTCCGAGCCTTCTGTCCAAAGTGTTTTGTCTACTTGTTTTTCTGCAAGGGTAATTGTGCGCCGATCTTTTGTTGTTCCAATTAGTTCAACTCGTGTTATTTTTTCTTCACTGTTTGTGTTTGCTTGCTGTTGAAGGGTTATTTTTGTGTTTAGTTTATCTTTTCTTGTGTTAAATGGCTGGTTGAAGTCTGTTGTTATTTTGAATCTGTCTCCTGCTGCACTTTGTTCAGTTGATAATGATATTGGTTTTACTTTTTCAGGAGGTATTGTGCTTAGGCATTCTTTTTTATCTTCTGAGCAGTATTTTTCAAGATTTGTTGAGCCGCTTATTTTTCCAGCACAAGGCTCTATTGTTGCGCATTGGTATTCTGAGAGTACGTTATAGACGCATTTTTTTTCTGCGCATTCAACAGAATAATATGGCTTTAGCTTGCAGTCTTGGGTTTTTTTGCATTCAGGTTTTGTGCATCCTGCAATTATTAGAAGTATTGAAATTAAAAAGATTGAAAAAAAAATTGTTTTGCTTTTCATTTTACCTTACAAGTTCAAATTCTCGAACAATTAGCCAGGCAAAAAGTGCCATCATAAAGGCACCTGCGCCTATATAATAGACTCCCTCAAGTGCTGTTTTTGTGATTAATGTGTAGAGTCCAAAGCCTAATAGACCAGCTCCTAGCCATAAGAACTTGTCGAGCACTATTTTCATTATTTCAAATTCTTCATGCTCGCTTAATCTTTTTTTTGGCATTGTTTTTTTCATTTAGCTCACTTCTATTGTGAAACTTTCTGTTCCTGCACTTTCAAAGTCTGTGTCTCCTGTATCTGCGCATGCTTTTTTTTGCGTTGAAACAAGCAGTTCTGCTTCCATTGAATATGTATCTGCTGCGCCTGTTGTTATTTGTATGGTGCCAGGAAAGCTAACATACTCGCTGTTTGGAATATCGATTTTTTTGCTAACAATAAGCGGG
>ORJL011126552.1_pt1 | contig 14070 bp, 9 predicted proteins | sample 1779941 | NCBI WGS metagenome assembly ORJL01 (sample SAMEA104232317, study PRJEB22302) | groundwater metagenome | biome: forest; feature: aquifer; material: groundwater | place: USA | collected 2011-08-07 | depth 5.8 m
CGCCCGACCCAGGCCCGCAGGCAGACCCGGAAGCCGCGCCATTGGCCGAGATCGATCCCTCCAAATCCAAAGTCCCGGTGACCGCCAAACGAATCGCGCCGCCGCCGCTGCCGGTCCAGCCGTCAAAGCCACGCCCGCCGCTCGAACCCAAGTCGGTGGGTTGCAGCACTGAGCCGTAGGTCTGGCCTCCCGGGTTTGACCCGTTGTCGCCCGAACCACCGGCGCCGCCATAGCCGCCTCCGCCCCCGCCATGTTCCCAGCGATTATAGATGCCGCCTCCCGGTCCCAAGCCGCTGCCGCCCGTGCCGACGTATCCCTGACCGTCGGCCGTGATGCTGGCGCCCGCGGCTACGGTCACATTCCCCGCGGCAATCGTCACCCCCTGGCCCGCCCACTGCCCATCCACCTGGCCAGCCGTGTTCGCGCCCCGGCACACCACCGCCGAATTGCTCTGGACTGTCAGAGCGCCGGTCACGGCGAAGCTCGAGCCCCCGCCCAGGCTCAGCGTGGCGCCGTTGGTGGCTAGCAGACTGTCAAAGGTGTGCGGCCCGTTGACTGTAAGCGTACAGGCGCTGACGATGATGGCTTGTCCATCGTAGTTCGTATCGCTCACCGCGATGGTCGCATCGTTGGTGAACACCACCGCTTGAACTTGGTGGACAGAGAGCACGCTCGCGAGGAGGATGCGCCACCAAGCTCGTCTGCTGATGAAGAGTGGAAGTGCCGGTCCGTCGATGGGTATGGGCTGGTCTGTCTTCATGTTACTCCTGGGTTTTGGAGGTCTTGATCGTGAAAACGGCAATGGAGAAGCTTCATAGTACGTGGAATGCGCCGGATGAGCGTGTCGGGGGCTGATCGTGAGATTGCGGAGGGAGAGTAGTTGTTGACGCTCCGCAGGCGACGGAAAGGTTTTCTTCCGTGACGCTCATTTTTCGCCACGGTACGCCTGCGCGCGCGGCAGTCAAGAACATTTATTAGGTTCATATTGTTTACTATAAGTTAAGCATCCGTTGTTATTTTAATTAGCATATCATATAATCACCAATCCACCTTGCCGCTGGGAGTTGCGGGTTGCTCGTCGTCTATGGTTGCCTACGCCGTCCATCTGGCAGCGCACTTGCACCTGCACCGGACTCAGATGCACTGCTCCCTCCGGGGCGGGAGCGGAAGTGCTTTGTCTCGTTCAGCCTATCCGTGACTGTGATGTCCTCGACCTTGACGTCGTTCTTGCCGCCCAAGTCGATCCCTTGCTCCCGCATGACCGTCTCAAAGAGACGCCACCTTGGGATCGCCGCGTTCCCGGCCGTGGGTCAGCGTGCGGCGGGGCGAACGGGTGCGTGAGCCCAAACCCAGTCCGCAGGGGCGTTCCCGCCGTCATCCTTGCCATCCAGGCCCACGGAATAGAGCATGTAGCTGTCGTTCGGAGTGCGCCGATAACGCGGGGATGCCGAGGTCGTGACCTCCTGTGGGAGCGTTTTCAGGTACTTCGGCGTCAGAGCGTCCAAGTCCTCCGGGTACTGGCCGGTGTCGGCACGGTAGTGTTCCAGCGAAAGAGCGACGACTGTCTGGCTCAACAGAGCCTGATTCTTCGCGGCGGTGGAGGCGGCCTTCAAGAAGTTGGGCATTAGAGCGCAAGCGATGAGGTTGCGGGGGTTCGGCTTCCGCAAGCCACGCTCGATCTGTGCGATGGCCTGGGCGTGCTTTTCGGCGTTGAGCCTCCCATGTGGACCATGGAACGACTCCTGCAATCCCTCGTGCAAGCGCGCGACGAGGAGTTGGTTCTGTCGTTTCCAGCCGCTGGGCGCCAGGATAAACATGGCACTGGTGGGCGTCAGCACCGGCCGATCCTGGCGGTTGAACATCGCCACCAGGAGATCGTCGGGGTTGGGCACGCTAGTGGCGGGCGCGGAGTCGGAGGGGCGCTCCCCAAGGACGGTGGCGAGTTGGAGGCAGCTTGATGAGTCGAGCAAGGAGAGTGCCCTAGCCCTCTCGCACGCGAGCGCGTCGCGCAACGCTGGGAGAACTTCCACCTCCAGCATCTCCTCAGCCAGGGCCTCCCATTGCGTTTCTGGCCACAGTCGGTGCTCCACACCGATGCCAATGGTCTCCACATAAAGTCCGGCCACCGCCACGCTGATCATCGCTGAAATCAGGGTCGGGTTCGATTCCTGGGTGACCTTGACCAAGCGGCGCATCGTCCGAACGTCCTGCAGGGCACGCTCAGGCATCCCCGCCAAGAGGTGCGCGCCTGCTCGAACAGCCAGGTCCTGGGTGAAGGTCCGTAACGTCACGAAGTTCAGGAAAGGAGCGTCAAGAAGCAACCGTCGATAGTCACCGCTTAGGCGGGCGCGAGGACGGGCGCACGCGGTGAACAGTGCCTCGAAATCCGATTCGAGAGGCTTGAACCCCGCCAACACCTCCGCTACCGGGCAGGCGCGAAGGCAAACGAGACGGAGGAGGTTGGAAGCACCCGCTGGCTCGACCGAGAGGCCTGAGTACTGCAGCAGCTCCTGCCACTGGTTTGTTCCCTGGTCGGCACCGATGACCACTTGGACGCGGGGAAGGCTCCCTTGGCGCGGGGGCGCGACGAGAAAGTGGCCTCCCCCGTAAGGGGTGCCTAGCAATGACACGCCGCCGCGGGCGCAGACTCGCACTGGATTGCTCGTAACCAGACTCGCCGGGATGGCGCCGTCAGGAATGCCGGGGTCTCCCTGTTTCCAAAGCTGCAATTCGAGCACAGCCATGCGTCGCGCCGTCGCATCTAAAATGGGGACAATGTTGGCCCGGACCGGCGGCCGGCTAACCGGGCCCGACTTGGCGACGAGGCCTTCGAACATCTCCGCCATTCGGGGCGCCTTGAAGAAGTTGTCCGCGTCAGGGATCTGCGCGGGGATGAACTGCTCGCACTCGAGCCGCCGCCCTTTGGCCTGCAACTCGCGCTTGTACTGACTCCAGGCCCGCTCACCTCGCCGGTTTTCCACGAGGTGAAACGCCGCGAAGATGAGACCCAACGAAGCCAAACCGGCCAGCAAACGAACCCGCCATCGGCCGAGCTGGGACCATGCGAGGATCGGTGCCAGCGGCGACCGTTCCAGCGCGTCCTCGGTGTAGGGCAGGCGGCGCAAGTGCGCCCTCCAGATGGCGGTCACGTTGGCGAAGCCCAGGCCGGCGACCATCGTCAGCAAGCATCCCTCAAGGATCGAGCCGCGGAAAGGACCCTGAAACGCGAAGAAGAAACCGAATAGGGTTCCGAGAAAGAGCAGCAACGGGATGCTGAGCCAGAGGATCAGGTTGACGACTTGCAGGTGGGTGCGCCGGCGCTCCAGAAGGAACGACCAGGCCCAGAAAAGGCCACAGAGCGTCGCCGAGAGAATGGCTCCCTGGCCTATCCCCTGCCGTACTTCCGAGGAACCCAGCGGGATGCCTTTGGCGATGGCGTCAAGCACGTAGGAGAGGATTATGCCCGCGGCGACAAATACGCTCGAAACAAGGGCGGTGCGCCACACGTAGCGCGCGCGCGCCAGCGCGCGAACCGCCAGGAAGCTGATGACCGCGGCGGCCGCCCAGGCCAGCGTCTGCCCCAGCTCAGCCCCCATCATTTCCGAGGCTTTTCTGATCCAAGGATGTGGGGAGAGCCCGCTGGCCGCCCACATCACCCCGAGCAGACCCCAGAAGGTGACAATACCCAGATCCCAGAGGGTCAACTGTTTCGACTCCCGTTGAGCCATGTGGGCGGTTCGTTCGCGAACGACATCGCCGAAGAGCGACGTCTCGTGCGCGCCGGTCGTTTCCCAGAGGGCGTGCGCGCCAAGCCACAACAAGCCCAGCGCCCAAGGGACCGTCGCCAGGGCCGCAAGAAGGGTTGCGGTGTCGTCCTGCCAGACCATCAGCCTGATCATCGCCAACATGGTTTCGAATCCATAGGAACAGGTGATCAACCCCAGGACGAGATAGCCTCGCCACGACCATTTGCGGCCGCGGGGACTGGAGCGGGACGATTGCATGTGGCGCCGAAACCCCCGGCCGACCAGGTAATGCCCGAGCATGAGGAACGGGAAGCCGATCGTCCAGAAGAACAACGTTGCCGACGCAAGCACGCCCGGAGGCTCGTCCGTCGCGAGCCCGGTGGAGCGTCGTATCTTCTGCCACAGCCCGTAGGTGAGAAACACCAGCCCAAGCATGAACCCAGCCCCTACCCCACCCAGATGCCACGGATGCCGCTGAACCCAGTTCCAGCCGCGACGCAAAATGCTCGTCGGGCGGGCGCGAACCGGTTCGCGGTTGAGGAAGCGCTGGAGGTCTTGCGCCAGGTCTTGGGCGGTGGGATACCGGGACTCAGGCTTCTTTCCCAGGCATTTGAGGCACACGGTCTCCAGGTCCGTGGGAACATCCGACTCAACCTTGGAGGGCCGCACCGGCTCTTCGTGGAGGACCTTCTGGGCGGTATCGAACGGGGTAGCCCCCTGGAACGGAGGTAGTCCGGTCAGGCAGAAGTAGAGGATGGCTCCCAGACCATAGCCCTCGCTGTGGGTGCCGATCTGACCCCGGTCGCCGCGGGCCTGCTCGGGGGCCATGTAGGCTGGCGTGCCCATCATGGCTCCAGGCGCCGTCAGGCTGCTGTCCGTCTCGACCTGCTTGGCGAGGCCGAAGTCCGTAATGCGCGGGTTGCCATCCTTGTCGATGAGCACGTTTTGAGGCTTGAGATCCCGGTGCAAGATGCCCCGTTGGTTGGCATAATGGACGGCACCGGCCAGGAGCTTCACCAATTGGGCCGCCGCATCCGGCCGCATCTTACCCTCGTCCAGAACGGTTTCCGCCAAGCTCCGGCCATCGACATAGTCCATGGAGAAAAAATGGAAGCCCTCGTGCTGGCCGACCTCATGGATGCCGACAATGTTGGGGTGCTGGAGTTTGGCAGCGGCCTTGGCTTCAACGTAGAACCTCTTGACCTCTTTCTCCGAGGCGAACTGGCCCGACAGGATCATCTTCACGGCCACGATCCGGTTGAGGCTGATCTGGCGTCCTTTGTAAACCACTCCCATGCCGCCGCGGGCGATCTCCTGGAGCAACTCGTAATCGCCTACGTAGCGCACCTTCGGCCTGCCGGAGATGCAGCCTGGGGTCCCTTGTCCCTTCGCTCCCATGCTGACATCTGGCGTCGTATCACCGTCGGGTAAGGCAGGTTGAGGCGGGGGATGACCTTCCGTCTCGACGGTTGGGACAGCCTGGGTGACCGATTGCTCCGAAGTCTGATCCGGAATGCTCGCCGTGCTGGCGGCAAGGCCCCTGACCATCAGGCATCGGGGGCAGAGAGACTCGGGAGCGCCCTCCGGCAGGGGGGTTCCGCAGTTGGGACAGTTGGCTTTCGTCTTCATTTCAGTCTTCTCATAAGGATTTCGGCGGAAAGGTTACACCGATAGCAGCGTATCTCCTGCGCAGCGCTACCTGCCGAACGAACGCGCCCATCCGGTTTTCAGCGTTCGAAAGTGGGGATCTGGCCGGCCAACCCCTTGCCTCGCCCGAGGACGGGCTGCCCTTTGTCTCCGCTCCAGATCTGATTCATGAGACGCCGACCCGGTTGAGGCTCGACCTAGGACAGGGCGCTCAATAGTTGGCGCGTCTCGTCTTCCACGGCCTCAGGGGTCGAGACCGTTCCGGCAATCTCCGCCCGAAGCAGATCTCGGTACCGTCGGCGCAGGCGGTGAATGGTAACTTTCAGCGCATTCGCCTTCATTCCGAAGCGGTCGGCGATCGCGGCGTACGGTTCGTCCAAATGGTCGCCGGCCAGAGCGGGTTTGAGGGCATCGAATAGCACAGCCTTCCCCTGGTTCACGAACTCGCTTCGCAACCTTGCCAGGGCCCGCTCAAGGACTAGAGTCGCCCATTGACGGTCGTAGGCCTTGTCAGGCACTTCTGCAAGGGCGGTTGACGAGGCGATGCGCGACTCGATGTCGATGACATCGAGGGGCAGCAGGCGTTGACCACCGCCGCGACGCCGCGTGTGCGCCCGGTCATAGGCGTTGGAAAGGAAGTGTTTGAGGCAGACAAGGAGATAGGCGCGAAACCGGCCCTTGGACCGATCGAGGCCGTGGAAGGCCCGGCTTTGCAGCAGTTGGGTGAAGAACTCCTGGGTCAGGTCTTCGGCATCCTCCGGCGAATACCCCTTGTGGCGGACATAGACATAGAGCGGTTGCCAGTAGGCCCGGCACAGATTCTCGAGCGCGGCCACCGCCCGCTCCGGATCGCCGCTGCCCGCCCCGGAAACGATGCTCCAATGAGTGGAGGCAAAGATATCGGCCCGGCTGGTGGAATGGTCCGTAGTCATGCCTGGTGGTCAACTGGATCAAAGGTAGGCGAGCGGGAGTCCGAGGACAAGATGTAACTTCACCCGGAATCCCATCCCACACGTCCGGGGCGGCTACAAACACAGGTCGGTCGATCTTACGTAAGCCGTTCACCCACTTGGCGGCGGCGGTCATGGCCTGTTCAGTAGCGGGTGCTTCCCGAATCAGCCGATCTCGATCCAAGCCGCTCACTGCGAGGGCCGCGGGGATAACCTGGTCGGAGATCGGCTTGAGTTCGGTGTAGAAGGTTGGGTCCGGCCTCCCCACCATGAACATGCCCAGGGAGAGCATATTCGAGAACTGGATTACGAATATAAGCCGCTCTTTCAGAATATGGTCCAGGTCGGCGGAAGACGATGTCCCAAAAGTGATCAAACATGTCCCAAAAGTGAATTGACGAGTTACCTAAAATGATGTCAGTCTTTCATTTAAGGGCACAAGAATAGTTCCTTATGCGCGTTACTGTTAGCGTTTGTAGCCGCCTCCAGCGCCAATGCCGCACGGAAGCAACCTTGCACACACGTCCCTACCGAACTTTAACCGGCATGACAACTGAGAGCGTTCAAAGTCGGGGAGTGCCTGGACTGCCGAGCGCAAAAGACCCGTTGGCGATCCAGTCCTACTCGCCGAAAAACCTGACCATGCTCTGTTGTGCCGTAGCTCGGTGCGCCATATCGACCGTGCACCCGCAGTTGATTCAACCCGAATATCCACTCCCACCGCTCAGCAATCATCAGATAGTATTATGAAACACCTAATGTCAACTCTCCTATCGACAAGTCGCCCTTCAAACAACCACCACGGCAGGACGTTTCTCAAGCGCCTTCTCGTCGCGGCATTCTTCGTAGGATCGAGCCCCTTGCAGGCGGCCCCCGTGCATATAACCTATGGTTATTACTCAGTCGATATCAGCCCGAGTAGCACGATCTATACGACTGTACTCAGTTTCAATGGCGGCCAGGTAAACTTCCGCGGCTTCGATTTCACGTGGGCGCCAGACCACACCTCCACCTCAGGAACGTTTGATGCCACGTTTACCGCGGACCCCGGTCATGTCTTCACCCAAGCCAGTATCTTTCTAGGTGACTTCTCGTGGTACAACCAGGGGTACCAGGCATTTGATATCTATTGGTTCATGTCCAATGCCACCTATACAGGCGCAGGCCAATTCACTGCGGACGGAGTCGGGACGGTCGCCTCGGTAAGCGGGGGCACCCAAGGCGAATATCATTACTGGAATCCCTGGGCGGGATCGGGTGGAACAGCCAATGGCTTCCACAATCCGTTCACGGCGAGGGACAGTACATTGACGTTTCCGGGTGTCAGATCCTTCTCGATCCATCTTACAGAAGGCGCATGGGGAGGCGGCGAGGGAACGTTCGGCCGGGCTCAACTTTCGGTGGGGGCGGCTACGGTTCCCGGGTCTCCAGTCCCCGAACCCTCTACCTACCTTGCTGGCCTTAGCGCACTTGGCATGCTCGGTCTGTGTGGCTGGAGGAATCGCAGATAGAGCTTCGCCGAAAATTGATCGTAAAGTGGAAAATGTTGCCTTTTTTTCTGCGGATGCAGCTTCCTATTCAGGCTTTCCCAACCGCTCATGCGCGGTCGCTCCCCGATTAGCCGGATCGTCAGGGTGGTTTCACGCTGCAGCCGCACTGGCGGGGTCCTCGGGGAGCTACGGTGTGAATTATTCGGCCCGGCTCGGGCTTATGTTGCCTGCCTTGCGGGCGAAGGGATAGGGATGGGTGCCTGCGGCGACGCGGCAGGTAGCGCGAACCGCTGCGGCGTTGACTTCGCTTCGGTAGATGCGTCATGCCGTCCTTGCGTCCTTGCGTTTTGTTCCGTGTGTTCGCCCCGTGCAGTTCTTCGTTCGTTGACCGAAGGCCGAACACCGCGTATGGTAGCGGTATGGGCAGGATCACAGTTGACCCGGACCAGTGCGGCGGAAGGCCTTGTATCCGAGGAATGCGCATCCGTGTCAAGGATGTGCTGGATATGCTGGCCGAAGGCGCCACGGAGCAGGAAATCCTTCAGGATTACCCTGACCTTGAACCGGAGGACATCCGGGCATCCTACGCTTACGCGGCCAACTATTTTGATCACCCCGTCTTGGCAAACACCTGAAATGCGGTTCCTCGTTGATGCGCAATTGCCCCCAGGGTTGGCGCAGTTCCTCGATCAGCGAGGGCACGAGGCCAAGGCTGTGCGTGATGTCGCCCTCTAGGCTCGGTACTTGCCTGTCGGCCCGCGCCGTCGTTCCCGCGCGAACCTCAGTATCTGATGGTCAGCGTTGTCCGGCCCCTGGCCTGGGCGGGCATCGTCACCGTCTCGTCGAGAGGGTCGAACTCCCACCATGACTTGCCATTGAGGGTCACGGAGCGGATGTGGGTGCCTCCAGGAACTCGCAGGCGGACTTTGGTTCGCGGCAGCGGCACTTTGGCAGGCAGGTCCAGCGACACCAAGATCTTACCCTCGTGAAGCTGAGAATGGATGGCAAACCCAAGGCGGCCCCACCGGGTGGGGGCGTTTGAGACAGAGATGTTCTTCCCATCCTCCAGCCACTCGCGCGGGGTGCCTTTCGCCAACCAGAGTGTGTCCGAGGCTGGGTCCTCGAAGACCAGCATCCAACGGAGCAGCAGAGGAGCGGCCATCTGCGCCGGGGTGCAGTATGGCGCGGCAAATGCCTTGAGGTCCAAGGGGCGCGTCTCCGGCGCTGTCCAGGCGCCGCGGGTGTAGTGATGCGCGGCGAGGCTGTAGAGTGTTAGCAGATACTCGCGGACGAAATCATGCTGCAAGAGGCCGTAGGCGTGCCCATAACTGAGGAAACCCGCCAGTTCGTGGGTGTTGTAGCCATAGCAGGTTGGAATCCCCAGAATGGTGTCCCGGTGGGCCGCCCTGTAATCGACGATGGTTTTGACCTGGTCCCGAGACAGGTTCCCTGAGTGCAGCATCTCGGCGTAAGCGCGGTAGGAGCGGAATTGCGGGTCGAGCGTGTCAGCCTTCACCGCCAGATGAAACGGCTCTCTGACGCCGGCGATGGCGGGCAGGCAGGGCGGGCGGGTGTTGGTGAGCATGGACCGTGCGATGGCGTTCTGGAGGTCCATCCCAATCGCGCTCGCCTCCTGGCGCAGCCGCAGGCCCCACGCCGCCAGCTCGGGCCGGCGTTGGGCGCGTCCCACCCATTCCCAAACCGCGCCCAGATCTCCGAAACCGCGTTCCGCCTCGGTGCTGTTCGAGAAGTAGGGCCGCATGTAGCGTGGTGGGTCGGGGTCTAGACACGCATCGGCCTCGCTCCACCCGGCGATGATGCCGTGGGCGGGATCGTCTGACGGAAGAGACAGCGCTTTCGCGCGCAGGTTCAGGAGGATCCGGGCCACGGCGTCGAGGCGTCGCCGGTGCTTGAGCATGAGCCGGACGTCCCGGGTGTAGTTCGCGTATTGGGCGACCACCGTGAGCATCCGCCCCAATTGGCCAGTTTCGGGGCCGCGGTAGAGGATCGAGCCGTCGTCCCGGACGAAGAACGTGAGGTAGTTGTCGAGGTACTGGTCGGCGAGGTCGAACAACCCCCACTCGAGCATGGCGGCGGTATCGGCGTTGAGGGTGTCAAGGAAGCCGTCGTGTTCGCTTCCGCCATAGCCGCGCTCAAACACGCCGTACTTGGGAAACGCCCCGATGCGTGTGATCATGTCGCGAACCAGCGAATGGCGCGCCAGGTTGGCCAGGCGTTGGTCGGGAATGTCGATCTTCATCCCGGGCTCCAGCGCGCGCTCCCAACCAGCTCGCATGGCCAGCAGTTCCTCGTAGAAACGCTCGGAGGGCTGCTCAGTCCTGGGCGGAAACGGGTGGTACGAGTCGAAGTAGCGGACCCATCGGAGCACGTTGCCCTCGACCCGGCTGACGCGGTACCACACGGGCTGGACACGGTCGTTGCCATTCTCGACGCGCATCGGGGCATACGCCACCATTTCCGACCAATCCCCGGGCTTCTCCGGATAAACGAATCGCAGGGCCGGCAGCCAACCGCCGACGAGGCCGTCCCATACTCGACCCTGATCGCGTATTCTCTCGATTGCGGGCACGTAGGCGACGGGATCGAAATTGGGCGTGCCTCCTCCGTAGAAAAAGCCAACTTTCTCGAAACAGTCGTGCGTGCCCAGGAACGTGTACACCCGCATCTTCGAGATGGGGGGGAAGCACGCCGCGACCTCGGCGTAGTCTGGATCACCCGGCTGGCTCAGGATTTCCCCGCCCAACAGGTCGCGATCACTGTTAAGCACCTCTTGGAGAGTGTGACCGCGATACAGCGTGGCGGGCTCCGCAAAAGTGGGTTCGAGCGACTTGGCAAAAACCGTCTGACTTCCCGCCTTATCGACAAACACGATGCGCCCGTTCGGTGACGAAAAGTCCTCGAACACCGCGACCGGCGGCTGGTTGCCCGGGCGGAGCACCGCCATGAGCGTCCAGTCACCCAGCCGGCCGCCTGGCTGGAGGCTGCCACGCGCTCCCCCACAAGTAGTTTCCACAACGCGCCCGCTCCCAATCTGGAGCACTTGCGGGGCGGGCGTTGGCGGAGTGCGGAGTGCGGACAGCGCGGCGCTTGCGATGTCGGGGCTTGGCGCCAGTTCGGCGGCCACCGGCTTCGGGGCTGGGTCCGAGCCTGGCTGGATGATTTGGCCGAGCGTTGGTCTCGGCGGCAGGAGAACCCACGCTGCCATAAACGCGAGATGAAGAAGCCGCTTCACAAGCCGTGGAGGATAGCCTGTGGCCGATTAGGAGCCAGCCAATTAGCTATTGAGTCCGAGATTGGCCTTGGCGGCTTCGCCCGCCTTTCCAACCCGTTCGGCCAAACCGTTCGGCCTTGACGGCAGCCTGTCGTCGGAGAACGATTCGCCTACTTGACGATATGCGCACATCAGCCATCTTCCTGCTTACTCTCTTCTCCTTGAGTGCCGTGAGTCTCTTCGCCCAGGAGAAAGTCATACCGCTCTACCCCGGCGCCGCTCCCGGATCCGAAGGCTGGACGCAGCAGGAGAAGGAAAGCCGGACCAACCAATGGCGGACGCGGGTGGTTTTTAATGTCGCCAAGCCGACCCTGACCGTGTTTCAGGCCGCGCCCGCCAACGCCAGCGGCACTGCCATCATTATCTGCCCGGGCGGCGGTTTCTTTGCCCTCTCCATCGACAGCGAAGGGTTTGACGTCGCCCGTTGGCTCGCCGCCAAGGGGATTACCTGTTTTGTGCTGAAATATCGACTCGTCGAGTGCAAGACCGATGACCCGACCCAGGAGTTGATGACAAAAGGGGCGAGCCTGCGTGAAATCGCCGCCCCGGTGATCAAATTGGCGCTGGCCGACGGAAAGGCGGCGGTGGGCTACGTACGGCAGCACGCCGCCGAGTACGGTGTCAAACCTAACCGGATCGGCATTATGGGTTTCTCCGCCGGTGGCACGGTCACCGCCTCGGTCGCCTACAACTACTCGCCGGAAACGCGGCCGGATTTCGTCGCGCCGATCTATTTGCAGTACGAGTGGGTGCCCAAGCCGGACGGCGTTCCTTCTGACGCTCCCCCCATGTTCATCCTGGCTGCCACCGACGACCCGTTCGGCTTGGGACCGCACAGTGTCGACCTTTACCGCGACTGGACGGCGGCGAAGAAATCGGCCGAACTGCCCCTCTTCTCCAAAGGCGGACACGGGTTTGGCATGCGCAAACAGAATGTCGCCACCGACCGCTGGATTGAGCGCTTCGCCGAGTGGCTAGAAGTCCAGGGTCTGCTGAATAAGTGACCACCTTGGACGAATCAATTGAGGACACAGCAATTCTCAAGTTGGCGGTGGGTTGCGAAAAAACGGCCAAGGAGATGACTCCGAACGCGTTTGGACAGCAGTCACAAGGTTCGTAGTCCCGCCTTGAGGCGGTACGGCGCCAAGCCCCGACGGCGTAGAGCAGCTTGATGGTGCTCGGCAAGACGGCAGCGCAACCGGCTGAAGCCGGGACTCCGAACCTCGGAGTCGCGACGCGAGGAGCGCCTCACTCGTGACCACAAAGTGCCTTGGAATAAGGGTTGACCTGACGGCAAACCGGAGGATGATCCCAGCGCGCCATCCCCAACCTGTTCCCCCGAGCCATCAACGATTAGTTGTGCACATGTCCAAAGACCACCACATCATGTTGTGGTTTTTACTTTACACTAAAGCCTTTTGGAGTTACTTCCTCGTGTCATGTATCTGAAGAATCTAACGGTGTTTGGGTTCAAGTCGTTCGCGGACAAGACGTCGCTGAACTTCCTGCCTGGAATCACCGCGATTGTGGGCCCAAACGGTTGTGGTAAGTCCAACGTCGCGGACGCAATCCGTTGGGTACTGGGGGAGCAATCCGCCAAGGCGTTGCGTGGGGGTGAAATGGCCGACGTGATCTTCAACGGCACGGATGGACGGAAGGCCATCGGCATGGCGGAAGTCTCGCTGACGGTGGGCGGCGTGGAGGACGAGAACTTGAAGGCAGCGGGGGTTGAGATCGGTTACAACGAAGTGACATTGACCCGGCGGGTCTTCCGAGATGGCGGCAGCGAGTATTTCATCAATAAGACGCCCTGCCGCCTGAAGGACATCCAGCAGTTGTTCATGGGCACCGGGGTGGGGCGGACCAGCTACAGCATCATGGCCCAGGGCAACATCACCCAGATTCTGTCCAGCAAGCCGGAGGATCGGCGCATGGTGTTCGAGGAAGCCGCCGGGATCACCCGGTTCAAGGCCCAGAAGAAAGAGGCGCTACGCAAGCTCGAGAGCACCGAACAGAACCTGCTTCGCGTGGCGGACTTGATCCGCGAGGTGAAGCGACAGATCGGATCGCTCCAACGTCAGGCGGGCAAGGCTCGGCGGTACAAACAGTACATGCTCGAGATTCAGCATCTGGACACTCAGTTGGCTAGACACCAGTTTGACGTGCTGCAGGCGGAGATCGCCCAGCGGCAGGCCCATGCCGAGACGCTGCGATGCGATATCGAAGAGCGCACCGCCGGGGTCCTGCGCGGCGAGAATGAGATCGCACAATTGCGCCTGCGGCTTACCGAGCTGGAGCGCCTTATCAGCGAGTCTCAACAGCGCGGGCTCCAGCTCAAAGCCCAGATCGACTCCCACGATAGCCGAATGCACTACAACCAGGAGCGGTTGCGTGAGCTCGAGGGGCAAAACGCCAAGGCTCAAAGCGACATCCTGCAAGCCGAAGAACGGCGGCTGACAGCCAGCCAGGAACTGGCCAGCGTGCTGGAGCGGCTCGCGGCTTCCACCGCCAAGCTCGATCAACACCGCGAAGAACTCAACAGCCGCCGCGAGGCCCTTCTGAAAGTCGAAAGCGACCTCCGGCGGCAGCAAGAGTCACTCCAGCAGGCTCAAAGCGCGGCTTTCTCCGCGGCGCAACAACTGACGCGCGTTCGTAACGAAATCACCGCCCTTGATCTCCAAAAACAGGGCAACGCGATACGTCTGGAAAAGCTCTCCTCCGAGAAGATCCAGTTGGAGGAGGAGCGTATGCGGTTGGAATTGCGATTGGCGGAGTTCGAACGGGACGCGGAAGCCGAGAAAGTGGACGTGCAGGCGCGGCGGTTAAGCGTGGAGGAACGTCAGCAACGGCTTCGCGAAATCCAGCAGGAACTGGGCCGGTCGTCCCAGGAACTGGACGGCCTCCAACGACGCCAAGCGGACCGCCATTCCCGCCTCCCCGAGATC
>ORJL010936253.1_pt1 | contig 14068 bp, 24 predicted proteins | sample 1779941 | NCBI WGS metagenome assembly ORJL01 (sample SAMEA104232317, study PRJEB22302) | groundwater metagenome | biome: forest; feature: aquifer; material: groundwater | place: USA | collected 2011-08-07 | depth 5.8 m
AAGAGAATAAAAATGTGCGGTGGTTTCCTCCAACAAATTCTATTGAAAATTTCTATGCAATGGGAACGCATACCGCTGGAATTATGTTGGGGAGAACTTCTATTGAAGGATTTTTTTATGGGCTTCCTGCTATTATATATGTAGTGGACAAGGCAGGAAATGTGCAGATGATGGAAGAAATGACAGTTCCTTCTGATATGAGCATTTTTGATTCTAGGGTGGTGGCGAAGCAGATTAAGGAGCTTTGCGAAAGTATTATAAAATAATTGTATTGATTATCAGTTAGTTACGCAGGATTTTAAATAAATTTATGAGAATAATGTTGTAACTAAAATAATTATTGTAGTTTTGACTAAACAAAAATCCACCATAAAATGAAAAACTTATTTATTTTAATTGCAGCGACAATGCTCACTTCATGTACTACCACTTCGCTCAGGCAGATTGGTAGTGTAAATATGATTTCGAACCGAAACGTTGATTCTAAAACGGAATACGTCTTGCTCCAAGCTTATGCTGGCGGTTCCGAGAGTGATTTGAAAGAGTCAGAAGCACTGACAATTGATGATGCTATTAATCAGACCGTTAAAAGTGTTGCGGGCGGGGAATTTTTAAAAAACGTTAAGATTTACACTATTATGCGCGGAAACGTATTTTATTACGCAGCGGTAGGTGATGTATGGGGAATAGCTGGAGTTGAGAGTTCATATAACGGGCTTAAATCTGGCGATAAGGTTACATGGAAAAATCCCAAGAAAATTACTTATGAACCAAAATTCCTTACTGGTGTTATAGTTTCGGTGAGACTTGATGACGAAACGGCTATTGTACAAAAAGACGATACCGATTTGCAAGACGCTGGAATCGTAGAGGTAGATTTAGATGAGATCTCAAAAATAAAATAATGTGCAGGACTCAGATAGGTTCGTGCTGATAGATGGAAGACCAACGCATTCCCCGCAGCGGTCTTCCTTTTTTAAAATAAAAAGACAATGAAAGACAATGAAAAAATAATGTATCTGCTTGGTGTGTATTTAAACAATAATCCATCCATCAGGTTCACACAAGCGCTATTCAATCTTGGAATAACCGAATTTGCAGATGGAAAAAATCCTGAATTAAAGGAGTATTTACTCCGCAATAACTATAATGATTCGGATAGTAATGTTGTAGGCAGAATTAAGAGAAATGGCTGAAATATGCGATAAAATAAAAAAAGAAGAATTGCAGAAAATGCTTCATTGTTCTGCTACTTCTATTGAACATCTTGTAAGGGACAAGATAATATCTCGGAACAAATATGGCGGTAAAATTACTTATGACAGGAATGAAGTATTAAAAGCACTCGGAATAGATATTCCAGTTAACGAGCCATTTATAACACATCAGGATGCGGCAGATATTCTTGGGATAAGTCCAGCTAATTTAGTTCCAGCTTGCCGCTCAAGAGGAATTCCTTATTATTCATTGCGATCAGGAGTGAAGGGAACTCGATATTTATTTTTACGGTCTGATTTTGATGTTTATAAAAAAATAGAAGCAAAATATGATTTCGGAAAATTGCTCTCAAGGTATTTGATACTTTCAAAGGTTTCTGGTTTTATTATGGATTCCTCATTGGTATCAGATTTAACGGAAAGGGAAAAGGAAGTTTTATCTTATTCCTTCAGATTAGGTAAATATGACAGGAAGTATTTATCAAAGGACTCTAAAAACGAAAGCTATCATCTACATAGAGCATTAGAAAAAATAATTAAAAATTCTGACTATGCCAAACAGATTCCTAATCTAAAATCAGAAAATGAGTACCTGAAAAAAATGAATGCTGATTTGAAAAATAAAATAGATATTCTTTTAAAATACAGGGACGCTCCATCATTCAACAATGTTCATCCTGAAATTGAAACTAAATCAGACATGGGAACTGTTAATATTGATCCAAAAGATTTACTGATTGAAAATTTTGATTTATCACCAAGGGTAATTACACTTATCAATGAAATAGGTGTTAAAACACTAGGTGAATTATCCTGTATCAGGAAGAGTTATATTATTAAATATCGTAATGTAGGGGCGGTAACACTTGATTTTTTGGATAAGATACTTTCGGATTATGGATTAACTTGGGAAAAAGAAACTGAAAAACTAAAATTATGAAAAAGAAAATAAAGCCAAATGAAAAAACAAATTGACTTAAGAAAAAGATTCAAAGATAATATCTGCTCTTTTGATATTGCAAAAAAGGCAGCAGCGGCAGGAATGACATGTGCAAATACATTCTACGCTTATGATGAACATGGAGAATTAACCGACGGCGCTTGGTTGGCGGAAGGCGTAGAAGGGGTTAATAAGAATTTACTGGCTTCGCTGCCTAATTTTAAAGCTCCTATTCTCTTCCCTGCAATAAATCTCCCAATGGCTATAGGAATGTTGGAGGATACCGATTTGGAATACAAAATGATGGATTGTTATTTTGATGAAAAATATTTCTTTAGATACGCAGGTAATATATACAAATCAAATAAGCTTGTTGATTTACTGGTCGAGGTATGGATCAAGCACAAAAAATAAATGTAAATGGAAGCAAATAACTATGAGCCACCTAAAGGAGAAAATGATTCCGAAGTCAAACTCATAATCGTGGCAATAATTTTATCAATTGTGTTGAGTAAATGGTGGTTATTATTACTTTTGGTCTTACTATAATGGATATTTTCAAAGAATTCGAATTACGTAAAACGGATTACTCTAAAATAAAGGGGTATTCCACTTTTGCATTAAGAGATGTGAGGGTAGTTGACGTTTCCATTATTATCCCTGTATATGAAAGAACAGAATTCCATAAGATACTGGTTAAGCATTTTAAAGATGCTATTTCAATCAGCGGTAAGAAAATATCTCTGACGTTTGTTGAGCATAGTGAAGTGCCAGACCATATGTCACTATGTGAAGATTGGGTGAACTATATTTTTATTCCCAAAGAAGATGAAGATGAGCCATTCAACAAATGTTTGGCTCACAATATCGGAGCGCTATATTCCAATAAAGCAAAATACTATCTTTTTCATGACATTGATACAATTATGCGAAAGGATTTTTTCATTAAGTTATTCCGAAATATCAGAAATAATGATGCATTACAGTCCTTCGCAAAACGACGACTTCAATATTGCAATGAAGAAATAACAAAAAAAATATTATCTGGTGAGGAGAAACTTAAAAATATCAGTATTGGTCATCCAGATGTTTCTGTTGGTGTAGAGGGGGCGGTCGGAGGCTCTATATTTGTTACCGCCGAAATGTTCTTTAACACTGGCGGATACTCACCAGAGTTTTTTTCAGAATACAGCGTGGAAGATCAGTCATTTTGGGATTCCATAAGCGCTCTTGGAGAAATTGAATCCTGCAATAATCCTGTAATTGAAATGTATCATCTGTATCATGAAAATCATCACCGAGTTACAAAGCAGAAAGATTGGGATGCCTTCAATTCATTTAGAGATTTAAACTATGAAAACAGAATGTGCTTTATAAAAGAAAGATCAGAACACTTAAAACAATTCAGAAAATAATTAATAAATTGTAAAATAACACAACTATGGAAAAGCCTAAAATTAGAATAATAGACCAACAATTTAATCACGCTCCCAACTCGTTTGGGATTGGTGATCTAAAAGGAGTTTTTCCTAAATATTTCGATTGGTATCGCGGAAATGAAAACATCAACGATGTAGTTGTTATTACAGAAAACTCCATTCATGAAGTAAGCAACTGTTCGGAAAAAATAAAGATTTTTTTGATTATAGAATCTCCTCTTATGAATCCGACATTTTATAATGACATCCGAAACCCCGATCTCTATAATAAATTTGATTATATTCTCACCTTCTCGAAAGACTTGGTAGCGGTGAATCCAGAAAAATTTATCTGGTACGCTTTCTGCGGATGCTGGATATTCCCTTTCGACTGGAACGTTCACAAAAAAACAAAAGATATTTCAATTGTAGCCAGCAACAAACGAATCACTGAAGGACACCGCTTGCGTCATGATGCGATTGAAAAATTTCGTGATAAAATAGAAGGTATTTATGGAAACGGCTATCAGTTTGTTGAAAACAAGATTGAGGCACTGAAGGATTTCCGCTTTCATATCGTAATTGAAAATGATAATTGCGCGGATATGTTCAGCGAAAAAATCATTGATGCGTTCGTTACTGGCTCTATTCCGATCTATTGGGGTAGCGCTGGTAATATAGGGAATTACTTCAATGAGCGGGGCATATTACGTTTTAACAACCTTCCTCAGCTTGAAACATGCTTGTTTGAAGCTACTGAAAACTTTTATAACAAAAGAATAGATGCTGTCAGAGAAAATTTCGATATTGCAATGAAATACACACTTCCTGAAAATGAAATGTGGCTTAATTTCTTTGAACCTTTAATTTTTAATAAATGACATTGGAAATCGGCGGCGAATTAACTATTGTCCATGATATATTTGGAATTGGCGGTAATTATATTTTCCGCAAAGGGCAGAAAGTAACTATCAGGGATATATGGAAAACAGATGGAAAATGGTCAAACTTGTATAACTATTGGCAACCTGAAAGAATTAATGGAGTAAAGCTTCACGAAGAATCTGGAATATGGTTCCTTGATACATTTGAAGAAACTAAAACTCAAAAATAATAATTTAATATGAAGCCCTTTATTTTTTGTGTCACAGTGAATTGCGCGAAAGTTACAGCGGTGATGCTGGAGTCTTTTCATAAACATCACCCGAACGATGTTATTGCTATAGTTGGAACCACGCAGGATTTTTGTGAACTTAATTTTCATAAAAACAATTGGTTTATTGACATTGGCGATAATTCAATTTTGATGGACTTGTTTTCTCGCGGTCATGCAGGAACCGCGGCTGTATTCTCAATGGTAATACAGAATAAATTTAAGATTGATGATTACGATTCATTTATCCACATTGATTCGGATATTTATTTCAAAAAGGAGAGTATTTCTATAATTGAAAATCATTTTGACGAGGGTTATGATATTGCTGGAACACGCAGGTGTTTTAAAAACAACCCATCTGGAATAAAGGGGTTGGATGCTTTTCCAGACACCGTTTCAACTTTTTTCTTCGGCATGAAACTCGAAAAGATTCCAAAATTCTCTTTTGAAGACCTTTGTCATATCTGCGAAGGAGCCTTACACCCAATTGAAGGTTGGGTAGCGCTAGATTTCTTTGATGGGCTAACACACGCGACAATGCAAAATGGTGGAACGGTAAAGTTTTTGGATCAGAATGAATTCGGGTCTCAGGATTCTTATGGGAAGAAAGAAAATAATTATAAGAGCAATATGCACATGGATTGTGGATCACATCTCATTCATTTTGGAGGAGTTGGTTCTGGATATGCCTATGCAACTGGAAAATCTAATCCACAGGAAGGTTATGCAAAATGGGCATTGTCGAAATGGGCTATGTTCGCTAAGTTGTTTTATAATGAAACTACTGATTATAGCGAGCCTACTGTATATGGAGAAGACGGACGGTGGATAAACGGGGGGTACGACGAAACTATAATGAAACAACTATTAATTGACCTGAAGTCATGAAAAATCTCATTAAAAAAATAAACTCTGTTTACCCGTCATTCAAATCTGTAAAAAAGTGGGTTTATAAAGAAGATTGTTCAGACATTCCATTTTATATTATTTATCCTATTACAATTTTAGTTCTGACACTATATTTTATCGACCTTCAAGTTCAGCGAAAAAATATTCTTCAGCAAAATATAAAAAGGTTATTAAGGAGGGGATTCTTTGGGATTCGATTGAATATCACGAAAGATAAATATTAGATCATAAATTAGCATGAAAAAAATAGTCATCACTGGTGGATTAGGATATTTGGGAACTGAATTGTGTAAACTCTATTCAGGTGAATCTTGGTATAATAAAATTACAGTTATTGATAGTGCATTCAAATCTGAGAGCGTAAGTCAATTAAGAAGTTGGGGAATGGAATTTGTTCAGGCAAGTATTCTTGATAACCACAATAAGCATATTGACTACATAATTGAGGATAATAAGCTGAAAATAGGTAAATTTATTCCGTGTGTTAATATTCCGATCAAAGACAAGGATTATTGCTTGGAACATTTACCACAGGTTATAATTGTTATGGCTTGGAATTTCTTTGAAGAAATCAAGAAAAATAATCGGGATTTAATTGACAAAGGAATTCTTTTTATTAGCATAAAGGACTTGCAAAATGAATGATGCGGAAAAATGGTTTGAAGAATCTATAATAAACCTTATCCGTAATGGATGGAAATTCCAAAGCAGGTATTCTTCAAGAGAGGAATATGAAATAAAGATTAAAACTATAATATTAAATTCTTTAGGAATGAAATCAGATGAACATTTAAGGTGGGTGGCGGATAACGCAGAACATCTTCGTTTTGAATTTTCTTTAAATAAAGATTCGCTGATTATAGATGCTGGCGGATACGACGGAAAATGGGCTGAAGAAATGTTCCGTCGCTATAAATGCAATATATTTATTTTTGAGCCTGTCGAATCTTTCTTTGAAAATATCTGCGATAAATTTGAGGGAAACGAAAAAATCAGTTCATTTAACGTTGGGCTTTCAGATGATTATAAGAATCAAAAAATATATCTTAACGAAGATGCAACTTCAATACATCATCACAATGAAAATTCAGAAGACATTATTTTAATAGACTTCAATGAATTCATTGAGAAAAAGAAGATCACTAAAATCGATCTGATGAAAATAAATATTGAAGGGGGTGAATATCCTTTGCTTATGTCGATTATAAAGGAAATGAATCACACAAGAATAAAAAACATTCTTGTTCAGTTTCATATATTTCCAGAATATTTTGATTCATATCGGGAAGCAATTGAAAATGAACTGAAAAAAACTCACGATTTGGTATTCCGATACGATTTTATATGGGAACACTGGAGAATTAAAAATAAATAATATGGGAATTACGACAGACAGAAATGATCCGAAATTAAAAGAAGGTCAAAAAAACGAAACTGGACAACACGAAATTTATTTAGTGCTTTCTGAAGAAGAACGCGCAAAAGGATTTGTTCGACCTTACCATGATTCCTATATTCATGTTGGGAAAAAACTGGAAATAAAAGGAACAATTGTTTCATTAGAAAGTGAATTGGAAAATATGTCCGATTGGGCAAAGGGTTATTACACAAAAGAAAATGGATATGGGGGATTCCTGAAATATTCCAAAAGTGATAATTCTGCGGTGGTGGGAGAATTCATGAAGCAGGAAGCGCTGGATGCATTTCAAGACGGGAAAGATTATATCAGTGGATGTGGATACCTGACAAAAATGAATCAGGCGCTATCAGAAACCTACGCCAGAGACCCAAAATTCTACGGCGCTACATTCTGTTGCAATTGCAATAAACATTTGCCAGTGGGCGAATTTGTATGGGATGGAACTGATGAAACCGTTGGCTCATGAAAAAAGTTGGAATCGTTACGGATAATTATAAATTAGAAAAGTTCAAAAAAGAACTTTCCGCGAAGGGGTTTACGGATTTTAAAGTATTGCCTTTATCAAATTAATTTCAATGAAAGAAAACAAAATAATAGCGATGATCCCAATGAGAATGGGATCAAAACGTATTCCGAAAAAGAATATACGTTTGCTGAATGGGAAACCGCTGTTTGCATACATAATTGAGGCTGCCATTGCATCGAAACAATTTGACGAGATTTATATAAACAGCGAGGATCAAGTATATAACGATGAATACTACGATGTCGTAACAAAAAAGTCTGAATTATATGAAGCAAATCAGGACAGAATTACAACTTGCGCTCAGGCTCGCTCTGATATTCATGACCAGCCATCGCAGATCAGGTTTTTCAAGGAATTGTTCGCAAAAGACAAAAGAATCAGGGTAGATCAATACTTGACGGACAATCTTTGAAAATTAATTAAGCTGATTATCAGTCATTTGAATATTATTATGATTGTTTTTGTAAACCATATTAGTTTAATATATACATTTACAGTATCAAACTAATTAAAACCACCACGCCATGCAGATGCAAATCCATTCAGCTTATCCAAAAAACATTCTTAAGATTGCGGAAACACAAATAAATAGTGATTGTATTAATGTAATTGCGATAATTCCTATAGTTCATCGCGGTTTCATTGCCGTAATTAACGATGACGCTGGAACTTATTACAAACCTTTTATTCAAGAGGGTACTTGGGGAAAGGACTTCATAAAACTAAATAAAAGTATTCATGGATTTTTAAATTATGACGAGACGCTTATTGCGTTGATTACATTTAAAAATCTTGGTGAGTGTGGGCTATCGAAAACATATATAGATATTTTCTGCAATAAAATGGGCGTAACCACTCATAGTAATTCAATCAGTCCGTTTTATTAATTATAAAACTATCCAATCAGAATAAAAATTTACATAAAATCTAACCGACTAAACCAACAGCCATGAAATTTACAGACTTTAAACCAGAAGAACTTATCGGAAAATTAGTTCTTGTTGAGTCAAATACAGCAAGTTCTATATCAAAAATAAAATCGGTTACAAAGGCTTCTTTTAAAATTGATAGCGACTCTGATGCGAGTTTCAGGCTTTCCGATGGAGGATTGAAGGGGATTACTTCGTCACGACTTGACTTTGGAAGGTTCTGTAATTGTTCACTGATTTCAGAAGACGAAGCAAAAAAGCTAATTGAAAAGTGGAGAAAAAATAAATTGACCAGAGAAATGAGAAAGGCTTTAATCGAAAAAGTTCCGACACTTTGTTTTGAAGAACTTGAAAAAATAAACGCAATCATAAACAACTAAGCCATGACCACAGAGACAAAGCACACGACTGGAAAAATTGAATGTATTGGAAATTCAGATAATTCATATTCTATTTTTGGAGACAAGGAAAATTCAAATGGACAAGCCGAATTTATAGCAAAGGTAGATGAAAATGATGTTTATAAAAACCTCGCCAATGCCAACCGTATAGTCAAGGCATGGAACTCGTTTGACGAACTTGTAGGATTGGTTTATGCCTATAAATGTGTGATTGGTAATACAGGCTATGCTATTGATCATGATGAGGCAAAGTTGCTTTATGAAAAAGCAGATTCACTTCTAAATTCTCTCAAATGACCCTTCTCACTAAATACTGGACAATTCTCTTATTCCTGACTATGGTCGCTAGTGGTGTGGTGGTGGCTTATAACGTCAGGCGATTTTGCGAAGGAGCCTCTGGCTACTTGTTTTGGCTCTTTTGCCAAAACTGGTGTTGTCCGCAGTCCGCAGGACAGCGGATTGCACCGCAGCAAAACCGCCTTGCGTTAAGGGTGGTGTTACAGGCAGTAGCTTCCACAAATGTTGCTACGAAGAACAAGAAAAAAGAAAACAAAAATTTTAGAGAGGGGTGCGTTGGCTTCTTTCTTATTTAAAAACGGAAATATGAATTACAAACTAATACACGATGAAGAACAGTTGCAAAAGTTTATTGACTTTTTGCCTGACTTAAATCTGAATGAAGGATATTTTATGATACTGATTGCTCGTAAAAAATGGTTTCCTGAAAGTGGTATTCCTTCGTCTCATAAACTGAAAAGAGAAACAGTTGGAACAAAGGATAAGATTATACAAACTATACGCCAATGGGAAGTTGCCGAAGGTGCTTATCAAAGTAGCGGAATACCTATTGACCAAAGGAATTTAGGAGTTTACATTGGCTTTAATCCGAAGAACCAATATAACGCTTGTTTTGAATTGATAAATCAATGCTTGGCAAATATCAGGAGCAACAAGCAAAACATAAATATCAAATCAATGGCAAACGATGTGATACAGGGAAGCAATGGAACGAAAAACTTTATTGATATTGATGTGGACATAAAAGAGGGTGAAGATTATTTGGAGATTGTAAAACTTATCAAATCAATTATCAGCGAAGAAAATTTGACTTTCATAAAAACGAATGGCGGTTTTCATTGCTTGGTGCGACTGAATGAACTTGGCAATAATTGGTATAACCAAATAAAAGCACACACATTTAAAAGCGAACTGAACATTATGAGCAATGATTTAATTCCGATAGTTGGATGCAATCAAGGCAAATTTATACCTCAATTTTTTAACACTTAAAACAAAATAACAATGACAGAAAATGTAGAATTTTTAGAGTTTCCGAAAATGCCACGATTATCAAGAGAGATAATCATAACGGAAAAAATTGATGGCACAAATGCCCAATTACTAATTACTGAAAGTGGCGAAATGCTTATTGGTAGCAGAACCCGTTGGATTACTCCACAGGACGATAATCACGGCTTTGCACGATGGGTTGAAGGCAACAAGCAAGAACTATTAAAACTTGGTGCAGGAAGGCACTTTGGCGAATGGTGGGGAAGTGGAATACAAAGAGGTTACGGATTGCAGAAAGGAGAAAAAAGATTTTCACTTTTTAATGTAGGAAGATGGGCTTTGCACGGAACTGAACCGAAAAGAATACCAACTGCCGACCCACGAATTGAAAAGTATCAGGATTTGTTGCCTGAAATATGTTCGCTTGTGCCTGAACTTTACAGAGGGCAATTTGACACTCAAAAGATTGATGCAGTATTGGAAGATTTGAAAGTGAATGGAAGTTATGCTTCAAAAGGATTTATGAAGCCCGAAGGAATTGTAGTGTTTCATATTGCAGGTAATGTAGGATTTAAAAAGACCATTGAAAAAGATGAAGTGCCTAAATCACTTGCGGTTTAAACCTTTTACATTTTTGCAAAAAATGAGGAGAGCGTGGACAAAATTTTTCTTTTCTTTTTTCTCCTCAAAGTTCGCAGTAATGTTGATACGAAGCACGGCTATTGCCTGTAACGGTTACGGCTTTAAGCAGTTTGACATTTAACCTATGAAAAAAATAACACTCAAATGGCAAATTGCTACCAAGCCGATGTTAAGCGTCTGTATTTTTAAAAAGGGGGCGGCTGCTTGTATTGAATTAAATAATAACTAAAACAACATACAATGGAACAATTCAAATTAGAACATCAGTATCAACTTTACTTGAAAAGAGTTGCGCTAACAGAGGACAAAATGCACCCTGACCAACGCAGAGAAACAAGACAGGCATTTATGGGAGCTTGCGGACAAATGATTTTTTTGCTAAGAGATGAACTTGCAGCACTTGACGAAGATGAGGCAATAAAGATTTTGGAGCAAATGAAAAACGAAGTAGGAAACTTTTTTATAAAACAAAACTAATATGAGTTACGACAGCAAAGCAGACACATTGCTACACATAAAAAGAGTAGCACAATTATTGACCGAAGCAGCGGCAGAACTTATCCGAAGGGCAAATGTTCACGACAATTCAAAATTGGAAAGCCCAGAGAAAGAGTTCTTTGATGAATACACTCCGAAACTTGCAGGAAGCACATACGGAAGTGATGAATACAAAGAGTTTTTAAAACAACTTAAAGTTGGGCTTGACCACCATTATGCAAACAACTCACATCATCCCGAACATTATCCGAATGGAGTAAGTGGATTTGATTTGTTTGATTTGATAGAAATGTTTTTCGGTTGGAAGGCAGCAACCGAAAGGCACAATGATGGAAACATTTTCAAATCAATATTGATAAATCAAAAGCGTTTTGGATATAGTGAACAGATTGCAGAAATCTTTACCAATACAGCAACACGATTGAACTATGAGAAACCAAAGGAGTAATACGGCTGTGGCTGTTAGCCCTCTTTTTAAAAATATTGCGCTTAACGGGAAAGGTTGGCGAAGTTGCCGACATCAACTGACAGGATTTTATTTTTAACAATTAAAAACTATAAAAATGCAAAAAGAAAATACGACTAATAAGGGAGGCAATTTTGACCAACCGAATGTTACCTGCAAGTTCAAAGTGGGCGACATTGTAAGGGTTGATTGGAACGAATTTGTTTGGAAAATATCAAAACTATTTGAACATAAAAATAAGATGAGAGCATTATTGGAACACGACCATCAAAAACAAATTCCAATATACAGAGCAGGATGGAACAACAAGGTTTGGGATGAGAAGTGTTACATTGATGGATATTTTCCATTGATAGCAAAAAGTTCATCTTGGGTAGATGCCTTACGCCCACTTTGAATTGCAGGTAACGGACACGGCTTGGAGCAGTTTGACATTTAACCTATGAAAGAAAATAATACAAATGGCAAATTGCTACCAAGCCGATGTTAACTGCTGGGGCGCACGGCTGTAAATTTTGAAACTTAAACAATAACAAATAAAAATAAAAAATGAAATACAGAATAATAAAACAAACAGATGGTATTGGCAATGAAAGAATCTATGCTCAAGTCAAAATTCGGATACTATGGTTATTCCATAGATGGCTGTATCTGACCCATCCAAGTTGCGACCTTGGAGGTCAGATTGTTGGAAGACCATATCCATTATATGATAATATGGAATTATGCACAAGGGAAGTAGCTGTCGCTATTTTAACACAACATAAAGAAATAGCTGAGAAAGAAATAGCAAAAATAAATTATAAAATAAAAGTATTAGAAGATATATAATATTTTCATTATGGATAAAATTGGCTGTAAGGGCTGTTGTGCGCCCTTGCAGTTAACGTCAGGCGGTTTTGCGAAGGAGCCTCTGGCTACTTGTTTTGGCTCTTTTGCCAAAACTGGTGTTGTCCGCAGTCCGCAGGACAGCGGATTGCACCGCAGCAAAACCGCCTGACGTTGATCCACAATCCGCAATCGCATTTTGCGCGATTGCGGATTGTGGATCAACGTTTCGGGGCTTTATGTCAGTAAAAAAAATACCAAAATGAAAAATAGAAAAGACATTTTTTTTATTGCATTAAAGCCGATGTTATGTGTCTGTAATTTTTTTAAACTTTTTTTTAAGGTGGGGTGCGTGGGCATTTGTTTTTAATACTATGGAGATGAATAAAATATATCATAACGACTGGATGAATAATACACTGGAAGATAAGTCTGTTCAGTTAATTATTGCTGACCCACCATATTTTGAAGTGAAGGGAGAATTTGACTTTATATGGAAATCATTTGATGAATACCTAACAGATGTTGAACGATGGGCAAAAGAATGTAAGCGATTACTTGCTGATAATGGAACACTTTTTTGGTATGGACACGCAAAGAAAATAGCATACAGCCAAATAATATTTGATAGATATTTTAATTTAGAAAATAACATTGCTATTGAGTTTAACCGACAAACCAAAAAAGGAGTTGAACAATTTAGATGCTTTGCTCCTGTAAGTGAACGACTGCTGATGTATAGCAATGCAAAAGATAATTCTCCATTTGCCGAACTGATAAATAAACGGATGCAAGAATTAAATTTGAAGGAAATGGATTTTAGAAAATTACGACCTTCAAAAAACGGAATACCTACTGGATGGATGAGTAATATTTCGTTAGGTAAAAATATGCCGACAAAGGAAGATTGGGAAATGATTGAAACACTAATACAAAGCGGAGTAGATTTTGAAACATTAAGCGATGAGTACGAAAACAAAAGAAGGTGTTTCAATAATTATTTGAAATTGTATGATATAATGAATTTTGACCAAGAGGCACATATTACCCGAAACTATGACCACGATACCTGCAAACCTGAAACGCTTACAAGGGCTTTAATTTTGACTTGTAGCCGACCAAACGAAACGGTATTGATGCCATTTGCAGGAAGTGGAACTGAATGTGCTATGTGTGCAAGAGAGAAACGAAATTTTATAGGATTTGATGTAACGGAAAAATATGTAACAATGGGGAATGATAGATGCAACGAAGTATTTAAAACCCCTTCATTGTTTTGAAAAAACAAAAGAGAGCGTGGGCAAAAAAAGTTTAAAAAAATTATTGCACATAACGTCAGGCGGTTTTGCGAAGGAGCCTCTGGCTACTTGTTTTGGCTCTTTTGCCAAAACTGGTGTTGTCCGCAGTCCGCAGGACAGCGGATTGCAC
>ORJL011561552.1_pt1 | contig 14064 bp, 11 predicted proteins | sample 1779941 | NCBI WGS metagenome assembly ORJL01 (sample SAMEA104232317, study PRJEB22302) | groundwater metagenome | biome: forest; feature: aquifer; material: groundwater | place: USA | collected 2011-08-07 | depth 5.8 m
CGTTGTAGTGCTTAGGAAGACCCAGCTCCTCGAGCCTTCGGTCGGTTACATATTGCACATACTGGTTCACATAATCGGCATTGAGCCCCAGAATGCCTCGCGGGAAGAGGTCTTTATTGTAGGCAGTCTCGCGCTCCACTCCCTCAATGATGATGTCGCGGATTTCGTTGGCGAATTCGGGAGTGAGGAGGTCGGGGTTTTCTTCAAGCGCGGTGTGGACGAGATTGATACCGAACTTGAGATGCAGTGATTCGTCCCGCAAAACCCAGTTTATCATGGAGCCGAAATTACGAAGCTGATTGCGCTGGCGAAACGAGAGCGCCACCATGAAGCCTGAATAAAACCAGATACCCTCCATGACGATGTTCGTCGCAACGAGGTTTCTGACAAAGTCCTTCTTTCCTTCTACGGTTTCAATATCAAGAATGGTCTCGGTCATACGCCGAAGATATTTGAACACATACTCTTCCTTCGCCTTCATGGATGGCGTCTCAAGGTGCGTGCTGAACACTTTCGCGCGGTCAAGCGGAAAGGTCTCGAGTACATACTCGAACGCCACACAGTGGTTGGCCTCCTCCCACATGACCTTCGCAAGATAGAGGTGCGCCTCCGGCGCCTTGATATACGGATACATACCGAGCGCGATAGAGCGATTCACGATGAGCTCGGCGGGATTGAAGAACGCCATGAGGAACTTCACCGCGTGGCGCTCGTCTTCGGTCATCTTGGCCCAGTCGTCTAGGTCTTCCTTCAGCGCGATTTCGTGCGGAAACCAGGTGTTGCGTACCGCCTGATTATACAAATCATATGCCCATTGATAACGAATGGGGTGAAGTACCATATCTTCAGGTTGTGCTTTGCCGATGAGCATAGAGTGATACTAATATACTAATGGGTACTAATGCAACGAAAAAATACGAATGTTGCGAATGGAGTATTAGTATTTTTTTCGTTGCATTCGCATGAATTCGTAGTTTCGTATCATCGCCTATTGACAGCTGTCACAGATAAACTGGTCTTGCGGGTCTTCGGGGCCGGCTGCCGCAGACATCGCCAGTACCTGCTCCACGGTAATGTGTTGTTTGGATACGGGTGGTGTGGGCATTTCCGCCTTTGACTCTTCAACCTGTGCGAGGACTGAAACAGACGCTCCAACCGAAACGGTTTCTTTAATTTCCGCGTGTAGCGGTGAAGGGGAATCTCCCTTAGTAAAGGGAGCACTGCCGTCTTCGGCAGGAGGGTTGTTCACAACCCCCGCCCTCCAAGGCTCGGGCACCCCCTTTTCTAAGGGGGACGAAGACAAGAGTGACGGCTGAAGTTTGGAAATACCGCCGAACGCCGTGGGGTGATTTTCCACTTTTCGACTGAATGCCGCCGCAAATCCCTTCTTTCCCATCTTTTCGGCTTTGTTTACATGCACCGTTGACTGTTCCGCCGTGTGTCTCGGCTTCATGTGGAGATAATAGGTGGTCTTGACTCCTTTCTCCCACGCCGTCTGGTAAATCTTCATCGTTTCCTCAATGTCGCGCGTTTCAAGATACATATTGCGGGAGAGCGCTTGGTCAACCCACTTTTGCGCGCGAGCGGCAACTTCGATAAAGGCGAGCGGAGAGGTAGTGAAGGACGTCTTGTAGATCTTTTTGATGTGGTCGGGAATATCTGAAATATGTTCAATGTCTCCCTGCGCCTCTATGATTTCATCGCGCACTTTTTCCCACAGCCCCATATTCTTGAGGTCCAGCACAAGATTGTGATTGATGTCCAAATACTTGCCGGAGATTTTATTGCGTGAAAATACTTGCGCGAAGCGCGGGTCAATGCCGGGAGTGGTGCCCGCGACCAGTCCAATGTTCGCGTTCGGCGCGACGGCCATCAGGGTCGCGTTTCTCATTCCTTTCTTTACCTTCTCGCGAAGGACATCCCAATTGAGCCCGCGATGCCGACTCTCTTTCATCACCGTAAGGGGAATACCGCGATCGCGCTCCAAACGTGCGAGCGTATCAATCGGCACTTTACCTCGCGACCAGCCGGACCCCTGGAAGTGGCTGTAGGAACCGCGCTCCTGCGCGAGATTGGCGCTCTCGTCAATTGCCATATAGCTGATGAACTCGAAAATGCGGTCGGCAAAATCGGCGGCGAAATCGCTGTCATACGCGATGCCGAGTTTCTCAAGCGTGTCGGTGAATCCCATGACCCCAAGCCCGATGGCGCGGTTCTCCTTATCCCCCGCCTCCGCCTCCTTCACGGGAAGCACATTGATATCAATGAGGTTGTCCAGCTGGCGAAGCGCGAAGCGGACAGAGCTTTCAAGCTTGCTCCAGTTGATCTCCTTGTTGTGTACATGAGTCGCGAGGTTGATGGACGCGAGATTGCACACGGCGATATGGTCTTTGTCCTGTGGAAGACAGATTTCGGTGCAGAGGTTAGACATGTGAATCGTGCCGGTATTGTTGTTGAGCGCGCGCAGGTTCACCGGGTCTTTCCATGTGAGCCACGGATGCGAGGTCGTCTGCAGGGACACCAAAATCTGGCGGAACTGCTCGCGCGCCGGCACTTTCTTAAAGATACGAAGCTTCCCTGCCTCCGCCATTCCGACATACTCGGTGTAGCGCTTCACGAAACGGTCGCCGTACAGCTCATTAAGATCGGGGGTCTCCTTCGGATCAAACATATACCAGTCGGACCCCGAAGCCACGCGGCGCATAAACTCATCGGAGAGGAACACGGCCGTATTTGCCGTGCGCATCCGCAAATAATCATCTCCCGCGTTGTGTTTCCAATCCAAAAATTCGGGGAAATCGTAGTGCCAGTTCTCCATATAGAAGCAGAGTGCCCCTTTCTTCTTTCCCCCTCGCTGGACGGCGCGAATGGCGGTATCAATAATCTTGGCAAAGGGTGTGGGACCACTGGATGTCGTGTTGTTTGACGAAAGTGGAGAACCCGCGGCGCGCAGTTTCGTAATAGAAGCTCCAATACCCCCGGAGGCTTTAGAAAGCTTAATCACGTCCGCAACGGACTTCGCGATGTGTTCAATATCGTCGTGAATCTCAAGCAAAAAACAATTTGAAAGAGCGGGGCGCGGAGTACCGGCATGAATGTTGGTGGAACCGCCCGCGACATACTCAAGTCGGGACATTTTGTCGTAAAACTTTTTTGCCCAGGCGTTCGGGTCCTGTTCATTGTAGGCGAGTCCCATCGCAATACGCATGAAAAAATACTGTGGCGTTTCCCGAGGTTGCTGTGCTTTATCTTTGACCGCGTAGCGGTTGAGGAGCGAGGAAAGACCGGCGTATTCAAAGAGCTCATCACGCTCAAGGTCAAGGCAGTCGGCCATTCTCTCAAGGTTATACTTTTCCACCATCCGCGCGTCAAGGAGGCCCTCGGCGACACCTTGCGTGACATAGCGAATAAAACCGTCCCGATGCATTTTCTCAAGTGTTTCCTCGCTGTTTTCAAACTCCCCCACCACACGGCGGTAGACGGTTTTGAGGAGAAGACGGGTCGCAACGCGGTCGTATTCAATATCTTCCTTGACGTTTTGTACGGCAGCGTTGATGGTCGCCTGATCCATCTCTTCAGTCGTGATGCCGTCGTAAAGCGTGAGCCGTGTTTCGGTCGCAATCTGCGTCACCATGGAAATCGGGTCGGAAAGCCCCTTACAGGCGCGCTCGATAGAACGGTTGATGCGGTCGGCATTAAACGGCTCGCGCGTTCCATCTCTTTTTTTGATGTAGATTTCCATCCCGTTAGAGACAGGGAACGCTTCGCCTATTGGCGGAGGAGTCCCTGTGTGTAGTATTGATTAATAGTTGATACATAAAACAATTTATCATTGCGTTTCCGTAGCGAAGCGGTCTCTAACGGGATCCATACATCCAAAACTTTCGTATCGTCCATTCTATCACTCAACTCACATTTGCAAGTGGAAAAAGTAGGTGAAAAAGAGGTTAGACCACAGCAGAGAGACCTCGTGCAAGAGCCCTCCCTTTACACTGCTTCTGTGCAAGGCTTTTCCTGTCTTCTTTTGTTTCTTTTTTTCTAAAAAGTCTTATTCGTAGCTATTCGTTGCATTCGCACTCCTCCGCACAAGGCTACGGACGGGCACGCATAATTCGTTTGTTCGTATTTTCATCTTACAAACTCAAATTTCTGACGACTTCGGCGTCTACCACAAGCGCGTCGGTGAGTGTTTTCTCTTCTTCGCGCACCGCTCCATAAAATCGAATGGTATCACCCACCACAAAGCGGGCGATCTGTGCGATACTTTTGTTGTTTTTGAGAATCGGCGTCTTGTCGCTTATCTTTAGCATGTAGTCAGCGCCTTTATCGTCACAATCATCATCGCAGGTATGGTGGACGTTACAATTTGTTTGAGTGTTCCTTCGAAATTGCGGGGGAGGAACTCGGTTTTACCCTGAAAGACGGAAATGTCCTCGGCAGTCAAGATATTTTTTGCATAGTCGTAGACGCCGGATATGCGTTGCACCACGTCTCCTTTACGCAATCGCCCAAAAGGAATAGTTATGGGTCCTTTTTTGATGAATACCGATGTGCTAGTCGAAAGACGAACGGAAATGGTTTGATTTTGCGGAGTACGAAGCATAAATTGCTCATCGGGGTTTACTTCCACAATCACACCGGAATAGGTACCTGCCTCCTCTTGGAGTGACCAGTCTTTGATGCGCAGTCCTTGTACACCAAAAAAGTCGGAGCCGGAGAAAAAGTCTCCCTCCACGTCAATGTAGTCACCTATTTTGATTTCCGAGACGGTTGCGCGCCCTCCGTATCGTTTCGTAACTGTTGTATTCGCATCGGTCTTCAAAGTAAAACGCATTTGAAGTGTCCCCCAAAACGTACCCAAATAGAAAGTGTTTCCTGCAATCAAATCTATGCGTCCGCTTCGCACAACGATGGTACCGTCAGGCTTAATGTGTACCTCGGGTTTCCCCGCGCCAACCGTGCCTGGCGCATAGTCGTTACTTACCAGCGCACCGGAAAAAAGCGGAATGCAAAAGAATACCACAAACGAAAAGAGTGCTTTTTTCATCCCGTGAGAGGTAGGACGCAGACGGTGATTTCTTTGAGTCCATGCTAAAGATAGTTTATGCAAAAGTGTTTTCATAAGATACCTATATTACAAGCGTCCGCGACCTCTAACGGGAGCATAGAAACGAGTATACCCCCACACCAATCCGTGGGCAAGGTAAATTGGTGTGGGGGTTCTTCTTAATTCCTCCTTTTGTAAAGGAGGTGGTTCATTCCGATGAACCGGAGGATTTCCTGAAAAACTTATATACTCCCCACCCCACAAGTATGCCGAGTACGGCCCCGCCAATAATGTCGCTTGGGTAATGGACGCCGGACGCGACGCGCGCGACGCCGATAAGGAGTGCGCTCGCGAAAAACCACGAACCCACGCGCTTATTGTGTGTGTACACCACTGTGGCGAGCGCAAAAAAGAACCCCGCGTGTCCCGACGGAAATGAATAGCTTGATTCGGAAATGAGCGCGTGAATAGCGGGGTCCTCCGCGAACGGGCGCAGACGAAACACGATGAACCGAATAACCTCAACACCCCCGCGCGCGAGTACCCCCGCAATCAAGCCCTCACCGAGGTACAGGAACCTCCGATAAAAAATCGGCGCCTCCCTATACGCGCACAGGGCAAAAAGCACAATCAGGAGGTACGGAAAGTACTCGGCAAAAAATACCGTCACCCACTGCAGAGCAGAAGAACTTCCCGCCAGCTGATTTAAAAAAACGACAAGAGAGTGGTCCATAGCATTGGTTAGTAAGAGATAAGAGTTATACAGGACTTATGCAATCAATATCATTCCACTGAAAAGTGGAATCCAGAGCCTTGTTAAACGGCTATATACTGGATTCCAGCTTTCGCTGGAACCCGTCCGAATGGATCCCCGTCCGGGCGGATGACAGAAAAGTACGGAATGCATAGGTCCTATTATAGTGAACCGTGTGTCATAAACGGCTCAACGGCAGATGGGTAAGCCGTTCTTCTGTGCTAAATCCGCTCATAGTACACGTCTCGACCTGTCTCACCCACCTGCCGAACCTTACCCTCTTTCTCCAACTCGTCCAGATAGCGAGTCGCGGTTGATTCAGGAATGCCGAAATACTGCTCTACTTTCTCATTCGTCAGTTGTGGGTCTATCTCAAAAATGCCGAGAATGCGCGCCTTGTCTTCCTCCTTTTCCCGTTTCTGTCGCTGTGTCACTGTTTCTTTCTTCCTCTCCGCCACAACCCACTGCCAGATGAGTACTCCCGCAACTCCAACCACCACCCCCGCCAAAAATATAAGTATGATGTTCATAGCTAACTAATGCACATCTGATAATTTCTTCACTGGACCCTGAAACCTAACCTTCCCAAGAGCGTCAAAGTGTTCCTTTCCGCATTGTATTTTCTGCTTCTCGGCTGGGCGAAGCAACTCCATATCACTCTTACCTTTCGTCTCGACGACAAAATAGAGCTTCACGTCATTCTCAAACACAATCGCCCAGTCGGGGTTGTATGTTCCAATGGGTGTATCAATCGTAAACCAGCTCGGTAGCTTAACATACATCTTTACATCTTCTCTGCTGTCCAAATCCCTCGCGAATATTTCTTCTGGGTCTTGCGAATCAAATACTACATAGTCGTAAGGGGTCTTATCCTTATTTTTCACTTCATATCTCGCATTGAAATATGTCCAAATCTCATCTGATTCAAACCGTGTCATTTCATACTCCGCCCCCGCGACTCGCTCGTACTTAATCCCATCTATCATAAACTCGGAGAGTGCAAATGCTATCTTCTTAACCACAAGGTCCATACATTGCTGCGGATTGAGCAAGAGGTCGTCCCATCTAGCCGCACGGCACAAAATCGCAAAAACGGTCTTCCGCGTAAGTGCCGTCTGTTCCGCTATATAACCAAGCGCATCCGGCATCGGAATAAGAGCATTACCATTTACGCGTTCCGAACGACTTACCCTCGGCACACCCTTCACTTCCCTCTTGTCCATCTCAATGGTCGCCCGCTCTATGCGAATGGCGGGTGCGGCAATAGCAGACATATCGGCAATATCCTTTCCTGCCTTTTCTACAAGCTCCACCGAATCAAATGTAACAGAGTAGTGCGTCTTATGTTTGATACGCTCCCAAAGCTCCTTAAAGTTCTCATCAAGTAGCACCTTCTTGTTCAATTTTGCTCTTTTGCGCGTCCGTCTGTCTTTGATGCGACCCGAAAATGTAACCCCTGTTTCCCGCTCGATTTCTGTCTGAAGATTCCTTGCAAAGTCTTCATAATGCTCGTTGGCGAATACGGTGAGAATGTTGACACGTTCATCCTTTACCCGCTCGCCCGATTGATTGACGGGCAGGCGAAGTCCACGCCCTATTTGCTGTCGCCGTTCAACATCTCCACTTACTTCACGCAAAGTGCATAGTTGAAAGATATTCGGATTGTCCCATCCTTCGCGTAATGCCGAGTGACTCCAGATGAAGCGCACTGGCTCCTCAAATGAAAGCAGTCGCTCCTTATCGCGCATAATGAGGTCATAGGTATCTCTATCGTCCTGCGAATCCCCTCGCGTATCCTTGAGCATCCCCTTTTTGTCCATTGAGAAGTATCCGTCATGCGCACGACGAGCTTCCGGGAGTTCCAATCCGCGAAACTCTACACTTCGCGCGTATTTCTCATACAGTTCCTCAAACCACAATGCAAACTTACCCGGTACTCCGCCATTTTCGTGGTCGCGGTAGTTGGCAACCTTATCAACAAACAAGAGCGAGAGCACTTTTATCCCTTGCGGGCGAAGCCGTTTCTCTTTCTCAAAATGTTCTTTAATAAGCTCTTCAATTTGCATTTTCTGCAACCGTTCATCCGCCTCGCCAAGCGCCGCACCGAGATACGCGCGCGCACCGTTTGCAAACGCCACCTCTCCTTTCTCCGCGTCAATACCCGAGACGACAAACCCGCGGTACTGCTCCCTCTTTCCGGAAAGTTCATATATATCGCTCTTTCCGGCTTTGGTACTGATAGAAACAGATTTCTTTTGAATACCGTCATTTCCCACAACTTCAATAGTGATGCCCGCTTTCAAATGCCCGCGAAGTGAGATGATTCGTTCCACCTTCATATATGCATCGTTGGCGCTGTTTTCCTCTCGTACGGAGAGTACCTCTATTCGCTTTACCAGTCCCAAATCATATGCCTGAACCGGATTCAAACTATAGAGCAGGTTGTGATAGTTTTTGTGTGTTGCCGAATAGCGGAGAGTACAGAGTGGCTGTAGGCCAGCAATTGCCATTGCGGATTTTTCAGACTCCATTCTCTGCGGCTCGTCCACAATCACAATGGGGCAGACACGCCGCACGAAGTCAATCGGCTTTTCGCCAAAGAGACGGTCGCTGTAGCGATGTATGACATTCTCGTCTTTCTTGAACGCATCTATATTCATCACCATCACCTGCAGGTTGTTTGCCGTTGCGAAACTGCGGAGACGGGAAACGCGCCTGCCCTCATAGATGAAATAATCAAGCGGTGTATTACCGTACAACTCTTTGAAATGGTCTCTGGTAATCTCCAAGTTTTTCAAAACCCCCTCGCGAATCGCGACACTCGGCACTACGATAATAAACTTCCGAAATCCATATTTCTTGTTCAGTTCAAAAATCGTCCGTAAATAGACATAGGTCTTACCGGTTCCCGTTTCCATCTCCACAGAAAAATGCATCCCCTGAAGTGCCGACACCTTATCTTCCTTCCTGATGTTATTCGCCTCCTGTATGCGCATCACATTTTTCAAAACCTCGGATTCTGAAATGGAGAGTCGATTGCCAACTCCTCCTTCTGCGAATCCGAGCGCACCACGAATCGGCGCAACCGAAAACTCAAACGCACTCGCCGCGCTTTTCTGTCCTTCAAACACGGAGATGACCGCATTTACCGCGTCTTTCTGGTATTCCTCATTGGCATTAAATTGCAGTTTCATCATTATTGGTTATCTTTTCGGCTCTATAAACTCTTGCGCGAGTGCTTTGATAAGAGACGCGTGTGCTTCGTCATGTTTACCGCTACTTCCTTTCCAACCTAAATGCGCACGACGAAAGATGCCTTGTAACATAAGCATTTTCTCCTCAAGGTCAAGAACCAGTACCACCCGAAAACCGCCTGACTTGCCTTGCTGGCGCATTTTATCGGGCAGGCGCGTCTCCCAGCACTCGAAACTGGAGTTCCTGAAAAGGCATACCTGTACAGAGTGAGGCAGAGAGATATTTTGAAACTCTTCCAAAGCTCGACTGTGATACGGGTAATTCCCGTCATGAACATCCTCTTTCGCCCACCACTTGCTGAAGCTCTCCGAGCGTTCTACTCGCCATGTCATATAATGAAAGGCGAATGGCTACGCGGTTACTTTTTGTGCCGAAAAGAACTCAATGTCATCGGCCTGTTTGTAATCGAGAGGTTTCCCTTTTTGGGAGAACACCCACGGGGCTTCGGTATGCGTCTGGGCTACCATCTGATCGGTACTCCACTCTTTGAATTGCTCGCACAGATACTGGAGCAACTTTTGTTCATACTCGTCAAAGACCGAAAAGTTATAGCACTTAACGGCACAGAACCGATTACGCTCTCCGTATTTTTCGCTTCTATCTTTCTTGCGGTCAATCAGTTCTTCCTTCTGCGCAAGCGTAATTTCTTTCTCAAGCGAAGATGCGAACGGACCCTTCGGGAAGGGAAGGTACTTTTCTCCTGTGATGCTCTTCTTGCGGTCGCGATAAGAAATAAAATCAAGATAATAGAAAAGCTTGTTGAGCTTCATAATACCAAGTTTTTCGTTTCCGCACTCCGAAATGAAGTAAAGCAGTGCGTTTTGATATTTTTCTTTATTGAGCGTGGCCATAGACACAGAGATTATAGCATATTTTCTTGATTTTCACTTGCTTTAGCATATACTACGATGGTGCCTGCGGGGCGTCAGTCCCTATCGGCATCAAAGCTGATGGCAGACACACCAAAAACCCCGCTATTTGCGGGATTTTTTGTTGTTTTCATTGTATCCCAAAGTCAAAGTTCTCATGGTGTTGGTTACTGTTCTCCAAGAGCTATGTAATTCTGTCTATAATCTGGCTGTAAACATGACTTCACTTTTCTCCGCCTTTAGATAATTCTGAACGCAAAATCTTTGTCCGGTATTCTAGTTCAGCATAGAACGGTCGTAGTCTTTCCTCCGTATGTCCAAGCTTTCTGACCGTTTCTCCTTCGATTGATCCAGCATAATACCTCTTCCACACCTCAACATACTCTGCAAGCTCGCTGTAGCATTTCGCTGTTTCTGGCTCCGCAAGCCAATAGTTTTCTCTGAAGATCTCCAACATTCGCTTATACAAAGGGAATAGCTCCTCCTTAAATTGGCGATTGTCATACTCAATCTCTTTGTGAACCATTTCTATATTCTGTGTTCCTGTCTTGCACTCCTCTTGCCAGACCTCGGTTGATTTTGCTTGAATTCGTGGACGGAGTTCACTCTTCGCTTCTATTTCCTTTCGTATACCCAAAAGCATTGAATAAAAATCCCTTAACTGTTTTTCAATGAAGTCCAATCGCTTTGTAACTCTTATTTGTTTAAGACCGTACCACACACCGACATACCCTGCTAATAAGGGTGAAACTGTAGCAGCAACAAATTTGATTGTTTCCAATAATTCTGGAGTCATACTATTTACACCACCTTAAACTCCACCTGCGCGTCCTTCATCTGGAGCTCGGTATTCTTTTTGAGCGTATCGTCTCCGTCGAAGGAAGAATCAAGCGCGATAAAGACCTTCGGCTTTTCGGAAAGGACGGAAGCGATAATCTCCTTCGTCAGTTTCTCTGCAAGTGAAATGATATATTCTCCGTCTTGGAGTTTGTAGTACGCGCCCTTGTCTTCTCTATTGGTAACAAGCGGGATACCGGCCTTAAGCATAATCTCAAAAAGTACGCTCTCCTTTTCCGCGCCGTTTTTCTTTGTCTCTATCGCGTCCTCCAGTTTTTTCTGCAATTCTTCCGCGCTGTCTATTTCCTGCATCCGCCACAGCTTAAAGTTGGAAGGCTCAAGTTTGAATGCCTTAAAGCCAACATCTGGGACTTCCCTTGTTTCTAACTCATCTTCGTTAGCCAACCCGGCATTGATTGTCAGTTGTCGTTGAGACATACTAGAAGCGACTGATTCCTCAATGTGTTCCCCTGTTTTACAAATCCGCGCTCGGGCAAGCTCGGCAATTGTCTTATGTCCAGCCTTGTATGCCTCGCTGTCCTTTCCAGTCACTTCCGGCAACTGTACACAAATCCATTTTCTGTTTCTACCGTCTTCATTATTCAAATCCATTACAGCGCAAGCGGTTGTACCAGAACCGGCAAAGAAATCCAGAACATACTCCCCGTCCCTCACATCCGCCATCAATGCAAGATCTTTTACTAATTCAATCGGTTTCACATAATCAAAATGCGACCTTTCAATAGAAAAGGTTTTCTTTAAAGTTTCTGTGCCTTTAGCGTTTGTATATTTCTGCAAAAAAAGAGTTGTAAATTGTTTGTATCTAGGAGAGTCATCTCGAATCTTCTCATATGCCACATAGGTTCCGTTCTCTCGCTTCTCAAAAATGACATCTCCATCCTCAACGAGCTTCGTGATTTTCTTCTTCCCTAAACGCCATCGTCCTTCTGACCCATCATTTCGATAAGGATAGACCTCTTCGCCGTTCGGGCCAAGAATGGGAAACCACATACTGGGCGAATCAGCCCTCCGTGAACCGGCCCCCCACTTATTTAATTCCCTTCCCCTTATAAATTTCCCTTTCTCATCTTCTTCATCTAGTGTAAACCCGTCGTGGGCGATGCCCGAAAACCTTGCAGATTCTTTATCGCGAGCATAAACAAGAACGTAATCATGGACTTGGCGTATATGTTTTGATTGGCTTCCGCCTCGTATAACCTCTCTAACAATCTCACAAATAAAATTCTCCTCGCCGAAGATTTCATTCATAATGAGGCGGAGATTGTGGACTTCGTTGTCATCAATGGACACAAAAATCACCCCGTCATCACGGAGGAGATTCCGCGCCAAGTACAGGCGCGGATACATCATGGTGAGCCAGTTTGAGTGATAGCGTCCGCCCTCTTTGCTGTTTTTGCGAAAATCGCGCGCGAGGTTGCCTTGCTCGTCCAAATCCCCAGCTTCCTCCAAGTATTCCTCCTCGCTTTCCGCAAACTTGTCGCGATAGACAAAGTCGTTACCTGTGTTATATGGCGGGTCAATATAAATCATCTTGACCTGCCCGTAGTATGACTTCTGCAAAACCTTTAACACTTCAAGGTTCTCACCTTCTATAAAGACATTTTGTGTCGTATCAAAGTCCACCGAACTCTTTCGGTCGGGATTAAGCGTCTTGGTAGTCTGCCGCTCAAGCTCCGCGAAACAACCCGATTTTCCTGCCCACTCCATTCGGTATCGCTCGCTTCCACTCGCGACTTCCTCGCCGAGCGCGCGCTTCAATTTCTCACAATCAACCTTGCCGTCCGAAAACGCCTCCGGCACAATCGCCGCAAGTTTCTGCTTTTTTTCCGAGAGCGCGTTGATTGATTTTCCATCCAGTTTTTCTACCATACTCCATCATCATCCCACAACTTAAGGGTTTTTTCCACAAAAGTCTAAACGGCTCAACGGGAGGTGCCGTTGAGCCGTTTAGAAAAAAGGGGGCTACTGCACAAGCGACTTCAAAATATCCATATTCTTTTTGTCGGGGCCCATGTCTCCAAAGCCGGGGACTTCAAGAATAAAGGGGAGATGTTTGAGCTTTGGGTGATTCAGAATGAGTTTAAACACATCCTTCCCCACCTTACCTTCGCCGATGTTGTCGTGGCGGTCACGAAGTGAGCCGAACTCGTCGCGACTATCATTGACGTGGAAACATTCAAGTCGTTCAAGACCGATGGCTTTGTCAAAATACTCCAGAAACTCCTCAAGCTTCTTCTTAGTAGAAATATCGTACCCCGCCGCGTGCAAATGACAGGTGTCCAAACAGACCTTTACCCGCGGGTCATTTACGTCTTTAACGATACATGCGATTTCATCAAGCGAACGACCAATCTTCCGCATTCCCATATCCTCAATAATAAAGAGCGTGTCTTTTGGGGATTTCTTGAGTATCGCTTTGATATTTGAAATGAGCAGTGGATATTTGGGACTTCTCTCATTCGTGTGGGCGCTTTCGTGTTGCCGGAGTGCGAAGAGGCTTTGCGATGAGCGCGCAGGCGCGCCATTCGTGTGCCCTTCCTTGAATGAGCCTAAATGAATAATGCTCCCCCGTACCCCAAGCGCTTCGGCCACCGTGAGCTCCGCGATAAGCGCGTCAACCGAGTGCTTTCCGTTCGGGCCGTCATCGGCGAGGTTCACGAGATATGACGCGTGAAAATATGAGGCAACGATACCGAGTTTCTTCGCCTCCGCCTTAAACTCCTCCGCCTGCTCCTTCGTCGCCTTTGCAAAGTTCCACCCGCGCGGGCTTCCGCTAAACATTTGAAGCGCGTTTCCTCCAAGCGTCGCCGCCCGAGGCAATGCCTCTTTATACCCGCCTGCTATGGAAACATGTCCGCCAAATAACATAGGCAAAATATAGCAGGAAAAGCTCTATAAAAAAAGACCGAGTCGCGCAGGGCGACTCGGTTGTAGATTTCTCCGTAGTCATTCCCGTGCAAACGGGAATCCAGTTTGAGGTGCGGGTCTACCGCACATAGAACGGATCGGGGGGAAAATACTGGACGTGTGTTCCCACCTCATCGCCCTCGAGAAAAAACGTGAAGGTAACCCTCTGTTGCGTCGAGTAGGGGACAAACGAGAAACGCGCTTGCTGTGTTTCGGGGTCAAATCCGGCACGAAATATCGTTAGTTCGGAGTGCCAGCAAGGATCCCCTGCAAACACCCTTCCTCCGCCCTCCACACTCATTCCGATTTGAAGATTCTGGAGTAGCCGTCGCAAAGGCTCCGGATTCGCGAATTTTTCCAGCTTATCCGGAATA
>ORJL010633644.1_pt1 | contig 14062 bp, 11 predicted proteins | sample 1779941 | NCBI WGS metagenome assembly ORJL01 (sample SAMEA104232317, study PRJEB22302) | groundwater metagenome | biome: forest; feature: aquifer; material: groundwater | place: USA | collected 2011-08-07 | depth 5.8 m
AATAAATATTTTCGGATCGGAGACCAGCTGGGCGCTTAGTTTAGATATCCCCAGAGAGAATTTTATACGCGGATTGTCTAGAACTACGGGTATTCCGCAGTTAACGGATAAGCCTATCACCTTGCCTTCTGAAGAAAGGCTAGTAATAATCTCTATGGGTAATTTCGCTTTAATCTCTTCCAGGCTTATACTTGAAATAGATTCTGCTCTATTCAAAACAATTTTGATCATACTCAGTGGAATTTGTAAATACTGTAAAGTATCCAATGCCCAGCGCGTTTGATATATCGAAAGAATATCCGGAGTAACTACTAGAAGCACAAGATTACATTGATTTAAAGTCGCGACAAATGATTCGCTAAAACTTTTGCCCACATCAACAATAATATAGTCGTAATGATTGTTTAAGAAACTAAATGCCTCTTTTATCTTATCCGCTTCAAAATTATTAGCCTGTTGGGGTTTTAATATGCCAGGGAGGAAATCTAAACCAAAAGATGTTTTAGTAATAAAATCGTATCTCTTTTGGCTCGTCGGAGGGATTGCCCCAGCGGCTGTTGATCTTTTAAGATATGCAAAAAGATCCAGCGCTGATTTCTCTGGATTGATATTGAGCATGCGCGCCATATCCCCGGGTAATTGCAGGTCAAAATCGATTAAACAGACGCGTTTGAACTGATCCTTAACCAAAGATACAGCTAAATTTGTAGAAATTAAAGTCTTGCCTACACCGCCTTTTGTACTAAATACTGCGATTGTCTTAGCCATATTAATCCAATTTATAAGCTATTGGTACTTCTATCCAAAGATCCTCTGAATCTATTGCCGGCGGGAATGGTGGATAAGAAGATATACTCCTGGCAGTTTTTAATGCATTATCATCTAGGATCTTATAACCCGAAGAACTTATAACCTTGGCTCCCAGAAGCTCTCCTTTATAAGAAAGTTTGAGGCCTAATTTCACTGTTCCCTGAAAACCTGCGCCTTTTCCGGCAACAGGATAAGCAATATTCTCTAGAATGCGCATCTGTACTACTTGAGAATACCTAGTAGTTGGATCAAGGGCATCCATAATGGGCATTTTAGTTTCGGTCTTAGCTCCGGCCATAGTTCTATTTCCTGTGATCTTCTTTTCGCTGACTATCCTAGGCGTAAGCGTAATAAAGAGCTCTGAATCATCTCTTGTTGATGCGCCTTTTCCTGATTTAGTTTCCCTCATCCTAAAAAACATACCTAATACTGGAACATCAGCAAGCCAAGGAAATTTACGTAAATCCTCCTCGGTTTTCTGCTTTATTAATCCTCCGATAGCCATAGTCTGTCCATCATCAAGATAAAGTTCTGTATTAGCGGTACGTTTAGTAAACGGGTAGGCCAAAGCATAGGATGTACTAACAGCTGTGCCTACTTCGCTTACCTCAACTCCTAAAGCTAGGTATACGCGATTATCCTCTTTTACAGTAGGCCTAATATTTAATTTAATACCATATTCCTTATATTCAACACTACCTGGCGTAGCCGTTGTCCCTGCGGTACCTCCACCAGTTACTGAAGCGCTAAGGATCGGGACTTCTCCTCCAACTAAGAGTTTTGCCTCCTTACCGCTAAGACAGGAAAGGCGTGGACGAGAGAGAACCCGGGCCTTGCCTTCCTGGATTAAAGCATCTAGTGTCAAATTAAAAGCCCCACGGCTAACATTACCTAAGGTAAATAGCTTACCCCATGTCGTTCCCGTTGTAGCGCCAGAAGCCAATTCAGTAATGGTCATTGTGCCTGGCCAAGTAAATCCAAGCTTTTCGCTCGACCCTTTATTTAATTCTAAAACTTGCACATCAATTTCAACTACAGTTTCATCTTCTTTAACTGTAGTTAAATCTACTGTTTTTTCTCTTAAGGGCCCCATTGCCAGAAATACCCTATCCTTATCTGCAGATGTATCAAACTGGCCCAGAATAAAAACCTTGCCTTCCTCATCCTCTGATTTAGTAGAAATTCCTGATAGGTTAAGTTTAGCTATAGCTTTGTCGATACGGACCTTTAATTCCTTGGTATCCTCACTAAAAACCTTAATTGTATAAGACTGCTCTCCAAAATTATCCCAAAATACTAAGGTAGTATTTCCAACGGCTTTAGGTACAATGGTCATTTCTTTGTTGCTTACCTGTGCAACATCAGCAATACTTGGATTACCTATAGCAATACGCGTGGGTTTATGTACAGAGATCACGTGTGTCGTGCCCATATATAACTTTATTTCTTCTTTCGCGGTCTCGCTTAAAATATAGTTTTGATTTAAAATAAAGAATATGTTAACTGCGGTCAGAAATAAAACGTAAAGGATTTTTTTCATTATTCTCGCTCTCTTATTTAGATATATTAATTTTTTCTTTATTTAATCCACGGTAAATATCTATTGACTCCGCCTCTTTCTCTTTTAAGGCCGGAATCTGCTCTAAGACACTTTGCCAGGTTGTCGTTTCAACTGCCTCTATATGGGTATCTTCCGAGGAGCGCAATGAAATACGAATCTTTCCCTGCTCTTGAAGAAAGGCTAATATATTAGCCTCTGTAGGACCTAAAGCAACAGTGATCTGGTTAGCTTTCTCTTTTTGGACGCCACCAGTTTTAGTACTTGTATCGGTCTCATGGCCAACTGCTAAAATCAAAACATTTTGAAAAGCAGGAACGATTGTCTGCTCCATAACTTTCTTGCCTTCTGAATTTACCTTAGCCATAGACAAAACAGCAATTAAATCCACATTGTCTCCGGGCTTGATTAAACCAACCACATCGTCGATATTATCTGCGGAGACACTAACCGCTCTCTTGCCAACAGGAGTGACTGATGATAAATCACGATGCTTAACTACCTGACTTGTAGTAGTAAGCTTTGTAAAACTAATCTGCTCTCCCCTAGATATGGGAGCAGTGGTAATCATCCCGCTAACATTATCCAAAGACGCAGCCACTTGCGGCTGCACATATTCCCTAGGGACAATGGACGTCTCTAGCATACCGCTCTCAATAACTGTATTAACAGGAATATCTTGTTGGGCGACTAACACCACAGCCTGATTCCGGCGTATCTTCTCTAGCTCTTTCTCTGCCTTCCTCTTGGCATCTGCGGCCATATCATTAATGTAAACATTAACCATTATTACGGCAACCAAACCTAAAATAACCCCAATAATTACGATAATCAATCTCTGCTTTTGCACTATCTTATCTCCCCTTCATTAATAACTACTTTATTGGTTTTAGAGAGCCGGTTAATTAAATCTTCTAGCTTCTGTTGCTTATCTGCAAAAAGGATTCTTCTTTTGATATCTTCATATAATTCCGAAAGAGCTCTTTGTTTACCGCCCTTTTTTGTTTCTAATTTCAAAATGTAATAACCATCCGGACCCTTAAATATATTACTAGTTTTGCCAACTTCTAACGTATCTGAAAAAGCAACCGCGTCAAATTGGGCAAACTTTTTACCCTTACTAATAAAACCTAAATCCCCGCCGTTTCTGCTGCTCGAAGACTTTGACCTTTCCCTAGCTAAGGCAGAAAAATCTGCGCCCTGAAGAAGCTGAATTAGAATATCCTTAGCATCTTGTTCACTACTGACGACTATCTCACGGATATTTCTTTCTTCCGGCTCTTTAAATTGTTCCTTGTTAGCATTGTAAACCTCTTCGACCTCTTTAGGAGTTACATCCATTTTGTCGGTCTCATCCTTCATTAACTTTAGAACTGCAAGCTCCATCTTGGTCTTTTCAACAATCGAAGCAACCTCTTCATCCTTGTCTAAACCGCGGTTTAATGCCTCCTGATACAATAAGGCCCGATGGACCATTTCATTTCTAACATAACTAATCTTTTGATCACGGGTAACGATCTTCTTTTCGGGCTGATCACTAGGAACTGACTCGTTGTAACTAATAATATCCTGATTCAAATCTTCTAGAGTAAGGGGAATATTCCCTACTTTCCCAATAATTGTACCTCTGGCTGCCCTAGCACCTGATTTATTAGTGGCATTTATTTTCCCGGGATTTAAGAAATTTAGCCTATCGCAGCCAACAAATAGAAGAGCAAATAATCCTAAAAAAACCAATAGACTAAAACTTCTCCTCATTTACCCCTCCCTATTCCTTCTTAATTTCGTTGATAATCTTTATTAAAAGATCAGCGATCTTGGCAATCAGATAAAGGAAGAAAAATAAAAAGATGTAGACTGCCAGAATTATTACACCCGACCAAGCAGGATTACCCGGAACTTTTCCCGTAATGATAGCTATCCCACCCAAGAACCCAAACAATAAAAAAATCCAGGCAGCAATCTTAACTACTACACTGGATACTTTCAAAAATCCTAAATGTTCACGCATTATCTCCTCCTGGATATTCTATTTTTTTATCATAAACTAATATAAAATGCAAGAGAAATATTATTTAATAGCCCCAACGGGATTTGAACCCGTGTTTACAGACTGAGAATCTGACGTCCTAGACCAGGCTAGACGATGGGGCCAAACATATGTAAAATAATACCACAATTTGCTAATGGGTCAATGAATTTTGTTTATTGTTGATTTTCTAATCATTTGTTGTATATTATAGTGAATGAATTCATAACTATTAACTATACAAAATGTCCATAAATGTTAGTGTAGGATTAAGTACATCGGAAGACCCCATCTATGCTGCTCAAGAAGCATTACAACAGGCCAGAACACGATTTTCAGAGGAGAAAGTTGATCTTGTATTCGTATTTGCTACTATTAAATTATCAACCCCAATAATACTAAAAACTATCCAGTCGTTCCTTCCTGAAGCGCCAATCATAGGCTGTAGCGGCGCAGCAATAATATATGATGAAAACTCTTACAATAATGGCTTGATAATCATGCTCTTAGGATTTTCGAAAGAAGTTTATTTTAATACCGCATTTGTTAGTAATATAAAAAACAAAACACCGCTTCATGCAGGCGAAGACCTTGGAGAGAAGCTTATTTATGGATTTAAGGATATCCGTCGTGATTTAGGCCTTATTTTTTGTGATGGGCTTATCGATAATACACAAGACCTGGTAAACGGCATACAAGAAAAACTAGGGAGAAGTTTTCCCCTTGTCGGCGCTTGCGCATCTGATAACCTAAAATACACAAGAACAAGTATTTTCCATAATACCGAGGTCTTGAGCGATTCTGCATCTGCCATATTATGGGGCGGTAAAATTAACTTTGGACTTGGGATAAAACACGGTTGGAAACCATTGGGCAAACAACATTTAGTTACTAACTCGCAAGGAAATATTATCTATGAAATCGATTCACGTCCGGCCACATATCTATATGAAGAATATCTTGGATGTGATATTAAAAAACTGCAAAGCGAATCACATCTTATTTCAGTATTATATCCGATCGGCGTTTATGTCCCCGGGGAAGAAGAATATCTGTTAAGAAACATCCACTCAATAGAAAGTGATGGAACTTTAATCTTACAGGGCAGTGTTTTAGAAAACAGCCAAATACGCCTTATGATCGGAACAAAAGAATCTTGTCTTCAAGCTACAAACCAAGCTATAGATGATGTTGATAAAGGGCTTGCAGGCAAATTACCGAGTTTTGTTCTTCTCTTCGATTCTATATCTAGGCAGATTCTTTTAAGGCGAGATGCAAAAAAGGAACTAGAGATTATAAAAAATCATTTTGGCCATGAGATTCCTGTGGTAGGATTATATACGTACGGAGAACAGGCGCCGCTGACAGCTATCGGCTATCGCGGTAAAGTATATCTACATAACCAAACGGTCACCATCCTTGCTATCGGAGGATAAATAATGTTATTTTATGAGTATCTCATTAGCACGCTAGGGGTAGCCTTCCTTATAATCATTATATCCCTGGTGGCTTTGGTTATGTCTAAAGTTGAGAAAATAAAACAGCTCTCATCGGTAATTGAATCTCTCAGAAAATCGCTCGATGAAATGGATGAACAAGCAAAGCTTATAGTACGTACTGACATCGAGCTAAACAAAGCCCAGGAAGAGCTTGACAAAAAAATAGCCGGCCTTTATACGCTGCAAAAACTATCCCGCGCAATCAGCACAACCCTTGAAGGAAACCAGATTTTTAAAATGGTTGAGGCAAATTATCTTGAGAATCTTGGTTTTGAAAAGGCCTCTGGGTTCCTCTGGGATAGTCAAAAAAACGAATTCGGCCTTCATATGTCTATTGGTTATTCTGAAGAGGAAATTATAGCTATTAAAACAGCAATAACCACAGAAAAGAATTTCTTTTTGAATTTTATCCGTAACGAAAAAACTACGTCATCTATCTCCTTAATGGATGATACCTTAAAGACAAGAATTGAAAAGATCCTGCGCTCTACGGCCTTCGTCATAGCCCCTATTCTACCGAAGGAAGGCGAAAGAGGATTCTTTGCTGTTGCCACGGAGAATACCGACACCTCTATTACCGATGGAGACGAAGAATTAATCACGATCTTGGCCAATGAAATAGGCCAGGCACTCGAAAACGCCCGGCTTTTCGAAAAAACCTGGCATGCGCAACAACAGCTTGAGCAAAAAGTTGAAGAAAGAACCCGCGAACTAACTAATGCGCTTAACGCAGTTAAAACTCTAGATAAACGTAAAAGCGATTTTGTATCAAGTGTCTCCCATGAGCTGCGGACCCCGCTTACATCTATCAAAGGATACGCAGCAATATTACTTACCGGAAAATTAGGTACCCTGCCCCCACAAGCAAAAGAAAGATTAGAAAAAATAAACCGGCATAGCGATGAACTCGGGCATATTGTAAACGACCTTTTGGATATATCGCGCATAGAATCAGGCAAGATGATGATGAACTTAGGAAAACACGACCTAAAGGAAATAATCAACAAAGCAGAGGATTTGTTATCTGGCCAATTAAAAGAAAAGAGAATAAATTTCAATGCTAACATAGACCCGGATGCCTCTTCTGTATTAATAGACTCCGAGCAAATAGGGCGTGTATTTATTAATCTCATCGGTAATGCGATGAAATTTACTCCGGCGGGCGGTAAGATAAGCATAGCCGGGCGAGAGCTAAATGATGGAATGGTACAAGTAGATATAACCGACACTGGTTGCGGAATAGCTTTGGGAGATCAAGAAGCAATATTTGAAGAATTCTACCGCGTAGAAAATACGATAAACCAAGAAGTAAAAGGAACCGGATTAGGATTGGCGTTAGTTAAACGTATAATTAAAGCCCACCAAGGGAAAATTTGGGTTAAAAGTGCCCTGGGCTCTGGATCAACCTTCAGCTTCACAATACAACAAGGATAAAATATGGCCATAAGAATACTTATTGTGGATGATGACCCGGATATAAGGGATGTATTAAAACTAACCTTATCCGAAGAAAATTATGAGATTCTTGAAGCTGACAATGGAGAAGATGCTTTAAAGGTCATACATGAGAACCAGCCCGATCTTATATTATTAGATTATAAAATTCCTAAGATTGACGGCCGCGAGGTCTGCCGCAGAATAAAAAAAGACCTTCTCTTACGCCACCTGCCTATAATAATGGTGACCGGAAAAGGAGATATTAACGATAAAGTTGACGGTATCGATTCCGGGGCAGATGATTATGTAGTTAAGCCGTTTGAACCTAAAGAATTACTTGCGCGTATCAGGATGATTTTAAGGCACACTGAACGCGACCTGGAAGCTAATCCCCTGACTCGCCTACCAGGCAACGTCTCAATCCTGAAAGAACTATCACACAGGCTAGAGAATAAATCTTTTTTTGCCGTCTGTTATCTAGATTTGGATAAGTTTAAGTCCTATAACGACAAATATGGATTTGAGCATGGAGATGAAGTAATCCGCGAGACTGCCCGACTCTTAATCCGCACCACGAAAGAATTCGGGAATCCAGATGATTTCATTGGGCATATTGGTGGCGATGACTTTGTTATCCTGACTACCCTCGATAAAACTGATCTGTTATGCCAGAAGATAATCCTTAACTTTGAGAAGCTTGTCCCTTCTTTTTATAATGAAAAGGATAAAAAGAATGGCTATATAATGGCCAAAGACCGCAAAGGAAAAGAACAAAAGATACCTCTCCTCTCTATATCCATAGGCGTAGTCACAAATGAGCACCGGAAGATTACCCACGTTGCCCAAATTGGTGAAATCGGAGCAGAATTAAAATCTTACGCCAAGAGCCTCGAAAGAAGTAATTACGTAAAAGACCACCGCAAAGCCATAAGATAACAAAAAGGGCATTCCTCAAGAATTGAGAAATGCCCTTTTTGTTTGGTGCGCGGGGAGGGAGTTGAACCCTCACAGGTTGCCCCACTACCCCCTCAAAGTAGCGTGTCTGCCATTCCACCACCCGCGCAAAATTGAGCACCTTAAATCTTTTGTCCAGCGAAATCCTTGGTCGAACGCCAGTGAGACCAAGGATGAGCATAGCCTTAAATCTTTTATCTAGCCGGGTTATTATATACCGGTAAAATTAAAAACTCAACAGAAACCTTAATCCGCAAACTACAGCTGTTTTGGCAACCTTCTCAACAAACGCTGCTCCTCCCGGCCAAAGTTTTTGTTCAATTTCAAGATTTAAATAACCTACCCCGCGGCTCTTGCCTTGATCATGGCTACTCCTAGTAATCATCTGCTGCGTATAATTTAGAAGAAAGGCAAATTCTGTTCCATGCTCCTCAATAAGATGATCCCTGTATTCAGAAAGATTACTGAACCAAGATCCAGCAGTAGGAGTCTCTCTCTTCTCCTCGGATATTTCGATCGGGGTAAGTCCGGCTTCAGATAAAAGCAGGAAAACACACATGACAAAAAATACAAAAAAGAGAAGATTGAGAAAGTTTTTGATTAAACTCACCGGAATAATAATTTACTGCATAAAAAATTTAGGCGGAATGATATTTATCGGGCAAATCAATCTTTTCCGTAACGGCTAACGACTTAACTATGCTCCATTTATACTTACCGGAATCTTTATCTTTTTCCAATAGATTAACCACATAGGGAGCATTTACCTTTTGTCCGTCTGTGGCATAAAGCAGCTCGACCTGCGGCCTTCTAATATCGAGCGCGCTCTCTTTTATTACTAACCCGATACTTTTGTCATCCAATTCAACTAACGTACCTGGAGGATAAACCCCGAGTATCCCGAAAAAATTCTCTACCAATTCTGGATGTAGTTGGGAACCTGCGACCTTAGTTATCTCTTCATAAACCTTTTCAGGTGCCATCTCGTCGTGATATGACCTTTTACTACGCAAGGCATCGTAAAAATCAGAGATGCTCACCATCATGCTTACCAGGTTCGGCTTACCGCCATAAAGACGCTGGGGATAACCTTCTGCATTATACCCGATGTGATGCTCAAAAGAGACTAGCGCGCTCAATGGATTAATCTCAGGCGAATCAAAGAGTATCTTTGCTCCGTCTAGAGGATGTTGACGAATTCGGCCAAATTCATCCGGGAGAAGCTTCTCTTTTTTCCTTATAATATCTCCAGAGAGTACCAACTTCCCTGAATCATGCAAGAGCGCAGCTACACCAATCTCTGTTAAATGAGCACCCTGTATCCCGAAAGCCTCTGCTTGAACCAAAGTTAATATAGCGACATTTAGAGAGTGCAAAAAGGTATATTCATCATGGCTTTTTAGGGATGAAAGAATCAGTAAGGATTCTTTATTTTTTAGTAAATTACTAATAATCCGATTGATTAAAAGGTATGCCAGCTGCGCATCGATACGCTGGTTTTGCTGAATATCATCAGAGGTTTTTTCAAGAAATTGGATAACCTCCTGGATATTCTGCCGGGCTAAAGTATGGCTATCGGTTTCCTCCTCAACTGAATTCGAGCTACCCGTTCCTAGTCGTGAAAAAACAATCGTCTTCATACCTAACGAATCAGCCAGGCGCTTGACGCCTCCAGCCTTCTCAACCGCTTCGGCACTCATATTAATAATATCAAGGAGCGATAATAACTCTTTTTCTTTTGTCCCTCTCAAAAAGGAGATTCTTTCTATTTTTAATTCTTTAAGATGGGAGATATTGTCCTTCATATTTTTACTTAATTCATAGAAAGGCTCTTTCTCAAAAGCTATCTCGTTGCCGATAATCCCTATTGTTATCTCCGGCTGGGTAGAAAACATACTTTCTAGTTTTAGTAGGAGCTTCTTAATGCTTTCCTTAGTAAGTTCATGGCTAGGCCCGTAGTTTTTGTTAACTTGCCGAGCGGCAAACATTTCTTTTATCAATTCTTCAATTGAAATTCTTATTCTAATACTGCTTGCATCATTAGTCATTTTTCTCTTCCTTTATTGATCCTTACATGATTCCATAGCCAGCCGAGCCATTTTTCTCACGGATTCACTTTTATCATTTAACGCCTTGCTGAGAACGATCCGCGCTTCAGGTGAAGCGATCTCTCCCAGGCTTACTACTGCGGCAACCCTTAATTCCCTCTTTGACTTACTATCTAAAAACGGCCTACTCGCCACTATCTGCTCCAAACAAGGTATAGCCTGATTTGCCGAAAGATCACCACATGCCCTTATAAATATAAGCTGGTACTTGCGGGAAAAAAAGCTTCTGGTGAAAATATTAAACAATTTCCCCAGAAGAGGAGCGCTATTGGTCTTTACCAACAATTTGATTATCTTTTCTTTCATTTGGGGACTTTCTTCATTCTGAAAGGACCCGAGCAACAAATTCTGGTCTTCTTCGCTTTCCGGCGTAAAATTACCCAATCCCGCGAGCCGCATCTCAGGATCTTTGCTTTGCAGCATCGTCCTTGCGGCCTTACGGGCTTCTTGAGGGCTAAGTTTCTTTAGAATATCAAAAAGCTCCTTAAGAGATGAATCCTCTTGCCCTATGCCGGTAACAAAACGTTGAGATATACTTGCTGCTGCAGCAGGCCCAAGGCTAGCAATAACTGAACAAATCCTTTCCTTTATTGCCTTGTCTTTTTCCAAAATATAGGCTTCAAGAAGAAGGTCAGGCGCGGATTGCGATTTTGCAAGAATATAGCTCACGTCCGACATCGCTTTATTGTCTAGGCCTGGAATAAAGGATATTATTTTTGCTGATACCGCTTTATCAGTTAGCTCACCCAGTGCTAAATGAGCATACCCGGATATTTCTTGATTCTGGCTCTGCTCGGGCTTCAGCTTTTCGCTAAGAAACTCAACGCTATCCTTAATACTTAAGAGATACTCCGGCTGAATAATTTTTTTGCATGCAGCTATCAGGATATTGCAAAACTTCTTGAACTCCTCAGGTTTATCTTCCTGCCATAGAATATTAAGCAAAAGCCAGATTTTCTGTCTCTCTAAACCAGACTCTTCCAGCGACCCCAGGCAATCCTGTGCAAGAGCCGATAAACTTCCTTTATTTTTCCCAGAAACACTTTTGTCAATAAGCGTCTCGACCGTAAGTTTATACATCTGCGATATGAACTGGTTGCTTGAATTAGCATCAAAGAGTTCTTTGATCGAAACCTGCAGCTGCGAAAGCGTATTTTTGTTGAGTAGTTTTTTTTCAAATAACTTATCGGCAAGCGTCGCTACAAGGCTACCTGAGCTTGTCTCTTGAGGCACAAGCTTATCAAATAGTTTGAATAGGCTATCGCTCATTTTACCTTCACTATCGATAAGAGAGGCCATAAAATCGGCGATTGTATCTTCTGGTAAATCTTTAAGGAAATCTTGGCTAAGATTAAATGCAGGATCGTGCTCTGATCCACTGCTAAACAGGTTAGCGACAAAATCAGGATTAAGCCCGGCAATAACCTTGGTGAGATCTTGTTTGATAGCGCTAGAGCTATCCGGGGGCTGTTGTTGAGCATACTTTAACATGCGCACAAAAGTGGAGCGAAAATTGTTAACAACAGTGCGATCCTCTAGTTTCGCCAGTGCTTCTTTGTAAACTTTATTAAGCAGAGAAGAAGATTTCTTCTGGTCCTTAAGAAAATTCATAACAAAATCTAATTTTGACTCTGGCAGGACATCTGTGCCGATAGATGAATCTAGGCTCGTTAACTCCTGCCAAATATTACGCTCTTCTTTGGTAACACCAGAACCCGCTGACTCATCTCCCGCGAGAAACTTACTGTAGTCGATCTCTTTGATAAAAATATGCCCCTCTGAATGCATTTGAGAGACAATACCGCCGGCCTCCTTAATGACTTTTGTGTCCTTTACAATGAGGCAAAAGAAATCCAATAATTCTTTCAACTCAACGCCCTTAGAAATACGTAAAGCGATTACTCCCCGCTGATGCAAATAACTGGCTACTTGCCGGTAGAGATCATTCTTCTCTCGTACAAAATCATTTTGCAAAAGCAAATTATCGGATGCGACACCGGCATCTAAAGATTCATGAACCGAAAACCAATTATCGAGATGGCACTTGAAATTCTTAACTGCTTGCTCGACTGCCGGATGACTAGGGTTATACAGAGCGCTGCTTTCGACGGCAATATTTAATGACCGCACAATAGAATCAAAAAGCTTTATCTCTCCTTCGGTAATTTTTGCTATCGTATTTTTATGTTGCTCTTCCATATAAAATGCCTACCTTAAAAAAATACCCTCTACTTATATTCTACTCGCCCAGCAATGGTGAGTGAACCTGAATAAAGTGAGGGCGTATCGAGAAATGGTTACCCTTTATGTACGATTTTAGAACTTGGCTCTACTCAGAAGAACCCAGGTTATTATATCAAAACTTACCTAACTTACAATTAACTAGCTAGAAATAGCCAAGGTAACGAATACTACCGGAGAATTATACATTATTTTTTACTACATTTTTTACCAGGGCGATATACCTTTTAATTTCTCCTTTGGTTTTTTAATCCTCGAAGGATCGCCCCATTCTTGTGCTAACTCTTTATATGCATTAAAAGCAGGTTTTTTAGAAAAATCCGACCTCAACAGACCAAAGTAATCAATCCCATTATTCCAATAATTCTTACAATCTTTAAAAAATGCCCAGAATAATTTTTCGCAATCCGGTAATTCAGGGAGTATTTCAGTATATATTCTTTTTACCCATGCTGCCTGTTGCTCTTCTGTAGGGCTAATCCCTAACCACCATGAGTTTGATTGCGAAGGAGAATGCACCCCAGGGGCACCTAATTCTGTAAACCAAACTTTCTTATCATCCCCATTATCTTGCATAATCTTTTTACAACCGTTATACAATCCTTTAACTCTAGCTACATCGACTTCATTTAAAGGATTTACGAAAGGATGAATAGCTAATATATCAAAATATCCTTTTCCATCGTTTTTATATATTCTTTTCAAGGACAGAGCAATGGTCTTTGATAAGCCACCATTTAATATTTTACATTCGGGATCAATCTGTTTAGCTCTAAGATACACTTTCTTTAATAATTCTGTATATCGCGCCATCCCGTCTTGAGGAATCCAATACTGTTCATCGTCAGGCTCATTCCAAATCTCCCAGTATTTAACTTTATCTTTATAACGGCTAATTACATTAGAAGCATACCCAATAAATGATTCATCTTCATAGGGAGGAGAATTCCAAGAAGGCCCTGCCCATGAAGCGCTATAACTCAACAAACCTAATATGCCAATATTGTTTTCTGTTAATAACTCTACTATATAATCATACTTTTCGAAATTGAGTTTCCCCTTTTCTGGCTCGATATCCTCCCAGGAAAAATCCATTCTTACCCAACCGACATTTGCTTCCTTCATCAATGCCACAGCTTTTCTTAACGATTCTTGATCTGGATATTTATAATTATTCCAACTATGGTTCCAGTTTAAGAATTCTAACACTCCGAATGGACTATTGTTAAATTTATTTTCAAGATTCATTAGCTGTTCTTTTATTTTGTTATCTCTGGTCAAATCTTGCGCAACAGCTTTTAAAGAAAAACTTATGAAACAAAATAAAAAAATAAATAGATATACTTTTTTGCTCATTTTGTCTATTTAATTATACTCCAATCCTCACTCGTCGTTTTGATGTTAATTTTCAGCCTAAATTAAGTTG
>ORJL010027517.1_pt1 | contig 14058 bp, 7 predicted proteins | sample 1779941 | NCBI WGS metagenome assembly ORJL01 (sample SAMEA104232317, study PRJEB22302) | groundwater metagenome | biome: forest; feature: aquifer; material: groundwater | place: USA | collected 2011-08-07 | depth 5.8 m
CGAGTTCTTGTACCTGGACGGCCAGTGTGGTAGGCATGGGCTGTTTGGGTGAGAATCCTGGTTTGGTCGACTCCCTCGCGGGCTTCGCGGGGATACTGGCTCCCTCGCCGAGGCTAACGTTTGGCACCCAGTCGAGCCACTTGGGAAGGTACCAGTTGACCTTGCCGAGAATCGTCATGGTCGCCGGCACCAGGATTGAGCGGACGATTGTGGCATCTAGAAGCACTGCCACTGCCAGGCCAAATCCCATCTGCTGGAACATCACCATGTCGCCCAGGGCGAAGCCCCCAAACACTGCGACCATTATGAGCGCTGCGCCGGTGATGATGCTACCCGTCGAGCGGAGCCCGAAGGAGACCGCTTCGGAGTTGTCGCCCGTCTGGTTGAAGCGCTCGCGTATGCGGCTCAGGAGGAACACGTGGTAGTCCATCGAGAGGCCGAAGAGCACCGCGAAGAGGAAGAGCGGAAGCCACGTCTCGATCGCGTCAACCTGTTGGAACCCGAGGAGGGTGTGCCCGAATCCTTTCTGGAAGACAAGGACTATCATGCCGTACGCTGCCCCCACAGACAGCAGGTTCATCAGTATGGCGGTTGCGGGTATGACAACGGAGCGGAATGCCACGGTCAGTAGCACGAAGCTTAGGGAAAGGACGAAGGCGAAGATTATTGGCGTGTAGGTGTTTGTCGTCTGGTTGAAGTCCAGCATGTAAGCCGAGTCACCCGTTACGTAGACTTTGGCTTGGGAGGCTCCGAACGCGCTCGGGATCATGTCGGAGCGGAGCCGGGCGACAGCATCCATGGCCTGCTGTGTCATGGGGTCTCCCGCCATTCGAGCGGATAAGGTTGTGAGGTCAGCCTGGGGGTAGACCTGAACGTGGGGCGTGACGAACACCGGCTCAGCGCCCATCGCGGATTTCAACTGGCCGATGGCTGACTGGATGGCCTGCGAGTCAGTGTGCCCGTCGACCACGACTGTAGCATGGGAGTCTGTGCCGTAGCCGAACTCTTTCTGAAGGACCATGAACCCCTGCTTGGCCCTCAGGTCATCGGGGAGGCCGCTTATGCCCGACATTCCGGTGTGTTTGCCGAAGTAGGGGATCGCGACAACAGCCAGCAGACCAGCTGCGAGGACGAGGCTGATGATCGGGCGGCGCGTCACCAGTCGAGTGGTGTGTGCCCAGAAGCTGTTGCTGTTATCAGTTGACGCCGAGGTCTTGCGCCGCCCCTGGATAAAGGGTATCCGAATCGCGTTGACCTTGTCTCCCAGGAGACTCAAGACTGCAGGCAACAGGGTGAGCGAGGCCAATATGGCCATTGCTACCACCAGGATGGCCCCGATCCCCATGCTCTGAAAGATGGATAGCGGGAATATCACCATCCCGGTGAGGGCCAGTATGACGGTCATTCCGCTGAATAGCACGGCCCGGCTGGCTGTGGCTCCCGTCGCGGCGATGGCGTCGATCTTCGCTAGACCTTTCCTGCGCTCTTCCCTGAAGCGAGTTACGATGAAGAGCGAGTAGTCGATGCCGACCGCAAGGCCCATCATCGTGATCATGTTTGTGACGGAGAATGTGAGCTGCATCGCCTGGCCGACCAGGGCGGTGAGTCCAAGGGCCCCAATCACTGCAACGATGCCTAGGGTGATGGGGAGGAGCGCCGCTGCGAGCGCGCCGAACACCAGGGCGAGAACAACCAGGGCTACCGTAATGCCGACGCTCTCGCCGGTCTTCATGGTGGCTTCTGCCACCTTGTTGCTGTCTGCAGAGAAAGAGGGGTTACCGGTGAGGAAGACCTCGAATGGCCCGACAGCGGACTTGTCGGCAACTGCATATACCTTGTCGACTACCTTGTCAGCGTCCTTCGGCATGGTGAGGGGGATGAGGGTCGAGTGGCGGTCTGCCGAGACTAGGGTCTTGTCGCCAGTCATATAGTAGTTGACGCCGCCCTTCACGACGGTGTCCCCAAGGGCGATGAGATTACTGAACAGTTCTTCTACATGGCTGCGGTACTGTGGGTCATCGATGGTGAGCGTCGAGGAGCGGACGATAACCATCTCGTCTTGCGTGTCTTTGGTTGAGTTCAGCCGGTCCTTCAAGAGAGTATCGGCTTGACTTGACTCGGGATTGTTGGTGGAGCGGACCTCGTTGGTCAGCCCCTTGCTGAGTAGGGCGCCGATAAGGGCGAACGCAACCACTACGGCAATCAGCCATATAGCGATAGTGGTCTTGGGTCGGCGAGCCGCCGACTTTGCCAGGGATTCTGTACCAAGCTTCAGTTTCACTGCCGTCTCCTTTTCGATGAATCACGGATCATTGATACGCGCTCATGTTACAGGGGCAGCCTTGCCTCCGCGCCAGTCGGCAGGGTGGAATCGTGACTAGACCAATGACCAGGTCGAGACTAGTGGGGTGACCAAGCTGGCACCTGGGTTCTGGGGGCGTGGAGATGCCTGCTTGAGTGTGCCATCCAAGGGACTTGGAAAACGGCGGAGGGTAAGAAAACGCCTACACTTCAGACCATGACCATGTGCGCCAGCGCCGTGGGTTGATGGCGCTACCCGCCTTTGGTCCCGCCGACGATCTTGGTGTATATCACCAGGTCGTCACCCATGGCGTAATAGTCGGGGATACGGTTGTTCGTGTGCCACCCTCGCGAAACGTAAAACGCCCTGGTGTTCTCGTAGATAGGTTTTGAGGATGTCTCGATGACGGCAAGGCGGCCGCCCGCTTGGCGGATTTTCTCCTCTGTCAGCGCCAATAACGCGCTCCCGATGCCGCGGTTCTTCATCTCCGGGTCGGTTGCCATCCAGTATACGTCCCAGGTGGACTCGGTCATCGGGGTGGGGCCATAGCATGCCCAACCCACGATCCGACCTCCCAGTTCGGCCACAATCACGTGGTAGCCCGACTGCGTGCCTCCGTTGGAGTGAAGATCGAGCACTTCCTTGGCCACGTCGACTTCAACCGGCAGGAACTCCGGTGTTTTCTTCATGATCTCCATGATGGCCGGCTTGTCCTCCGAAACGCACGCGCGAAGTCTTAGCCCTTCAAACTTATTAAGCATTTCAATACACTCCCTGCGGAACGACCTGAACCGCTTCCGCAATCCCTCCCAGTCATCGTTGAAGTAGCTTACCAACTCTGCATCCGATTTCGCTCTTTCACACACCATGCAATCGGAATCGGTGGGTCGGAAGAGTTGGTCGCTGGTTATGTTGAAGTCGAGCGGATAGGCTTGGCAGATGAAAGGCTTGTCCCTGTATTGGAATGGGCAGCCGCGTTCAGTCAGAAACGGGCAGGGGCCCTTGAACCCCGTTGGCTGTCCCCACAAGTGAAAGAGGCGCGACCACAGCTTGTCATGGCGGTCAGGTCCGGTGACGAACCATTCACGCTGGTAGGGCGATAGCGGAGCAGCGTCGATGAACTCCTCTGCCTCCTTGCCGCTCAGCGAGGCAATGCGCCTCACTTCCGACGGGAGCAGAATGAGCTTGAAATCATCATGGAAGACGAATTTACAGCAGCCACCGTATTCCTTGATACAGTGTCGGCATGGCATTCAGGATAACCTCCGGAATGATCAGGAGAACGGAATGTAGCGGTCGACTCCTCTAGGGTGGGCTTTAGCCCCCACTTGTGGCCAACGAGAGTATCTCGTTGATAAAGGCTACATAGTCCAGGCCAGCCGCTTCTGCCTGCATTCTGGCTCCGCCAGCAGATGAAATGTCCGGGTTCGGGTTCACTTCGAGCACCATGATATTCCCATTTCGCGCCTGCCGCATATCCACTCGAGCGTATCCCCTGCAACCCAAGGCGGTGAACGAACGGATGGCCAGTTCCTCCACCCGTCGGGCTACCTCCGGGGTTACGTCTGCCGGGCATTTGATCTTGGTGCCCGTGAAATACTCGTGACCGGGGACCCATTTGGCCGCATATGTTAGGATATGAGGCTTCCCCGGAGGCAGAGCATAGACGATCTCCTCGATGGGAAACAACTTTGGCTTTTCATTGCCCACCACGAGGGCGCTGAACTCGCGGCCCGAAACGAACTCCTCGACCAGGGAAAAACACGAGTACGAGGCGAAAACGAATTCGACCCGCTTCCGCAACGCACCAAAGTCACCCACCACGCTTTCCTCTGAGATGCCATGGCTGGCATGTTGCCCTAGAGGCTTGATGATGCACGGTAGTTTCAGATTGAACTGCGAAATCGTCTCTGGCGAAAGAAGTTGTGAATCGGGAGTCGGAACGCCGCTATCGCGGAGCACCTTCTTCTCTTCGGCCTTGTTCTCGGATAGCATCAGGGCGCGGCTGGGCGAACCGGTGAAGCGTGTCCCTTTCTTCTCGAGGGTTTGGGCGATGGTGGCTTCGCTTCCTGGTATGCCATCAAACCCCTCGAACAGATTGAACACGATGTCAGCTTTTAGCATGGCCAGGTGTTTCTTCGCCAACGACAGCGGCGGTTGCAGTCGGACGGTTTCCGGCTCGTACCCCAGCTTCCGCAGTGCCGTGCTGACGTTGTCTACAGCCTCGAGAACGCCCATCACCGCGTCGGACTCACCGAGGTTGTGCAGTCTCCCCAGAGCGGGGTCGTTGTAGACAATGGAAATTCGGTCCGACATCCTCTCGCCCCTCGACCCCTACGCCTGTTTCCCGGATGAAAGGCCTTGCCGCCTAAGCGAGCCGTCGAGTATTAGGTTGACGAGGGAATTATAGTGCAAGCCCATCTTTTGGGCCATGATGGTCAGGTCGCTGTAACCGGGGCGGAGTCCTGGCAGTGGATTTATCTCAAGTACATACGGCTCGCTTCCATCGCGGACGCGGATATCGATTCGCGACATGTCGTTGCATCCGAGGACAGCAAAAGTCTTGAGGGCCATCCGCTCGATTGCCTTCATGGTGCGGGCGGGATATTGCGCCGGACACTCGTATGTGACCAGGTTCTCGTAGTCCCGCTTCACCTCAAGCGAGTAAACGAAGTCAGGGTTCGGCCCCCGCTTTGGGAGAATGCGCATAATGCCGATGACCCGCGGTGGCCACCCTCCCACCCCCACTGTCACCTCATCTCCGGCCAGGAACTCCTCTACCGTGGCTGGCTGGTGGTACTGCTCGATGATCCTCGCCGACAGTTCCTTGATTTGTGGAACGCTGTCAGCGCGGCAGGTCAAACGGACGCCCTTGCTCGACCCTTCGAAGGCAGGCTTCACGAAAGCGGGCAGGGGAAACTTGCCCCAGTCGATATCCTCGAGTCTGGCCAGGCTGGGCACCACCTGCCATCTGGGGACGCGTACGCCAGCCGCCTTCAGCAGGGTAAGCGTCAGCGGCTTGTCGAGGCAGATGGCGAGGCACTGAGGGTCCGAGCCACAGTAGGGGATTCCCAGCATTTCCAGTACAGAGGGTACCTGGGCCTCACGGCTGCGGTACGTACCCCTGCCTTCAGCGATATTGAAGACAAAGTCGATATCCCCGTTGGACGTGAGACAACTTCGGAGGAACTCACGGCCCCCACCTAGCCGCACCACCGAATGCCCCAGAGACCCGATGGCCGCGGATATGGCCTTCACCGTCTCCGGGGCATCATACTCTTCGAAAGCATCGTCGGCGTTGCCGGAAGTAAGAGGATGGTCCTCTTTAAGGTCGTAGGAGAGCCCTATCCTCACTTACCCTCTCTTCTTGCTCACCACCGGGACCATCTCAGGGAAAGACAGTTGTGCCTTCCGCACCGCGCTTCCATTTCCATTCGCCCTGTGCCGGGCTTTCTCCGCCTCGCGGTTAGGATTTGGGTTGCGGAAATGGAAGATACGCCCCTCATAGTTCCGTAGTATCAACGATTGTCGCGTTTGGGAGATTAAGTAGTCGGGCTGCAGCGGGACCTTGCCCCCACCGCCCGGAAGGTCAATGACGAAGGTTGGCACTGCCAGGCCCGAGGTGTGGCCGCGCATACCGGCGATGATATCCAGGCCCGTCTCGACTGACGTCCGCAGATGCTCAGTGCCTCTCACCTCATCGCTTTGGAAGAGATAGTACGGCCGCACCTTTATCTTGAGCAGGCCGCGGCACAACTTCAGCATCGTCTCCACAGAGTCGTTGACGCCTCGCAGAAGCACGGACTGGTTGCCTACCATTAGGCCGCTTCGCACCAATTTGTCGACCGCGCGAGCGGATTCAGGCGTGATTTCGTTGGGATGGTTAAAGTGAGTATTGAGCCATATCGGTCCATATTTAGACAGCATGGCGCAGAGCTCATCATCGACACGTTGGGGCAGTACAACTGGGAAGCGCGTGCCAATGCGGATTATCTCGACGTGCTCGATCTGCCGCAGTTTGGAGATGACTTCTTCCAAACGCTTCGTAGCGAGCGTCAGCGGGTCGCCGCCCGATAAAACGACGTCGCGCACAACTGGTGTCCGGCGGATGTAGTCGAGCATCCGTTCGACATCAGCTGCGCTCCGGACCCAGTTTCCGTGGCGCCATTCCCTCTTGCGGGTGCAGTGGCGGCACAGCATTGGGCAGATATCGGTCAGGACCATGAGCACTCTGTCCGGGTAGCGGTGCACGAGGCCGGGCACGACGGAGTCTCGGTGTTCTTCGAGGGGGTCCTCTTCTCCGAAGCGGTCCATGGATATCTCTTCGAAGCAGGGAACACACTGCTTTCTCACCGGGTCGTTGGGATTGTCCTGGTCGATAAGACAGAAGTAGTGTGGGCTAATTGAAAGGGGATACTCTGCGGCAACCAGGTTGAGCTTGGAACGCTCTTCAGGGGAGAACGGAATGAATTTGACCAGGTCTTCGACGCTGGAAATCCTGTGCTGAAACTGCCATTTCCAGTCGTTCCAATCGTTGTCCGGGACGCTACCAAAGAACCTGCTCCGGTTCTTCTCGTACCTAGTACTTGGAGGCTCACCGTCCTCTAGCGAGCACCTACCGGGGGGTTCATCTTCCTGGGGAACCAGCGCGTCGAGTTGGGCCGATATGGGTTCGTTCATTTTGTGTTCTTCTTTCCCTCCTATTTCCCTATCCGGAAATTAACAACGAACTATCGCAGAAATGACAAACGGTCGAATTGGTGAATAGCGCAAACCTGCCTGGTGTGAGGCGGCACTAGGGGAGCCGCGCCGCGGCATCCATGACTTGTAATGTCACTTTCCTCAGTAGACGTGGTTGAGTGTGTCAACCGATTACACTCATACTATTTATCATTGCATATATTATGCATCCGATGTCAAGGCACTTTATTCCTTTGGACAAGCGAGTTTTTGGTGGTTTGTCATTACCACCGTCGTTCGCTCGGGTGTTGTCTGCCTGGGGAATCGCGGGAGCAGTCCTTTCGTAAGTCAGTCAGCCTAAGTGTGCCGAAAGGCTCTGCGAGGAGCCCAGCATGTCCGGACGTCACATAGGGTTGTGACGTTTGGCACTTGTATTCGTGACCTTAAGCACGTAGCATGACTGTTCAGTTCAACGACTGGGGCAAAGGTCAACCCACAGGAGGATATGGTGGGAACCACGAAGCTCGATGGCAAAGTGGCGATAGTGACCGGCGGTGCATCCGGCATAGGCAAGGCCACCTGCGCTGCATTGGTCGACAACGGAGCAAAAGTGGTCGTTGCTGACATGAATCTCGAGGGTGCCCAGCAGGTAGCAGCGGAGATATCCTCGCAAAAAGGAAGGGCGCTCGCCGTCAAGGTCGATGTGTCCAATTGGGAAGAAGTCCAGGGAATGGTTAGACGGTGTCTGGAGCGGTATGGCCGGATCGACATTCTTGTGAACGACGCGGGTATCTCCGGGGGGGGTTCTGTGCAAGAAACGTCGATCGCTCTTTGGGAGAGCGTCATCCGCGTGAATTTGATAGGGACTTTTCTGTGCTGCAAAGCCGTCGTAGGTCAAATGGTGGAGCAGCGTAGCGGGAGGATTATATCCCTCTCCTCTCGCCAGGGGTTCGCCGCCAATGCCGGACGCTCAGCATACGCCAGTTCGAAGGCGGGGATTTCAGCACTTACCAAGGTTCTGGCTCGAGAAGTGGGCCAATACAAGATCAATGTAAATGCAGTAGCGCCTGGTTTGACCGATACCCCGATGACTCGCCGTGCCTACCCCACCGACGAAGTGATTCAAAAGACGGCGCGAGAAGGCAATCCGATGAGCGTAGTCATGTCTCCCAGAGACATAGCTGACACGATCATCTTCCTGTGCACTGACGAGAGCAAGTACATTACAGGGCAAACAGTCCATGTGAATGCCGGCTCATGGATGCCGTAGGGGGTTTTTGAAAGAAAACAATGATTCAGGTAGACGTTGAACGCCTGGCAAACAAGACCAAGCGGGGCAATCGCCCCAGGCCATCACCCAACGTTGATCCAGTGAGAGCAGAGGTCATTCGCGCGGCGGCTGAGACCATCTGCTACGAGATGATCACCCACCTCAAGTTGACTGCCACTACCCCTTTTCTTAACCAGACACAGGAATTCAACGCCAATATCATGGATGCCGAGGGCCGTTTGATTTTTGCCTTCGGTGGCATACCCGCCTTCCTGATGATGCCCACCATCCCGGCGAGGTTCGCCCTCGAGTTCTTTGGCAAGGATGGTCTGTTCGAAGGAGACGTCCTGGCCTGCAACGACCCTTATCACGGAATGGGCCACGTAATGGACTTCACCGTCTTTGCGCCTGTTTATCACGAGGGGGAGCTGGTCTTCATCGCTGCAATAGAGACGCACCACACCGACGTGGGAGGGGCCGCGCCCGGAGGCTATGTTCCAGGGGCTCTGGACATTTGGGCCGAGGGGGTGCGCTGGCCTCCGATCAAGTTACTGGAGAAAGGGGTGGAGCGGAAGGATGTGTTGCGTGCGATCCAGGTCAACAGTCGCGTGCCGACCCTTGGGAGCGACATACAGGCTCAGATAGGTGCCTGTCGCCTGGGGGTAATGCGGCTTCAATCGATGCTCAAGAAATACACCGCCGATACCATGAAGGCCGCGACGGAATACGTCATTCAGTACTCGGAGCGGCGGTTTATGGAGGAGGTGTCGAAGTGGCCGGAGGGGGAGTACGAGGCTGACCTCTATCTTGAGCATGACACCATGGGCCACAAGGAAATCCACCTGCACGTGAAGGTGACTGTGAAAGGGGGCCGGCTCACGGTCGACTTCACAGGCACTGACGACCGGCCCGAGCTGCAGTGCTGGAGCACATATGCGATAACTCGGGGATTTGTTACAGTGCAGATCGGAACAACCCTTGACGACCCACATATTCCAAAGAACGAAGGTTTCTTGGAGAACATCGATCTGATTGTGCCCAAGGGCTGTGTCTTCAACGCTCGGGATGGCAAGCCTGTGAGTTTTGGGACGCATCAGCCGGGCTCCCTCTCGTGCACTGTGCTTTGCAAGGCCCTGGCCAAAGTAGCACCTAAGCGTAGTCAACCGCAATCTCAAGGGTATACACCCCCATGGATTATCTCGGGCATGAACCCGTCGAATGGTCAGTTCTTCGTCGATCCCTCTGTCGAGATTTTTGCCACCGCCAATAATGCAATCTACGGTCAGGATGCATGGGGGGCCCTTACTACTGTCCGGGGGAGCCTCTTGCCCGCGACTGCGGAATTGACTGAGGTGGCCCTGCCAAACCGCATGTGGGTGCGTGAGTACATGATCGACTCCGGGGGCCCAGGGCAGTGGCGAGGGGGTTGTGGCACGCTGCTCTCCAAAGAGCTGACTGCGCCCGGTCATCTCACTACCGCCGTGTATGGCACGAAGTATCCGTGTCCCGGCATTGCCGGCGGCAAGGCTGGAGGGCCGATGAGAGCCATAGTGGGCGTTGGCGGCCCCCGCGAGGTGGAAGTGGAAGAAGTAGCCAATCGTATCCCGATTCTGGCCGGGGAAAAGGTCGAGCGCTACTTCCCAGGTGGCGGAGGATGGGGCGATCCTCTTGACAGGGACCCTGACAAAGTCAAAGACGACGTGCTGGATGAATTTGTCTCGCGGGAGGCAGCCGAGCGCGAGTACGGTGTCGTTGTAAAAGGGGCCATCGAGGACTATAGCATCCAAGTGGACTATCCTGCTACCGAGTCCCTCAGGAGAAGATTGCGAGGCCGTACAACCACCAGCGGTAACGAAGAGGATGTCAAAGCTTCGACTCATTCCCCCAAGAGGACAGGCTAATGGGCTACAAAGTCGGCATCGACGTAGGTGGGACTTTTACGGACCTAATCCTGGAAAGGCCCGACGGCACCCTGCACATGGACAAGACCTTCACAACGCCCCGCGAGTTGACCCAGGGCGTCATGAATGGCTTGGAAGCCCTGGCCAAACACGAGCGCCTGTCTACGAGGCAGTTCCTGTCTCAGGTAGACCTGTTGATCCACGGCACCACTACCTGCGACAACACTATGGTCCAGATGAACGGCGCAAAATGCGGCCTCATCACTACGCAGGGCTTTCGCGACGAGTTGGAGCTACGACGTGGCTACAAAGAGGACATTTGGGCCCCCACAGCGCCGCCGCCGCCCGTCATATGCCCGAGACGGTACCGGATCGGAGTGCCTGAGCGATTGGACTTCCAGGGTAGGGTTCTTGTTCCGTTGGACGAGGAATCCGTGCGAAAAGCGGCGCGGAGGCTGAAGGTCGGCGGGGTTGAGTCCATCGCGGTAGTCTTCCTTTTCTCGTTCCTGAACAACTCTCACGAAAACAGGGCTGCGGAGATTATTAGGGAAGAATACCCAGGGGTGCGCATCTCTCTCTCTCACGAGGTCATGCCCAAGGCGCCAGAGTTCGACCGGTGCAGCACTACCGTGGTCAATGCATACCTGGCTCCTCGAGTCGGCACCTATGTCGAGGCCCTCAACAAGAGGCTGCACGACAACGGGTTCGGACGAGACCTCTTTCTAATGCAATCGAGCGGCGGAGTCATGAAGGCCGAGACGGTGGCCCAGCGCGCCGTTAGTATCCTGGGGTCGGGGCCTGCGGGGGGTGTAATGGGGTCGTGCTACCTCATGAAAATGGTGGGCCAGGAGAACTTCATCTCCGTCGACATGGGTGGCACCAGCTATGACGCATGCCTGGTTAACGGGGGCAGACCGGCCATCGAGTCGTATTGGAACTGGCAACACCGTTACCTTGTTGGGTTACCCATGGTCGATGTTTACAGTGTTGGGGCGGGCGGTGGTTCCATAGCTTACTTACAGTCTGGGGCCCTCAGGGTCGGGCCCAAGAGCGCAGGGTCTGAGCCAGGCCCGGTCTGCTACGGGCGAGGCGGTACACAGCCCACTGTTACCGACGCTAACCTTGTTTTGGGGTACCTCAACCCTGACTACTTCGCCGCTGGCACGGTGAAACTGAACGTTGAGGCTGCAAGGAAAGCCATCGAGGAAAACCTTGCGATGCCTTTAGGCAAGAGCGTCGTCGAAGCGGCGCACGGGATTTTCGAAATAGTTAACGCTAACATGACGGCTGCCGTACGGCGGATCTCCTCGGAAAAGGGCCTCGACCCGCGAGAGTTCGCCTTGGTCGTCTTCGGCGGGAACGGAGCCGTGCATGCTGGCATGCAAGCGGCCGATTTAGGGATGCGCAGAATTGTCGTACCGAAGTTGGCGCCAGCTTTTTGTGCGCTCGGGCTGCTTGCCGCCGATTACACAGTTGACAGGCTTCAGACCTATGTTTCGAGCGTGGACAAGATAGACCTTGAGCTCGTGAACCTGCATTTCTCTAGGATGGCAGAGGAAGCGGCGGGTGAGCTCGCTGCCGCCAATGTGACTAGGGACAGGGTTCGCTTTGAATACATCTTCGGGATGTGCTATCCCGGCCAAATATTCGAAACGGAGGTTGAAGCAATCACCAAACACGGTACATTGGGCGCCAAAGAGTTGGCTGCTACAGTCGACCGTTTTCACACGGTCTATGAGCAGCGGCACACTTACGCGCTCCGCCAGGAGGTGCCCGTTGTGAGGAATCTCCGGTTGAGGGCCACTGGGGTATCGATGAAACCCCGGCTGGCCAGAGCTTCAAGAATAGCAGGCCCCGACTCGTCATCCGCGCTCAAGGGTAGACGCGACGCTTACTTTGACGGTGGCCTGATGAGCGCTCCCCTGTACGATGGGGGCAAACTCTGTGCCGGACACATAGTCGATGGGCCAGCCATTGTAGAGGAAACATACACTACCATCGTACTCTTCCCGGGGCAACGCGCGGAGGTGGATGAATATAGCAACTATATGGTTCATCTCTAAATCGATTGCCTGGCGTAGGCACTGTCTGCAGCGGTAACCCGAGAAAGGGATGCAGGTCCGCCAGAGGGACTTGGCTGAAACAGGAAAGGAGAGAAAGATGCTGCTTAGATCCGTTCAAGGTATGGCTAAGATTGCAGGTCTGGTGACTGTCCTCGCCTTGCTGGTGATGGCCTGCGGGCCGGCGGCCCAGCCGACCGCGACTCCCACCAAGGCTGTTCCTGCGACGACGTCCACAACCGCCGTCTTACCGACATCCACCGCCGTGCCTCCTACCCCCACCAAAGCCGTTGCCCCCACGGCAACAGCGGCCGCCGTCGCTATGCCCACATTGGTGCCCGCTACCCCCGCTCCTTCGCAAACTATCAAGCGGGGGGGCGTGATTGCGACCGCCGCTTCGGCTGACTACAACCCGGTTACCATGGACCTGCCAACTAGTGTTAGCTCTGTCGGAATGTACATAATTGGCCCGATGATGAACGGCCTGCTTCAGTATGACCCTTACAACCAGAGCCAGCTTGTTGGCGACCTTGCGGAGAAGTATACGGTCAACTCTGATGGCACCGTCATCACTCTCCAACTCCGTAAGGACGTCACCTGGCAGGATGGGGTCAAATTCACCGCTGCAGATGCCGCGTGGAGCCTCGACAGGCTCCTCAATCCCCCATCTGGTTATCGCATCTCTGACCAGAGAGATGCCATCAGAGTCATTGACAAGATCGAGACCCCTGATGAGTACACCCTGAAGCTGACGCTCAAGTATCCCAGTGCCTCCTTCCTACCGAACTTGGGCGGTGTCCGATTGCTGATGTACCCCAAGCACCTGGGAATTGAAGGGTTTGTCAAGCAGCCGGTGGGAACTGGCCCATTCAAGTTTAGCGACGCACAACCGGGAACATCTGTAGATCTCGTGCGCAACAACAATTACTTTAAGAAGGGCCTCCCGTACCTGGATGGCATGCGTATCTTCATTATCAAAGACCCAACCGCGAGCCTTTCTGCGTTCCGAACAGGTCGGCTGGACTACATGGACGTGGCCAGCAACAGCTTGATTGGCCGCGCTGATGAACTCCAGCGTGATATGCCCAACATCAAGGTGGACAGGCACATCGGTGGCACGCGTGCGCTTCTCCTTAGGAATGTCGCCCCCTTCACTGATCAGCGTGTACGTACTGCTTTCCATCTGATGCTGAACCGACAGCAGATAGTAGCGCTTGCTGACCGTGGAGAAGGCACCCCTTACGCACCGCCGAGTATCCCGCAAGCGTACGGTGGCACGTGGAGTCTCCCCGAGAACGAACTCAAGAGCATGCCGGGTTATCGAGAGCCAAAGGGCGCGGATCTTGTCGAAGCCAAACGCTTGCTGACTGAAGCCGGAGTCGATCCAGCTACATTTAAACCATCATTCAAATACGAGCCTTTCTACGAGCCCTGGGCCGTGCCGACTGTGTCGCAGTTCAAAACTCTGGGAATCGAGCCAAAGGTCGCTGTAACTGAGCGGGTCGCACTTATGACTGATCTCGCCAACGGTAACTTCGAGCTGGCCGTCACCGGGAGCGCGCCCCAAGTTGATGACCCTTCTCAAGACCTCGGTGTTTTCTGGCTGACAACCAGTGCGAGGAACTATGGCAAGTTCAGCAATCCGAAAATCGATGATCTGTACAAGAAGCAGGACGAAACTCTAGACCCGGCCCTTCGTAAGCAACTCGTGCTGGAGTTGCAGCGGGCTATTATTAACTTCGCAACGGTCGACACATTGGAATGGGGTCTACGACCTATCGGCTTCCAGCCCTGGGTGCAGAACTTCCCACATATGGTCCAGTTCTGGTCCAATTTCTACCGGCC
>ORJL011261005.1_pt1 | contig 14056 bp, 12 predicted proteins | sample 1779941 | NCBI WGS metagenome assembly ORJL01 (sample SAMEA104232317, study PRJEB22302) | groundwater metagenome | biome: forest; feature: aquifer; material: groundwater | place: USA | collected 2011-08-07 | depth 5.8 m
AAATCCTGTTGAAGATATAAAAAACACCCGCTCGATTTCCATAATTGTCAAACATGGTGTCGTCTTTGATCTTAAGGCAATAAAACAACAACAGAAAAAGAAATGATAGTTGGAATTATTCTCGCGGGAGGAGCATCAATTCGAATGGGTACTCCAAAGCCCATGCTCACTATCGGCAAGGAAACATTTCTTCAGCACATTATTCGGTCATTACATAAGGTTAGAATAACCAAGACTGTAATCGTCCTAGGCGCATTTAGTGATGAAATTCAGTCAACACTCTCTTGGTACTCAGGCGCAGTTGCCGTAAATCCAAATTGGAATGCAGGCCAGCTATCTTCTTTACGCACCGGAGTTGCGGCAAACAAGAGCAATGAGTGGCATGGGTTTCTTATATATCCTGTTGATCATCCATTAGTATCCCATGAATCATTAGTTGATATCCTTCATGCATTCTGGACGTCCGATAAAAATATTATTATCCCGACGTATGAAGGAAAACGTGGACACCCTGTTATTTTCGGGAAACTCATCATAGAACAATTACCTTCAGTGTCTGATGAAATAGGTGCCAAAGAACTTGTCAGAAACAACCCGGATGAAATACTTGAAGTTCCGGTCAACGATCCCGGTGTCATAAGAAATATTGATACTCCCGAAGATTATCAAAACTATATACAGGCAAGTATAGTATGTTAACCGCACAAGAAGCACTGGCTTGCATTCTTACCGGGATTCAACCCTTAGGAAAAATTACTGTCAATTTTGAGCATGCGTTAGGCTGTGTTCTAGCTGAAAATATTATCGCAGATGAACATATTCCCCCGTTTGATAACTCTGCTATGGATGGTTTTGCTGTTTATGCAGATGACACGACCGATGAATCATTAATGCTCCGTATTGTTGAGGATATTCCTGCTGGGTATGTTTCAACAAAAGTATTGCAACGCGGAGAAGCAATGTCTATTATGACTGGTGCACCGATTCCTTCAGGGTGTGACTCAGTCATTCAGGTTGAATGGATCGAACGAATCGATACCGAACATATCCAGCCAACTCGTTCTGTCAATCGCGGTCACAATATTCGCAAAGCGGGAAAAGATGCGCAAAAAGGTACCGTTGTCCTTCCAACAGGAACATTAATACGTCCGCAGGAAGTCGGTATACTGGCGTCGTTAGGAAAGCAATTTGTTACAGTAGTTCGGCCTCCTTCGGTGGCATTGTTATCAACAGGAGATGAGCTTCTTGATATGAATAAACCGCTCTCACCCGGAAAGATACGAAATAGCAATCTCTTTGTCCTGAAAGCCTTGCTACGGCAGGTTGGTTGTGAAGTTATTGATTTAGGAATAAGCCGTGATACGAAATCGGAATTAATTCTAAAAATTGAACAAGGATTGAAGGCTGATGTTCTCATTACATCAGGGGGTATCTCGGTTGGCAGTTACGATTATGTTCTCGATGTTTGCAATAGTCTTGGTATAGAACAACAATTTTGGAAAGTAAATATTAAACCGGGAATGCCTATAATGTTCGGGAAGTTTAAGGAAAAATTAGTATTTGCACTTCCGGGCAATCCGGTATCTACCTATGTTACTTTTACTCAATTTGTGAAACCTGCTCTGCTTGCATTAAAGGGCGAACGTTCTTTTTCTCCTGTTCGAGTTCAAGCTATTGTGAAAGAAGAAATCACTAAGACGGATGGAAAGAGACATTATATTCGTGGTATTCTTGAATTCGAAGATAATACGTTCACTGTCAGATCTACCGGAGCGCAGGTATCAAATTTACTTTCATCGCTTTCTAAGGCAAACTGCCTCATTATCGTTCCTGAGAATATCGAGTCGGTACACGTTGGTGATGCAATAATGGTTGAGTTATTATGATGATCACTGTAAAACTGTTTGCAATTATTCGCGATAAAGTCGGTTCGGATTCTGTGAAGATCGAATTGCCCGAGTGCGCGAGTGTTGCTGTTTTGTTGGAAACACTCATTCTTACATACCCTCAATTAACAGATTGGAAAGAAGTTGTTCGGATTGCTGTAAACCGTGAGTATGTAGATAAAAACCATATCATGAAGCCGGGAGATGAAGTTGCGGTGATCCCTCCTGTAAGCGGTGGATAACGTTACCCCAAATGGAATTTTATGTATGATTGAAATTGTTAATACCTCTATTAACGTTGAACGAGTAATCGATAGCGTTGCTTCGCCTTCAGCCGGTGCCATAGATATATTTATTGGTACTACGCGTAATAACTCAGGAGGGGAGAATGTTCTTTATCTTGAGTATGAAGTGTATCAGGATATGGCGCTTGAAACCATCAACAAACTTATCAATGAAGCGTATGCTACGTGGAATCTGTGTAAGGTATCCTTCGTGCACAGAGTGGGAAGAGTCGATATTGGCGAAGCGAGCATTGTCATTGCTGTTTCCTCCCCGCACCGGAAGGAAGCCTTTGAGGCATGCAGGTTTTTGATTGATAATGTCAAAAAAACAGTTCCTATCTGGAAAAAGGAATATTTTGATGATGATTATAACTGGGTTGAGGGAGAACAAAATAAAAAAGGCGATGGTGTCTAATCATCGCCATACAAAATCCGGTTCAAGCTCTGAGGTTATGGTAAATCCATTTTCCTCTGAAGAGAAGCTAAAATACTTTGTTGAAGAGTAAATAATTCCGTGATTGAAGGTTGTTGCCATTCCCCCTTTAGCGTTGTTGCTTCGCATTCAAAAAAATGATTTCCTACTGGAAATACAACATATCGCTTCACCAGCGTTCCTGAACGCAGTTCGTAACTGCAAAATTCATTTTCACCTATTTTAAATTCTTTCGACTCTCTAATCATAACTGATGAATCAGTTATGGAAAATGATTTGCTCAGCTCTGCCAAAAAATCCAATCCTTCTTTTAAGACTATTTCTTTGCTTTTTTGGTCGAGGTTCAATTCACGAAATGCAATCGCGGCAGAATAATCATTGCGTAAAATCCATACATCAAGTGAATTCCCGTGTACGGTATCAATTGATGAAAACCATCCGGAAGGTATGTTACCCGAAAATAATTCTGAACGGGAAATAAACCGCTCTTGAGTCAAACGTGTGGTAATCGCGTATTGAAGTTTCGTTGAGCAGGAGGCGAAAAGGAAAGCAAGAACAAGAGTGATGAAAAAGTGTTTCAAGATTATTCCGTCATCCTTCGGAATTGGTCTGATTCTAACGTAAATGTTAATGAGACGCGGTGCGTGTTGCCAAGTTGATTCTCGGAATCAAATTTAGCAAATGTATAATCGATATCAAGTTTAGGAAGATGAATCCCTGCTCCAACATTTAACGAACCTATGTCACTGTATCCGATTCGTAACGCAGTGATGTTTTGATAACCAATCTCGCCGCCAACATGGAAATCTAAACTTGCGGGTCCAAGATGTGCCTGTGCGGAGTATGACCGCCCTTCAAATCGAATATCAGTGTCGACAGTTGGTGTTAGTTTGAAATCACCGATCTGATGAAGATATGCCGCTCCTAATTTAATTGTCGGAGTGAGAAATTCGTTCGTTCCTGTATTCCATGCTATTAACGTAGAAGTGACATCCTGCATTGTTGCGCCAAGAAGAATGTGCTCCGATGCCTTATACTGCCCGCCAATATCAAACCCGATGCCTGTTGCCGATCCGACATCCTGAACACGACGGATTATTTTCACATTCGCGCCGTAAGAGAAATCTTCGCTATGATGTTTTGCATATGAAAAATAAAATGCCCAATCTGCCGCATTGAAATATGTTACGCGATTGGGATCGACTCTTGAAAAGTTTTGCACCTGATCAGGTGGGAGGAGGTTACCGTTTGCGTCAAGACCTGCATATTGAGTATTGGGTATATTATCTACACCAAGGCGTATAGCGCTTATGCCTAATGTTGTGGTTGCTCCAATTGGAAGAGCTACCGCCGCATAATCATAATTGACTAATCCTGCGAAGCGTTCATCATGCATGAGTGCTATTTGGGGATATTGAAGTTGTGATAATCCGGCAGGATTCCAATACGATGAAGTAACATCATTTGCAAGTGCAACATATGAGCCACCTAAGCCTAACGCTCTTCCCCCAACTCCTATTGCAATAAATTCACCGGCATATTTCGCTCCGGCACAAACATGTGTTATTTGAAAAGAATATAGTACTCCAATGACACATAAGTATATTCGTAAGCGATGCATAACGGTATTGTTCATAATAGCCCTATTCAATAACCTGACACTCGAATTCTTTCATGATGAGCTGTGCTATGGGGTGTTGTAATATGTCTGATTTCCCGCCTTTTTGTACAGTATGAGGCATTTCTTGGTATTCCGTTTGCGCATGATCTGTGGATGACATAAGTTCTTCATCCGATACAATAGCATCTAAGCGTACTTTAGCCCCATACACCTGCTCAGCCAGAGAGAATAAGAACTCCCGATTTCGCTTAAAAGTTTCCAGATGAAAGTCATCCGGGCAGATGATCTTAAATCGGTTATCCTTTACTTCAAGTAGTTTACTTTCGCTAAGCATCGTCCCCACATGAATCTTCTGCTTTCTTGCGTCGCTAATGAAAGATTGCCATTTCCCGAAAGCATCTTCTGCGTTTACAGGAGTAACGGATTGTTCAATTGATGATGCAATGTTGAGTGGAGGTTTCGTGGGCTTTTCCGGCTGTTTCAAATATTGCGATAATGGCTCACCCGAAGCTTTTGAGGTTCTCGAAAGTGGCAAAGAGTCGGATAGACTCTTTACAGGTTGTGATTTTGTAACAATCCGCTCTTCTGCGGGGGGTGTTTCTAATTCGATTGAAAAGTTTTTACCCGTTGGTACGGAGTTGAGTTTTTTTTTCAATTCGCCAAGTTGTAACAATAAATCACTGATCTGGATACTTGAATCCATTTTTTGCATTTGCAATAATGCAATTTCAAGTTTATAGCGGGGTTGCTGACTCCATTTAATTGCGTTCTCGGTATCGTTAGCGATTTTTATCAACCGCAATAAATCTGTTTCAGAAAATGATGTACTTTCTTGTCTGTATCGACTTTTATATACATCAGATGCTTCAATGAAATTGACCGATCCCGTTGAACGTGCGATAAGCATGTTACGGAGATGTTCGATATATCCATTGATAAATTCTTTGAAATCATATCCTTTACTCATCACTTCTTCAACAAGTGAAAGCATTGATGCCGTATCTTTTGATTTGATGAGGGAGGTAACCCGGAAGAAAAGTTCCTGATCAACGATATTTAATGCTTGCATAATTTGCTGAGCATCAATACTCGTTCCGCAGAATGATACTACCTGATCAAACAAACTTTGTGCATCACGCATCGATCCGTCTGCTTTATGTGCCAGCACGAACAATGCTTCGTTATCAATTATTATTCCCTCATTCGTTGCAATGTGCTGAAGTCGCGATGTAATTTCATCAACGGTTACTCTTCTGAAATCAAATCGCTGACATCGGGATAAGATCGTAAGCGGTACCTTGTGAATTTCGGTTGTGGCAAAAACAAATACAATGTAAGGAGGCGGTTCTTCCAATGTTTTTAAAAGTGCATTAAATGCTTCTTTCGTTAACATGTGAACTTCGTCGATAATATAGACTTTATATTTTCCCTTGGCAGGTCCATACCTCACTGCTTCACGAAGAGATCGAATTTCTTCGATGCCTCTGTTTGATGCGCCGTCTATTTCAAATACGTGAACACTTCTACCCTCGGTAATTTCGGTACACAGTTCACATGTATTATCGGGATTGTTATCAACAGGGTGGAGGCAATTAATCGCCTTGGCAAGGATACGCGCTGTTGTTGTTTTTCCTACTCCGCGCGGCCCGCTGAAGAGATATGCATGATGAAGCCTGTTCGAAGTAATGGCGTTTCGTAAGGTAGTTGTAACATGCGATTGCCCGATAACTTCGCCAAAAAGGACAGGGCGCCATTTTCTGGCTGTAACGATATAGCTCACAGTGTTTTTATGCCTATTTTTTCAAAAATTGAGGGATTTCCCGTTGAAGTATATACTAAGATACTATTATTTCTTTTGATTCATCAAATATTTATTGAAAAATTCTTCTATGCGTTTATACTCGTCAAACCAGCTTTCCGGTTGTGTAAATGAGTGTGCCTCGTCGGGATAGACCATAACTTCAAATTCCTTCTTTCCTTTTTGAAGTTTGTCAATTAACTGCACCGCATCCTGAAAGAAGACATTGTCATCAACCATCCCGTGAAGAATGAGAACGGGTTTTTTCAAACTATCAACAAAGGATATCGGTGAACTTTTTTTGTACGCTTCAGGATTAACTTCAGGTTTTCCCAATCGTGCTTCCGTGTACCAATGGTTGTGTCGATAATAATTTTCCCAGCTTGTTACAGCGCGAAGGGCTGCACCGCAAGCATATTTATCCGATAACATCAACCCCATCAAACTCATAAAGCCGCCGTAACTTCCACCATAAATTCCCACACGTGCGGGATCGATGTAGCCGAGTTTGGTGACGTACTCTAATCCTTCTAATTCATCCTGTAAATCTTTACCACCTAAGTGCATATACACATCGGAACGAAATTCTCTGCCGTACCCGGCGCTTCCGCGATACTCTACTTCCAGGACTACATATCCTAATTGCGTAAGCCGGTTATGAAACATATACTCTCGGTAATAATAGCTCCAGCCTTTAATAACGTTTTGCAAATATCCTGCGCCATGAACAAAAACAACGGTCGGGTATTTTTTGTTTGGATCAAAGTTGGTTGGTTTGTAAATCATCAGTGGAACAGTTCTACCGTCGGAACTCTTAAACGATGTTACTTCAGGAGTAATCCATTGCCGTTGAGAAAATTCTTCAGGAACAGAGTTGGTAATCTGTTTCACTTCCGGAGTGAGAGGCATAATTAGAGATGTTCCTTCGTCAACTAACACCTGAGCCGAAGAATCGTTTAAATGCGTATTGATACGGACAAACTCCGTAGGTTTTGTAAAATTGGAGTGACGTGCTAGGATAAACGAGGCTGTTTTTGAAAGTACAGGGTCATCGTATGTTCCGATAGTATCACTCAATGGTTGTGCAGAACCCGTATTGAGGTCAATATCATATACAAGCCATTGGTGATGATTATATTCATTGGCAAGGCAGTAAATATGGTTGCCTTTTGGTTCAATATCAAACCAGTGGATTTCCCATTCTCCTTCTGTTAATTGAGTTACATCTTTTCCGTCGGGAGTGAGGCTGTATAAATGATTCCATCCGTCTTTTTCAGATGTTATAATAATTTCCCGACCGCTTGGCATCCACTTCATCATGGTTAATCCGCTCTCGATCCAGGTTTTATCTGTTTCTTCATAGATGAGTTTTGCCTTTCCGCTATCGGTATCGGCTATAAAAATTTCGCGTTTATGCTGGTCGGCTGAAATTCGCTCGATAAGTAATTGTGTTCCATCGGGAGAAAGGGCTGTATTTCCAAGATAAAAAATACTATCGCCTGGTAGTGTAACCCACACAGTAGCGCCTGTATCAATTGGGGCAATCCCGATTCGAGTTTTGCCAAGTCCTGCTTTAAATGTTCTGGTAGAAACTTCCTTCCCCGTGAATCTTGGCACAACAAATTCTTTTAAGTTTTCTTCGTTGTTCTCAGTGAATAATATCTTCTTATTGGAGGGAAAAAAATCGACAAGATGAATAGAAGTATGTTCTGAAGCGGGCTTTGCGATTTCATAGAGTGTAAGTTTCCATACTGAGGCAACATACAATCGTCTATCTGAGAAATATGCTAACAAACGTCCATTAGGTGACCATTTAAGTCCGTTCTCCCATGCCTCTGTTTTTGTCATTCGTTCAAATGTGGTGAAGCTTGTATCGGTGATAAAAATGTCGCCATTACGGGTACATGCCACTGAGCGGCTATCCGGTGAAAGTTCAAGCTCACCGATTGTTGAATCCACCGGTAATTTATGCAACCGGGAACCATCCGAATTGACCATCCAATAGCGGTATTTGTTTTGGGCTGTATTATCCCACGAAAAAATTACATAATTACCGTCGGTAGAAACAATGGGATTCACAGGTCTGTTACCTGCTATGTACGGTTTCAAAAAAATTCGGTCTAACGAAAGTATCGAATCGGAAGCAGTTTGACCGAATGATAGTGAAAAGAGCATAACACAGAGGAATATACTTGATACTGTGCGAGTGATAAAAGAAGACGTCATAGAGAGTTAATAGCTGTTACTGAAAGTGAAAGTTCAAAAAATAATATACAGAAGGGGGGAAACACTTACAAAGGCGCGGCTCACATAATGAAAGATTTCTTGAAAAGAGATAAAAGTGGCTAAATTGTTTCATAAAAGCATAATTGAAGAAAGTTTTCCCGTAACGAAAAGAAGAAACGTGTGATCATCAATACGCTAGAGCTTTTTCTTAACTTCCTTGCAATACTCCAATATTCCGGGTAATATCTCTCCTGATTTCCCAAGTAATGTTTCATCCGCAAATGGTGTTAAATCGGTTGGCTCAATATTTATTTCTACAATACATGCTCCTGCTCGTTTCGCCATCTGCGGAATAGATGCCGCAGGGTAAACAACAGCTGAAGTTCCGATAACAAACAATATATCGGCAAATTCCGCCGCTTGTATGCTGTCATTCCATTCATCTTGTGGTAGCATTTCACCAAACCATACGACATCAGGTCTGATTAACCCCTTGCATGTTGTGCAATGCGGTATTGACTCAGATTTTAAAACATCTTCGTTGGGATAAGGTTTCCCGCATCCTATACAATAATTTCGCTCTATATTACCATGAAGTTCATAGACAGTTGAACTCCCTGCTCTCCTATGAAGATTATCAATATTTTGTGTAACAACAGAAACATGTTGAAAATATTTTTCCATCTCAGCGATGGCATAATGTCCCGCATTCGGCTGAACGGTCTGCATAATACGTTTTCTATGTTTGTACCAATCCCATACCAATTTTGTGTTTCGCATGAACGCATCAAAGTTTGCCAGTTCTTCCGGTTTCATTTTTTTCCAGATTCCATCTTCGCCGCGAAAGGTCGGTACTCCGCTTTCAGCAGATATTCCCGCACCCGTAAACACCACAATGTTTTCTGCTGTTGATAACCGTTTTTGTAAGGTAGATGAAATTGTCGTAACCATGATTACTCAAATATATAGTTGTAGTAGCCGATTACCTGATCGGCATTATTAGTTCTGTACCTGAATGTAAAAAATATAAAAATGGTATCAACACTCCTGTTTTAGGTGTTCCACTTAGCGTCAGGTGGTGTAAACTCTGTAATGCGATTAAGGCTTCAATTCTAACTTTTCCCACTTTTGCGAGCGGATAAAATTCCAATCAATGGAAACGGTTCGGTATCCGCCATTTAACCATAGTGGAGTCTGGTCATCGTAATGAGAATCTAACGCCTGACCGGATTGGCCAAGTTGATTCACCATAAATGATTGTGTCGGATTTGCCAGATCAACGATTTGCCGCATAGAAGGAGCGGAAAACACCTTAAACGGTTTATTGAGTTTAAAATCTCCCTTTTTAATTGTTGTCATAGCGCCGCCATCGGCAAACGGACCGACGTTAAATACCTTATCTAAGGGTTTGCGTGCCCCAAAAGGATGTGAGAATTCAATCTGATGAACATTTCCCCACTGCCAGTTCTTCATTTCAGAGCCAAGCATTGTACTGAGTGTATCCAGAGACTGTACAAAACTGCGCTTGATAATATCGTGCTTACTTTCAATGCCTTCGGTATGCATATCATCAAACCAAGCCGAGCTATCTTCTTGAAGAAGTTGACTTGTTACCCGATAAGGAATTGCTGAGAAGAAAATAAAATTGTCGAATGTTTTTGAACCAATTTCATCTTCATACATGTTGTGAATCAACCGAATAAAAAATTCATTGATAATTGTTGTTGCGATATCATTTTGAGTACAGCGGTAATCCCAGTTATGGAAATACTCCAATGCTGTTGTAATCCGCTCACTTTTTGTTGAGTCGTTCTTATAACAATCTAGAATATGCCGGATCAACTCTTTGCTGTATAACGACATCACATCCTGCTGAATAATTTTAAAATCATCGGAGGAAGATTTTTCCGATTCGGACAACAAACTATCAATTCTCTGATACCGTGACGGTGGTTCCCACAATGTAGAAAGATAATACTCGTAATTCGCATCACCAAGTTTATTGTTCGCACACACGATATATCCTCGCTCAGGATTACGCTCCGAAGGCAGTTCTTCAAATGGGATAAATCCTTTCCATTCATCTTCTCCTGTCCATCCTTCAAGCGGTAGCATGGGATTCTTACGTGAGCGTATCGGAGCTGCCGCCGCAGTCCAATATGCTATATTTCCCTGAACATCTGCATACACAGCAGTTTGTCCCGGTACGGTCAACTCTTTAAGACCATGTTCAAACTCGGTAATGTTGGCTGCACGATTCATTAAATAAAAACCATGGAACTCATCACTCATCTCAAATCCTGTCCATCGTAACGATATCGGTTGAACAGTACTAGAATCCTTATGACGTAATGTAGGATTCACATCGTTGATAATTGGACCATGTTGTGTAGCACGCACTACAATGGAAAGACTATCACCCGATTTCATGTGAATAATTTCTTCATGAACATCCATAGGCAGTGATGTATTTTTATACTTGTAGTAATACGGTTTAACGGTATCTTCTTGTTCGACATAAAAATCAGCGTCATCAAGCATTGCATTGGTAAATCCCCACGCGAGCGAATCATTGTGACCGATAATAACGAACGGTGTTCCCGGAATTGATACGCCGGCGACATTCCATCCGGGGGCGGAAAGATGTACCTCGTACCACCAGTTTGGGGCAGTAACCCGCAAATGGGGATCGTTGGCAAGAATGGGCTTACCGCTTAACGATTTTTGAGAACTTATGACCCATGCATTGCTTGCCCCGCTTAATCCGCCGAGATGAAAGTACTCGCGATAACTCTTTTCAATTTCGAGTAACTCGGTAACTTGAAGGTGTGTCCTTATTTCTGCCGGGAGGAACGAAAGCGTTTTCCCGGAAGGATCCTTGGGGAGGAGTTCCTTAAACTTTTCTGCTGATACGTTTTGTGCTATTTCTGCATACGTTAAATCTGTCCACCATGCGAAACTTAACTCCCATGCCATTAGTCTGGCAAGGAGCAGGCTGTGCTGAACAGTCCACGGTTCCGGTTCTATGTTTAACATATCAAATTCTGCCGGATACCTACCTTTGTTTAATTGAATGTATGCGTTCACTCCCTCGGTATAATCTTCAAGCAATCGCCGTGCATCGGGGTGCATATGCTTCTCAAGCTTTTCCGCAAGACGTGAAAAGCCGAGCGTACGAAAGAGTTTGTCGTATCGTAGTGTTGCAGTATCAAGCGCTTCAGAAAGTCTGCCCATTCCGGCTCTGCGGGCAAATTCCATTTGCCATAAGCGATCCTGAGCGTGAACAAAGCCGATAGCACACATGAGATCGTGTTCGTTCTGAGCAGAAATGTGCGGCACGCCCCACTCATCGCGAATCACTTCAACAGGTTGCTGTAATCCGGGTAGTGTTAATGTACCACTGGTTTGTGGAAATGATTTTGTTGCTAAATGATAGAAAAAAAATACAGTTGCCGCTCCTACGAGTAGGAGGAGGATCACTGTTCCGATAAGAATTTTTGAAAGTTTAGACACGATAGTTATTGAGGAGCGTTCTTAAAACTCTTTGCTCATTATTCTGCAACCTTGCAGATTGACGAAATTAAATAGAATTGACCATACTGCAATGACCCAGAGAGGAATCGGGGTAGTATATTGGGAGCAGATCTGGTATGTATGAAAGTATTAAACTTTCTTGTAAGGTCAAAAAAAACTCCCGCCTCATTAACCGAAGCGGGAGTCAAGCATGCTATTATAGGTATAAGCTTACACGTAATTAAAATCGATAACTGAGTGTCGCCATCACATTATTGGTGCTGATCTTTTCTTGGGTTTCGGAAAGAGGTGTGTCGGAATTATAAAAATTAGGGTTAAGATCATAATTGACATGTGATGTTTCCCAGAACCCGTGTGCAAAAGCAACATCAATCATTAATGCATCTGCAACTAACACGCCTAATCCACCTGTTATAAACTTCTGATCATTATTTGATTGATCAGCCTTATATGGAGAAGGAAGATACGCAAATCCACCGCGTAGGCGGAGTGTTGTCTGTGGAATATGTACTTCAGCGCCGACATGGAAATTAAAGGTTGAAGTAAATATTTCCTTGAAATCGCTGTTGTACTGATCTAAAGTCGGGTCTCCTTCTATATCGGTGAATTGCAATTGTGTCCAGTCGGTATATTGAACATCGCTGGCAAGCATGACCCCATCACCGCCGACGGAGAATCCGGCAGTAAAATTAAACGGTGTTGTTACGCCATACTTTGTTGTTCCTGCGTACCCATAGGTATATTCTGTGTATCCATTCCTGTCCGGTACATCGAACACACTTTTTCCATCTGCACTGTATGTTTCTTCGATGGTATGAGAGGTTGGAAGTTTGATGTTAAATCCGATACGTGAATGAGAATTAAATTTATAGAGCAAGCCTAACCGTGCAGTAAACCCGCTGATTGAACCATCAATCTTTTGTAAAAGATTCAGGTGATCAAAAGCGTAATTAGTGTCAAATCGTGAGAAAGTATATTTATCATAGGAATCATATTCAGCATAATTTCTTGTGTATTCATATGAGCCTGATACAAAATTTAATGTTACGCCGAGAAAAAGATTTTCTGCAGTTTCAACTGCGCCGCTGATCAACCAATTATTTATCCCTCCGTTTTCAAGGACTCGTCCTTCTTGTCGAACACTATCTTCAATAAGAGTTTCATTATGTGAATCAATTAAGTATAATTCATACGCTAAAGTCTGATCTAACGAGGGCACCATACTGCTGTACGGGTTATTTCCTTTAAATGAAAGACCTGAATTGAAAATTGGCGTGCGTCCGTAGCCGAATGCAAGAACAAGACTTCCTTGTGTTGTTGGGAAGGAATACACAAGTCCAAGATCATTCAAATCTGTTGTGCTGTTTGTAAATGAAGTTGAATTTCCCATAAATGTTGAGGTATTCCCATACGAAAAATGGGAGAGACCTAAAGAAATTTCGTTGCGTTTGATTTGACCAAGACCTGCCGGATTTGAATAAACTGCCGAATAATCGCTAGCGATGCCTGTGTAAGCCATACCAAGACTAAGTGAACGTGCGCTGAATCCCGGACCCTGTAACGCTAAACGAAGAGCATCTTCAGAGCCTTGTGAATGCGCGCTTGAAATAAGAAGTATAACTGCAAAAAGAGACAAAAATACTGTTCTCATGGTTTTCATTACCAATCCCAATGTAAAAAACTTGTGAAAAAATTGTTAAGGGCGACCGCCGCCGCCACCGCGTGTGCTATTTCCGCGTGAACCACCGCTTGACTGCCCGCCACCATTTGTTGCCGGTGGGGGTGTTGCAGAGCGTGGTGCGCTTGATGGAGCCGGGGTCGATGTAACTGTCGGAGTGGTTGATGAACTACCCGAACTCGTTCCACCTCTTCGTGTTCCATTATCGGAACTGCCACGATATGTCGGTGTGTAAGTAGGAACACTCTTTGTGCCGCGTGAAGTTCCACCGCGGGATGAATTTCCTTGTCCTACAGATGAAGTACGACGTGTGCCTTCACTTCGTGTTGTGCGTTTTGATGGTGTATAGGATTCCGCACGAGCGCTTCCTGTGTGTCCATTTGAAAAACCTGTGCCTGTTGAACCGCTTGGTGTATATGGCTGATATCCGTCAGTGTTTCTTCCACGGCTTGTACGTAATATCGGTTGTGTTGCGCCGCGATTGGTTCCCATGTCGCGATGTCCGAAGCGATATCCGCTGTTACCATAACGGTAATATGCGGGATAAGAAACCCACGGAGTTCCACAGTACCATGGATAGCCGGAATAATATGATC
>ORJL011598669.1_pt1 | contig 14056 bp, 9 predicted proteins | sample 1779941 | NCBI WGS metagenome assembly ORJL01 (sample SAMEA104232317, study PRJEB22302) | groundwater metagenome | biome: forest; feature: aquifer; material: groundwater | place: USA | collected 2011-08-07 | depth 5.8 m
CCAAAGAAATCTTTGGCTCGAACCTCCTCCTCGGCGAAAAATCAGTGCGCGCCAGCGCGCCAAAAATTCTGAATTCGTTTGGAAAAATGGGGGGAAACCAGTGGGACGCGCTTCGCGCGTCCCACCTTCTGGCTTTGAAAAAGCCGTTGAGTTCTGTTTTGGTGCCCGAGGCGGGAGTCGAACCCGCACGCCCCGAAGGACACGAGATTTTAAGTCTCGGGCGTCTACCAATTCCGCCACCCGGGCAAAAAATATAGACATAACACCATGGAATGGTACTTAGAATCAAAAGAAAATCGATGCATTACGTGATCTATTGAGCACTGCAAAGAACCACGTAATTCATCGATTTTCTTTTGATTCTAAGTACCATTCTCTGATGTACTGTCTATAACTTATATGTGAAAGGTCAACAGAGCGGCAAACCGGACTCGAACCGGCGACCTTCTCCTTGGCAAGGAGACGTTCTACCAACTGAACTATTGCCGCAAAATAAACAGGTATGTCAAAAATTGGAAACCCAAATCGAACAGCATTATTTTCCCTCAGGTTTACACAAAATTTTTGCTGTGTCAAGATATATCATGATGGGCCTGTAACAGAAAAATCAATAGTGTGATCTCTCTATGGTTCATTGGATTCTCAAACATGAAAAAAAGGTTCTTGCGTGCGCCATTGCTACCTACATCATTGTACTCTCGATCGTAGGGATCATCAAGTACCAAAACTTCGGCTACAATTCTCTTGATCTTGGTATTTATAATCAGGTTTATTATAAAACGAGTCATGGTGATTGGTTCGGTTTTAGCATTCATCCTCATTCCTATCTTGGGGATCATTTTGAACCACTCATTCTCCTGCTTTCGACACTGTACCGCGTCGCGCCACATCCCATCACTTTGATTGTTCTCCAAACAGTCGCGTTGGGATTGATTGCGCTTCCCATATACGCTATTACCAAACGATGGCTTAATGGAGGTTGGCCGCTCGGTCTGGCGATGATGTCATTGTTGAATCCTTTTTTACACAGCATGAACCTGTATGAGTTTCACATGCTCGTTTTTCTCCCGATTCTCACACTGACGACTGTTTATTATTATTTGAGAGAAAAATTTCTTCTTTTTTCTTTGTTTCTTTTCTTCGCGACCGTCGTAAGAGAAGACGCCGTGAGCGTAACTATGATGTTGGGTGTTATAGCCGGAATTGACGCGTGGCGTTCTGCTGACAAAAAAACACGCTGGCACACTCTATGGCAACGGAGATATTGGATTCTTGTGCCATTCATTATGGGGATACTCTGGTACGGTACTGCTCTGTGGGTGACGCGAACACACTCACTCAACAATGGATACAAGTACGCTATTTATTACGCGTGGTTTGGAAATTCCATTCAAGAGGTGGTAAGAAACATCGTTACACACCCCATTCAAATGGTGAGTCACTATGTCACCGCCCCCAACGTTACCATGATTATCGGTCTCCTCATGCCGTTTCTTTTTCTCCCCATTCTGCGACCGAAATATCTTTTGCTGTCACTCGTGCCATTGATTGAAATTACTTCAACTGAAATAGGTGGTGGTGAACTCATTCTTAATACGCATTATGTTGCTTTGTTTTTACCGGGGTTGGTTGTGGCCTTTTTGTTCGCGGTAAAGAGTATTCTCCACGATGAATCACTGCCACGATTCTTGCGATTTTTTTGGGGCGATTCCAAGTTATTGATTTTGGTATTGTTGATCACGACTGTGTATACATTTGTGATGTTAAGTCCGATCGCACAAGGAATCATGGAGTTACGAGACATGGTTGTGTCAGAAGATCGACGATCACAGATCAACGCGATGATGAAAGAAATTCAACCAAGTGACGCTCTTGTCACCACCTACAATTTTTTGCCGCGCTTGTCATCACGAGATTATGTCTATTCTCTCAACTATCTCTCAATGGGACGAACCCAGTACTCGGTCGCGCCTTTTCCAAAACCCGCGCGACTGAACGCGGCCTTTATTGATTTTGATGAGCTCATTCTTCAGGATCTCCAGTATCGAGATAAACCACTGTATGAACCGTATCTGGATCAACGGAGCAGGAATCTCCGGAACGTGCTGTCACCTTTGAAGGTATCAGAAGTGTATGACAATGTCGTATTATTTGGTAGTGAAGGAAAACCTCTTTCAACGTTAGTTGAGAAGATAACAGATATCCGAGGCTTGAATATGATTGTGTTGCCATCGTTGGAAGAGATGAATCTTGAGCTTGTTGGGTATGCTATGCAAGAGAAAATTATGGACAAAGATTCGCAACAGTTTGATTTTATCGTCGCATGGAAATCGCGCGTTGAATCATTGCCAGATCTACAACTGAAAATTTTTTTCCATGAAAATGGTCATGAAGTTTCACGTATTATTCCCATCGCCTATGGTTTGTATGAAACCTCTGAATGGAATTTGGGCGAATTGTATAAAATATTCTATGCATTACGTTTTCCAAAAGATACGGAAAGCATCCAGTTACAATTGGTACGAATCGAGAAAGGAACTATTACGTTATCTGAACTGAAAAGTTTGAAAAATTATTTTCAGAAAGTCGAGGATGTGGGACCGAGAATCAGCCTCTCCCTATAGAATCATCTCACTTCATAGATCGTCGCGCTGTTATTTTGATACACTAACCGAAGAAAGTTTTTTTGCTTGGGGTCAAATGTGCCAAGTGACCGCTCAAATTCAGAGTACAAGAGATACCGAAAACGATTTTCTCGTAAGAATTTTTCTTTGACCACGTCCATATCGTCATCAGCAAAGAACCGTCGTAAGAAAGCAAATTTTTCATGATAAAAAATAGTCATAGGACGATGGCCAATAAAAACTCCGCGACCTGCCGTGGCAGGAATAAAATTGCCGTGATACGGTGCTGAAAAAATATATTCATGGATACTGCTGTTATTTTTAATCCAATCATAGGCATCGAAATAGTCTTTTTTGATGTAGCTGAGACGATAAGGGTCTTGTGGAAAATTTTTGTATTGACTCATATAACTTGCGGTAATGATTATGTTGGAGGTTATGAGAAAAACGCATAACATGGAGAACACGGCATGTCGCCATATTCGGAGCTTTCGCTTTAAGAGATATTGAATGAGAGCGTTCAAGGGGAGACTCGCGAAAATACTCATCGGAATAAACCACCCTTCGATGAAACGTCGTTGCACATGAAATGGGCTGTAGATAAGGTACGCTCCGAAAACAAACCACGTGAGAAGAAAGATATTTTCGAATCGGTGTTCAAAGTTTCGTTTTTTATATTGGTAGATGCCAATGAGCGCGAGGATTCCAATGAGCCCATATCCGATAAGAACGTAGTACCATGACGGTGTAAGATTCAAATTTTGAAGGTTCGAGAATCGCAGGACCATATGATGCGAAAGGAGCCAGTAAATATAGATAACGCTTGGAGAACTGATGAAGAGAAACACCATGAAACGAGAAAGGTGCTGTTTCCACTGATTTGTTTGCCACGCGACAATCACGGTAAAACAACCAAGCACGCCGTAGACGACAGGCACTTTGAAGGGGTGAAACCAAAAGAGGAAGAGAGCGGCCAACGCTGATGAGATGAGTGATTTCCAGTGACCATGAATGAGGCCGCGAAAAAACCGGTGAAAGATAAAGACGAGCAATATCGTGGTAGTAATGAAGTGCGGACTGACAAGGATAGAGAAGTACGGAAAGGCTTCCGGTACCCAAAGATCGATTGGAGAGGAGTAGAATCCGACTTCAGCAATTTTCATTCGCGGAAGCGCGTACATCAGCCATCCCATGCCTGATGTGAAAAAAATGATAAGGAAGCAAAGGACGCGACGAGTTTTGTCCAGTACAAAATCTCTCAAAAAACAAGAGACGACGATGACGAGTACTGGCGTTAGGAGAACGCGGAGGAAATGAAAGGTGAAGACAGGAGAAAGATTGAATACGCGAGCAATCATTCCCACGAACAACCAAAATGGATCCAGCCAGATCAACGGTTGCGGTTCTGAAGTGTAGAGATCAGTGAGGAAAATACTTCCCTGTTTTATTTGTTCAATACGAGAGAAATATGTATTGGTATCACCATTTTGAATAACTCCAGTGAAGGCGTATCCCGGCGGTGTCGTGAAATAACCGTAGAGATAAGGAAGGTTGGTGAAAAAAATGAGAATAAGACTGAGGAGAAAAATCATCCATCCGGGTATTTTCCCATTTTCTATGGGAAGGTGGAGCGGGGGTAAGTTATTTTGAAGTTCTTTTCGTAGTTGCAATCCTTCTCGGAGATATTCCCATGCGACGTGCCAGAAATGAACGCCGCTTTGTCGGACCGAATCTCTCACGTCAGACCATTGCACTGGAATTTCTTTAATTTTCAAACCCGCGGCCTCGGCTCGTATAACCAACTCGGAATCAAAAAACCATGTTTCATTTTTAACACAGGGCATGATTTCATTGACAACATGTCGATTCACAACTTTGAAACCGCAAGGAGTATCATGGAGTCGTGTACCCGTGAGGAATTGAAGGAGAAATTGATTTATCCAAGAAACAATTTTTCTTCCTCTTCCACGAACCACAATGGAATTCTGGTGTGAACGAGATCCTATCGCCATGTCATTACCATTAACAATGGCATTAACACAAAGTGATAAAGCGGAAAGATTCGTAGCCAGATCAGCATCCATGAAGCAAGCAATGTCTGCGGGAAATTTCAACCACGCTCCTCGAATGGCCCGTCCCTTTCCTTTTTGTTCCAGATAATAAGAGACAACACGGTGATCTTTCTTGTGCCATTCCTGTGTCATCTCGGAGGTTTTGTCCGTTGAAGCGTTATCCGCGATCACGATTTGCCAATCATAAGCCTCGAATTCAGTAATCATAAAATCACGGAGTCGCTTGATGGACTCGCTTAAAATCGTAGCCTCGTTGTAAGCGGGAATGACGACAACTAATTTCATAGTGTGAAAGGTCAGCATGAGACTTGACCTTCAGAATTTTAATGAGGGTCAAGTCTCATGGTTGGTAAACATCTCACTCTTCAACTTTAAAGACGGTTGATTGTTCATCGTGATACATCTCGGTAAAATGAAAATTTTGGTCAAGATTTTTTTTGAACGCTTCGTGAGTGGTATCTACAAAAACGTATTTGGCTTGAAAATCATTTTTTATAAAATTGTAGAGATGATCTATTTCTTGTCCAGTACTGATATTGACAAATTTTTGATGGAGGTTGGGGTCGGCTTTGTAGAGAAAAGTTGGATCAAGTCCCGCGATGTAACGATTGTGGCTGTTGTAAAAAAATAATGGTGGAAACTCATCCCAATCGCTGTGAAACACGATGTCGCCTTTTGTGCTGTGTTGTTTCAGCCACGTTGCAGCACCGGAAAATTGATCCATGGTATAACCAGTTTGGAACGAAGTACGTACTTGGCGAATATTTTTTATGAGTTGGATTGGAAAAGTAAAGATGAAAAAAAACATCAGCATCCACTGGAAAAGATTTTCTTGTGTAAGCAATTTCCCGAATGGAATGAGTTCTTTGTTTGTTTGATCTTTGGTCGACTGAAATTGATTCAAGCTCAACGCCGCGAACAAAACACTGAAGGGAACAAAATACTCAACATAGCGACGTGATTTGGTGACAGCGAACAAGAAGAGAGCGAGCAAGAAGACAGAAAACCATGTTTTGTGATTTTGTCGTTCAAAGCGAAAAACAAAACAGAAGAGCCCGAGGAGTACAATAATGATCAAGGGCTGTGTATCGTGAATCAACTCCCCGATGGGATACGAGTACCATTCACCGCCTACGCCGATTTTGTTTTGGTAATTGATCAATCCGATCTGGACTGTTTGTTGCCAGTAGAAAGAGAGATTGTCTGGAAAATATGGATGGATCAGGATTCCGACGATGATCCCGACGATGACGAGTGATAACAATTTCCAGTCGAATTTTTCTTGATTCGCCGCGCGTGCTCTGTCATTGTGAAAAAATAGAGAGATTTTTTGAGTGAATATTCGCGCTCCATTATATAACATCGCAAGTATGAGCATGACGATCCAGCCACCATAGGACAAAACATAGAAGATTGAAAGGAAAAAAAGCATGAGATATTTTTTTTGAAACATCGCGTGGATTGAAAGGAACGTGAGAATCAGCGCCAACGCTGGAGCTTTGGCGAGATTGAGTCGAAAAATGAAGGCTGGAATAAAAAGAAGGAGGAGTGCCCACCAAAACGCGCCACGAATGTGATTACGATTGAGTACGAAGTAAAAGGTGAGTATATATGCCATGCCCAAAAAGACGGTGGCTACTTTGATGCCGATGAGTGGTGGCATGAGTGTCACGAATGGAATGAGGAGGAGATGATAAATAAAATGATGATCAGTGTAGTAATCATTAAGGACGGTATAGGGAAGATAAGGGAAATCCTGCACCACTCCTTGTTTGCTCATGAGCACTGCCATCTTGGCATGATAAAAAGAATCCGGATCCGGAAATACAGGTGAACGTTGGATGAAAGAGAAGAGAAAAAATGAAGAAACAAGAAGGATGAAAAAAGGAAGTTTTTTCCGAAGTGAGGAGATATTTCCTACGAGCATAACAGTGAAGCTGGCAAAGTGTTTTCGCGCGCTATAGAGACATAACACTATGAAACTGGATTTTAAGTCCAGTTTTCTAGTGTTATGTCTATAGACCATAAAGTGTGATGTCTGTATCTTAGAAGGTAAGCTCATAGAGCGCAAATGGAAAAAATGTATGTGGACAACAAATCATTCCTTTCTCAAAAAAAACAAACCCGCACACGGCGGGATTGTTTTTTCAGTGTTTTCCACCAAGCATGGGTGTGGAAATTCCACTTCTATTCACACAATATAAATGTATTTTCTGTCTTTGTCGAGAGGATAACTTTTTCAAACTCCGTGGAATTGATTTTTTTATTCAGCCTTGGTATCGTTGGAGGAGGAGTTATTACATTTTTATGTCCGGTCATTCAAAATGGAAACAAATCAAACAGCATAAGGGCGCGGCGGACATCAAGAAGGCAATGGTTTTTACAAAAATTGCCAATGCTCTTACTTTGGCCGCACGCCATGGCGGTGGAGATCCTGAATTCAATTTTAAACTGCGGTTGTCCGTTGACAAAGCCAAAGAGTGCAACATGCCCAAAGAAAATATTGAACGCGCGATAAAACGCGGTACCGGCGCGTTGGAAGGGGTTCAGATTGAAGAAATAACCTATGAGGTTTTTGGTCCCGGGAAGATTCCCGTGATTATCGAAACTCTCACTGATAACAAAAATCGTACCGTTTCTGATCTCAAACATCTCTTGAATGAAACCGGCGGAAGTTTAGCCACGCCAAATAGCGTCATGTGGATGTTTGAAAAATGTGGGGTGCTTCGATTAGACAGTAAAAATTGGACTCCTGAACAAAGAAATTCTTTTGAACTTCGCGCTATCGACGCTGGCGCGAATGATATTTTTGATGAATTGGAAGAGATTGTTGTTTGTACCCCAATCAGTGTGTTACAAACAGCGAAAGAGTCTCTTGAAGCAAATGGCTACAAGATTGAATCCGCGGAAATTGAGTTTGTAGCAAAAGAAAGAAAAAATATCATGAACCATGAACTAAAAGAAAAAATTGAACAATTCTTTGAACAGCTCGATGCCATGGAAGATGTCAACGCGTATTACACCACTCTATGATCATCATGGGTATTGATCCAGGAATTGCCTTGTGCGGATTTGGCATCATTGAAAAAATAGGGAGCGAGTTGAGACATATTCGTCACGGAGTCATTACCACTTCAGCATCTCTTTCTCTCCCACAACGAATCATGTTGATTCACGACGAATTAAAACAACTTATTGTTGACTATGCCCCCGCGGTCATGGGTGTAGAGGAACTGTTTTTTTGTAAAAACGTGAAAACAGCGCTCGTCGTGGGGCAAGTGAAAGGCGTGATCATTCTTACGGCGGCGCAAGCTCGGATTCCGCTCTTGTTTTTTACGCCATTACAAGTAAAACAAGCAACAACAAGTTATGGTAGAGCAGACAAGAATCAGGTGCAACAAATGGTAAAATTGCTGTTTCATCTTCCAGATATTCCAACTCCCGACGACGCCGCTGACGGACTCGCCATTGCCTTCTGTTGCGCGAATACAACATTGCTCTTGTAACAGAATCGTGGTACACTTCCTCGTTAATATGAATCCTTACTCCTCGACGCAATCACCACGCGATTGGAGGCGTGGGTCCTGGTGGCCCTGGCGGAAATCGCAAACTGATTTTTCACCCATCAGAAGACGCACTTTTCGTAGCCGTCTGAAAAAACTCCTGCTTGTGTTCGCCGTCGCAGGTGTTTTTTGTATTCTGCTCGGTGTTCTCGGGATCCTCGGAGCGGTTGCTTTTTTCGCCAAAGATCTTCCACCACCGGACCAATTGATTCAACGTCAAACCATTGAAAGCAGTAAAATTTATGAACGTACCGGTACAACAGTTTTATATGAATTGCATGGTGACATTAAACGAACATATATCAAACTTGATGAAATTCCGAAATATGTACCACAGGCGACCATCGCTATTGAGGATAAAAATTTTTACCAGCATCGTGGCATAAATTTTGGAAGTATACTGAAAGCAATTATTGAAAAGTTCACGAAAGGCGGACGTCTCCGCGGCGCCTCGACCATCACTCAACAGCTCGTAAAAAATGCTATTCTCTCACCTGAGCGGACATTAACGAGAAAATTCAAAGAATGGATTTTATCTTTGGAACTGGAACGACGTTATAATAAGGAGCAAATACTGGAGCTCTATCTCAATGAAATTCCTTATGGGTCAGTCGTTTACGGTATTGAGTCGGCTTCGCAAACTTTTTTTGGAAAGAGCGCCAAGGATCTCAACGTGGCCGAGGCCGCTATTCTTGCCGCGATTCCAAAAGCTCCAACATATTTCTCGCCCCATGGAACTCATCGCGATGAACTCATTGCGAGGCAGTGGGTGATACTCACTCTCATGGCAGAACAAGGATACATCACTTTTGATGAGGCAGAGCTTTACCAACAAGAAAAAATTGAATTTAAATTTAGACGCGAAAGTATCGAGGCGCCGCATTTTGTCTCATATGTTCGCGAATTGCTCGCTGAACAGTATGGAGAAAAATTTTTGGAAGAAGGAGGTTTGAAAGTGGTGACAACTCTTGATTTAGAAAAACAAAGATTTGCCCAGACAGCCATTGAAAAACAAGCAAAAATTAACAGCGAACAGTGGAATGCGAGCAATGCGGCATTGACTGCCATGGATCCGCGGACCGGACAGATTCTCGTTATGGTGGGTTCGGTTGATTTTTTTGACGCGGAAAATGATGGGCAGGTAAATGTCACTTTATCACAGCGTCAACCCGGATCATCTTTTAAACCCATTGTCTACGCCGCCGCCTTTAAGAAAGGCTATACCCCTGACACGATTCTCTATGATGTTGATACGGTTTTCAAAGATGTGTGTATTGGAGATCCAAATTATGAACCTCACAATTACACAGGACTCAATTATGGGCCGGTCACCATGCGGAAGGCCATGGCTGGATCACTCAATATTCCAGCGGTGAAAACGATCTATCTTACTGGAGTGGATCAGGTGGTAGATCTTGGAATTCAGATGGGGTACACCACTTTGGAAAAACAACGCGGCAATCTCTGTTTGTCACTGGTGCTCGGTGGCGCTGATGTTCGTCTGCTCGATCATGTCACTGCGTTTTCTGTTTTTGCTCAAGAGGGCATTAAGCATGAACCCGCGGCAATAATAGAAATTCGAGATAAAGATGATAAGAAAATTTTTCAGTTTGAAGATAAAAAAATTCGCGTTCTCGATCAGGAAATTACCCGTATGACTACGAGTATTTTGTCTGATAATGATGCTCGAAGTTATATTTTTGGAAGCGCGAATAAGCTGATTCTCAAGGATCGTCCCGTGGCGGCGAAGACTGGAACGACGAATGATTATAAAGATGCTTGGATTATTGGTTTTACTCCATCATTGATCACTGGAGTCTGGGTTGGAAACAATGATTTCAAAATAGCCATGAAAAAAGGTGCTGATGGTAGCAAGGTGGCGGCTCCAATTTGGAATGAGTTTATGGAAGAGGCACTCAAAGGAACGCAAGTGGAGCAGTTTGGTACGCCTCCAGAGAACACAAGTGAAAAACCGGTACTACGTGGTGTTTCCATCCAAGAAGTGAAAGTAGCCATTGACCAACAATCAGGGAAGAGAGCGACGGAATATACACCGTTACGGAATATCACGGAACGCGTGTACCATCCACTGCATGATATTTTGCATTACATAAACAAAGAGGATCCGCGGGGTCCATCACTGAGAGATCCCACAGTAGATCCTCAATATGTACACTGGGAAGCCGCTGTTCGTAAGTGGGCTGAGAAACAAAATATCGTCATCGACTCACCCCCCGTTGAGTTTGATGACATCCACACCGCTGAAAATAAACCCCAGCTTGTGGTTTTGTCTCCACAGGAAAATACTACCATCCGCACAAGGCATTTGAGCGTTGATATTCAGGCTTCCGCGCCTCGGAATATCTCTGAAGCGGTGTATGCTATTGATGATGTGAGTCTGATTTCAGTCAAAACAGACCCTTTTGATTTAGAGTATGATCTCCATGACGAAGTAGGCAATGGTTTTCACACCCTGAAAGTATTCGTCTATGATGATTTCAATAATTTTGATTCGGTGGATGTGGACTTGAATTTTCTCCTTGAACCATTGCCATCGGATTTCACGTGGAAAAATATCCGGAATTCTGTCAGTTTGAAGCGCAACAATTTTCCCTATGCGTTTTCTGGAAAAATCGTGAACTTCCATTCAGTGCGAAAGATTGAAATTCAATATCGATCTTCCGAAAATAACATCAGTACGGTAATAGAAACAACTGATCCCAAGAGCGCTCATTTTTCATTCCAGTGGGTCACTGCTCCGACAAATGGGACATATGAGCTTTATGCCGTATTGCGTGATAGTAACGACCGCATCTTCACGAGTGATTCCATCACGGTGATGGTCAAGGAGTAAGGGAAGGAGACATCAATACGCCTTAGCAAATAATACCCTGCGAGGTGCATTTTTTTTGCAATAGACACAGGTACCGGTTTCTTCTACTTCCACAAAAGGAATACATCGTGTTGTTGCTTTGGTGTCTTCCTTTATTTGTAGCTCGCAAACGGCATCACCACACCAGAACGCTTTTGCGAAACCCTTACCGTTTTCAATCACGTCTTTGAATTCATCCCATGAATTGACTTCAAAAGTATGATCATCGCGAAACTTGAGCGCTCGTTCATAGAGTTGTTCTTGCATCTCCTCAAGTTGTCGACGGACTTCCATATTCACTTCGTTCATGCTTACTTGTGATTTTTCACCGGTATCACGACGCACAAGAATAATTTGTTTTTTTGATATATCTTTGGGCCCAATTTCTATGCGTAAACATACTCCCATTTTTTCCCACTCGTTAAACTTCCAACCAGGGGTGAGATAATCGCGATCATCCAGCTTCACGCGAAATTCAGAAAGATCTCGAGCGACCCCTTGCGCTGTTTCAACAATTCTCTCGCGATCTTCATCTTTGGTGATTGGCACAATTACTACTTGTATCGGTGCCACGCGTGGTGGCAACACGATACCCTTATCATCGCCATGAGTCATGATGAGCGCGCCAATAACGCGGGTACTCATGCCCCAGCTTGTCTGCCAGACATATTTTTTTTCGCCATTGGTGTCTGTGTACTCGATCTCAAATACCCGTGAAAAATTATCACCGAGATTATGCGAGGTTCCGGCTTGGAGTGCCTTGCCATCTTGCATCATAGCCTCGATGGTGTAGGTGTGGAGAGCTCCAGCGAATTTTTCAGAGTCAGATTTTCGACCAACAAACACTGGAATAGCGAGTTCAGTATTGCAGAATTCTTTATACAACTCCAATCTGTTTTGCGCCTCCCTTTCGGCCTCTTCAAATGTCGCGTGAGCGGTGTGGCCTTCTTGCCAGAGGAATTCTGTAGTACGCACAAATAACCGCGGTCGTTTTTCCCAGCGTACGACATTCGCCCATTGATTCATCACGAGAGGAAGATCACGCCATGAGTGAATCCATTTCGAAAACATGTGATATATGATCGTCTCCGAGGTTGGACGCACAATGAGGTTTGTTTCGAGTTTCTCACCACCAGCATGCGTTACCACTGCCAACTCTGGTGAAAATCCTTTGACGTGTTCTTTTTCTTTCATTAAAAATTCTTCAGGAATAAATAAAGGAAAATACGCGTTGCTCACTCCAGTTTCTTTGAAGCGAGCGTCGAGCTTTTTTTGAATGTTTTCCCAAATGGCGTAGCCATGGGGTTTGATCACCATGCACCCTTTTACTGGAGCATGTTCAGCCAGTTCCGCGGCGGAAATGACATCATGGTACCATTCGGAAAAATCTTCAGCCCGTGGGGTAATATGTTTTTGATCGGAACCTGTTTTGATCGTTTTTGTCATATGCGTTTATTGTAATACCATTGGTATTTTTTTTCAATTCCTTCTTGTGTAAAGGAACTGTTGCCAAGTGTCATTTTGACTGCAATTTTCATATTTTGGCCAAAATTGTCTCAAAAGTTTTTTGCTAACCTCAAGGGAAACCAAACAATTTGTTCACCAATTTTGTCTCGAAATTTCGAAAATTTGAGCCTTGAGAAAAATGATGAGATTCGAGGCGAAATCGTGCACGGAATGAGGTGTACGAGAGGTACGACGAATGTGTATCGCAGATTTCAACGAAGAAGATCGCATTTTTCTCAAGGCTCAATTTCGTTCCAAAAGCACATTCAGCAACAGTTCCATAAAAAAATACCCCCTGTTTTCTACGAAAGGAAGCAGGGGATTTGTTTTACCAATGACTCCATACTCGGGACAAGTTTGTATGGGAAATTGAATTACTGGGATGATGTTTCAATATGTTGTTCTAAAGCGGCAACTCTTGCCTCCAAAGCGACAAACTCAGGTTGCTTCACCAGTGGAGTATCTTGAGTATTGTGGATCGCTTGAATGATTCGGTCCTCCATTGTGGTGAAGCGTTTTTCTTGTTGTTCCAGCCAAAATTCTTTCTTTTCTCGCCACAAGGCTATTACAAAAGATGAGATACATAGATAACACTCCTGAGGTACCAGTGGTAGTACAATAGAGGGTGAAATAATCACCTAACGTATCTCATCTTTTGCAGACTCACCAATTTTCTACAACCAGCGTATACAGCGTAAAATTCCTTCTCTCACCCAGTAATCTTGCGTCATCCACGTACGGATGACGCAAGATTACTGTAAAAGAGCAAAAATCTCATAAACTCATCCTTTGCAACACAATACTTCTTCTACAGACTCAAATCCATAATTTTTCGTAAAATCTCTACACACTTATCCTCTTTCAACTCCTTAGTGATTATTGTACGATAAAAATAGAAATAACTTCTATGATCACACTTAAAGGCCACAACATTGGAAGATTGATCATCTACGATATCTTCCACACCCATAGCATGGGACGGTGGCATACAAATTGCGCTGACGGAACTTGAATTAATCATGAGAAGAAAATCTCTCAGTACCTTTGATTGCTAATTTAAAAAGATGTTTGACAACAGAAGCTATAGAGGCGTCACGTATTATAACCGCACAATAGCGTGGTGAAAAAGAAATCAACACCACCTTGTCACCGAAAGTAGATATTTCACCCGGAAAATCAAATTCTTTTTTGCTGACAAAATAACGTGTTGTTCTCTTCCACGTTTTTGGTAAAAACGATCCTTTTTCTGAAGTATAGATAACAAACTCGTTATATTTTATTTTATTTAAAGCACTCCGATGAGCTATTTTTGCTTTTTTAGGTATTACTTTATAGGCTTCATCGAGATTGGTAAATTCATACAATTCATCAAAATCTGTATTCTGAATTTCATTAAAAACACCTTTCAAACATTCTCTA
>ORJL010134670.1_pt1 | contig 14054 bp, 10 predicted proteins | sample 1779941 | NCBI WGS metagenome assembly ORJL01 (sample SAMEA104232317, study PRJEB22302) | groundwater metagenome | biome: forest; feature: aquifer; material: groundwater | place: USA | collected 2011-08-07 | depth 5.8 m
CTTTTTTTGGAACCCGGTGAGAGGGCCGACCTCGTCCTCGAACAAGCCGTATTGCTTGGCAAACCGGTCGCGCCGGCGTTCCGGCAACTCGGGCAGCTTCTTTCTGATTTCTTCTACCCACTGGCGGCTAAGCACCAACGGCGGCAAGTCGGGCTCAGGGAAATACCGGTAGTCATGGGCCTGTTCCTTGCTTCGCTGGCTGACAGTGACGCCCTTATCATCGACCCAACCCCTGGTCTCCTGCACTATCCTTTCGCCTTTATCCAAAGCTTTAGCCTGCCGCTGCGCCTCAAACTCTAACGCACGGAAGACTGCCTTGAAGCTGTTCATGTTCTTTACTTCGACCTTGGATGTTAACTCCTGAGTGCCCATCGGGCGCAGGCTGATATTGGCGTCGCAGCGGAAACTGCCCTCTTCCATGTTGCCGGTGGAAACGCCCAGGTATTGCAGAATGGTCCGCAATTTCATCAGATACTGACGTGCTTCCTCGGGTGAACGTATGTCGGGGCAGCCGACCACTTCCATCAGGGGAGTGCCGGCCCGGTTCACGTCCACCAGGCTGTAGGACTCTCCCAGAGGATTTGACCGGTGGGTAAGTTTGGCCACGTCCTCCTCCAAGTGTACCCTGATTATTCCCAGTTTTCTGGACTGTCCGTCGCTCTCTACTGTCAGCCAACCATCGGTGGCAATAGGGGCATCGTACTGCGAAATCTGGTAGCCCTTCATCAGGTCCGGGTAGGCGTAATTCTTCCGGTCGAACTTGGTATTCCCAGATATCGTGCAATTCAGCGCCAGGCCGGTCATCATGGTAAATTCCACCGCCTGCCGGTTGATGGTAGGCAATACTCCCGGCATGCCGAGGCAAACAGGGCAGACATGAGTATTGGGGGCGGCGGCAGCATAGTCCGAAGAGCAGCCGCAGTACATCTTGCTTTTGGTCAGGAGTTGGGCGTGGACTTCCAGCCCGATTACGACTTCATATTCCATGGATTAGCTTCGCGCCAAACGCACGCTGTCACCGGTCGAGGTCATGATCCGGCTACTTCAAGAAAAAAGAGAGAACGATCAAAATAGCGAACATGCTGCCGGCGATGATGGCGATTCGCTTCATCTCGCTCTTTATGATGCCATAGTTCGGCATAGCGGGGGCCGCCGCGGGCCTGCCGATACCCGAAGGTACGACAGTCCTGGTAATCTGAGGGGCCGCCCCAGGGGCAGGCGGCGCCGAAGTTGGAGTCGAAGCCGCACCCTGCCGCTCTGCGGGCGTCGGCCTTACGTATTCTCTCTGCGGTCTAGCTTGCTTGCCGTATCTTTGCTTACCTGACATTAGTCCTCTCTCTATTTCGCCCTGGGATGGGCTTTATCATATGCCTGCCGAACGCCCTCGCTGGAAACGTGGGTGTAGACCTGGGTAGTAGAAATATTGGAATGCCCCAGCAGTTCCTGGAGTGATCTCAGGTCAGCGCCCCCGCTCAACATGTGCGTCGCGAAACTGTGTCTCAGGGTATGAGGAGTCACTCTCACGTTCAAATTGGCGGATGCCACATAGTTCTTCAAGATCTGCCACAGACCCTGCCTGGTAAGGCGCCCGCCCTTCTGGTTCACAAACAAAGCCTTTTCTTGCGGGTTCACCAGCAGCAGTTGTTGCCTGCCCTTTCCGATATACGTTTCCAGCTTCTTCACCGCTTCCGGGTACATGGGTATCACCCGCTCCTTGGAGCCCTTGCCGAAGCACCGCACGAAAGAGCCATCCAGATTCACATCGTCTTTGTTCAGCGAGACCACCTCGCTGACCCGCATGCCGGTAGCGTAAAGGAGCTCGAACATGGCCATGTCCCTCATGGATTCGGGCCCCGTCCCCTGGTTCACTTTTTCAAGCAGTTGGCGGACCTCGTGCACCGTTATCGGTTTGGGCAACGACCGGCCCAATTTCGGCGAGCCAATGTTCTCGGTGGGATCCCCCTTGGTGATCCCTTCGTCGGTGAGGAATCCAAACAGCGACTTGGTCGCCGCAATCTTTCGAGCTATGGTGGCCGGGCGGTAGGCTTTGTCCTTCATTTCCAGTACAAAACGGAGAAGCATATCCCTGTCCACCTCACCCCACTGAGGAATCGTGCCGCGCTTTTCGATTTCCTGCTCCACAAACTTAGCCAACTGCTCCAGGTCGTTACGATACGCCTGGATAGTGTTGGCAGAGAACCCCTTCTCAACTTTCAGGTAATTGATGAACTTCTCTATGTCCGCTTTCATTGAATGAGGCTCCGATACCAGTCCCGAATGGCCTATTCTAACATAACATAAAGAAATAACAAATACTTGTCCGGATGTGCAATGGCTTTCCCCTGATGTTACAATTTTCAAATATTATGGAAACAAACTGGTACCAGGAAAGGCTGAGGGCGCTGCCGCTGAAACCCGGAGTCTATATCTTTAAGGACGAAGGGGGCAATGTCCTGTACGTTGGCAAAGCCTTAGTCTTGCGCCACCGGGTGAGTTCCTACTTTCAGAAACAGGCAGACCTGTCCTCGAAGACGCAGCACCTGGTTTCCCGGGTGACAGACTTTGAGTTCTTTGTCACCGAGTCCGAGCAAGAGGCTATCCTTCTCGAATCCGCCCTGATCAAGAAGCACCGGCCCCATTACAACATACGACTCAAGGACGACAAGAGCTATCCTTTTCTCAGGGTTAGCCTCGACGAGGAATGGCCCCGGATATGGGTGACACGCAGAGTGGATACCAACAAGGCCCAGTACTTCGGCCCATATTCCAGCGCCGGCTCTGTCCGCCAGACACTGGACCTAATCCAGAAGCTGTTTCCTTTCCGCTCCTGCAAGAGAACTATCGGAGACAGGCGGTCGCACCCATGTCTGGAGTACCATATCCATCGCTGCGTCGGCCCCTGCACCGGCAACGTCTCCAAGAAGCAGTACCATGACGTGATCAAGCAGGTGCTCTATTTTCTGGAGGGCAAAGAGGAACTCATCTTGAAGCAGCTTCAGCGAAAGATGAAAGAAGCCTCGGAGAACCTGGAGTTCGAGAAGGCCAGTTATCTCCGGGACCAGATTCAGGCAGTCACCCTGGTGCTGCAGCGCCAGAAGATCTCGTGGACCGGCATGGGCGACCGGGACGCCATAGCCTTCCTGAGGCTGAAGGACCAAACCCTGGTGATGATATTCTTTATCCGCCATGGCAAACTGCTGGGCAAGGAGCATTTCATCTTAACCAGCACCGGGGAAGAGTCCGATGGACAAATCATGGCCAGCTTCCTGAAGCAGTATTACGGAGTGGCCGTCAACCTCCCTCCGGTAATCCTACTCCAGCACCCGACAGAAGAAACCGAGGTCATAGCGCGATGGCTCGGACAGAAGAGGGCCGGTGCAGTGCAGCTTCTGGTTCCCAGGAGAGGCAAGAACAGAGAACTGATCGCCATGGTGGAAGAAAACGCCCGGCAGACACTCGAACAACTCCGGGTGAAACTGCTCGTTGAAACAGACACGGTGGCGCAGGGACTGAAGGAACTGCAAGACAAGCTGGGCCTTCCGGATTTGCCAAAGCGAATCGAGTGTTACGACATCTCCAACACTGGAGGCAAGCTGGCCGTCGGCAGCATGGTTGTTTTTGAGAACGGCTATCCGAAGAAAGACCATTACCGCCGGTTCAAGATTAAGACGGTAACCGGCTCTGACGACTACGCCATGATCAAGGAAGTGCTTCGCCGGCGTTTGAAGCGCGGTGCAGAGAATGAAGGCTCCACCTGGACGAATATGCCTTCGCTCCTTTTGATCGACGGAGGCAAAGGACACCTGAACGCGGCAATCGAAGTCCTGAAAGAAACCGGCGCATCAATGCCTGTAGCCAGCCTGGCCAAGGAGCACGAAGAAGTATTCGTTCCCGGCCGCGGCGAGCCGTTGGACATACCCGGCAGTTCGGCTGGACTGTATCTCCTGGAGCGGATCCGTGACGAAGCGCACCGGTTCGCTATCGGCTACCACGGCAGGCTGCGCCTGAAGCGCGGCATCGTCTCGGCCCTGGATTCCGTCCCCGGAATCGGACCCAAGCGCAAGAAAGCTCTGCTAAACCGGTTCGGCTCGGTAAAGGCTTTGAAAGAAGCCACGATTGAAGAGATAGCCGCCGTCCCCGGCATCAACAAGTCGGTGCTGGCCAGGATCAGAGGATACCTTTGAGTCGGTGACTACCGACCATGTGTGGTGGCTGGATGCGCCACTGCCATCTGATCCCAAACCTGCTCCCGAAAGGGACAGCGGAGACTAGCCCACCAGCCACTGAAGGCCGAGGCTCCCGGCCCCGGCGATCGCCACCGCCTTTATGACTTTTCCAGCCCATACTATCGACACGAACCTCCACAGGGGAAATCGTAAAGCGCCCGCGGCAATACCCGCGGGATAGAAGAACGGATTCAAAATGGCGGAAAGGAGAAACAGGGTGAGCCCGCCCCGCTTTTCCATCCACCCCTCCAGACGCAAATACAATTTCTGCTGCCGCTGCCCGTTTCCATAGATCGACATTCCCTTGCGTCCCGCATAATAAAGCGTCAAAGCACCAACTACTTCCCCGGTGCCCACGGCCAAACCCACCCCAAAAGGATTCAGGACCGCACCCAAAGCAAACACCAATACCACGGCCGGAATGGGCACGATTATTATCGCGCTCTCCAAAAAGCCGATGACTAAAGCCCCAGCATACCCATAGGTCTCAAGGGCTTGCACATCGTCCCAATAGATGACAATCATCACCCCGAGGGCCACCGCGAAGGCCACGGAGAGGATACCCAGCCATGACCCCCAATGCTGGCGCCATATTCTGCGGTAGCTGCCCGGTCTAAACATGACAAACACTATCTTATAGATGATCCGTTCAGTCCTTGCCACGGTACGGGGTACAAAAAAAGGCCCCGGGCTTGACGAAGCCCGGGGCCTTCTACTTCCCTTCCGGGTCAGGCCGTGGCGCCTACTCCCTGAACGACGAATACCAGTCCGTCAGCGCCTGCCTCCACCTCTACCACATCCCCCTCCTTGAACTCACCCGCCAGTATCCGCTTGGATAGCGGGTTCTCAACGTAACGTTGAATCGCCCGCCTCATTGGCCTGGCCCCGAAGTTAGGATCGAAGCCCTCTTTCATAAGCCAGTCCTTGGCTTTGTCGGACACCACGATCTTGATTTTCCTATCGGCCAATCTCTTATCCGTTTCCTTAACCAGCAGATCGACAATCTTCCTGACATTCTCTTTTGTCAACTGGTTGAAGATGACGACCTCGTCGATGCGGTTCAGGAACTCGGGCCGGAAGGCCTGTTTCAAGGCCGCGTCAACCGACGACCTCATTGCCTTCTGGTCAGAGTGGCCGTGACCGTCGCGCTGGAAGCCAAGAGATTGGCGCTGCAGTTCCGAAGTCCCCAGATTACTGGTCATGATGATGACGCAGTTCCTGAAGTCAACGGTTCGGCCGTGACCATCGGTCAACCGGCCGTCTTCCAGTATCTGAAGGAGAATGTTGAACACATCCGGATGGGCCTTCTCGATTTCGTCGAAAAGTATCACCCGATACGGCCGGCGCCGCACCGCCTCAGTCAACTGACCCCCCTCATCGTAGCCTATGTACCCGGGAGGAGCGCCGATCAACCGTGAAACGGTGTGCTTTTCCATGTATTCGGACATGTCCAGCCGGACCATGGACGTCTCGTCGTCAAAAAGGAATCCGGCCAGGGCCCGCGCCAGCTCTGTCTTACCAACGCCAGTCGGCCCCAGGAAGATGAAACTGCCGATAGGCCTCTTCGGGTCTTTCAACCCGGCCCGCCCCCTCCTGATGGCATCCGAAACGGCCACCACGGCCTCTTCCTGGTCAACCAGCCGCTCATGTATCCTGTCCTCCATATTTACCAGCTTCTGCGACTCGGTTTCCAGCATACGGGACACGGGAATCCCGGTCCATTTGGCTACCAGGCCGGCGATGACCTCTTCGTCAACAGTAGTCTCAATCTTCTTCTCTTGCTGCCACTTCGCTTTGGCCTTCTTGTACTGGTTGTCCAGCCGTAGCCGTTCCGCCTTGAGCTCCGTGGCTTCCTGGTAGTCGCCCCGTTGTGAGGCAGCTTCCTCTTCGTTCTCCAGTTGCTTCAGCCGTTCTTCGGCCTGTTTGACCTCAGGCGGATAGCTCTGGGCATCGATGCGAATCTTCGCGGCGCCCTCGTCAATCAGGTCAATAGCCTTGTCGGGCAGGAATCGCTCCGTAATGTAGCGCTGGCTAAGTTTAGCGGCCGCTTCCAGGGCGGAGTCCTCGATCTTGACCTTGTGATGAGATTCGTATCTCGGTCTAAGCCCCTGGAGCATTTTGATGGTATCCTCAATACTCGGCTCCCCGATGAACACCGGCTGCAAACGGCGTTCCAGCGCCTTGTCTTTTTCGATGTGTTCCCTGTACTCGTTCAGTGTGGTAGCCCCAATGCATTGAAGTTCGCCCCGTGACAGGGCGGGTTTCAACATGTTGCTGGCATCGATGGACCCCTCGGCGGAACCGGCACCGACTACAGTGTGAATCTCGTCTATGAACAGGACGATCTCTCCCTTGGCCAGGCGAATCTCATCCATCACCGCTTTCAATCTTTCTTCAAATTCCCCGCGGAACTTGCTTCCGGCGACGAGAGCGCCCATGTCCAGCGCCAGCACCTTCCGCCCCTTCAAGGAATCAGGCACGTCGTCAGCCACGATTCTCTGGGCCAGACCCTCGGCGATGGCAGTCTTGCCCACGCCAGCTTCTCCGATAATCCCCGGATTGTTCTTGGTCCGCCGCGTCAGCACCTGGATCACCCGTTTGATCTCCTCTTCGCGGCCGATCACGGGGTCCAGCTTCCCGTCCCTGGCCATAGCGGTCAGGTCACGGCTATACTTCTCCAACGCCCGATATTTGGACTCGGCCCGCGCGTCCGTGACCCGCTGGCCGCCCCTTATCTCCTGCAAGGCCTTGTACAGGCTCTCCAGATCAAGACCAAACTGCTTGAAGATCCTTGCGACCTCGCCGTCCCTCTGCTTGGCAATGGCAATGAGCAAGTGCTCCGTACCAACGAATTCGTCTTTCAGTCTCTTAGCTTCCGAGTTGGCATTCTCCAGAATCTGGGCCACCCTGGGCGTGGCGTAAATCTGGGCCGCTTCAGAAGCGACCTTGGGCGCCCTGGCAAGCGCCGACTCTACCTCAGCACGCATGGCCCCGCTATCAATCTTCAGCTTCTTCAGTATCTCGACGGTGAGACCGCCTTCCTGCTGAAGCAAAGCCAACAGAAGATGTTCAGCATCCCACTGGCTGTGCTGAAAATCGCGGACCAGTTGCTGCGATAGTGCCAGCACCTCCTGCGCCTGTTCCGTAAATTTTTCTTGTCTCATTTTCTTACCTCGCTCTCGCGAATATTCAGTAATGCTTTGATTTCAACCCTCAAAACTTGGTCTGCGGACCAGTACCATCGCTCAGCCTTCTAACTTCCGCTTCAAGGACTTCGATTTCCTTCTGCAGTTCCCGCATCCTCTCGCCCATCCTCAGTATGACCTCAACCCCGGCCAGATTCACTCCCAGGTCGTCTATCAAGGTCTTGACCTGCTTGATCTTCTCCACGTCTGTCAGAGAGTACATGCGAATATTGCCCTTGGACCTGGACGGGGCGACAATTCCGGCCCTTTCGTAGTACCTCAATGTCTGGGTGTGAAGGCCGGTCAACCTGGAGACCACGCTGATAACGAAGAATGAACCTTCCGTATTTGTAAAGGCGCACATATTGACCTCTTGCTTACTTCCGCTATTTGGCTCTCAGCTTGCGCAATTCCTGGAAGAGTTCCTTTTCCTTTTCGGTAAGGCCCTGAGGCAATGCTACAGCCACCCTGGCGTAAAGGTCTCCTCTGCCAGAATCGCTCAGGCGCGGCATGCCTAACCCGCCCAGCCTGAAGATCTTTCCATTTTGGGTTTCGGCCGGTATCTTGAGAGCGACCTTCCCCTTGAGGGTCGTGACCTGCACTTCCCCTCCCAGAACGGCAACGTCAAGAGGGACAGCCGCATCCGTGTACAGATCGTCCCCTTTCAAATCGAAAGACAAATGGGGCTTGACGGTAGTCACCAGATAAAGGTCTCCCTTTTCACCACCCATGGTTCCCGGCGCTCCAGCCCCGGCGATCCTCACCCGCGAGCCGGTCCTCACCCCGGCCGGAATCTTCACCTCCAACCTCCTGGGGCGCAATACCCTTCCCGCCCCTCCGCAAGCGTAGCACGGAGCATTCTGCAAAGCCCCGGCCCCCTTGCACACCGGGCATACGTCTTCCCCCTGGAGTTCTATTGTCCGGCTGGTGCCGGAATAGGCCTCCTCTAGAGAAACCTCCAGCGGGAATTCGGCGTCTTCGCCCCTCGTAGGACGCTGCCTTCGCCTCCCGCCCGACGCCTGCTGGAACAAGGTCTCGAATACGTCCCCGAATGGGCTCTCCGCGCTCCCCTGGGTTCCGAAATCGTAGTGCTGCTGGCGCCCCTGCCCCTGCCCAAAGCCACCACCCGGCGGATAGCCAGCTTTGGCGAACTGGTCAGCATGCTGCCAGTTCTCGCCGTACTCGTCATACTTCTTCCTCTTCCCCGCGTCTGAAAGCACCTCGTAGGCCTCATTTATAGTCTTGAACTTCTCTTCGGCGGTCTTGTTACCCGGATTCACATCTGGATGAAACTGCCGGGCCAGACGGCGGTAAGCCTGCTTAATGTCCTTTTCCGAAGCGCCCTTCGGAACCCCCAGTACCGAGTAGTAATCGTTAGTTACCATCGAGCATATTTCCTTACCCTAGGATTATATATGCTTATAATATCATTGTCAACTAACCTGACTATAACATATTTCATAAACTATAATGCTAATGTCATTGTCATATCATGCAGTCAGCCTGTCCCAGCAGTGCCGAACCGGACATGTGCTGAATCCCAAGAACCAATCTGCTTCCCGGGCAGGAGTCTGCATCGGCCCAACCACCTCAGAGGGAGTTCCTCGCAGGCACAAAAAAAGGGCCAGAACAATGTTCCGGCCCTCTCAAAGCTATTCGAGGACTAAATTGCAGAGCCCGCCGCCACGCTTGTTTGACCGCCTTTCGGTCTCTGCCTTTCTACGAATTCTGCGAGCCCCATCCCCCTCTTCAGGTTTCCGCGTTCTCTCTGCGGGCAAGACACCGAGATGGCAAACGGTCAACCTCTAGGAGTCTTCGATACCCCGCTCCTTGATATAGTCGATGGCATCTTGCACCGTCGCTATCTTCTCAGCGTCCTCGTCAGGTATTTCCAGCTTCTGATCGGGGCTGCTGAATTCCTCTTCGATGGACATGATTAGTTCTACCAGATCCAGTGAGTCCGCGTTCAAATCCTCGACAAAAGAGGCCTTCGGGACCACCGCCTCTTCTTCGACTCCGAGCTGGTCCACAACAATTTTCTTAAGCCGCTGGTAGACTGTTGCCAAGTTTCGCCTCCGTATTGAGATTAGATTTCATTATTCTTGACGGGACACGCCTTAACTTTTTGCCTTCGGTTTTTCGAGTATCTCGTCCACCAACCCATACTCCACAGCCTGCTCGGCGCTCAGGTAAAAGTCCCTATCCGAGTCCCGTGCGATCTTTTCGATGGGTTGTCCTGTGTGTTTTGCCAGAATGGTCCGTATCTTTTCCTGCATGCGCAGTATTTCCCTGGCTGCGATTTCCACGTCAGCGGCCTGTCCCTGCGCCCCGCCTATTGCCTGATGCATGTGAATGGTTGAATTGGGCAGAGTATAACGTTTCCCCTTGGCCCCGGCCGTCAGCAGCAAAGTACCCATGCTGGCCGCCAGTCCGACGCATATGGTAGACACGTGAGGACGGATCAACTGCATGGTGTCATAGATAGCCAATCCGGCGCTGATGATACCGCCCGGGGAGTGGACATAGAGACTTATGTCTTTGTCCGGATCTTCACGGTCCAAATACAGCAACTGGGCGATGATCAGGTTTGCCACCTGATCGTTGATGGCAGACCCGAGAAAGACTATCCGCTCCCGAAGAAGCAGGGAGTAGATGTCAAAGGCGCGCTCTCCGCGGGTGCCGCTTTCAATGACCATCGGAATCACTGCCTCAGGCAGAATTGGCGTTCCGCTAGTGTTCACTTTTTCGTTCATGTTATCCCCCTTTCCTTGACCTGACAAAGGCAACCAAGAATTTCGAATGCCGAATCAGAGCGCTACCCATCCCGCTCTATTCAGCACGGCTGTCAGCCGCCTCCATTTGCAGAGGCGGCTCCGGTGCTCTCTCCCAAAAGAGAGACCAATGATCTGCCGCTAGGACGTCTTCCCTTCCACCCCTCCGGGCTCCGCAGACACTGCTATGTCAGACAGACGCTGAAGGGTCTTTCTTTGCCTCAACGCGTTCTTAACCGACTCACGCGTTGATGGATTATTCAAGGACTTGGCCAGCTCGGGCCGGCCGCCATTAATTTTTACAATGTTTTCCAACTCTTTGTCAATATCGGCGTCCGTAACTTCAACCTGGTCCTTTTCCGATACTTCATGAAGCACAATTGTGTTAACTACCCGCTTCTGGGCCTCCTGTCGAGCTTCATCCTTCAGTTCGTCCTGGGTCTTCTTGGTATTGGCCAGATAACTTTCCAGGTTCTCCATGCCGCTGAATCTGACCTTCTCGGCCACCAGCTTGTCGATTTCTCTTTCAGCGAGAATCGAGGGGTATTCCACCTTCGAGGCCGCTACAACAGCGTCCAGCACCTGAGACTCGTGTTTGCGGCGATTTATCATCGTCTGGGCCTCAGTTAAGTCAGCCCGGACCTTGGCGTTCAAAGCGTCCATCGTTTCCACGCCCCAGCCCAGGGCTTTGGCGAATTCGTCGTTCAACTCAGGAAGCTTCTTCACTTTGATTTCGTGAATATAGACCTTAAAATGGCAACCTTTGCCGGCCACATCCTTGCTGCGGAAGTCAGCCGGAAACGCGAGTTCAAAGTCCTTCTCTTCCCCGATCGACATACCGATTATCTGAGCAGCGAAACCGGGGACAATTGGCTCTGCGCCCTCGGACAGCGGCAGTTCAAAACGCTTTTCTTCGATCAGCTTTCTGTCATCAACTGTACCGTGCAAGTCCATGGTAACCAGGTCGCCCATCTGTACCGAACGCAGCACGGGCTCCCATACCGCCTGTCTCTCCCTTAGGCTATCCAGATACCTTTGGGAATCCTCATCCTTTACCTCAACGGGATCCATGGCCAGACGAATGCTCTTGTAGTCGCCAAGTTCCACGGTAGGCTTGACCGGCACATGGGCCTCAAAGGTCACCGGGTCTGTCTTTATGATATGAACGTCAGGTTCATCTATAGCTTCGACTTCCTGTTCCTTGACCGCCCTGGCATACAGGTCAGGCACCAGAAGTTCCATTGCCTCCTGAAGCAATCCTTCCTTGCCAATGTGTCTTTCCAGAATAGAACGCGGCGTTTTCCCCTTGCGAAAGCCTGGGACAACCACCCTGTTAACCAGTCTCCGGTAGGCCTTATCGAGGTAAGCTTCCGTCTCCTGCGGTTCCGCTTCAACTTGCAGAAGAACCTCGCTATTTTCTTTCTTTTCCTTCGTTACCTTCACTTTTAATCCTTCAGCTAATTACGTTCAAGGGCAGGGTTGGCGCTAGTTCAGGATTATAGCATACTCAATCTGAGTCTGCTGATTACTCTTCCCTCAATCGGAGGTGCAATTCCTTCAACTGAGCCTCGCTAACCGCGGATGGAGCGTTCAGCAATAGGTCAGTGGCGCTCTGAGTCTTGGGGAAAGCGATAACTTCCCTGATATTGGTCTCCCCCGCCAGGAGCATCACCAGCCGGTCGATGCCGGGGGCGATGCCGCCGTGCGGCGGAGCGCCATAGGCGAAGGCCTCCAGTAGGTGTCCGAACCGTTCCACGACCTCTTCGTCGGTATAGCCAAGTATCTTGAATATCTTTTCCTGCAGCGGGGCCTGATGAATTCTGATGCTGCCGCTGGAAAGCTCGTAGCCGTTGCAGACTACATCGTAATGCCTGGACCTTACCTTACCTGGCTCGGTATCAATCATCGGAATGTCTTCTTCCCTGGGCGCCGTGAACGGGTGGTGCACCGGCTGCCAGTGCCCTTCGTCCTTGTTCCACTCGAACATCGGAAAATCCAGGATGAAGAAGAATGCCAGGAGTTTGGGATCAGCCAGTTTCAGGCGCTTCCCAATTTCAGAACGCAGGCTGCTCAGAGCCACGTTGACCACATCGGGTTTGCCGACCACGATCAACAGCAGATCACCGACTTTGGCCTTGAGTTTGCTTGACATTGCCTTGATCTGAGACGCGGTCAGGTATTTGGTAACCGCGGACTTCACTTTTTCGGGATCCAGCTTCTCATCCGGGCCAATCTCTCCGGTCAGGGCAATGGTCAGCAGCCCGGGAGCGCCGTAGGACTTGGCCAGTTCTGTCAGTTCCTCCAACTGCTTCCGCGAATAGCCGGAGCATCCCGGGACAGCGATGCCCTTGATCCTGCCACCCTCTTTAATGGCGGAGCGGAACATGGAAAGTTCGGAACTGGCGAAAACCTCGGAAAGGTCACCAAGTTCCATCCCGAATCGGATGTCCGGCTTGTCCGACCCGTATCTCTCCATAACGTCTTCGTAGCGAAGCCGGGGGAAAGGTTTCAAGACACGAAATTCAGGGGTAACCTTCTCTACCAGGGTGGTCAACATTTCCTCAAGCAAGCTAAGGATATCTTCTTCGTCGATAAAGCTCATTTCGAGGTCGAGCTGGGTAAATTCCGGCTGCCGGTCGGCCCTCAGGTCCTCGTCACGGAAACAGCGGGCTATCTGATAGTATTTCTCGATTCCGGCGACCATGAGGATTTGCTTCAGTTGCTGCGGCGACTGCGGCAACGCGTAGAATTTCCCGGCATATATCCGGCTGGGCACCAGATAGTCCCGTGAGCCCTCAGGCGTGCTTTTCATCAGCATCGGCGTCTCGACTTCGATGAAGCCCTTACAGTCCATGAAGTCTCTCAGGAATTTCACTACCCGGTGGCGCAGCATCAGGTTGTTCTTCATCCGTTCCCTTCGAATATCCAGGTAGCGGTATTTCAACCTCAGCGGTTCCTCGACGTCGACTTCTTCGTTGATATAGAAGGGCGGGGTTTTCGAAACGTTGAGCACCGCAATTGCCTGGGCCGTCACTTCCACGTACCCGGTGGGCATCTTAGGGTTTTCCGTGCCGGCGGGCCGCCGTGCAACGGTTCCGTTGACGGTTACCACATACTCGCCGCGCAAATCGTAGGCCGTCTGATGGGCCTCGGCCGAAACGGCTGAGTTGATGACCACCTGCACCAGGCCCGACATGTCACGCAGATCTATGAAAATCACTCCGCCGTGGTCGCGCCGCCGGTGCACCCAACCCGCCAGCACAACCCGCTGTCCCACGTGTGATTCGTTCAGCAGGCCACAATCATGGTCTTTTAACACAAAGATTCTCCGTATGCGAAAATGAGGCGATGAACCTTCATTATAGATTATCCTCCCCACCCCTTCAACACGCGGCACACACACGGCACACCTCGGACGAGGCCATGATAAAGAACCCGCAACTTTCCCGACTTGCGCACGTTAGCAACCCGTCTGTATAATGTGCGGATACAATAGAATGCCGGCTTCCCGCTGGACTATTTTGACCAACAGTTTTGAGGATACTTTAAGATGTCTTTCGCCACTGGATTACGCTGTCGAGAATGCGGGAGGGATTTCCCCCACCAGCCAGTCAACATATGTGAGTTTTGCTTCGGCCCCCTGGAAGTTGTATACGACTACGAGGCCATCAGGAAGGTCATCACCAGGCAGCGTATCCAGAATGGGCCGACCAGCATCTGGCGCTATAAGGACTTATTGCCCGTTGGCGAAGACGTCGTTGACATCAACGCCGGTTACACGCCTCTTATCAGAGCGAAAAACCTTGGCCGCTATCTCGGTCTGGACAACCTTTATGTCAAGAACGACTGTGTCAACCCCACCTATTCCTTCA
>ORJL010866068.1_pt1 | contig 14054 bp, 14 predicted proteins | sample 1779941 | NCBI WGS metagenome assembly ORJL01 (sample SAMEA104232317, study PRJEB22302) | groundwater metagenome | biome: forest; feature: aquifer; material: groundwater | place: USA | collected 2011-08-07 | depth 5.8 m
AATCCGGCTGTAAAGGAGCTATCTCCAAAAGCTAAGGAGGTGCAAGAAAGAGTTGCAACTTTAATGGAGTTGACTAAAGAGCAAGTCCTTGTGCAAGAATGAGTGCGCGCACTCATTCAAGGCGCAAGGCGCGAAGGTCGAATTGAATGCGCCATGCGCAAAATGTGAAGGGGAAGTACAGATTCGAGGCGCGAGGTTCGAAGTTCGAATTGAATGCGTGATGAGCAAAATACGAAATGAAAAGTGCGATGAGTGAAACTTGAAATGAATAGTGTGAAGTGTGATGCACGAGGTGCAAGGTTCTAAGCCCGAATATCTGAGCCTCGCGCCTCGAGCCTCGAACTTCGAAGTATGGAGTTTGATGTCCAAATTCGAGCTTCGAGCCTCGAACATCGAACATCGAACATCGAAAGAGGGGTACGACTATGAGTGGTAGGATACTTAATCAAATTAACATCGATCATAAGGATAATAAGGACAATAAGGATAATAAGGATAATAAGGATAATAAGGATAAAGATGAACTTTCGAAGGAAAAAAAAGCTTCTTTCTTGCTTTCAAAGGAGTTCATTATACTAACGACTTTAGTTTTAGTCATTTCGGTGGGTTTAATCTCCTTAGGTAGATCTGGCGATACCTTCCAAACTAGTGCTGTATCAAAGACTGCAACAGTTGCAGTTCCAAGTGAAACATCCAAGCTGAATTCCTTAGAAAAGGATTTAGAGAAGAAACTTCAAGCTACTTTAAGCCGAATGAACGGAGTTGGACAGATTGAGGTTTCGGTAAGTCTTTCTTCAGGGTTAAAAAGTAATTTCGCTAGAAATGAAAATGTCACCAAACGGACATCTAAAGAGACTGACAAAGCTAGTGGAACTCGCGAGACCACGGAAGTGACTGAAAATAATCAATTAGTAATGCCCAGCGGAACAACTCAACCGGTCATCGTCATGGAAGAAAGGCCACAGGTGGCCGGGGTTTTAGTCATCGCGGAAGGGGCAAAAGATCCTAGAATAAAAGAAGCTATTCATACAGCATTAAAAACATTACTGGATATTCCTGCTGCTAAGATCACTGTTGAAACAATGGGAGGTGGCTAAATTTTGTTCTATGGGTTATCTCGGAGGCCTTTGATTATGGTGCTCGCTCATAAAGCCAAGCTTGTTGTAGGGATTTTTTTGTCAGTTCTGCTCATTGCTATCATGATATTTTTTTTAAGTTTAAGTTCATACCATAAGGGTCGACCAGGGTTAGATAGCCTACCTGTTAATGGGGTGATTTCAGAAACAACGATTCAATTTCAAGCAGATCAGCAGGATCCCATATTACAAGGTCAAGAGTATTTTGTGAATTATCGTTTAGGTAGAGAACAGTTCAGGCAAGAAGCTAAGGATATGTTAGAAGCTCTTTTAAACTCGTCGGATGCCAAGAATAAGGCGGCAGCCCAAGCTAAATGGTTGGATCTAAGTACTGAAATTACCCAGGAAAGTGAACTGGAAATTCTGCTTAAGATAAAAGGTTTCCAAGATGTAATTGCAGATGTCAATTATGATTCAGTAAATATTATCGTTTTGACTCAGGGATTAACTCCTAATGAAGTTTTTCTGATACAAGATACAACTGCTCGAATTACCAGAGTTCGTCTGGATAGAATTTTTATTACACAAAAATAAAATAGCTAATTATTAGAGGTTTAGCAGGAATTTTTAGTACATAGGCGAATAAATCTTTAGATAAGTTGTCCAAGGAACGAGAGAGAGGGATCTAAGTTTGGGCACAATTCTCGTAGTGGACGATGCGAGTTTTATGAGAGTGTTGATCCGTCAAATCTTAGCTCGTAGGGGTTATACTGACATTATTGAGGCCGGGAATGGCTTGATTGCTGTGGAACTCTATAAGAAATTTAGACCTGAATTGTCCCTTATGGATATTACCATGCCAGAAATGGATGGACTTACTGCTCTTACGGAGATTATCGCCTATGATGAAAAGGCCAAGGTGATCATGTGTAGTGCTGTAGCTCAGGAAACTTTGGTACAGCAGGCCATGAAATCTGGTGCTTTAGATTTTGTGATTAAACCGTTTCGTCCTGAAGAACTATTAAGAGTAGTTTTTAAATATCTCGTTTGAAATTCTCTGGATACTCCCGAAAATTCTATGGTTGTTTTCTGGACTGCACGACAGCAGTCTTTTTGTTTTTGTAAAGTGTAAATATTAAAAATATTCTAAATCCTATATTATCTGTTTTATACTGTATACTTGGGCTATTTCGATTGAAAAAGAATATTAGGCAACCTATAATTAAGCACAAGTTTCTTTTTAAAAATTTTAGAAATTATCACTTATGGGTAAACTAAGATTCTTTAATTACTAATAGGAATTTTGGGTAGATGGGGCGAATAGGAGAGGGGACATATATTGATGAAAGCGATTAAAATTACAGACACGACTTTAAGGGATGCCCATCAGAGTTTGTGGGCAACTCGCATGCGCCTCGAAGATATGTTACCGATCATTGGGGATCTGGACACAGCAGGCTACCACTCATTGGAGGTTTGGGGTGGAGCGACATTTGATGTCTGTATGCGCTTTTTAGGAGAAGACCCTTGGGAACGGTTACGTCAAATTAAACAACGTGTTTCCAAAACCCCACTCCAAATGCTTCTTAGAGGACAATCGTTATTAGGCTATCAACATTATCCAGATGATGTTGTCCGTGAATTTATTGCGTTAAGTGTGAAAAATGGGATAGATATTATTCGGATTTTTGATGCTTTAAATGATGTGCGGAATATGATAGTACCTATCGAGGCGGCTAAGGCAGCAGGAGCCCATGTTCAAGCGTCAGTCGTTTATACAATAAGCCCTGTCCATACAATGGAACATTACTTAGAAACTGCACGGGCTCTTGTAAAACTGGGCGCGGATTCTTTGTGTATCAAAGATATGGCAGGATTATTAACTCCTTATAAAGCTTTTGAGTTAGTGACATTGATAAAATCGGAATTAGGCATTATGATACAATTGCATAGTCATTATATTGGTGGAATGGCAGTAGGTACATATTTGAAGGCAGCTGAGGCGGGTGTCGACGTCATTGATACAGCCAGCGTTCCGTTAGCCTTTGGGGCCAGCCAACCCCCTGTGGAAACCCTAGTACGGGCGCTACAAGACACGGTGTACTCGACGGGTCTAGATATGCATCATTTATTCAAGATAGCAACTTACTTTGAGTCTTTACGGAAAGAACGTGGTTTTGAGCGAGGTTTGACTAGAATTTCTGATATGCGGGTTTTCGAACATCAGGTTCCTGGAGGAATGATTTCTAATTTAGTGTCTCAATTGGAAGAACAACGTGCTTTAGATAAGATTAATGATGTCTTGGCAGAGATTCCTCGAGTAAGAGAGGATTTAGGTTATCCGCCCTTAGTAACTCCAACTAGTCAGATTGTAGGGACTCAGGCTGTTTTAAATGTTATCAGTGGGGCAAGATATAAATTAGTACCAGGAGAGGTTAAGGCATACGTTCGAGGGCTTTACGGAGCGCCACCTGCACCGGTAAATATGGAGGTCCGTAGAAAAATTATTGGCGATGAAGAGCCCATAACACTTAGACCGGCGGATATTTTAGAACCTGGTCTTAGTAAAGCTGAAAGTGAAGTTGGCGGGCTTGCCAAATCTAGAGAAGATGTGCTAAGTTACGCGATTTTCCCTCAAGTGGCCAAGAAATATTTTGAACAGCGGCAAGATGACTTAGTAAAACGGGATATTCCTGTTAAAACGTCGGTGATATTGCCTAAGGAGGATTCTAAAATGAATTTAAAAGAAATCAAGGAACTTATTCTTCTTTTGGACGACACGGAAATAACTGAGCTTAATCTGGAAAGTGACGGAGTAAAGATCGTCATTAAAAAGGGTTCGGGATCTGGAGCCACGCCACCTGTGACAGTACCCATCAGCGTTGTAGATAGCTCGTCTGTTGCAAAAACTATTGATCATACGAGGTCTGAAGTAGTTAGTGTTTTGCCCACAGGAACAACTCAATCTGTCCCCGGTAACTATGAATTTGTTGTCTCCCCTATGGTAGGTACATTTTATCGTGCTTCTGGTCCTGAGTCTCCAGTATTTGTGGAACTTGGACAACATGTTGGGGTTGGTCAAACGGTTTGCATTATCGAAGCTATGAAATTAATGAATGAAATTGAAACAGAAATAGAGGGTAAGGTTGTGGAGATCTTGGTTGATAATGGTCAACCCGTAGAATATGGCCAACCACTTTTTAGAATCGAAAAATGAGGAGTACGATATGTTTAAGAAAATCTTGGTTGCTAATCGCGGCGAAATAGCCTTGAGGGTCATTCGGGCCTGCCGGGAACTGGATATAGAAACTGTAGCAGTATTTTCTGAAGCAGATCGGGAGGCTATGCATGTCAAGGCAGCAGATAGTGCCGTTTGCATTGGGCCTGCACACTCCGCTAGTAGTTATCTTAACATACCTAATATCATTAGTGCAGCAGACATTACTGGTGCAGAGGCCATTCACCCTGGATACGGTTTTTTATCTGAAAATGCTCGGTTTGCAGAAATTTGCGAATCGGTTGGGATAACGTTCATCGGTCCGAGTGCGTTAGCCATTGAAACTATGGGAGATAAAGCTCGTGCCCGGAAAACTATGATTGAGGCAGGAGTACCGGTCGTACCAGGTTCTAAAGAACTTATTAAGGATCTTGACTCTGCGACTGTGATTGCTCAAGAAATAGGCTACCCTGTGCTCATTAAAGCCTCTGCTGGGGGTGGTGGCAAAGGGATGCGTTTGGCCCAAAATGATAAAGAGTTGTCCAAAGCAATTCAAGCAGCCCAAGCGGAAGCCCAGGCAGCTTTTGGTAATTCGGAACTATATTTAGAGAAGTACGTTGAAGAGCCGAGACATATTGAGTTTCAGATTTTGGCAGATAAGTATGGCCAGGTTGTACATCTGGGAGAACGGGACTGTTCAATGCAAAGAAGGAATCAGAAACTTCTGGAAGAGGCACCTTCTGGTGCTTTGACACCTGAGTTAAGAGCTGAGATGGGAGAAGTTGCTTTAAAGGCAGCTAAAGCAGCAAATTATTCTACTGTCGGCACTGTGGAGTTCTTATTGGATCGGAATGGTAATTATTATTTTATTGAAATGAATACCAGGATCCAGGTCGAACACCCAGTAACTGAGTTAGTGACAGGCTTGGATTTAGTTAAAGAGCAGATTAAGATGGCAGCAGGAGAGACGTTAAATTATCGGCAAGAAGACATTGTTATTCGTGGATGGGCCATTGAGTGTCGTATCAATGCGGAGAACTCGGAGAAAAACTTTATGCCTTCCCCTGGGACAATAGAAATCTATCATGTGCCAGGAGGCCCTGGTGTCCGGGTAGATAGTGCAGCTTATCAGGGATATACGATTCCGCCCTTTTATGATTCTATGGTAGGTAAGCTTATTGTTTGGGGAGCTGATCGTCAGGAGGCAATGCAAAGGATGAAGAGGGCTTTGGAGGAGTTTGTCATCGAGGGGATACATACAACAATACCTTTTCACCTTAAAATCATGGATAATGCTTTTTTTCGTCGGGGAGAGGTTTATACAAATTTTATTCAACGTCGTATGCTTGGAGAGTGAAATCAATGCACAATTCATAATTCATAATGCACAATTATTAATTATGAATTACGTCGTGCGATGCTTGATTATGAATTATGAATTAAGAATTATGAATTAAGGTGTTCCCCTTTGCCACAAGGCCGTTGGTTTGCTATAATTAATCAAGGTTCTAAAGGAAACTTACTTCAGATAGAGTATAAAACTCCACTCGAAGTTTAGTTGAACTTATCCGGGGATTAACCACGACTTGCTTTTTTACAAATCGGTCATCTGGCCTCCGGCCTCTGATCACTGACTTCTGTTTCGGTAAAGGGAGAAATACAATGTGAGAGGTGACGACATGGAAAAACTGGCACTTGGGAATTCGCTGGGGGCGATTCGAATTGCGGATGAAGTCGTCGAAGTTATTGCTGGCTTAGCAGCCTCAGAAGTAGAAGGGGTTGCAGGTATGAGCGGTGGGTTCGTTGGAGATTTGGCGCATATGTTGGGGCGAAATAAGAACTTGTCTAAAGGTGTTAAAGTTGAGGTAGGCGAACATGAAACTGCGGTAGATTTATTTGTGATTATGGAATATGGAGTTTCTATTCCGAAAGTTGCCTTACGCGTACAAGAAGCGGTGAAAGAGGCTATTGAAAGTATGACGGGGTTATCTGTGGTTGAGACTAATGTTCATGTGTTAGGTATAAATTTTCGAGCTGTACCCGAAATCAAAGAGGAGGAAACCCGCCTGCGGTAGGTAAGTATGACCCCCCCTGGAATGCCAGGGGGGGTTTCTGGAAGGGGTGAAACTATGATATGTTAGCCTACGGTTCGGGAAGTTTATTTAGTTTAATAGCTTTATGGATTTTGGCGATAGCGACTGGCTGGTCTGTACCGTTTGACTTATTATCTAGCGGGTTAGAGTGGTTAAGAATTAACCCGTGGGAAAGCACAGTTTTGGCAGCTCTACTTCTACTTTTAGGGTTATTAATTTTATTTAGACCTAGGGAAAGGAGTGTCCTTTCTTTTCGAACGCCCTCCAAATTAGGTGAAGTGCGTATAGCCCAAGATGCTCTCCAAGAAATCATCAGACGGAGTGCCATAGAAGTTGCGGGAGTACGCCAGGTCCAAGTTTTGCTACGGGAACGTGAAGCAGGTTTGGAAATAACTGTTGCAACTCAATTTGATCCAGAGATAGTTATTACTGAAACTTCAGCAGAACTTCAGGCAAGGGTTCAAAGAGATGTCGAACACTATACCGGAATACGCGTGACAGAGGTGAAAGTGCTCGTGCGGAGTTTAGAAACCTCCAGCCAGGCACGAGTTCGATGAATGGGTTTTGGGCCCGAGCTGGGCAAGCGATAACGCGGTTTTCTTTATGGGCTCTCAATAATCATCCTGGAAAATTTATTGGGATATCGTTGGGTTTTGTTTTGGGCTTGTTTGTTGTTACGATCGGGTTCTGGAAAACGTTGGTTTTAGCTTTATTCATTGCAGTTGGTTTTATAATTGGTAAACGTCAGGATGATTATCAAAGTTTATCGGGATGGTTGGAACGAATTTTTGATAGGGAGAAGTAGGAGTAAATCACTATTGCCCGTTCGCATGCACTACATTTGCTACTCGCTTGACGCTTAGGCTAAACGCCAAAACCACTGGGATTTACTGAATGTGAACCCTTGGCGTTCTTAACGCCTTATCGTCTGCACTCGCTGACGCAAATTTCGCTAAATGTCTCACTAAGCAATAGTGATTTACAGGCTTGGTGGGACGGGCTTGGTACCGGGAAGTAGATTGAGATTATCCTGTAGTCCTTGGTACGTTTGACATTTGGCACTTCTTGTGCCATCGTCTGTGTTGAATTCGGTATATTTAACAAAGTTCAAAATAGGACAGGGGTGAGTTAGATAAGCAGGAGATTAGCTCGTGAAACAGCACTGCAAGTGTTGTTTCAGTTAGATTTTACAAAGGAAAACCCTGATTTAGATCGAACTGTAGAACTTTGGGGTCAGGAATTTGCTGTTCCAAAGTCTAGCATTGCTTTTGCTCAAGATCTTCTTAAAGGAACTATCGAGCATTTAGAAGAAATTGACGAAAAGATTACTGCTTATTCGGAGGGCTGGACCCTTGTTCGAATGGCGAACGTGGATCGAAACTTACTGCGTTTAGCTATTTATGAGATTTTCTATCGGAACGATATCCCTGAACGTGTAAGTCTCAACGAGGCGATAGAGTTGGCTAAAAGGTTTAGCGGGGAGGATTCGGCCAAATTTATTAATGGAATCCTTGATCGATTGGTGAGTAGTAAAAAAACTATAGTGAAACAATTGCCAGAAATATTGGAAGTTCACGAAGCGTTAGAAACACCTGAAGTACCAAAAATAGAAGCATCAGCATTACCAGGCGTCGAAAGTACTACGGAGGGCTCAAAGAGTGAACTACCTGGGTCTTGATACTAGCGCTTATACAACATCTCTTGCCATTGTAAATGAGCGGCGAGATTTGCTATGGGAGTCTCGGCGGATTTTAGAGGTAGCGGTTGGTGAGACAGGTTTGGCTCAATCAGCTGCTTTTTTTCAGCATGTACAAAATTTACCGCAACAAATTGAGACGATTCCCAAGTCCCTATGGGATAGTCTTGGCGGCATAGGCGTTAGTAGCTCACCTCGCCCAGTGGAAGGGTCTTATATGCCGGTGTTTACAGCCGGTGTGTCCCTTGCAACAGCCTTAGCCACAGCACGCCAACTTCCTTTGTATAAGACAAGTCATCAAGAAGGGCACATAGCAGCTGGCTATTCTTCGGCTCGAGGTCCGGCGGAGGAGCGTTTTTTAGCTGTTCATCTTTCAGGAGGGACTACTGAACTACTTTTAGTTAAACGATTGAGGCCTGGACAACTAAGTTTGGAACTGCTCGGCGGAACTACAGACTTGCATGCTGGGCAATTTGTTGATCGTGTAGGGGTTAGGCTAGGGTTACAGTTTCCAGCAGGTAAGGCCTTAGAAGACCTTGCTCAGCAGGCGGTGCCGGAGGCTGCGACGCTTTTGCCTTCTTCGGTTAGAGGTTTGAAAGTAAGCTTTTCCGGAGTGGAATCAGCTGCTCAACGTTTAATTGATCAAGGTATTCCTAAGCCTAATGTAGCACGAGCTGTTGAAGGCTGTTTAGTTAGAACGCTTAATAAATTGATTAAAAGAGGGATTGAAACAACTGGACTACGTCAAATTTTAATGGTAGGTGGAGTTTCGGCAAACCTTTATATACGTCGTGAGTTAGACCTGCGTTTGTTTAAACAGGGGGAACTTTTTTGGGCGGAATCGGATTGGTGTAGAGATAATGCTATTGGTGTAGCAATTTTAACTGGAGAAAATCAATATAAGTGATGGATACTAGTAAAATTGAAATCATCAATTAAAAAAAGTTAAGAAATAACTTCCCCAATAGGATCATGTATATTTGCCTTTAATTTGTTAACAATCTACTGATGATTCTGGTGCAGAAACCCCTTTGTTGCAAGTCCAGCAAAATTGCCCGTTCGCAAACGCTACATTTGCTATTCACTTGAAGCTAAAACTACACTCCAAAACCCAAAAGTATGTCTGCAAGTGAACCATTGTAGTGCTTAACGTTTTAACCTCTACGTTCATTGACGCAAATTCGCTAAATGCTCTCTCTGCAATTATTGCTTGATCTTTCTGCAGTGGAGTCACTGATAAGCAGGAAATTGTTTAACTATCTCGAATATTTAAAGGTATTTGATTTTTAACCTGAGGAGGAGTGTAGGTGTACCGCATAGTAAAAAAGAGAGTGCTTGGACCAGCAATAGTATTGTTAGAAGTCGATGCACCGGCTGTCGCGGCTAAAGTGGAGCCTGGACAATTTGTCATTGTACGTTTGGATGAATCTTCTGAACGTATTCCCTTGACCGTAATGGATTTTGACCGTGAGCGGGGGACTATTACAATAGTGATTCAAAATGTAGGATATTCTTCTGCTTTGATTAATGAGATGGAAGAAGGAAGTTCGTTTCAAGACTTTGTGGGCCCTTTAGGGGTAGCTTCGGAGATCGAGAATCATGGCACAGTAGTTTGTATCGGGGGAGGACTTGGTATAGCCCCCGTTTATCCGATTGCTCGTGCTTTAAAAGCTGCAGGGAATAAAGTAATCTCAGTACTTGGATCGAGAAGCGCTGATCTGCTTATTTTAGAAGAAGAAATGCGTGCGGTAAGTGATGAGGTCGTCATTGCGACTAACGATGGCAGCATGGGTATTCAAGGGTTTGTTACAGACGGTCTGGCCCATGTCTTAGCTCAAGGTAACGATGTCAAAGTAATTTGGGCCATTGGTCCGATGGTCATGATGAAGGCTGTTGTTGATTATACTCGCCCACTGGGAATCAAAACAATTGTTAGCATGAACCCGATTATGGTAGATGGGACAGGGATGTGTGGAGCTTGCCGCGTGAGTGTTGGAAATGAAACAAAATTTGCTTGTGTTGACGGTCCGGAATTTGACGGACATCTAGTTGATTTTGATTTGGCCATGAAACGGTTGGCATTTTATAAAGATGAAGAAAATCGTGCGAAAGCACGTCTTGAATGTGACTGCGAAGGGGGGCATAAATAATGGCACTCAAAGTTCCGCGTCATGAAATGCCTTGCCAGGATGCTCAGGAAAGAGCCCATAACTTTAACGAGGTGGCTTTGGGCTACACTAAAGAAATGGCTGTGGAAGAGGCAAAACGTTGTTTGCAATGCAAAAAACCTGCTTGCCGAGAGGGTTGTCCTGTCGAGGTTTTAATTCCAGATTTCATTAAAAAGATTGCAGAAGAAGACTTCTTGGAAGCTGCGAAAGTCTTAAAAATAAAGAACTCTTTGCCTGCAGTTTGTGGTCGGGTATGTCCACAGGAAAGTCAATGTGAAAAAAAGTGTGTCGTGGGAATCAAGAGTGAACCGGTAGCGATAGGACGTTTGGAGCGTTTTGCCGCTGATTATGAGATAAAATTTGGTGAGAATGTTGTAGAAAAAGTAGAACCTAGTGGCAAACGCGTCGCTATCATCGGAGCAGGACCAGCAGGCTTAGCTTGTGCTGGAGATTTAGCTAAGGCAGGACATGCCGTAACGGTCTTCGAGGCTCTGCATGTGGCTGGTGGCGTTTTAATGTATGGGATTCCTCAGTTCCGTTTACCCAAGGAAATTGTGCAAAAGGAAATTGGCAACCTCAAAGCTATGGGTGTAGAGATACTTACCAACCAAGTTGTAGGTAAAGTAACTTCGGTTGATGAGTTAATGGTAAACGGTTATGATGCCGTATTTATTGGTACTGGGGCTGGTTTACCTTACTTCATGGGAATTCCAGGCGAAAACTTAAATGGGGTCTACTCTGCTAATGAGTTTTTAACCAGAACCAATTTGATGAAAGGGTACAAGTTCCCTGAATTTGCTACTCCGGTTAAAGTGGGTCAACGTGTTGCTGTTCTTGGTGCAGGTAATGTGGCTATGGACGGTGCCCGCACTTCTTTACGGCTTGGTGCAGAAGATGTTTCAATTATTTATCGGCGTTCGCGTGAAGAAATGCCTGCCCGTCATGAGGAAGCTGAACATGCTGAAGAAGAAGGTGTTCAATTCCGTTTGTTGACTAATCCTGTGTCCATCAATGGAGATGAGCGGGGTTGGGTTAAAAGTATGACTTGCTTACGTTATGAACTGGGTGAACCTGATGCCTCAGGACGCCGTTCCCCGGTACCTATACCAGGTTCAGAATTCGAGATTCCTATGGATACTGTTGTAGTAGCGATCGGTCAAGGACCGAATCCTTTGGTAACGACTTCTACTCCTGGACTTGATCTGAATAAACGGGGTAATATTGTAGCTGATCCTGAAACCTTTGCTACTTCTAAACCAGGTGTTTTTGCCGGTGGAGATATTGTTACTGGTGCTGCGACGGTTATTTTAGCGATGGGTGCAGGAAAAAAAGCTGCTGCTGGAATTGATGCTTATTTAAAGGGTAGGTAAGGGTAAATCAATATTGCACGTTCGCAAGCACTACATTTGCTACTCGATTGACGCTAAGGCTAAACGCCAAAACCTCTGGGTATTTCTGCATGTTAACCCTTGGCGTTCTTAACGCCTTATCGTCTGCACTCGCTGACGCAAATTCCGCTAAATGACTCACTAAGCAATAGTGATTTACAGGCTTGGTTACGGGAAGCGGATAGCGATTATCCTGTCGAGTAGAGGTAGGAATTTGCTATTCGTTCGACACGTTAGTCCCCAGTGGGGACTAACGCCACGAGGCAATGCTATTAATTTAACATACTGCCGAGTGGATTAAGGTTATTCTGCAAAACCTCTTTGTGCTTCTGCATGGGGGCCGCTTTTTTGCTTTTTATGCAAAAAGTCGCTTTATGCTTGTTTATCAAAACAATAACCGTCTTTTTCGTAGCAGGGGTTGTGGAGAGTGTGGACAAGCTCATTTAGACTGACCCCAAAGGGCTTGCCAAGCGTTGTGGTCAACCCGCAGCGATTGAGCGGAGGGTTGTCCACAATGCGGCACTATCCACAACCCAACTGTCGCTCTTGTATCGTCATACCTAGTGGCTCTCTAATCGGAGGGATGGCTCAAAAAATCCGGTGCTCTGGCTCTCTCTTCCAGAACAGTGGCTCATTTTGCTCCTGATTATTCATAACACCATACGTCAAGAGTTTACTGACGAAATTTCGTATGACATGCTCTCTCTGCTATCGGTGCTTTCCAGCACTTTGCAGAGTAAGTATTGATATCAATTTATTAAAGGGGTGAGTTTTTTGGCCGAATTGCTTGATGGCAAGGCAATATCTAAGATTTTAAAAGATGAGATTAAACTTGAAATTGCTCAGTGGAAAGAAAAAGGTGTGCAGCCGAAGTTGGCTGTTATTTTAGTGGGTGACGATCCGGCTTCGGTAGTCTACGCTAAGTCCAAACAAAAAGTGGCTGAGGGCATGGGTATGGCCTTTGAATTATTCACCATGACCGGGGATACCCAAGAAGCTGTCGTTCTCGAATTAATTGAACGTTTGAATGCTGATCAAGAAGTTCATGGTATTATGATCGAACTTCCCGTGCCAAAACATATTTCTAAAGAAAAAATCATGGCTGCAGTTCGTCCGGAAAAAGATGTCGATGGAGTTCACCCCATCAATAGAGGGTACATTCTCAGTGGCGAAGAGGGCCTTTTCCCGGCCACTCCTCTGAGTTGTATTGAACTTATGTTGCGTTCTGGCGTAGAGATCTCCGGAAAACATGTTGTGATTGTCGGTCGTGGGGAAACTGTGGGTAAGCCTTTGGTCTTCTTGATTCTTAAACACAATGCTACAGTGACTATTTGCCATTCGAGAACTAAGGATTTAGGTTCTTTTACACGTCAGGCAGATATTATTGTTGCAGCTGTAGGTAAAGCCAAACTCATTACCAAAGAGATGGTGAAACCTGGTGCTATCGTAGTTGACGCTGGGATTAATGAGACTGCTGATGGAATTTGTGGGGATGTCGATTTTGAGGGTGTTCAAGAAGTGGCAGCTAGAATTTCACCCGTACCTGGCGGGGTAGGTTCCTTGACGACTGCCTTAATTATGCGTAATGTCCTTAAAGGGATTACCTTGCAAGGAGGAGCACGCTAATGGCTGTTTGGCAATGGAGTACAGAAGAGTTCTTAGCCCAGTCTGCCAGTGCGGCACCTACTCCTGGTGGTGGCAGTGTCTCCGCTTATGTTGGAGCTTTAGGGGCTTCAATGGTTTGTATGGTTGCCAACTTGACCGTAGGCAAAGAAAAATACAAAGATGTTGAACCTCAAGTGCAAGAGATTTTGTCGCAAGGACAAAACGTACTGGAAGCCTTGAAAACTGGCTTAAGTCAAGATATCGCTGAGTTTTCGAATTTTATGGCTGTCTTAAAACTTCCTAAAGATACAGAAGAACAAAAAGCTAGTCGCACCACTAAATTGCAAGAGGTTTTAGTTGCGGCCACAGATACTCCTTTAGGTATAGCTCAAAATTGCTTCCAAGTCTTAAAGCTGGCCCAAGCTTTAGCACCGATAGGCAATAAAGGAGCGATCAGTGATGTAGGGGTTGCTGCTTATTTAGCGGAAAGTTCACTTAAATCAGCGATGTTTAGTGTGGACATTAATCTTCCCCAAATCAAGAATGCCGACTATCAAGTTAAGGTAACAGCTGAGCGGGAGCGGCTCTTCGAACAGGCTGCTCAGATCTGTAAAGAAACGGTCGCTGTTGTCCAAAGTCGACTTTAGAATCGATAAAGTAAAACCCCTTCTGTATTATTTTTATACGGAAGGGGTTTTGCTAAGTGAACCCGTTCAGCTAAAGCTGAACATCGAGACGTCGGTGAGGGAGTCTACCGCCCTTCGCCGCTCAGTTTATCTTTGTGGACAGGCGGCTTGGGCGAAAGCCTACA
>ORJL010230736.1_pt1 | contig 14052 bp, 8 predicted proteins | sample 1779941 | NCBI WGS metagenome assembly ORJL01 (sample SAMEA104232317, study PRJEB22302) | groundwater metagenome | biome: forest; feature: aquifer; material: groundwater | place: USA | collected 2011-08-07 | depth 5.8 m
AAGGCGCGGCGCCCGTCGCGGATGATCGCGCGGATGTGCAGCCGCTTCCCCGGATACTTCTCGCTCCTGATGTTCCACTTCGACTGGACCTTGCCGATGATTCGCACGTCCACGCCCGCCTTGACCCGCGCGGTGAGCAGCCGCAGCATCGCCTCGTCGCTCACTTGCGGGTCGTAGATCAGGAGCTGCTTGCGCGCGCCGCCGATGAACCGGGACAGCCGCTCGCGCGCGTTCTCGGGGCTGACAACGAGGCGCTCGTAGCCCGGCGTGTACGGCTGGCGGTCGAAGTCGGCCATGAACAGCTTGCTCGCCTCGGCGACGAGCTTGCGGTTCTTGCTGATGACGCCGAAGCTGCGGCTCTTCGCGATGTCGAGGCGGGTGAAATTGAAGCCGTAGAGGTGCAGGAAGCGGCCGTCGAGGATCATCATCTTGCCGTGGTACCGGACGAGGTCGTCGGCCGTGCGCGAAACGGTGACGCCCGCCGCGAGCAGGATCATCTCGAGCTTGCGCAGGCTCTTGGTGCCGCCGCGGCTGGGGTGCCCCGGGGCCGCCCGCACAGGGACGCCGCGCGCGCCCGCCGCGCCGAGCGCCCGGGCAATCTCCAGCCGATCGAGCCGGAAGATCAGGATGTCGATGCTTCTCTTCGCCTGCTTGATCGCCGTGACGATCGGGGCGACTCCGTGATCGGGTTCAATGATGAGTTTCATAAGCGCGCGTCAGTGGCCTCAGCCATGTCCCTCGAGGGCCGGGAGCCGATTGCCGGGCAAACGACTGGCCCTCCCGGTCATCCCCAGCTCATGTGTTGTCGACGCCGCCGGACGGGATAGAGTACTTCGATGCGGCGGCTGCTGGCCACCCTCATCCTCGGGCTCGCCACCACGGCGTGCACGGGCGCCGACGCGTTCCAGGGGCCGTCGAGCGATCTGTCGCTCCCCAACAGGCGTGATTCCCTGAAGTTCGCTGCCATGGGGGACAACGGGACCGGCGACCGCGCGCAGTACGAGGTCGCGAGGCAGATGGCCGCGTGGCGTGAGAAGCTCCCGTACGAGATGGTGATCATGCTGGGCGACAACATGTACGGCAGCCAGCGGCCGCGCGACTTCGTGCTGAAGTTCGAGACGCCGTACAAGCCGCTGCTCGACGCCGGCGTGATGTTCTACGCGTCGCTCGGCAACCACGACAGCCAGACCAACCGGTTCTACAAGCCCTGGAACATGAACGGCGAGCGCTACTACGCCTACTCGAAGAAGAACGTGAGGTTCTTCGCGCTCGACAGCGACTACATGGACCCCAAGCAGCTGCAGTGGCTCGAGAACGAGCTGAAAAACGCGCGCGAAGCCTGGAAGATCTGCTACTTCCACCACCCGCTGTACTCGGATGGCGGCCGCCATGGCTCGGAAGTCGAGCTCCGCGTCATCCTCGAGCCGCTGTTCGTGAAGTACGGCGTCGACGCCGTGTACTCGGGACACGACCACGTCTACGAGCGCCTCAAGCCGCAGAAGGGGATCTATTACTTCGTGTCGGGGTCGGCCGGTGAGCTCCGGCGGGGAGATCTGCGGAGGTCGGAGATGACGGCGGCGGGCTACGACCAGGATCAGTCGTTCATGCTCAACGAGATTGCGGGCGACGAGCTGTACTTCCAGGTCGTCACCCGCACGGGCCGCACGGTCGATTCAGGCACCCTGCCGCGCCAGCCCAAAGGGAAGCCCGCCGAAACGCCGTCACAACGTTGAACGCAGAGCTCGCGGAACCCGCAGAGAGATCTTTTTTCTCTGCGTGTTCAGCGGTTTCTGCGTTGATCGTCGTGTCACCGTCCGGAGAAGCGGATCCTCACGCCGCCGTTGACGAGCCGCGGCGAGCCGACGGTCGTCGGCAGCGTGCCGACGAAGTACTGCCGGTCGAGAATGTTCTGCACGCCGAAGAACAGCTCGAGATTGCGGCCGAGAGTGCGCGACGCCGTCAGGTCGGCCACCGTGTACTTCGGCAGCCCCGGGGCGGCCGACACGGGGTACCCCGCGCCGGAGAGCGCGGCCGCCGGCACCGCACGCACGTTCTGATCATCGTCGAACTGCGCGCCGAAGAACTGCAGCCCGAACACCACGCTCGCATACTTCGGGTTCGCGTAGGCCACGCGCACCGAGCCTCTGTTCATCGGCACTTGCGGCAGGAACTTGCCGACCAGCGCGGCGTTCGTCGCGCCGCCGTCGGTGACCTTCGCGTTGTTGTAGAGATAGGCGGCAGACATCCGCCAGAACGAGCCCGCGCGGTACTCCACGTCGCTCTGCAGGCCCCGGATGCGCGTCTCGCCGAGATTCTGCCGCTGCTGCGTGACGCTCGCCCCGACCGTGCTCAGCGTGACGTTGGACACCGGGTTCGTCACGCGGTTGTCGTACCACGTCAGGCGGAACGTCACGTTGCGCGCCGGCGCGAGGCTGATCCCGGCCTCTCCGCCGAGCAGGCGCTCGGGTCCGAGCTGGGCGTTGGCCGTCGTGAGCACGGCGCCGACACGGAACTGGCGGTACAGCTCGTTGAGCGTCGGCGCGCGGAAGCCGGCGCCGATATCTCCCCACACGCTGACCTTCTCGGTCATCTGGTAACGGGCCGCGGCGCGCGGGCTGATCACGGTGTCGCCGCGATCGGGCAGAGACGGAATGTTGTTGGTCGCCGTCCCGGCAATCACGGCGGTCTCCAGGTTGTGGGCGTCATAGTTGCGCCAGTGGTCCACGCGCGCGCTGAGCGTCATCGACAGCTTCGGCAGCGGCGTCAGGATGTCCTGCACGAACACGCCGATGCTCTTCTGCGTCCCGCCGGAGACGCGCTGGAGCGCGAGGATCGCGTTCTGCGTCGGCGGCACGACCGGGCCGGGCGCGGCGCTGTAGGAAGCCTCCTGGCTGTCGCCGTCCACCCAGCGCCAGTCGGTCCCGGCGCTGAAGTAGTTCGCGCGGCCGAGGGCCTTGGCCCACTGCACCATCCCGCCCACGCCGGTCGTCGGCACATGCTGTTCGATCGTCAGGCGGACGATGCTCCGCGCGGCCACGGTGGCGGACGGCGCGGTGACCGCCAGGAACATGGCGTGAAAATTCTCGACGTCGCCGTAGAGGCTCGCCTGCAGGTCGCTGTCATCCGGCATCCGGATCCGCGCGCCGCCGCTCGCCGACTTCCACCGCGTGTCGTTGACCTCGCCCACCTTGCCGTTGACGCGATCCTCGCCGAAGTAGCCGGCCCGGGCGAACAGGTTCACGCGGTCCGTCGGACTGTATTCGACCTTGCCGGTGAAGGTGCGGAACTTCACCGTCGCGTTGATGTCGATGATCCCTTTTTCGCTGGGCGCCACGATCGGAAAGCCGTCGGTGTCGAAGACGCTGCCATCAACGGTGACGCCCAGCTTGCCCCACACATCGCTCGCCCGGTAGTCGAGCTTCGGGCTGTGGTGATTCCCGTACTGCGGCTTGAGCTCGAAGGTCCGCCGCGCCGACCGCGCGCTGACGATGTTGATGACGCCGCCCATGGCGTAGTTGCCGTAGAGGCTGGAGCTCGAGCCGTCCACCACCTCGATGCGGTCCACGCTCTCGAGCGGCACCCGGGTCCAGTACACCCAGCCGCCGAAGGGATCGTTGAAGGGCGTGCCGTCCACCAGCACGAGCGTGCGGCTGACGCCGCTCGGCCCGATGCCGCGCAGCGACACGCCCTGCGCCGTCGGATGCGACGAGAGGCTGCTCGTGCGGCGGAAGAGGCTGAAGGTCGGGATCTGCCGCAGCACGTCGTCGGCCACGACCGCCGGCGACTGGCGAATCTCCTCCCTGCCGAGGATGTTCACGCTGGCCGGGATGTCGCCGAGCCGCTGTTCGCTGCGGCTGGGCGTCACGGTGACCGTCTCGAACAGCGCCGCGGGCGCGAGGACGATGTCGAGCGCGCGCGAGACGTCGGTGACGCTCGACCTCGCTTCGGCGAAGCCGCCGGCGCGGACGATGACCGTCACCTCGCCGGTGCCCGGCGTGTCGACGGAAAAACGGCCGTCGGGCCCCGTCGTGGCGTGCAGTTCAGAACCCGACGCGCGCACGATCACCGCGGCGCCGGAGACGACGCCGCCGCTCGAATCGCGCACGACGCCGGAGAGAGTGGTGGCCAGGGCCAGCATCAACGCCGCAATCACTGTCGTCCTCCAGTTGTAGGTTGCTGTCCAAGGTAGTGTCCGGCTTTAGCCGGACCTTCCAGCGCGAACGCGACGAGCGAGGCGTCCTCGCCGCCGCCGGTCGCGATCACGACGAACTGACGGCCGCCCCGGGACCGGTAGGTCATCGGCGTGCCGTTCGCGCGGCGCGGCAGCGCCGCATGCCAGAGCTCGGCGCCATCGGCCGACCGCACGGCGTGCAGCGCGAGATCGCCGCCGCCCGCGAACACGAGACCGCCGGCCGTCGCGAGCACGCCCGGCGCGCCGGCCACGCCGAGCACCGGCGGCAGCGCCACGCCTTGTAGCGCCGGATGCCGCCGCAACGACGGTGTATCGCCAAACGGGACGCGCCACGCGATGGCGCCGCGATTCAGGTCGATCGCGACCAGGTGGCCGAACGGCGGCTTGAGCAGCGGCAGCCCGTCCATGAGCTCCGCATTCGTGTCGCCGACGCGGGTGAGCTCGGCATCCACTTCCGCCGCGCGCGGGTTCGCCGCCGACCGATCCGGCTTGCCGAGCCGCGCGATGTTCGCCTGGTTCGTCGTCTTCACGAACAGCAGTCCCGTCCTCGGGTCGAACGCGCCGCCGCCCCAGTTGGCGCCGCCGATGAGACCGGGACGCTGCACCGTGCCGCCGAGCGAGGGCGGCGTGAACAGCGGGCCGATGCGATACGTCGCGAGCGCTTTCTGTGCGGCGGCTTTGATGGCCGGCGTCGCGTCGAACGCATCGTCCAGGGTGACGCCCTGTTCGGAGATGGCCGGCGGCCTGGTCGGGAACGGCTGCGTCGGCCAGGCGTGCTCGCCGTCCACGTCGCTGGCGGGCACCGGGCGCTCTTCGATCGGCCAGACCGGCTGCCCGGTGACGCGGTCGAACACGAACGCGAAGCCCTGCTTGGTCAGCTGCACGACGGCATCAATCGAGCGGCCGTCGACGCGGATCGTCACGAGATTCGGCGGCGACGGGTTGTCGTAGTCCCACAACCCGTGGTGCACGATCTGGTAATGCCACTTGCGGACGCCGGTGTTCGCGTCGAGACAGACGAGCGACTCGGCGAACACGTTGGCGCCCGGACGGCGGCCGCCGAAGAAATCGTTGCTTGGCGTGCCGAACGGCAGGTAGACGAGCCCGCGCTCGGCGTCGAGCGTCATCGGCGACCAGACGTTGGTGTGGCCGGTGATGCTCCACGAGTCGGCGCCCCACGTCTCGTTGCCGAGCTCGCCCGGCTGCGGAATCGGACGGAACGACCAGATCTGCCGTCCGGTGCGCGCGTCGAACGCCCGCACGTCGCCCGGAGGATCGTTCTTGTACACGAGCCGATCGCCGACGCCGTTGCCGAGAATGACGAGGTCCTTGTGGACGAGGGGCGGCGATGTGTTCGTGTAGTGCTTCTTGTCGATTTCCCACACGAGGCCGCGGCTCAGATCGACGACGCCGCGCGTGCCGAAGCTGTCGACCGGGTGTCCCGTCGCCGCGTCGAGACAGATCAGGCGGTAGCGGCTGTTGATGAAGATGCGCAGCGCGTTGCCGGCCGCCCGGTCGCGCCACGCCGCCACCCCGCGATGCACGAACCCCGTGCCGTTGGGCGGCTGACCATCTTCGTAGGCTCTCGGATCGAAGGACCAGATCTCGGCGCCCGTGTCGGCGTTCAGCGCCACCACGCGGTTGTACGGCGTGCTCAGATACAGCACGTTGTCGATCATCAGCGGCGTGGCCTGGAAGTTGCCAGGACGCGTGCTAAAGGCGGCCAGCGCCTTCTCGCCGACTTTCCACTCCCACGCCACGCTCAGCCGGGTGACCGTGGAGGCGTTGATGTCGGCGAGCGTCGAGTATTTCGTCCCGCCCTCATCGCCGCCGTAGAACGGCCAGTCCTGCTCATGCGAGGTACGGTCCGGCTGAAGCCGGACACCACCGACAAGCCGGACACCACCGACAAGCCGGACACCATCGACAAGGGAGACAGCGCCTGCCACGAGCAGAGCGGCGAAAGCCGGTTTGAACATGGGTCGAGTGTGAGGATTATAATGCGCCGCATGCGACTGAAAGCCGCTTTGTTTGCTGTCGTCTTCGCCGCGCCGACGCTGTTGGCCCAGAGCCAGACCATCCGCATTCACGCGGATTCGGTGCTCGATGGCACCGGCAACGTGCTCCGTAATGCAACCGTCGTCGTCCGGGGATCCAAGATCAGGTCGATCGAAACGGGAAACTCGACCAACGCGACATACAATCTCGGACAATTGACGGTCATGCCAGGCCTGATCGACGTGCATGCGCACGTCGGCTGGCATTTCGACAAGGACGGCCGCTACGCCGCGCGCCCCGGCACGTCCGCACAAGAGATTCTCTATAGCGCCGAGAACGCGTACCTGACCCTGCTCGCCGGCTTCACCACGATCCAGAGCCCGGGCCAGTCGAACGACGTGGAGCTGCGCGAGGCGATCGCCCGCGGCGTCTTCCCCGGTCCGCGCATCCTCACCTCCATCCGGCAGCTCAACGAACGCAGCGGCACCCCGGACGAGATTCGCCAGAAAGTGCGGCAGCTCGAGACCGACGGCGCCGACGTCGTGAAGATCTTCGCGTCCGCCAGCATCCGCGACGGCGGCAAACAGACGATGACCGACGCTCAGCTGCAGGCGGCCTGCGGCGAGGCGAACGTGCAGGGACTGCGGACGATGGTCCACGCGCACAGCCCGGAATCGATCCGGGCATCGGTCAACGCGGGCTGCCAGCAGATCGAACACGGCGCCTTCGCCACCGACGACGTGCTGACGCTGATGGCGGACAAGGGCGTCTACTTCGACCCCAACGTAGGGGTCGTGCTGCAGAACTATCTGAAGAACCGCGACCAGTACAACGGCATCGGCAACTACAACGACGAAGGCTTCGCTTACATGGAGAAGGGGCTGACGCTGAACGCCGCCATGATGAAGAAGGCGGTGGCCACGCCGAACCTGAAGCTGGTGCTCGGCACCGACGCGGTGGCGGGCGCCCACGGCCACAACGCCGACGAGATCGTCGAGCGCGTGCGGCAGGGCCATCAGAAGCCGATGGATGCGATCATCTCGGCCACATCGCTGGCCGCGCAATCGCTTCGGCTCGACAAGACGATCGGGACGCTGGCGGAGGGGTACGAGGCCGACCTCGTCGCGGTGGACGGCGATCCGCTGACCGACATCACGGCGGTCACGCGCGTCGCGTTCGTGATGAAGGGCGGGCACGTGTACAAGCACGTCTCACCCGCCACGACGCGCGCCAGCCGGTGACCCGATCGCGGCGCGGCTCGTGCTAGTGCGGGAAGCGCTCGCGCCGGGCGACCAGCTCCGTGACGCCGACCTCCAGCGCGTGGACGAGTGCGATGGCCTGCTTGTCCGGGATCACGTCCCCCGAATGCTATAATGAAGTCGATGCGCGATCGATCGCACTACCCGGTCCGCAAGACTTCACTCGGCAACGAGCGTCACGACGAACCAGTTCCCCTCAGCCCCGCCGCGCGCGTCGCGCTCGTGTGGCCGCTGACCGTGCAAGCCTGGCAGTTCAAGGAGCCGGCCTTCCGTGAATCGCGACTTCGCCGAGATGTTGTCCGCACTCTCCGAGGCGGGCGCTGAATTCCTGATCGTTGGCGCGCATGCGCTGGCGGCCCACGGAATCGTCCGCGCGACGGGCGATCTCGACGTCTGGGTCAAACCCACGAGAGAAAACGCGGAGCGCGTCATGCGCGCGTTGAGGGCGTTTGGTACTCCGCTCATGGATCTCACCATCGACGATTTGACGAAGACCGACACGGTCTTTCAAGTCGGCGTGGAACCATCCCGAGTGGACATCTTGTCAGGTATTTCAGGCGTTGGCTTCGACGAAGCGTGGAGCCGCCGGATGGTGCTGAACCTCGAAGGCGCGACAGTGCCCGTGCTCAGCCGCGCCGATTTCGTCATGAACAAGCGGGCAAGCGGACGAACAAAGGATCTCCTCGACCTCGAACTACTCGGCGACCGCTGACGCGTTCGCGACTCGACGAGGAATCAGAACAACTACGGCTCCGGCCGACGGCTTGTCGAGCGCGAAGAGCCTCGTTCGGCGCGTGGCCGCGCTACGGAACAAGCGCGAACGCGACGATGGTGTCGCCTCCTTCGGGGTCGAGGACCTCATGACCGCCGCACGCGACGGCCACGTACTGCCGCCCTCCGACGCGATATGTGATGGGAGCTGCGTTACAGCCGGCGCCCACGCGGAAGCTCCAGACCCGCTCGCCCGTCTTGTCGTCGTACGCGTCGAACCAACCTGAGGTCTGGCCCGCGAACACGAGCCCGCCGGCCGTGGCCACCAGGCCGCCTCCGAGCGGCTGCTTGGTGTGCTGCTGCCACACCACCTGACCGCTGCCCGGATCGACCGCCGCGACACTGCCGTGCCGCTCCCCAGCCCGATTGTTCTCCCGGCGATCGAAGTAGCCAGGGATTCTCTGGTTCACGGAGTAGGCGAGTCCTGTCCGCAAGCTGTAGGCGCCGGGCGACCAGACCGTTCCAGCGATCCCGCCCTTGATCAAGTTGGCGCCGCTTTTCCCGCCGCGGGTCTCTGGTACAGGCATGTAGTTGTCCGACACGTTCAGCAGGTCGCCGCGCTCGCGATCCCACACGAACAGGTTGCCAAAGCCGGTGAAGCGCGCGACGGCGTCATGAGTGACGCCATCGCGCTCGAGCGGAAGAAGAAACGGAGGAGTCGTGCCTGAGGCGCCCCAGATGTCGTGTGGGAGGAACTGCTGGCACCAGGCGGCCTGTCCTGTCTCAATATTGAGCGCGCAGATCGAGTTCGTCCAGCGCATGTCGCCGGGGTAGGGCGTGGCGGGCGGGGGAAAACCGTGCGGATCCGGCCCACCCGTCGACACATAGACGAGTCCTCGGGCGCCATCGAAGGTCGGCGTCATCGGCGCCGCCGCGCCGCCGTTCTTCCAGGCGTCCGCAAATCGCACCTGGTTGGCCTTCTCCTCCGCGATGTTCCGGTCGAGGCTGATATCGCGGCCGGGCAGCTTCTCGACCCAGTCGCCCCACCATCCGCCTTCCTCTGGTGAGGGGATCGTGTACCAGGTCCAGACAAGCTTGCCCGATTCGGCATCGAATGCCTGGACGGCGCCGCGCCCGAGCCAGGAAAGGCCGACGACAATCCGGCCACGCGCCGCAAGCGGCGCACCTGACAAGCGTGGCGACAGCGTCTTGACTTCGAACGCGCGGGCGCCCGTCGCGCGATCGAGGGCGAGCAGCGTGCCGTTGAGCGTGGCCACGTAAACCCGGCTGCCGTAGGCCGCCACGCCGCGGTTCGGTCCGAAGTTGGTCGGCAGGTGCAGGTCCTCTGAAGCGGCCGTTCGACCGCGCTCTTCAGCCTTGAGCTTCACCCGCCAGACGAGGTCGCCGGTCGTGGCGTCGAGGCGAAGCACGTGCTGGACCCCTTGCTCCGCCGGCGTCGTGATGTACATCTCCTGCCCGAGCACGATCGGCGTCGTCTCGAAGGAACCAACGACGCCGGTCTGGGCGATCCACGCCGGCCGAAGTCGCGCCACGTTGTCACGCCGGATCTGGTCGAGCGCCGAGTAGCGCGTCTGCGCCCAGTCGCCGCCGTACGTGGGCCATGTGGCCGGTTGGTCCTTGTGGCCCGCCTGAAGCAGTTCGTCGGTTACTGGTCCGATCGGCTCGATGGCAGTGGGAGCGGCGGCTTGCGACTGTTGCTGCTCGGATGGCGGCGCCGCTCGATCGCAGGCGGTAGTCAGGATCAGCAGGCAGGCGCCACACAAACTTCTGAGCGCGACGGGCCGAGACTTCACGACCCACCCAGGTCGAGCGTCAGGCCGAGATAGCCCTGTCGGCCAGGTGATGGCTCGAAAAACCGGTTACCAGCGGAGTTCGGCACCGTGGAGCCGTTGTACCGCTCGTTGAAGAGATTGTCGATGCCGAAGAAGGGACGGGCCCCGAACGCTCGCCACTTGTGATCGGCGGCGACGCGAACGTCAACGACACGATAGGACCAGTTGAAGAACGTATTGGCGTTGTTGACGGGATAAGCGTCCACCCACTGCAGCTGCGCGGACGCTCGGAGCCCGAAGAGCAGCTCGCAACTCCCGCGGAGCGTCACTTGATGCGGCGGCGTTGACGGCTCGACCTTGCCCGAGAAGTCGCCTTCAGGGGCGACGAAGCGCTTGAACCGGAAGTGCTGATACGTGTACGCGAGCCGCGTCTCGAGACGCGGCAAAGGAGACCAGTCGAGGAGCATCTCGATGCCGTTTCGCCCTGCCTCGCCGGCGTTTCTGTAGAAGGTCTTCTGGTCGGAGCGCTGGAATCCAACCAGCCCGTTCTCGAGGCTGGACAGATAGCCGGAGACTTCGTATCGCAGCTTCACCTGCTGGGCCACGCCGCGGACGCCGATCTCGCCGCTCCGAAGATTCGACGGATCGAGGTCCGGGTTGAACCCTCCCTCAGTGGTCGGCCGGTTTGTCAGCTCAACGGTCGTGGGCGTTTGATAAGCGGTCGCGAAATTCGCGTACAGGTTCAGCCAATCCGCCGCGATGTAGGTGACGCCCACCATGGGGCTGACGGCCTCCATGGTCCGGCCACCCGACTGGTCACCGTCAGACAGAAAGCGGTCCGTCGCGTGGAAGTTGTAGTGGTCGTACCGAACGCCGGCCGTCACGCGCCACTCCGGCCGAAGTGCGACGCTCACTCGCAGAAAAGGAGCAACTGAGCCCACTTCCTCGAACTGCTGAAGCTGCATGGCACCGTTTGGCGCCGGACCGCCTCCAGAAGGGACGCCTGCGTTCGCGTGTTCGGTCCGATCGTCTCGCTGATCGGAGACGTCGAGACCCGTCGTCCACTCGCCGGCCATGGATCCGAAGCGAAGCTCACTCTGGTACTCCGAACGAAAACCGACACCCACGCGGTTCAGGTTGATGACCTGCGGTGGAATAGGGTTCCGCAGGTCGCGCCACATGCTCCAACCCGTGACCCGGAGCGTGCTGGCGCCGGCGAAACGGTGCTCGAAGGTCAGACCACCTTGTCCCTGAGTGGCGCCTTCGCCCAGCCCGGCGGCGATGACCGGCGGTCTCACAAAGGTTGGCTGGTTCTGTGCGTCAGCCAGCGTCAGCGTGCTCGGGTTCTCGCCAAACGGCAGATCGAAGAGATTGAAGACGCCGCGGAGTTGTGTAGCCGGCGACAGTTCGGCGCCGATGACCACATTGGCTTGACGCACGTCGGAGTGGCCGTAGCCATTGCCATTGTTGGTGCGAAACCCATTCGTCTCCGATCTGGTCAGGTTCACCAGATAGCCGATCGTCCCCAACGTGCCCTGCGCCTTCACCGCCTGTCGCTGATACCCGAAGCTGCCAACCTGAAAATCCGGCTCCACCACGAGACGCTTCGCCTTGGGGAACTGCGTTCGGATGGTAATCACGCCGCCAGCGGAGTTGCCGTACAGAACAGAACTGGGTCCCCGGAGGACCTCGACGCGCCCGGCGGAACCGAGGTCGATATTCGTTGGCTGCGTCGTTCCGTCAGCCATCGTGAGCGGGATGCCGTCTTCCACGATCTGAATGCCGCGCATGCCACTCGGAGGCAGCGGAGCCCGGATGGCCAGACGCACGCCGCCCGAGAGCGACAGGTTGTTGCGGTTGACGGCAAACAGCCCGGGAATGTCGCCGAGCGCCTCGGCCGGGGAGACCCGGCGCTGGCCCACCTGGATCTCGTCCGCTTGGATGACCGACACGGCGTTCGGGATCACCGAGCGCTCTTGCTCACCGCGGGTCACAGTGACCGTCTCCGAGAATGATAGAGGAGTGACCTGCAGCGTGACATCGACTGTCCGGCTTTCATCGTCGTGCACGGCGATGGTCTGTGGCCGGGCGCGGAAACCGGGCAGCTCAGCCACAACCTCGTAGTGGCCCGCATCGACCGTCAGCTCGTAGTGTCCTCGTGCGTCGGTCTTGACCGTTCGGGCGCCGTTCGTCTCTAGATTCCGCACGGTCACGTTGACGCCCGGCAGAACGGCGCCGCTTTCATCTTGGATTGTGCCCCGGATCGTGGCTTGGGCGGCCAACGCGGGCTGGCTGGGGGCGAGGAGCCACAGCACCACGCAGGCAATCTTGAGCATGAAGAAATGAAGCCTTCTCATCTAAGAACCCTTCTTGGCGACGAGTCTGTAGAGCTTGTCATCACCAGGGCGTGGCTTGCCCCGGCCATCCGTGTTGCTGGACGCGACGTAAAGATCGCCGTCCGGCCCCATGCCCACCGCGCGAATCCGCCCCACGAGCCCTTCGAGCAGCCCTTCCCGGCTCACGGCTTTCCATCCCGTCGGCTGGGCGTCATTGCGCTCGAGCACGATCCGCCAGAGCTGCTCGCCGCGCATGCTGGCCACGAGCAGGTCGCCGCGCCAGGGGAAATCTGTCCCGGAGTACACCGCCATCCCGGACGGGGCGATGCTGGGAGACCACTCGACCAGCGGGTCGAGGAATCGGCCAAGGGGTCCGGCTCCCGCCACCCGAGGCCATCCGTAGTTGCCTCCGGCGACAATGCCGTTCACTTCGTCTCCGAACCACCCGCCAAAGTTCTTCTCCCACGAGAGATCGCTTGGACCGTTATCGGTGACGAAGAGCGCGCCGTTCTGCGGATTCCAGGCCAGCCCCTGCGAGTTGCGGATGCCCGAGGCATAGAGCGGCGATCCCGGCGTCGGGTTGTCGGGAGGCACGCTGCCGTCGGCCCGATAACGAAGCAGCTTCCCCGCGAGCGACGCCGGATCCTGCGCCAGTTCGGGTTGGGTGACATCCCCGACCGTCACGTAGAGCATGCCGTCGGGCCCGAAGCCCAGCGCGCCGCCGATGTGTGTGTGAATGGCCTGCTCGGCTCCGGGATCCGCACGAACGCTCGGCAGTCCGTCAATCACCACCGTTCGGTCCACGCCTTTGCCGTCGCGGTCGGTGAAGCGGAGGACCTTGTTGCCCAGCACCCCGTTGTTCACGAACGTGGCGACCACGTAGACGTGTCCGGTCGTCTTGAAATCGGGGGCCACCGCAATCCCCAGCAGCCCGCCCTCGGTGCGGTACTCGGTCGGCACGACGTCCACCACCGCCCAGGGTTCCGGGCGCAGGCCGGACGGATCGACGAGGCGCACGCGCCCCGGCCGCTCGGTCAGGAAAATTCGGCCGTCGGGCGCAAAGGCCATGGCCCACGGCGTGGCCAAGCCACTTGCCACCGTCTCCAGAGCGATTTCTGGTTTCGCGGCCGGCGGCGGCGCCTCCCGACGCGTCGTACCACCCTCACCGCATCCGGCCGCCACGAGCGCGAGAACGCCGAGCGTCGCGAGAACGAGATGTGAGGATGTGGTGTTCCGTGTCATGTCCGACGCGTCGAGAGCTGGGGTTGCCGTAACTCTAGTGCAGCCGCGTCGGCCGCTGCAACCGGCCGACTCGCATGTGACGATCAACGCCCTGGAGATGGCGCTCAATTACATCGAGGTGTTCTATAACCAGCGGCGGCGGCATTCAACGATCGGCCAGATCAGTCCAGCGGCGTACGAGCGGCGTGCGATCGCGGAGGGCATGGACGTCATGGAAAACGGAACGACGCGGCTGCGATCACGAGACCGTCGGGATCGAGCGCGGTGGACCTTCGCGTCGTGAGTCGCTGGCCCGGGTATTGGCTCGAGCCGACCCGCGACGAGACGTCCTCCTGCAGATAGACGACAAGACGCCGATCGAAGAGACGGTCGGCGCGATGGCGGAGGGGTACGAGGCCGACCTCGTCGCGGTGGACGGGGATCCGCTGACCGACATCACGGCGGTCACGCGCGTCGCGTTCGTGATGAAGGGCGGGCACGTGTACAAGCACGTCTCACCCGCCACGACGCGCGCCAGCCGG
>ORJL010527462.1_pt1 | contig 14052 bp, 13 predicted proteins | sample 1779941 | NCBI WGS metagenome assembly ORJL01 (sample SAMEA104232317, study PRJEB22302) | groundwater metagenome | biome: forest; feature: aquifer; material: groundwater | place: USA | collected 2011-08-07 | depth 5.8 m
GCTCACCGCCATCCCCGGCATGGACGAGGAGCGCAAGCGCCGCGTGCTCGGCCGCAACGCCATCGACTGGTTCGGCCTCACCCCCGCCGAACTCCCCGATCACTCCGTCTACTTCGACAGCCTGGCCGCCACCGGCCGCTACGGGATCCATCCTGCAGCCCCACCGCTAGGTGACCAGGCGCGCCCAGCCCACCTATCAGTCGTACCACTGCCCAATCACCGTCTTCTTCTCCGGGTACAGCGGGTCGTCGATGGTGGTCTTGAACGGCGGGAACAGCACGTCGATGGCGATGCGCAGCCCTGGTTGTGGCCGCGACAGCGCCTCCAACACCTGCCCCAGGTCCGTCTGCCGCTGCAGGATGGTGTCCAGCAACTGGCCGATGTCCGGGTCCTTCTCGTTCACCCGGCCCAGCGCACTGCGCACCCGTGCGTCCAGGTCGTCCATGCCCGGAGGCGTCATGTTCACGCCGCCGTGGGGCACGCCGGGCGGGTTCCAGTGCATCATCGGCCGGTTCTCGCCGGCGTAGCTGATGTTGAGCTCGCCCGTCTCGTGGGTGTGGCGGATCGGCCGCTCGCCCGGCAGCGCGATGAAGGCCGTGACGAAGCAGAACTCGTTGTGCAGCAGGGTGTACCACTTCCGCTTGTGGTTGCCCGGCACCGAGAGCCCGCGCCACCCGTGCTGCTCCTCGGGCAGCGTGAAGGGGTTGACCGACACGTACTGACTGGCTGGCGTGAAGTCTGACATGCGTTGTGCTCCTGTGGTGTGGTGGTTGGAACCGTACTCCTAAGTGCCCGCCCGCTCAAGCGCTGCGGGTGTCGGTGATGGCGCAGCCGGGTGTTAGTGTAGAATCAGCGGAGAATCCGCTAGTGCGGAGAGGGACACCCTTGGACGCCACCTTCGCCTCGTATGACTAGGTCAGCCGTACACAGGCCTCGCCTCAACCAAACATCCTTGCCGTTCCCGGCTCTAGTCTCAGAGGCAGTCGAGGCTATGGCAGAGGCCGGCATTGGGGAACGCGGGGCGATTTTTACGCGGCGGAGCGTGGTCGAGTTCATCCTCGATCTGGCTGGTTACGGACCGGGCAAGGCCTTGCACGAGCACTCCCTTCTCGAACCAGCTTTTGGTGAAGGTGATTTCCTGCTGCCGGCGATCGAACGCTTATTAGTAGAATGGAACCGTTCTCGCAATGAGGAGAGCGATGCGGTTGCGGTCCTGAGTCATTGTATTCGTGGCGTTGAGTTGCATCTTGCGACTTTCCTCCGGACGCGAGACCAGGTTATCAGTCTCTCACAGCGATATGGGATCCCCCGCGACGTCGCAGTGCGACTCGCTGACATCTGGCTTGTCCAAGGGGATTTCCTGCTGGTCGACTTGCCGGAAGCTTTCGACTTCGTAATTGGCAACCCCCCCTATGTCCGGCAAGAACGCATTGATGATGTACTGTTGGCAGCCTATCGCGCCCGCTACAGCACGGTTTATGACCGTGCCGATCTCTATGTACCCTTCATCGAGCGGTCTCTGTTCCTGTTGCGGCCAAGCGGGCATCTCGCTTTCATATGCGCAGATCGTTGGATGAAGAATCGCTACGGTGGCCCGTTGCGAGAGATGGTCGACGCAGGCTTCCACCTGAAAATCTACGTCGACATGGTAAACACTTCAGCTTTCTATACGGAAGTCACCGCCTATCCTGCCATTACTATCATCGCTCGGCAGCCCGCCGGTGTGACCCGGATCGCCCATCGGCCACAACTTAACGAAGAGTCGCTCGCTGCACTGGCTGGGGCATTGACCGCTCCTATGCTACCGGCCTTCACATCGATCCGCGAGCTCAGCGGCGTGACGAATGGCACCCAGCCTTGGCTTCTCGAGTCATCAGACCAACTCGACCTCGTGCAGCGGTTAGAGCGGTCTCTACCCACCCTGGAAGAAGCCGGATGCAATGTCGGGATTGGCGTTGCGACGGGTGCCGATAGGGCCTTCATCGCTCCCTTCGACAATCTCGATGTGGAGCCTGATCGTAAGCTGCCCCTCGTAATGACTCGCGACATCCGCGACGGCACAGTGCGGTGGCAGGGCCTGGGCGTGATCAATCCGTTTGCTGACGATGGCAGCTTGGTAAAGCTGGACCGCTACCCCCGTCTGCAACGCTACTTTATCAAACACAAGGCGCAGATAGAGCGCAGGCATTGCGCCCAAAAGGCGCCTGCCAACTGGTATCGGACTATAGACCCAATCCATCCAACGCTCACGGCCATGCCGAAGTTGCTGATTCCCGATATCAAGGGCGATGCGCATATCGTCCATGAGCCCGGCGGCTTCTACCCGCACCACAATCTCTACTACATCACGTCTGACGAGTGGGATTTGAAAGCCCTGCAAGCGGTGCTGCGCTCGGGGATCGCCCGGCTATTCGTAGCTATCTACAGTACCCAGATGCGGGGTGGTTATCTACGCTTCCAGGCCCAATACCTCCGGCGCATTCGCATCCCGCGATGGGGCGATGTTCCAGACGCTCTCAAAGAGACACTCATTGCCGCCGCCGAGCGGAATGACGCTGCCGCCTGCAATCACGCGGTCTTCTGTCTCTATGGACTGTCTAATGCGGAGCAAGCGGCCCTTGGCGGAAACAGGGACGGGGAGAGGCCATGACGCTCGACCTGGCAGACTACGAAACGAAGACTGCCGAAGCGATACAAGCCTTTTGGGGCAGTCGGGAAAGGGCCCGGCAGAAGCAGATCGAGGCAGGCAACATTGACCACGGCGAGCGCGGGGGCGTTACGGCGGGCATGAATATGGATGGCTTTGTTGCACTCATAACGGACTTGATCAGAGCGAACGGCCTTGCCCAAGCAGACATCCATCAGAAGCGGGCCTTACTGACCTTACCTGGCTTCTTCCGGCCCACCAAACTCTGGGATTTGCTAGTAATCTATGAGCGGCGGCTGATCGCAGCGATCGAGCTCAAGAGCCAAGTCGGGCCATCCTTCGGTAACAACTTCAACAATCGTACCGAAGAGGCCATTGGGACAGCCCACGATTTCTGGAGGGCTTATAGAGAGAATGCCTTCGGCGAGCAACCGCGGCCCTTTGTGGGCTGGCTGATTCTGGTTGAGGACGCGCCGAAGTCCCGAACTCCGGTAAGGGACAGGTCACCACATTTCCAGGTGTTTCCCGAGTTCCAGGGTGCCTCCTATTTGAAGCGTTATGACATCCTCTGCCAGCGGTTAGTGCGGGAACAACTCTACACGACTGCGTCGGTCATCGCTTCTCCTCGCTCGGCTGTAACCACCGGCGCGTTTGTTGAGCTCTCTGCGATGACGGGCCTCAGCACCTTCGTCACCTCCTTTGCTGGCCATATTGCTGCCGAAGCGAGCAGGAGCGCATCACCCCGCCGCTAATGCCCAACCCCCAACAACGCCGCCAGGCCGGCCTGCGCGCACTGCTGGTCCTGCTGTGGGGTGGGGCAGCCGGCCACACCCACGCCGCCGGTGACGGTGTCCTCGTCCATGATGGGGTAGCCGCCCGCCAGCTTCACCCGCCGCGCCTCGTCGAAGCCGGCGGGCGGCGTGGGCGACGGCGCCTCGTGGCCGCGGGCCAGCATGTGGGTGCCCAGCGCCAGGTTGGCCGCCGTGTACGCCTTGTCGAGCGCCAGTGTGTCCACCTCGGCGGTGGTGGCGCCCGAGCGATCGGTGTGCAGCGGCTCGCCGTGGGGGTCCACCACCGCCACCGCCACCGCCAGCCCGCGCGAGGTGGCGAATGCCTTGACTGCCGCCGCCACGCGGGCCGCCTGCTCGGCCGTGATGGGCGGCGCGGTGGTCTGGTTCTGCGTGAAGTAGTCGGCGTTGATGGCGATGTACTGCTGCAGGTGGGCCGGTACGTCGGCGTCGAGGAAGATGGCGTCGACCGGGCACACGAAGAAGCACTGCTCGCAGGCAATGCAGGCCACGGGGTCGATGTAGTACTGCGGGGCGTCGGGCGTGGTGTGGATGCACGCCGCCGGGCACACCTCCACGCAGGTGGCGTCCTTCAGGCCGATGCAGGCCTCGGTTATGACGTAGGTGGCCATGGCGCCGCCTCCTCTCCATCGGGGGCCAGCGGCAGGTCGGTGAGCACCACGTCAGCCAGGTGGATGCCGTCGCCGAACGCCGCCGTCACCAACCGGCCCGCTCCGTTCAGCGTGCCCAGCCCGCAGGCCGCCGCCAGCCGGTCGAGCCCGCCGGCCTGGGTGCGAGTGGCGTGGTAGCCGCACTCGCGGATGTAGGCCCCCAGGTTGAAGGTGACGCCGGCGCCCTTCAGCACCGGCGTCTGCCCGCCCATCCCTGCTGCGGTGCTCGGGTCATGCTCCGCCCGCACCCCCACCAGAATGCCGAAGGGGTACTCGGTGGGCGCGTCGGGCTCGCGGCCGGCCGGCGCTGTATTACCCGCCAAGCGGAGGATGCCCACGACGTCCGCGCCGAAGAAGCTCGCCAGCCCCTTCAGGTGTTGCGCCATGATGTCGGGCGAGTGCACCTCGCTCTGCACGGGGTACACATTGCCGTCGGGGGCGCTGCGCAGCATCTCGAACAGCGCCAGCGCGTTCGGGTCGGCGGGCGGCCGGTTGGTGAAGGCGTCCCAGTACGGGTCGTCGTCCTGCTTCTTGGTCCAGGGCAGCGTGAAGGGCATGTGGTGCGCCCCTAACCGCGCTGCACGAAGCGGTTGGTGTTTTCTTTCAGCGGCGGGTAGTACCCCACGTTCGGCACCGTGGCGGTGGACGACTCGCCGTGGTTGGCGGTGCAGCCGGGGATGGTGCAGGCCTTTTCGCCGGGTTTGACGCCGGTGTCGTACCCCAGCCAGCGCACCCGCTTGTTGGGCGCCGTGCCCCAGATGGCGTCGTCCAGCCACTTGAGTCCCCGCGCCACCAGTGAGCGGGCCGGGATGGGCGTTCGCTTCAGCGAGAAGATGGCCACGTCGTGCCACCACGTGCTGGGCTTGGTGTACGGGCACACCGTCACGCAGGTGAGGCACTTGGCGGCCCACTTCACCATCAGCGGCCGCAGCTTGTAGCAGGTCTCCCAGTTGATCTTGTACTTCTCGATGCCGTTGTGCACCACCTTGTCGTCGAACGAGATGCTGTTGGTGGGGCAGGTGATGGCGCACTTCTTGCACACCTTGCAGAAGTCGTCGACGCCGATGTCGAGCGGCTGGTCGGCCACCAGCGGCAGGTCGGTCATGATGGCGTCGCCGGAATGGATGCGCGCGCCGTACTTCTCGGTAATCACCAGCCCGTTGCGCCCCAGTTCGCCAATGCCCGCCGCCACCGACGCCGCCTGCCCCTGCACCGCGCCCCGCAGCGTGTGGTACCCCAGCTCGCGAATGTACGACTCCAGGATGTTGAGAATGAGCGCCGTCCGTTGCTGCGTGAAGTCGTAAGCGGCATCGCCCACGTGGTGGCGGTGCGCCTTGGTCATGTCGTAGTTCCAGGCCACCGAGCCCACCACCATGAACGGCAGCCGCCGTGCCAGGATCTCCGGCCCGTCCACGGCGTCCAGCGCTTCGCCGGTGTCGGGATTGATGGCCTTGCCCGCGAACAGGTACGCCGGGTGCGATGCGCCAATGCCCACCACGTCGAGCCCGAAGTGCCGCGCCACCCGCTTGATGTGCGCCGACATCGCCGCCGGGTCGGCCACCGGGGTGCGGTTGGGGTTGACGGCCACCTTGGGCGCCCGCCGCACCACGTTCGTCAGCACGTGGCTGCGGTCGGCGCAGTGGTCGTCGAACCCCACCCGGCCCAGTGGGTCGGACGAGATGGTGTTGTGGCGCCAGTTGAACACGGCCTTGCCCAACTCGCCCCGCACGTTCATCTGGTGCGGGTTGGTGGACGGGTCGATGTTAGCCACGGGGCCCACGATGCGCACGGTGCGCCCCAGGTAAGGCACCGTAAACGGTTCGAGCGCACCCTTGTCTGATGGTTCTGTGGGCCTCGTGATAACCGTCATAGTCTACTTCGCCGCATTTCTAGTGCCATCTGTTGGCACGCCATGTTCTCGAGTCCCTATTCAGGCCTTCGAAGGCCGTGTGGCCACCGCCGGCTGTCGGGACGGGCGGCACAGGTAGGGATCCCATCACGGCAAATCCCACCCGTCCACCCTCAATCTGTCCTTTTGGGGGGACACCCCCCCAAACCCCCTGGCGGGAAAGGGATTCTTCGCCTCGGAGGCTCAGAATGACATTGCGACTGGGGCAGGTCTCGACTCATGGTTCCAGCGGTCAGCAATTTACGGAGCCGGTTTGATGTTCCACACGTGGGTGTAGCCGCCGGTAATGGTGCCAGGGTACACCCAACCCGCCACGATCTTCGGGTTGATAGACGCCTCCACCGGTAGCCAGAACAGCGTGATGTTCACGAACCTGGGGAGTGCAGTGTCGCCCACCTGGCGCCAGAGATCGTCGCGCTTCTTCTCGTCGGTGGTGGTGACGATGGTGCGCAACAGCTTGTCGAGGTCGGGGTCCTCCAAACCACCGCGGGTTGCCAGCGAGCTGTTGCGGATGTACCAGCCGGTCCAGATGTCGGAGGCCGTGGCCGCGAAGGATATCTGGCTGTCGAAGGCCAATCCCCGCTGTTTACTGTCCTGTTCGAGGGGGTCGATGTTCTGCAACTGCGCGTCGATGCCCACCGCCCGCATATAGCCGGCCGCCGCCTCGGCCAGGTCTTCGCCGCCCGCCACGCCCGTTGTGGCCAGCACCGAGATGCCGACTTTGAAGCCTGTCTTGCCGGCGTCGGCCAGCAGCTTCTTCGCCGCGGCAGGGTCGTAGCTATAACTCTCCTTCCATGCCTTTTCCCAAGCGGTGTTCCACCCGGGCCGGCTGGGGTTCATGTGGTTTACAAACATCATGTCGCCCTTGCCGCCATACAGGGCTTTGTTCAGTTCGTCACGGTTGAGCGACCGGTTGATGGCCTGGCGCACCCGGGGGTCCATCAACGGGCTGTTGGGCCACTTGAACCCTTTGGAGGGATCGAGTGGGTCGTTGAGGTAGCAGCAGTGGAAGTTGCCGTACACCCGTATGCCGGGGAAGCTGCCGTGCAGGGTCTGCATGCCCTGCTTCTCCACCTGCGCCTCCAGGTCTGCCGGAAGCTGGGCGATGTGCGCCTCGCCGGTGAGCAGTGCAGCCTGCCTGGTGGAGGCCTCCTTGGCGAACCGGAACTCGAACTCCGGGAACTCTGGCTTGGCCCGCCAATGCGTGAACGGTGTGCGCTGGTAGCGCATGTACTGCGCCTCCGCCCCGGCCAGGTATTGATAAGGGCCAGTGCCGTTCAGGGGGCCGGCGGCATATTTTGCTGGGCCGGCCTTGTCGTAGCTGGCCTTGCTCTGGATCTCGGCTCCGCCCTGCTGCTCCGAGATAGCCGTTACGAAGTTTCCATCAGTCTGCTTCAGGTGGTAGATGAACTCGTTGTCGTTCACAATCTCCACCGCCTGCACAGTGCTGCGCCAGTAGGGCGCCTGGCCGTGCAGCGAGTCCGACAGGCTGAGTTGCTCCGACACGAACTTCATGTCGGCTGCGGTGGCTACGCCGCCGTTGTTGTGGAATGGGGTGGCGGGTCGCAGCTTGAACCGCACCGACTTGCCGTTGGGTTCCCAACCCCACGCTGTGGCGACGCCGGGCTCCAACTTGCCGGTCTGGGGGTTCACCACCACCAGGAAGTCGTACATAGGGCGCAGCATCCAAGAGTACGTCTCCGACATGTGCCGCATTTCGAGCGTGGTGCGGGTGGGGGGCGTGGTGATCATCACCACCCGGTTTACCTTTGGCGTGACGGCCGCCGCGGTGGCGGCGGTGGGCGCGGCGGCCCCACCCGGCGCCGGCGCTGCTGGGGCAGGCACCGCCGCCGGCGTGGCGCAGCCGCCGAACGCGACGCCCGCGGTTACCACCAGGGCCGCCATGAATGCCGATCGGTACATCATCGGTTGCTCCTTCTCGCACCCTTTGGGGCGCCCGCCCAGCGTCGCTGGCCGTGCGCGCATTACCGCGCCGCCTTCAGATTCTGCAGATGGGTCCAGTTGGTGGAAATGGAGCCCGGAAAGACGTAATCGGCCACGAACCTCGGGTTGGCCGCGCCCGCATCGCCAGATCGCCGTCCACCGGCCGGTTGCTTTCCAGCGACTGTGTGCTCGCCCATTCCGTACGCCGGAATGCATATATACAGCACCAATGCCAGCCGCCTAACCCGATGTGGCGTCACTATAGGTATGGAAAGTGGTGAAGTCAAGGCGGCGAACACCCATGCTCTGTCGATAGGTTGAAGCCGCCACGCAAAGGCACTACTATGCGCCCAGCTAATCTCTGCGCACGGAGGGACGGTATGGGCAATCTCCATCTCACCTTTGCAATGCGGCCGTACGACCGCATCATTCCCCTGATCAACGGCGACGTGAAGCCGATCGGTATCGACCTGGAGTACTACGGTACGCCGGGCGGTATCCCTGGCCTGTTCTACGAGCAGATCAAGTTTCAGCGGTTCGACCTCTCCGAAATGTCCTTCTCCTCCTTTCTGGTGGAGCGAGCCAAGGACTTCCCCTATCGGCTGCTGCCGGTGTTCCACAACCGCAACTTCTCGTACACCGACATCGCCATCCGCTTGGCATCGGGCATCCGCCGCGACCACGTGGAGGACCTGAAGGGCCACAGCATGGCGGTGGGCGACTATCAGCAGACCGGCGCGCTGTGGGTGCGCGGCGTGCTGCGCCACGAGTTCGGCATCGTAGACCAGGACATCCACTGGGTGCAGACTCGGGCCGCCGAGTTCAGCCACACCGGGGCCAGCGGCACCCGGCCTCCCAAGGGCGTTGAACTCACCTTCGGCCGGGCCGACACCGCCACCCTGTTCCTGGCGGGCGAGATCGACTCGTCGTGGGGCTACGGCGGGCGCGCCGACTCTGCCGTCGACCGCCACGCGTCGGTCGATCTCTCCACCGACCCCAACTTCCCGCCGCTGTTCACCGACCAGAAGGCGGAGGCCATCCGCTACTTCAAGAAGACCGGCATCTACCCGCCCCACCACACCACCGCCATCCGCGAGAGCATCCTGGAGGAGCATCCCTGGGTGGCCATGAGCCTGATGGAGGCGTTCGAGAAGTCGAAGCAGATCGCCATCGAACGGCAGAAGACCCTGCCGCCCACGCTGTTCGTGTTCGGCGGCCACTACCTGAAGGAAATCAACGACGTGTTCGGCGCCGACCCGTTCGCCTACGGCATCAAGGCCAACGCCGAGGCCATCGATATGGTGCAAACCATCTCGCTTGAGCAGGAGCTGACCAAGAAGAAGCAGCCGCTCGACGAGATATTCCCACAGGAAGTAATGATTGCGGAGGGCCGGCTGTAGCCCACCGGCAGACAGCCCGTTGCAAGAGGCGCCCGTACACATGGGCGCCTCTTGCTGCTTGTTGGCAGCCGTGCTGGCCGGTTCGGTGCGCCAGCCGGGGAACCCCAGCGGCGCAGCGCGCCCGCTCAACGTGCCTCAGCGGCAAATCGGGCCCGGTTTTGACCGGTGGGTGCCCATGTGCGCCGGCCTGCTGGTTGTCCAGGCGCAAAGAATGGATAATTATCTAGTATTAGCGTATTATTATCCATCTGTATGCAACATCACGCCTGGAGCGTGACTCACGTCGCTGACCGACCCATGAGCGGCGGCCTATCTTGTCTTTGGTACACACGGGAACCAAGGAGGGCCATATGAACATCGCACAGACCTTCAGCCTCGCCTGCATCGACGCTCGCTGCGAAGAGTACGGACAGCGACAGTCGGTGAGCAACCACGAGGCGTTTACGCTGCAGATGGCGCGGGAAACCCGCTACTGCTGGAAGTGCAGTGGTCCGATGGTGCTCATCGAGCCCATGGTGACGGACCGTTTGGCGGCGCCGCGGGCCCGCTAACAATGCAGGTTGTGGGTGGAAGTGGGGCGGCGGGGGCTTTGACTGAGAGGGTGGGGGGGGGTGGGGCGTAAGAAAGGAGCGGGCGAATTCGCCCGCTCCTTTCTTTGGTTCACGTGAAGGCGCACCGGTTAGCCCAGCGGCTTGCGGCCCCGCAGCCTGCGCCTGGTGCGGCTGGACCCAGCGCCTGCCGGCACCACGCTAATGGTACCGTCCACCTCCAGCACGGCCATTTGCACCTCGGCCAGCGAGCCGACCCCGTGCTCCCGCAGCGCCTGCATCACCTCATCCTCGGTCACGCCTTCTGCCCGTAGGCAGGGGTACACCAGGCGTCCATCGTGCACCAGCAGGGAAGGGCTGCCCGACAGCCGGTGCTCCAGCCACGAGACCCGGAGGCTGAGTGCCGCCACCATCCGGTTCAGGACCAGCAGCGTGGCTGCCGCGAGCAATCCTCCGCTCAGCGACGTGTCGGGCCCGACCATGGCGTTCTGCACCGCGTTCGAAATGACCAGCACCACAACCAGGTCGAACGCCGACATCTGCCCGAGTTCCCGCTTGCCGGCCATCCGTAGGCCCAACAGGAGGCCGCCGTACACAACCGACGTCCGCACCACGATAGCGGCCAGTGATGCGGGGTCCAGGTTCAGCAGGTCGCCCGGCATGCGCCGTTAACGGCCTATGGGCGGCAGTGGTGGCATCATCGGCGGTGGCTCTGCGGCGGCCGCAGCGAGCCGTGCAGAATGAGCGCGACCGGCGCGGCGACCCATGCCATCTTGAGTGACCCTTGGACGGCGGCGGCCATCCCGACCAGGAACACCGTGCCGCCAATGGTGTACAGCCAACTGCCTGCGGGCGTGCTGAGCCAGTGTGTGAACGTCTGCATTGTGCCTTCCCTCCCCGGCGTCTATCAAGAAGAACGCGCGTGGTTCTCGGGAGTTACTATCGGTAGGGTTGCGGCAGGTGCGAGAGGGTACGCCAGCGGAGCCGTTGTCTGGTTATGCCCCGTTGCGCGCACCTGGCACGGTGATATCCCACAGCACGCCGGCGGTCTCGTCCAGGTGCTCGCGCAGGTGGTCGATGATGTCGCGCAGATCGCCCAGTGCTCGCAGCGCGCCGGCCTGGCCGTCCGCCGTCACCATCAGGTCGGGCAGCGTGGCCATGGTGGCGTCCAGGGCGTCGAGACCGCCCAGCAGCACGGCCAGTGCGGGCAGTTCGGCGTTCTCGGGTTGGCTGGGCGAGGCGGCCCTGAGCAGCGCCTGCAGCTTTGCCATTGCGTCCGGTAAGTCCATGGGGGCCTCGGTGGTAGTTACTGAGGTCAGCATACCGCGGCATGCGCGCGGGGCAATCGCAGCTTGTTTGCTGGTGTGATGCGCTCTCAAAGCTGGTTCTGCCCGCCGGTTTCACCCCCAAACCCCCTCAATGGGGTTCAAGGAACTCCTTCGGAGTGATTGAGAAAATGGGGGGACACCCCCCAAGCCCCCTGGCAAAGCGGGGTTGCACCCGCTCTGCACTCACTCGCCAGAGTGCTACGACGCCGCTAGGCCATATTTAGATGTGATAGCCCTGGGCATGCGCGTGGGTTCGGCCGTCAGGCCTGGTCTCGCGGGTATAATCGGGCGATAACCCCCGGGAGGTCCTCCCATGCCCCCCATGACGCCCGATGAGATGGCCGCATTCCTCCAGTTGCCGTTGGTGGCCACGTTCAGTACCTGCGGCCCCGACGGGGCGCCGCGGGTAAGCCCCGTCTGGTTCCAGTTCGAGGCCGGCCGGTTCTACGTGTGGAGCGACCTCAGCACGGTGAAGGTGCACAACGTGCAGCGGGACCCTCGCATTGCCCTCTGCATCGCCACCCACGAAGAGCCTTATCGCTACGTCATTGCCCGCGGCCGCTGTGTTCTCCACGGTGGCGATATCTACGACCGTGCGCTCGCCATCACCACCCGCTACTGGGGCCCGGAGCGCGGCGCCGAGTACGCCCGCCTCGCCCGCCAGGGCGATTCGGTGATTCTGGAGATCGCACCAGATGTGCTTCAGACCGAACGCAGCGCCTGACACCGGCGGCCACACCCACCCTGCTCAGTTTGTCGCCCTGAAGGAACCCGACAATGCCCGATAGGGTATCTCCCGTAGGGGCGATTCACGAATCGCCCCTCGTTGTGGGATGGTTGCACCGATGCGTCGCTCCAGCCGGAAGGCGATTCGTGAATCGCCCCTACAAGGTTAGGCATGCCCTCGTGGCTGCGTGCAGCCGAGGGCGCGCGGAAGGGGCGAGCCATACTAGGCTCGCCCCTTCTACGCGTATCGGTGGTTCAGCGTTACGCCGTGGCGGCTATCTCCGCAATCTCCTCTGCCTCCGCCGCCTCCTTGCCGAAGGTCAGGCCGTCGGCGTTGGCGTCCACCAGCACGGTGTCGCCGTCCTGGTACTCGCCCGCCAGTAGCCGCTTGCTGATGGCGTTCTCCACGTAGCGCTGGATGGTCCGGCGCAGTGGGCGGGCGCCGAAGTTGCGGTCGTAGCCCTCGGCCGCCAGCCATTTCTTGGCCGCCGCCGTCAGTTGCAGGCCAATGTGGTGCTCGGCAAGCCGCTCCGCCACCAAGGCCACCTGTAGGTCGACGATCTGCTCGATGTCGCCCTCAGTGAGCGGGTGGAAGATGATGGTGTCGTCGATGCGGTTCAGGAACTCCGGCCGGAAGGTGCGCTTCAGCGCCTCCTCCACGGCAGCCTCCACCCGGCGGTGCTCGTCACGGTTCGCCCGCATGCCCCCAAAGCCGATGGCCTCGTGCGCCAGTTCACTGGTCCCCAGGTTGCTGGTCATGATGACGACGGTGTTGCGGAAGTCCACCGTGCGGCCTTGGCCGTCGGTCAGACGGCCGTCCTCCAGCACCTGCAGCAGCACGTTGAACACGTCTGGGTGCGCCTTCTCGATCTCGTCGAACAGGATGACCCGGTAGGGCCGGCGGCGCACCGCCTCTGTCAGTTGGCCGCCCTCGTCGTAGCCCACGTACCCCGGCGGCGCCCCAATCATCCGGCTCACGGTGTGCTTCTCCATGTACTCCGACATGTCGATGCGCACCATGGCGTCCTCGTCGTCGAACATATACTCCGCCAGCGCCCGCGCCAGTTCGGTCTTGCCCACACCGGTGGGGCCCAGGAAGATGAAGCTGCCGATGGGACGCTTGGGGTCACCGAGCCCCGCCCGAGTCCGCCGGATAGCGTCGGACACGGCTTCGATGGCCTCGGGCTGGCCGATGACCCGCTCGTGCAGGCGCTCCTCCATATGCAGCAGCTTCTCGCCCTCGCCTTCCAGCAGGCGGCTCACCGGAATGCCGGTCCACTGGTTGATGAGGCTCGCCACGTCCTCGGCGTCCACCTCGTTATCGATGTGGCGCTCCTGCTGCCAGGCGCCCTTCTTCTCGGTGTACTCGGCGTCGGCGCTCAGGCGGTCTGCCTTGAAGCGGGCTGCGGCCTCGTAGTCCTGGCGCTGCGCCGCGGCGTCCTCCTCGTCGGTCAGTTGCTTGATGCGGCGCTCCAGGGCCTTCACCTCGCTGGGCAGGTCCTCGGCGTCGATGCGCAGCTTGGAGGCCGCCTCGTCGATCAGGTCGATGGCCTTGTCGGGCAAATTGCGGTCGGGGATGAAGCGGGCGCTCAGGTGCACCGCGGCCTCCAGCGCACCGTCGGTGATCTTCACCTTGTGGTGCGCCTCGTAGCGGGGACGCACTCCCCGCACCATCTCGATGGCCACCTCCTCGTCCGGTTCCTCCACCCACACCGGCTGGAAGCGCCGCTCCAGGGCAGCGTCGCGCTCGATGCGCTCGCGGTACTCGTCGGGCGTGGTGGCGCCCACGCACTGCAGCTCGCCGCGGGCCAGCGCCGGCTTCAGCATATTGCTGGCGTCCAGCGCACCCTCGGCCGCTCCGGCGCCCACCACGGTGTGCAGTTCATCGATGAACAGGATGATCTCGCCGCTCTGCTGCTTGATCTCGTCCATCACGGCCTTCAACCGCTCCTCGAACTCGCCGCGAAACTTGCTGCCCGCCACCAGACTGCCCATGTCGAGCGCCAGCACCTTACGATTCTTCAGCACTTCAGGCACGTCGCCGGCCGCACTCTTCTGCGCCAGGCCCTCAGCGATGGCCGTTTTGCCCAC
>ORJL010110990.1_pt1 | contig 14049 bp, 14 predicted proteins | sample 1779941 | NCBI WGS metagenome assembly ORJL01 (sample SAMEA104232317, study PRJEB22302) | groundwater metagenome | biome: forest; feature: aquifer; material: groundwater | place: USA | collected 2011-08-07 | depth 5.8 m
ACAGCCTCTTCCGGCGATTCCGTGAGAGGTTGGGTGTGGCACATCTGACAGACCTCGATGTTGGGAATCGTGGCCCTGGTTCCCGTCTCGGCATAAAGGTGGCACGTGGTGCACACGAGCCCGAGGTCTTGAACGTGCTTGCTGTGGTTGAACGCGATGGGCTGATCGACGGCGCCTCGCGACCTGACGAAGAAGGCGCCCGCAACGACCAATACAACTGCTGAACCGACCGCCACCGCGGCACCGACTTTCATGCTATTTCCCGTGCTCGTATTTGAGCTTGAAGTGCTGATGCGTGCCCCGCGCGACTCGTTCGCTGAAATCGAACTGATAGTCGATTCCCACAAACGGGCTGCCGGAATTGTGGCAACCCAGGCAGACGGTCTCCGTGGGTGGATAGATGAGCCCGGCCTCGCGCGCCTCGGCGGTGCTGAAGGTAGGATCTTCCGGATCCATCACCGTCCTGGCGTAGCTGCCTCCATGACCATGACAGGCCTCGCAGGTAACGCCCGCCAGGTCTGGAGTCTCCTCGATGGAGACGAATCCGCCGACCAGGCCGTATCCGGTGGTGTGGCAGGGTAGGCAGCCTTCTTCACGCGAGTAGTCCGCCTCCGGATCCAACCCCACCATCCTCTTCTCCTCGACCTTCTCGCCCGGCAGAAGCACCGTGAGGCTGTTCGCCATCCGGGTCTGGCTCCAGGAGTCGAATTCCGCCGGGTGGCACTGTTGGCAGACTTTCGGGCCCACAAACTGGCCCTCGGACGCGTGCTCGTACCCCCCCCTGAAGAACCAGAAGAAGGAAGCAGCGGCAAGGACCCCGACCGTTGCGGTCAGGGGCCAGGCGAATTCCGGAAGGTCAAACTGCCTATCGGACTCTCTTCTCCGCCGCGGCGGATCCTCTCTGCTTTCCTCATCGGTCATGGAGAAGCGCCCTCCCAAAGCGGCCAGGAATGCGGTTCCGGGGCGATCCGCAAGCGCGTCAAGCCCTCTGGATTCACGCACGGCGCAGGCGCGGCCGGCTCGGGAACCGCGCACCAGCCGTCAGCGCGACGCAGAGGTCCTGCTGGCCTGGTAGGTCCGTCACGATCCACGAAGGCGTGGCCTCGAGGTAGCTGGCCAGAACGCTGCTTGGGGTCGGCTATGATCCGCATCAGGTCCCACAGGCGGAGGATCGGTATTTCGCTTCTTGATGACTCGCTGAGCACAACTCCATCCAGGGAGCCTATAGTGCCCCATTGCAAGGGGATGACGCTGTAGGGCCGAATCGGAAAAGCGTGTGGGGAGAACTCCGTGCGACCGGGCCATTCGTCTGCGAAGGCCCCCCGTCCACGGGCACGATCGAGGCTCCCTCCCCGTTCGGGATTTCCCCCACCCGAGGTTCATCCATGTCCCGACATCGTTCCCGGTCCAATCCAGCGTATTTGCTATGAGTTTATTCGCCGCTTGCAGATCATCGTTGGCCACCGTCTTCAGGTCTTTCGACCCACTGGCTCAGGGAGACGCCCGATGGACGAGCGGTGCTCCCCCACTTGTGGAGAGCCTTGTGCAAGGGACAGGTGAGTTGGCAGCGGTTGGCGCTTTGCTCCTTTGCTTCTGCTGGGCCTGTGGCCCAGCAGAAGCGCCGGACGGGGAGGTGATCCTGAGCCATGCCGTCCAGGCTTCAGCCTCGAATGCCGTCCAGGCTTCAGCCTCGCCCCGGGACCAGGAGGCTGAACTGGAGGTTCCACCCCCTCCCTTCTCCCCGGGGATCTTCCCCTGCTCCATGTGCCACAGCATGATGGTCCCCGACCCCACTCGCCGTGAGCTCATGTTCCATACGGAGATCCAGCTCCGCCACGACGAGGAGCACCGCTGGTGCCTGGATTGCCACGACGCCACCGACCGGGATTCGCTGCACCTGGCCAGCGGGGAGCGGGTGTCCTTCGAGGAGTCGTACCGGCTGTGCGGCCAGTGCCACGGGGAGAAGTACAGGGACTGGAGGGTGGGCGTGCATGGGCGCCGCACCGGCCAGTGGAACGGCCGCAAGACCTACCTACTGGGCGCCCATTGTCACAGTCCGCACGAGCCCCATTTCAAGCCCCTCGAGCCCAAGCCGGCCCCCATACCCCCGGCCGAGACCGTAGGGAGGATGAGAGAACCAGAATGAGCCCCCAGGCGGAGACCGACCTCTCCCGGCGCAAGTTCGTGTCGGTGACGGCGGCGGCGGCGGCGGGGTGGCTTCTCACCTCCTGCGGGCCCCAGCGCCTGCACGAGGTGCCCCCGGACCGCCTGAGGCAGCTGGTGCGAGAGCTGGAGGCCCGTTACGCCGAGCAGTATGGCATTGCGGTGACGGTCAGTGACGCCCCGGCCATACCTGGGGTGGAGTTCGCCTACGCGTTGGACATCTCACGCTGCATCGGCTGCCGCCGCTGCGTCTACGCGTGCGTGGAGGAGAACAACGAGTCCCGGGACCCCCAGGTGCAGTGGATCCGGGTGCTGTCCATGGACAAGGAAGGAGGGGTGAACCTCTCCGAGTCGGACGCCTACTACAGTCCCGACCTGGTCCCGGAGGAAGGGCGCTTCTACGTCCCAGTCCAATGCCAGCAGTGCCGCAACCCCCCGTGCACCAAGGTGTGCCCCGTCGGCGCCACCTGGACGGAGCCCGATGGGATCGTGGTCGTAGACTACGACTGGTGCATAGGGTGCCGGTACTGCATGGCGGCGTGCCCTTATGGCGCCCGGCACTTCAACTGGCGCGAGCCCACCATTCCCGAGGGGGAGCTCAACCCCACCATGCACGTCCTGGGCAACCGTCCTCGGCCCAAGGGGGTGGTGGAGAAGTGCACCTTCTGCATCCAACGCACCCGTCAGGGACGCTATCCCGCCTGCGTCGAGGTGTGCCCCGTGGGGGCCCGCAAGTTCGGGAACCTCCTCGATCCCGAGAGCGAGATCCGGTACATCCTCGAGAACAAGCGGGTCATGGTGCTCAAGGAGGAGCTGAACACCATGCCGAAGTTCTTCTACTTCTACGGAACCTGAGGACTCCATGGAAACCGTCAGGCTCGTGGGAGAGTTCGTCGTCGGCAGCGCACGACTGGTGACGAAAGGCAATCGGTACTATTGGGCCTGGATCGCTTTCCTGGTCCTCCTCATCGCTTCGGGGGGCCTGGCCTACTGGGACCAGGTGTCGCAGGGACTGACCGTCACGGCCATGCGGGATCAGGTGAGTTGGGGGCTCTACATCGGCAACTTCACGTTCCTGGTGGGGGTGGCGGCGGCAGCGGTGGTGCTGGTGATCCCGGCGTATGTCTACCACTGGAAGCCAATCCGGGAAATCGTCATCTACGGCGAGTTGCTGGCGCTCAGCGCCATCATCATGTGCCTGTTGTTCGTGACGGTGGACCTCGGCCGCCCGGACCGCTTCTGGCACCTGATACCTCCGTGGGGGCACCTGAACTTCCCCAGTTCCCTCCTTGCATGGGACGTCCTGGTCCTCAACATCTACTTCGTCCTCAACCTGGTGGTGGTGACCCACATCCTCTACCGGGCCTTCCACGGCAAGGCCTATGACAAGAGGATCGTGGTGCCCCTGGTGCTGGCCTCCATCCCCATGGCGGTGGGGATCCACACGGTGACGGCCTTCCTCTTCAACGGGCTGGCGGCGCGGCCCTATTGGAACGCCTCCATACTGGCTCCCCAGTTTCTGGCATCGGCCTTCTGCTCCGGCCCCGCCATTCTCCTCATGGTGCTCCAGCTCCTGCGACGCTACGCCAGGTTCGAGATCCGCGATGAGGCCATCTGGAAGATCGCCGAGCTCATGGCCTACGCCATGTTCCTGAACCTCTTCCTCCACGGGGCCGAGGCGTTCAAGGAAGCGTACTCCGACACCGAACACTTCCTCTACACGCGCTACTGGTTCCTCGGTCTGGGGGAGGATCGCACGTTGGTGCCCTTCGCGTGGACGGCGGTGACGCTGAACCTCCTGGCCTTCGTCCTCTTCATGATTCCTTCCACGCGCCGCAACTGGGTGACGCTCAACATCGGGTGCGTGGCCATCTATCTCGGGGTCTATATCGACAAGGGCATGGGACTCATCATCCCGGGCCTCACGCCCGACACCCTCGGGGAGATCTACCGCTACTTCTTCACCGTCAACGAGTTCAGGGTGGCCGCCGGGGTCTTCGCCGTGGGCTTCCTGGCGTTCACGCTCATGCTCAGGGTGGCAGCGCCCATCTCCCTGGGGCAGTTCCAGTCCGTGCCGGACCATCGAGCGCGAGACGGGACGGGGCGATGACGAAGGCCGGCCATGCCTCCGGGTCTTCCCCTACGGGAGTTTCGGCTATGTCCCTACAGCGCGCGTAACCTGGCGTGGACTAGCGTAATTTTCTGCACGAAATGTCAGGGCGGGTATCGAGGTCTGCCCCAGGCCGGTCTCCGGAGCCGATTCCAATTCAATGAGCCGTACCGTCGTGCCACAGCAGGTGGTCCGTCTGATCACCGCCTTCGCGGTGGCCACCGTCGTCTTCGTCGTTGCGAGACAGGCGTTCACCGCCGAGACCTTCGGCGAGCTCGGCCACTATCGCGCCGCGGCGATCGACTCGATCGTTGCCCGGGAGATCAAGTACGCCGGTAGCCAACAGTGCGCGATCTGCCACGGCCCCACGTACGAGCGCCGCCTGCAGGGGCGCCACAACGGCCTCACGTGCGAGGTCTGCCACGGGCCGGCCGCATCGCACGTGGCCTCTCCCGTCGAGATCAAGCCCTCGGCTCCCCGCGACCGCGCCTTCTGTCCCGTCTGCCACTCCTACAGTGCCGCCCGTCCCACGGGCTTCCCGCAGATCGACCCGGTGGCGCACAATCCCCTGGTTCCCTGCATCGCCTGCCACGATCCCCACGCGCCGGAGCCGCCCTCCATTCCCGAAGAGTGCAGCGCCTGCCACGGCAATATCGCTCGCCAGAAAGCCGTCTCGCGCCATGCAGCGCTTCCATGCACGACGTGCCACGAGGCACCTGAGGCCCACAAGGTCTCGCCGCGGTCGGTGAGGCCCACGAAGCCCACCGAATCCAGCTTCTGTGGGACATGCCACGCGCAGGGTCCCTCGGAAGGGCTTCAAATACCTCAGATCGACCTCTCCACCCACGGGCAGGGCTACCTGTGTTGGCAATGCCACTACGCGCACCACCCGTCGTCGGGAGACCAATGATGTCTGAGTCGGTTCCTTCGGGCTCCAGCCAGCCGAAGCAGGACGAGGCCGTCGTCGACCGCCGTGAGTTCCTCTGCGAAGCGTGTGGGATTGCGGGCCCCATCCTCCTCGGCGTGATCAGCCTCCCAGCCTTGGCCCAGGGGTTGGCGGGCCAGGCCGAGGGTGGCCAGGTGACGCGCCAGTACGGCATGGGGGTCGACATCAGCAAGTGCATCGGCTGCGGTCGCTGCGCCGCGGCGTGCAAGATCGAGAACGACGTCCCCGACGAGCCGACCTTGTTCAACACGTGGGTCGAGCGGTACGAGATCAAGACGAACGGCGAGGTCGTGGTGGAAAGCCCCAACGGGGGGATCGACGGCTTCCCGCCCACGGTGAGCGAAGCAGCGATCGAACGGTCCTTCTTCGTCCCCAAGCTGTGCAACCACTGCGAGGACGCGCCGTGCGTCCAGGTGTGTCCGGTCGGGGCGACGTTCATCACCCAGGACGGCGTCGTGCTCGTGGACGAAGACTACTGCATCGGGTGTCGGTACTGCATTCAGGCCTGTCCGTACGGCGCCCGGTGGTTTCACCCGGAGAAGCGCGTCGCCCAGAAGTGCACGTGGTGCTACCATCGGCTCCAGCAGGGGCTCGTCCCCGCGTGCGTGGAAGTGTGCCCGACGGGAGCGAGGATCTTCGGAGAGGTCGGGAGCCGCGCGACGCCTCTGGCGCGGCACATGAGGCTCAACGAGATCCAGGTTCTCAAGGCACATCTGAACACGAAGCCCAAGGTCTATTACGCCCACCTCGACGGAGAAGTGAGGTAGTCGATGCAGGGCTACATCTACCCCAACGAGTTCGAGCTCCAGTGGGGCCTGCTGGTCGTCCTGTACCCGTACCTCACGGGCCTCGTGGCAGGCGCGTTCATCCTGGCGTCCCTCGAGCGGGTCTTCCACGTCAAGGAAGTGGAGCCGACCTATCGCCTGGCCCTCCTCACGGCGTTGGCGTTTCTCATTGTCGCGCCACTCCCGCTGCAGGCCCACCTCGGCCATCCGGAACGGTCCTACGAGATCTTCCTCACGCCGAATCCGAGATCGGCCATGGCGATGTTCGGCTTCGTGTACCTCTGGTACCTCACCGTGGTGCTGCTCCTTGAGCTCTGGTTCGAGTACCGCAAGGACTTCGTCCTCTGGGCGCAGGCCGCCCGGGGGCCGAAGCGTTGGTTCTATTACGCCCTGGCCCTGGGGACCACCGACGTCTCGGACAGGGCTCTGCGCTTCGACGACGCCACGGGGCGGTGGATCACGATCATCGGCATCCCGTCGGCCTTCCTGCTCCACGGGTACGTCGGCTTCATCTTCGGATCGGTGAAGGCCAATCCGTGGTGGAGCAGTGTGCTGATGCCGGTGGTCTTTCTCTTTTCCGCCATCGTGTCGGGAATCGCGCTCGTGCTGGTGATCTACATGATCACCACCATGGTGCGTGCCAAGCCCGTGGACATGAAGTGCCTGGACAAGCTGGCCATGTTCCTCTTCTACGCGATGGTCATCGACTTCTCGTTGGAGATGCTCGACTTCATCCACCGCCTCTACGAGTCCGAGGAGTCGATCTCGATCCTGTCCGAGATGATCTTCACCAAGCTGTTCATCAGCTTGATCATACTCCAGATCCTCCTCGGCACGCTCGTCCCGCTCGTGGCGCTGGGCATCATGTCTCCCGCTCTGTGGAAGGGCGGCCTCGTGAAGGTCTCCGGCGAGCTGCGGCGCTTGTCGTACCTCGGGAGTTCGATCCTCGTGCTGATCGGGATCTTCAGCATTCGGTGGAACGTGGTCATCGGGGGGCAACTCTTTTCCAAGAGCCTCCGCGGCCTCACGGTATACCATCTCGATGTGTTCGGCCTGGAAGGGGTCCTCACGGCGGGAGTGCTGATGCTCCTGCCGTTCGTGCTCCTGTGGGGTATGATCAAGATCGCTCCGCCCTGGACCGATGCCGGGCCGCAGGATGCGAGCCTGGACGGGGCGGGCGAGATAGCCAGATAGCTGTTTTCGGAGACCCCGGATCAAAGGAGGTAGGTTGTGACCGCACGGAACACGACGATCGCTGCCGGAACGGCCATCGTAGCCGCCTTGCTTCTCCTACCCGCCGTCGGGCACGGCGCGTTCTCGAGTCTCGGCGCACGCATGACGGGCCCGCAGGAGCTACCGCCCGGCGTGACCGCGGAGAAGATCGCGATGGGGAAGGAGCTGTTTCAGACGCAGGGGTGCGTGGCTTGCCATGGAGCGGATGCGAAAGGGAAGCCCGGCATGACCGGGAGCCTGACCGACAGTGAGTGGAAGTTCGCCGTAGGCGGCACCTTCCCTGCCCTGGTCAAGGTCACGACGGAGGGGCTGACTCCCGCCCAGACCGGGGCCATGCCGATGCCCAACGCCGCCGGCAAGAAACTGAGCGCGGAGCAGGTGGAGGCGCTCGCCGCCTACGCTTGGAGCCTCAGCCGATAGGGAGAGGGGGAACAAGGGAGTAGGTGCGTAGGTACGTATGAGTATAGTTGAGTGAGTCTTTGAGAGAATCCTGAATCCTTGAGGAGGTACATAATTGTGACCGCACGGAACACGACGATCACGGCCGGAACGGCCATCGTGGCTGCCCTACTGTTCCTGCCCGCGGTCGGGCTGAGTACGTCCCCGAGTCTCGGCACGGGCGTGACGGGCCTGCAGCAGGAGCTACCGGCCGGCGTGACCGCGGAGAAGATCGCGACGGGGGCGGCGCTGTTTCAGGCCCAGGGGTGCATAACTTGCCATGGAGCGGATGCGAAGGGAAAGCCCGGCATGACCGGGAGCCTGTGCGACGGTGAGTGGAAGTTCGCCGAAGGCGGCGCGTACCCTGCGGTGCTCAAGGTCGTGACCGAGGGGCTGACTCCCGCCCAGACCGGACGCATGCCCATGCCCACCGCGGCAGCCAAGAAGCTGACCGAGCCGCAGGTGCAGGCGCTTGCCGCGTACGTATGGAGCCTTAGCCGGTAGGAAGACGAGAGCGTCACGCCAGCGGCTCGGCCCGGATTGTGAGGTCATGGGCCAGCCCACCACGAGAGAGCCCCGCAAGGCCGTAGACCTTGCGGGGCTCTGTCTGTCTTTGCGGGAAGCCCAGATTCCCTCAGCCCCCACCACCAGGGGCGGTGGCCAGCACATCGGGCCTGAGCGTGTATAGAACGTAGAACGCCGAGCCGTCGATCTCCCGCGGGGTGAGCCCGGTGGATCCGAATACCGGCATGCCCGCCTCGTGACCGACGAAGATCCTGTGCCGCAGCTCATCCAGGGACGATGCGTAGGCCCAGTCATCCTCGACCAGCGAAGGAACCTCGAGGCCCCGCTCACGGGCGTACTCGGTCTGCCCCTCTCCCATGGGCCCATGGCAGAGGCGGCACTTCTCGGCGTACACGGCGTTCCCTTCGGACGAGCGAACGCTGTCGTTCTCCCAGACTACCGTGTCGAACGCAGCATCCGCGTAATGCCTCTCCGCCGCGAGGACGCGCGCCTTCCGGTCAGGGGGTTCGAATTCATGACCACACGCCGTGGCTGCAAGCGCGCCCGCGGCGAGGAGCATCCGAAACCTCATGGCGTGTCTTCCTGTCTCTCGGGGCGGATCAGGGTGGCGCCGGGGACCACCTGTTGGGCGCGCTTGAGCGCTTCGTCCGCAGACGCCTCGTCCCCGAGGGCGCTCTCCACCATGTACACGCCGAACCACCCGGCAGCCAGGTCCGGCTCGAGCTGGGTCACCCGCGTGTAGTGCCGTAGGGCCGCGTCCATGTCGTGAACGCGGTAGGCCTGAGTGCCACTGTCGACCTGGGCGACCACTTCAGGGGGCAGGCTCTCACGGTCCTGGAGGACGTGCGAAAGATCGATCGTGTCGGTCCTCTGGTCGTCGCGCTGGCAAGCAGACACAGCGGCCAGAGCCAGCGCGAGAAACCCGAGATTCTTCGTCTTCATGGCTGGCTCCCGCCCTCCAGAGGGTTCCGGATGTGACAGGCAAGACAGGTCCTGGGGTTTTGCTCCCAGGCACGTTGGGCATCGAAGGCTCGCGAATGCGGGTTGACCTTGAACGCGCCCAGGACGCCGTGGCACTGGGTGCACTCTCTCTGGGCGTGACACGCAGCGCAGCTCTCCAGGTTCTGCCGAGCAGCCTGCCCGTGGCGCAGCAGCCAGAGGCTCTGGCCGTCGTGGTAACCCGGTCCGAGCCGCCCGAAGGCGCCGAGCCCGCTCTCCACATGGCAAGATCGGCAGAACACCTGCGTGTTGTGGCACGTGGCGCATTCGGCATCCCGCCCGAACGCCTCAGCCTGATGACGGGCGACGAACTGAGGGGGGGGGTATCCGCCCCTTGAAGGTCCGTCGTGACACTCCACACAGAAGCTCTCGGCGTGGCACGTCGTGCAGGTTCTCCCCTGGCTCGCGGCGGAGACCGGATGTGTCTTCATGAAGAAGAAGGACCCGTGACTCTCGGGCGGATGGCGCACGACCTGGACGCCAGGCGCTACGACCTGGTCGCGGCGCGGGAGCGAAGCCACCGCGTCCGGCACCGGCGCCACGTGGCACGACATGCAGGAGTCCGACGTGTGGCACGTGGCGCATGCGCTGCGTGAAGCCGTCTCCTGGTGCGTCGCGAGCCAGCCTTCGCCGACGTGAGAAGCCGGTGCGACGTAGCGGGCATACGTCGGCGGGAGCTCCATCCCTTCCGGTGCCGCCGCCAACGCGGCGATCTCCTCCCGGGCGGTGTCCACGTGACACGCCGCGCACCTGTTCGACGTATGACACGTGGCGCACCTGGCGATCCCGGATCCCGCCTTGGAGCCGTGCTCCTCGATCAGCCAACCAGGGGACCCATGATCGGCGGGAAAGGGGAAAGCGGCGATCCGCTCCGCTCCCAGCCGGGTTTCGGCCAAAGGCACGTGACAGGTGGCGCAGGGGGCATCGACCTGATGATCGGTCGCCGTGTGGCACGTCCAGCACGTGCCCAACTGGATGGCGCCGGTTACCGCCATCCTTGGCCCGTCGGGAGCCGAATGGCAGCCCTCGCACGTCGGCGCGAACTCGCCGAAGAGCTGCTCGTGCGTTCCATGCTGGAACCGGAGGTTCCCCACTCTCGGGCCCCGCCCGCTCCACGTGTCCCTCCTCGCCTGATCACCTTGGTGGCACTGGTCGCACGTCTCGACCCCGGGGTAGAAGTCGTCCCAGGTGTTGCTGGGAACGCCCTCGTGGCACCCCGTGCAGAGCGGGAAGAGGCCCTCGTGTCGCTCGTGGGGGAAGCCCTGCTCCTGAAAGGCCCAGGCGGCCCGACCGAGCCCCGCGAGCGTCAGGGTCAGAACCACCACCAGGGCCCCCGTGCGCAGTCCTGTCCGCACCGGCTTGCCGACCCCTGGCTCGTTGCCGCGTCCGCTCATGGCTGTCTCCGGGCCGCCAGGCCGGGGTCGTTGCCGACCTCGATCCTGAGAGAGGTCCATCCCCGAGCCTGATTCCAGGGACTGCCCACCAGGGTGCCCTCGTCCCGGTGCCGTATCATCGACATCCCTCCGGAGAGATTGGCACGGCCGGTCACACCGAAATCGAAGGACAGCCCTCCGCCGTAGGCGCGCCCGTCACCCAGGCGAAATTCCTCGATGTGCTGGAACGTCGTCCCCGAGGCCGTGACCGACACCCGCTCTGACGGATGGTAGCGTGCCGACACGTCTGCCGAGTTGAGGAAGCCGCCGGGGCCCCACTCGAGCCGATAGCTCCCCTGCAAGAGCCACGCATCGCGAGCCTGCCACCGGAGGCCCGCGTTCGCGCGCCACCCGTCGTCGGTGAGGGGCTGCAGGATCACGGACGTTTCGGCGTCCTGGTAGTGACGCCACCCACCGGAGAACCACGCCGCGAGCGCGCCCCCGGGGGACCAGGTCGAGCGCACCTCGGCCTCCGAGTACGAGACGGGCTGGAAGAAGCCCCAGATCGTGGACATCTCGAAGTAAGGCACGTAGCGGCGGGGGCTGGCTTCCAGGATCCATGGCGTGCCCGCGAGAGGCACCGAGACGGTGAGGTGGCCCTTGCCCACGTGATCAAACGCGAAATCGTAGTCCAGGGAGCCCGTGACGCGGGTTCTCCTGGTGGCGGACGAGAAGTCCACAGAAGCTCGCTCGGACACGAGACCCGACCGGTCCGCCAGAATCTCCCGCTGGTACCGGGCGGTGAGGATCGTCTCGTTGAATTGCGCCCGAGCCGAGCCGCCGACCAGGCGGACGCTCGCGTCGGGAAGGAAGTCCTCCAACCCCCGAAGCGCTTCGTTTGCCGGCTCCCGGAGCCCGCGGGCCAGGCTTCGGCCCCCGTAGCCCTCCAGCCGCCAGTCACCGTGAGTGAGGGTGACGTTTCCGCCATCGAAGGCCGAAAACCCCAGCCCGGAGCGGATCTCCTGCCGGCCTGCTCGCAGCCTCCACCGGCCCCGCACGAGTTGGGCGTAGCCCAGGATCGCGTCGAACGCGTCGTCGGTGCGGGGCCAAAGGAGCTCACTGCCCATTCTCGCGCGGCCCCGGAGCAGCGTCGTGAAGCTCAGCCCGCGCACGCCGAGTCCCCAAGCGGTGAGGTTCAGATCCTGCGTCGCCGCCAGCGCGTGAACCTCGGGACGGGGAGCATAGGCCGTGCACAGGTCCGCCTCGACGCACACCACCGGGCGGTCACCGAAGAAGAACGTGCCGCCGTCACGCTGCTGGACCGATGCGCGGGGAATCGTGTCGAGCCCCAGCGGCCGGAGCTCGACCAACTGGATCGTGCTGCCCACCCAGCCACGGAAGCTCTGGGCATCGACGGGCGAGGCAAACGAGAAGAGAGCGCCCACCGACAGGCCCATGGCCGTGAGGGCCACGGTCCCCCTCTTCGGACGCGCTCGTGCGCAAGTCGAGTCAGTCACGGTCTACCCCCCCACACTCGCAAGAACGTGACACTCGGCACAGCGCCGACCCGGGCGGTGGTCCTTCCTGTCCCGGTGGCAGGCCAGACAGACCTGACGCGTCCGTGGCACGCCACTGAACGGAACCGTCGCGTGACAGCCGGACCCCGAACAGGTCGCGTGGCCCTTGGCCGGAGGATGGGCGCTCTTGGGTGGCGCGGGGTGGCAGGCCGTGCAGTCGTTTTCCGGATCGTGGTGGTCCCTGTGGCACCCGCTGCAATCCGCCGCGGCGGCGCTGCGCTCCAAGCCCTGCGCGTGACACGAGCCACAGCCGACACCCTCATGGGGCGCATGCCGGAACCCCATGGTCCTTTCACCGGGGCGCCCCACCGAAAGCGTCACGGGCCGCACGGCGGTGAAGAGCCCCGCCGGCGCGTCCCCCTCATCGTGGCAACGCTCACACGCCCTCGAGAGGGGCCCGGTGTGGTGGCAGCCGCGGCAGTCTTGGGAGCTCCTGATCAGAAGGCTGCCGTGCTCCGGTGAGCTCGCGTGGCACTTGGTGCAGGCGACGTATCGGTGCTCGGAGTGGAGGAAACGGGTTTGCACCTGCGGAACGTGGGTCCACCAGCCGACGCCGACCCCAGCGAAGAGAACGTTGGACAAGGGCCCGGTGCCAGTTGTGACGTCGCTCCCTTCCCCCATCGCGCCGACCCGCGCCCTGGCCGTATCCCCCTCGGAGTGCTCCGGCCTCGGCACCGTCAGGATGTCGTCGAGTACACCCTTGTGGCATGCCAGACATTCGGACCCCGCCGCCACGAAGTCGTGGGCCCCATGGCAATAGACGCAATCCTCCAGGATGCCCGGAGGGAGTCCCCTGTGGAATCCGGTCAGCGTGTCCACCGAGGTGTGGCAGCCCGACTTGGTGCACGACTGCCCCGCGTCCCTGGGCTCGTTCTGAACATGGGGGTTGTGGCACGCCCCGCAGTCCCCCCGATGCGGATCCGGGTCCGGGAAATGGACCCGAGAGCGCATCGCGTGACAGCTGAGGCACTCCTCCTTGTCCGCGAGGATGGCCGCGTCGATCCCCTCCCGCCCCTCTCCGTCGGAGAGCGGAGCAAGGAAGTTGTGGCACACGATGCAGTGGATCGTGAGATCGCTCATCCCGCCGAGCTGGATGATCCTGTCGTCGTGGCACCCGGCCTGGGCGCAGGTCCGGTCGATGGCTGCGAACTCGTGCACCGAGGTGGCGTGGCACTCCACGCACTGGAGGCCCCTCAGCGCACGCTGCTTGGACTCCAGGTGCACCTTGTGACCCGCGGAGTTGGCGATGAGGCGCCACTTCTCGGGGTCACCCTCGATGTGGCAGTGGGCGCACCTCTCGTTGGGCACCTCGGCGTGAACCGAGACCTCCCCCGGGTTCTCGACGATCTGGGTCAGCGCCATCTGGCTCCGCGCGATGAGCGTGGGCTGATGGCACGCCTTGCAGCCGAGCCCCTGATGGGCGCTCACGCCGAAGCGATCGTACGGCTCCTGCATGAGGTGGCACGACATGCAGAAGTCGTTGTCGTGCTGGACGTAGTCGTAGGTCTGGAAGGCGTAGAAGCCGCCGGCGCCCACTCCGGCCATCACGAGCACGCCGATGACGGCCAGCGAGGGGGCGGACAGGGTGCCTGCCCACGTGGAGAGGCGCCCGTAGACCGAGGCGAGCGCGTCGAGGATGCGGCCGACCACGCCGACCTCAGTTCCCGGCGATGTTGAGCATGGGCTCGAGGCTCACGTCCGTGGCCTGCGCGAGCCCGTAGACCTTCTTCAGCTCCGAGATGCTCGCGATGAGCAGCTTCTCGATGAGGAACGGGTTGTGGAGGGCGGCCCCCTCCATGAGCGCCAGCTCCCGGTTGTAGCGGGCCCCCTCGCCGGCGCTGGTGCGGCCGTCGCTCGCGTCGAACTCCTTCGCGGGCACCTTGGCCAGCAGCGCCGCCAG
>ORJL010543315.1_pt1 | contig 14049 bp, 8 predicted proteins | sample 1779941 | NCBI WGS metagenome assembly ORJL01 (sample SAMEA104232317, study PRJEB22302) | groundwater metagenome | biome: forest; feature: aquifer; material: groundwater | place: USA | collected 2011-08-07 | depth 5.8 m
GGCCGGAATCGGCAACGAGGTTCCAATCTGGGACATCCGCGAGCAGTTCGGCGATACCGACCTTCTCGTGACCAGCAACGACATGGGGAGATCGCTCGCGGACAAACTGGGACCGCGCCGTGTGTGTCTGATGCGCGGCCATGGCGGGGTGGTTGCCACACACGATCTTAAGGCGACGGTGTTTATCGCGATCTATCTCATGATCAACGCAGCGCTACTCAAGGAAGCGCGTGAGATGGGTGCGGTCACGCCTCTGAGCGACGGCGAAATCAAACTCGCCTCTGAGAAGTTATTTACGCCACTGGCACAGGATCGTGCCTGGGAATACTGGTGCCGCCGCGCAGGGTTTGCCAACGGCACCGGGGATTGAAGCGAAGCATAAGGCCGGCGACAGGACACTCACGCCGGGGGCGGGCTTCCACGGTTTGCACGACAGCGTGGTGAATCATCCAGGCAACGAGAGACCGCGGATGCTCCTTTGCCTGCACGAGGAGCACAGCGTGGCGATCGCGCACGGCTGATCACTCCGCGGATGAACTCCGGCATCATCGGCACAAGCGTTATCTGCGGCCGCTCGATAATCTCCTTGATCGCCAGGATGCCGATCGCATAGGCCTCCCCTCCGAGCATGAATGTCAGGTATTGGCGTGCGCCGCCGCAGCCGCCCCAGCCTGCGCGGCGTGCCGCGCGACTGTCGCAGTCTGGTTCATCGTCGTCTCCTAGAAGCGTCGAAACTGGTTTTCGTCGGGGCCGGCGGCTGATGCGGCGGCCAATCTTTCCAGCTTGCCGGGCGCAGACACCTTGCCGGAATTCGCGGTTGCGACAGCCTTCGGTTTCTCCACTGCGGCAGGTGCGTCGGTGGTGCCCTGAAGCTTGAAGAACGCCATCCGCTCCTGCAATTCTTCGGCCTGCGCGCTCATTTCTTCGGCGGTGGCCGCCAGTTCCTCGGAGGCCGAGGCGTTCTGCTGCGTCGCCTGGTTGAGTTGCATGACCGCGCCGTTGATCTGCTTGACTCCCGTGGTCTGCTCGGCCGATGCCGCGGCGATCTCCTGCACCAGGTCCGAGGTCTTGCTGATCGAAGGTACCATCGCCTCCAGCAGCTTGCCGGCGCGCTCGGCCATCTGCACGCTCGATCCGGCCAACTGCCCGATCTCCTGCGCCGCCACTTGGCTGCGCTCGGCAAGTTTCCTCACCTCCGCCGCCACCACCGCAAAGCCCTTGCCGTGCTCCCCGGCGCGCGCCGCCTCGATCGCGGCGTTCAGCGCCAGGAGATTCGTCTGGTAGGCAATATCGTCGATGATGCCGACCTTGTCGGCGATGCTCCTCATCGCCTGCACCGTCTGGTTCACCGCCTGGCCACCTTCGGCGGCTTCCTTGGCCGCCTGGCTCGCGATGCTGTCGGTGACCCTGGAGTTCTCGGTGTTCTGCACGATCGAAGCGGTCATCTGCTCCAGCGAGGCGCTGGTTTCCTCGACGCTCGAGGCCTGTTGCGATGCGGCCTGGCTGATCGATTGTGCCGTGGCGCTCACCTGGGTCGCGGCCGAGGACATTGAATTGGCGATCGTGCGCACTTCACTGATCGTCTGCGACATGGTGTCGAGCAGCTGGTTGATGCCACTGGCAAGCACGTTGAAGAAGCCTCGCTTTCCCTTCTCGGTGATGCGCTTGCCGAAGTCACCGTTCACCGCGCCATTCACCAGGTCGGTCACGTCGTTCTCGATGGCGACTTCGTTGGTACGGTCCACCCACTCCACGGCCGTGCCCAGACGCTCGCCCTTGTCGTTCAGCACTGGCGTCACTGCCAGGTCGAACGTGCGCCCGCCCAGCTTGATGGTGGCGCGGTGCGTCGAGGTCAGCTTGGCGATCATGTCGCGCTGATGCGCAGGGTTCTTGTGGAAGGCGTCGATGTTCGCGCCCATGAGCTTCCTCGCATCGAAGGAGGGCAGGTCCTTGCGGATGTCGCCTTCGGCCTGGTCGAGCATTTTCTGGATCGCCTGGTTCATGTAGATGATGTTCAGGTCGCGGTCGGCGATCATTACGTTGGTGGCCACGTTGTCCAATCCGATCTTGATGCGCGTATTCTCGTTGGATATCCGCATTGCCTCGGCCACGTCGAAGCCGAGCTTGATCTGCATCGACTCCAGGCCCTGCAGCACTTTACCGAGCTCGTCGTTGCGGTGGATATCGACCCTGGTGTCGTAGCTGCCCTGTGCGATCTGCTGCAGGGCATGGACCGCCGCTTCCGCCGGCCGGGCGATCAGACGAACGAGCAGGATCCCCACTGCAAGGCCCAACAGGAGGCCGAAGGCAATCGCCACAGCCGCGACAATGCGGAAGAGCTCATAGCGGCTCTGGGCCTGTTCATACTCCTGCCTGGCGCCCTCGACTTGCTGGGCCATCATCCGCTCCGCCTTCTTCTGCACCGAATCGCTCAAGGGTCCGATGGCCTCGCTGTTGAGACGTGACGCCTGCGTCAGGTCGCCGGCCTTGATCGCTGCAAGCGCCGGCCTGAGCCCTTCGTTGAGCAACTTGCCACGGTCCTTGGCGAACTCATCGGCAAGCCGCTTCTCTTCCGAGCGCGTAGTGCTCGCCACGTAGGCCTCGGCGACCTTGTTGATGATCTCGACGTTCTTGTCGAACTCTGCCGAGCTCTTGCGGATGTTCACCTCCGCCGGGTTCAGCATGGCGTCGCTGACGAGGATCCTGTTTCTCTGAACCAGCCGGCTGATGTTTTCTACGTGACTCATCGGTACGGTGCGGTTCTCGTATACTGCCTGCAAGCCGTCGTTCGCACGTTGCATGCCGAACATTCCCAGTCCGCCGGCGAATAGCATGAGCGACGCCAGGAAGCCGATCACCAGCCATATGCGCGACTTGAGGCTGATATCGCTGAAGACGTTGAGCTTCCGCATGAGCCCGTGCTTGACCGCCGCGCCCTGCTCGACGCGCAGGTTACCGGCCTTGCCCCCGCGGAACAGTTGATAGGCGTGCGACGCGGCGTCTACCTGGGAACGGGAAGGCTTGCTGCGCACCGACATGTAGCCCATCACCTGCCCGCCTTCGCGCACCGGCGTAGCATGCGCGTCCACCCAGTAGTAGTCGCCGTTCTTGCAGCGGTTCTTGACCATGCCGTTCCAGGGCCGGCCGGCCTTCAGCGTCTTCCACAGGTCGGCAAACGCCTCCGGCGGCATGTCCGGATGGCGCACCAGATTGTGCGGCGAGCCGATCAGTTCCTGCTCGGTGAAGCCGCTGACCTCGATGAAGTCCTTATTGACGTAGGTGATGATGCCCTTCAGATCGGTCTTGGATACGATCGATTGACCGTCCTTCAATACGTACTCGTTGCTCGTCACTGGTGTATTGACTCGCATGTCTGCTTCTCCTTTTTATTGGCGGTCCTGACCAGCGCCATGCTGCGCACCGGCCGCCACGTTTTCGTCGTCTTGCAGGATCGGCAAACGCACGTCCAGAGCGCCCACCGTTGGGGAAAAACTGGCAACAAGCTGCGCCCGGAAGGGCGAAAGCTGCGGGCACACGCAGTCCCGTCCCTCGAAATGCGACGCTGAAGAGACGTGCGGCGCAACAGCTTTCGCCGTGCGCTTTACGTACAAGCGTACTTTGGCCTGCGAACCTGTCTGCACCGGTCGTCCTCCGGGTTTACTACGTTGTTCTTGTGCCGGCAGCCTTGCGCCCGCGGGTGTAGGCTGCAGGTGTGGAGGCGGGGTCGCGGCCTCCCGGGATGTCGCCAGAGAAACTTGCGGCACCGCACTTGCCTTGTAATTTCACTGCCGGACTACGTCACAGGCCCCTGGGAGCGTGTGTGGGCGCAGTCGTGCCGCCAAACGACTTTTCGGCAGCTCTCGGCGAAAGATGAGGGCAAGAAGCTAGCACTGCTCCTCCCATCGCGATCGAGGGAAAAGCGCGGGAAAAACCGCAGATATCGCCTTACCGCTGCGTGGACGCACGCCTTTGCCTCGGACGCCCCATGGCCGATGGAACCTCACCGACATCGATTCGGCCGTGTCGCGAAACGAATAGCTCCCGAAAACCGCTTTTTATCCGGATTTGGAGCACCGCTATTCCAAAGTCTAATAGCCATAAAACGCATGAGGTTTTTCCGACAGGGGAGGTTTTGATGTCCATGGTGGACCAGATCAACAAGGCTGTTGCCGCACACGGCATGTGGAAAGCCCGATTGCGCAATGCGATCGATGCAGGCAAAAGCGAGTTCACGGCTGGGCACGTGAGCGCGGACAATCAGTGTGATTTCGGTAAGTGGCTTTACTCGTTACCTGCAATCGATCACCAAACCGCCCAGTGGCAAAAGGTGCGCGAGCTGCACGCGAAGTTTCACAGAGAAGCCGGAAAGGTCTTGGGGCTCGCTCTGAGCGGCAACAAGGCGGAGGCCGACAGTTGCCTGGCCGTGGGTTCGCCATTTGCCAAGGTTTCCTTGGAGCTGACCAGCGCAATGATGGAATGGAAGAAGGTTAGCTAGCCTCGTTCCGTCTCGCCGCAGGGCATTCACAATGTGGACGCCCGCCGGACGAAGCTTACTTTACCCATGTCAATAACATGGGTATTATTCCCTAGGTTCGAAGTAGGCCCAAGGGCGGCTTCCAAGTCCGTTATCGGCGCCCCCTGAAATAGCGGAATCCGATTTCCGAATCGGTTTGACGAGAGAGTGGCCACTTATTTCAAGACGCCGTCATTTTGATCCTGGCGTTGCTTCACCCGCACACGAATCTAGTGGATGTCCGATTTGCGGCTGCGCTTGGTGTCAACGGGCGCATCCGCCGCATCAGCTCCACGTGCGGAGAAAAACATAATTAGAAAACTTGGCAGTCGCAGAGGAGGCGTGGTATGCGGCGTTTGCTGCAAGCATTTCCAAAGGCCTTGGGCCTAAGAGCAAAGATCGGGTTGGCCGTCTCCGGCCTCTTGCTTGCGTTTCTCGCTGCAATTCTGTGGTTCACCCTCTCCTACTCCGAGGCCGAATACAGGCGGCAGATCTTCAAACAACAATCGGGCCTTGCGGCTGCGCTAAGAACAAGCATCGAGGACAAACTCAGGTTGGCGCAATCGGCTTTGATTGCCGTGGCCAAGCGTGTTCCTTCGGAAGCATTGCGCGATGCCGAACAAGCTCAGGCCTTTCTGGATGACAAACAGGCGCTGTTGTCCATTTTCGACAACGTCGTCTTTCTCACCTCGAAGAACGGGAAGCTGATCGCCGAAAGTCCCTTTGTCCCGAGGCCGGACCGGCGCGGCTTGGACCTTTCCTACAGGGAGTATTTTCAGCAGACCGTCGCCACCAAGCGGCCCTACATATCGAAGCCTTTCCGGTCCACCCACAATCCCGGGCAGCCCGCCCTGGTCATGACTGCCCCGCTTTTCGATCAGCGGGGAGACCTGGTCGGAATGCTTGCGGGAAGCTTTGATCTGCTCGGCGACAACGTACTGGGAAGCTTGTCCAACATCGCGATTGGCGACACCGGATACGTCGCCGTTGTCGACCCCGATGGCGTGATCATTTCTCATCCGGATAAGAAAAGGGTCATGCAGAGTGTTGCGCCGGGCGCCAACGCGTTGTTCGACCGCGCCATGCGTGGGATCGAGGGAAGCGGGGAAACCGTCACCTCGAGCGGACTGCGGGTTCTTTCCACGTTTGTATTCGTCGGTCCTACCAAGTGGGTACTCGGCGTCAGCTACCCGATCGCGGAGGCTTATGCGCCCCTGCGCAAGGCCCAGCGCTATTTCGCCGCGGCTGCCGTTCTGGGAACGGGCTTGATATTGCTCTTCGTCTGGCTGTTCGCCAAACGCCTTACCGCTTCGCTTAGTCTGCTCACCGAGCATGTCGAAACTCTGTGGCAGAAGCCAGGCGAGCAAAGGCGCGTCCAGGTGAAGGCCGGAGACGAGGTTGAAAAGCTCGCACAGGCCTTCAATCTCATGATTGCAGAATTGGAGAAGGAACGAGATGCCTTACAGGCAAGCGAAGGAAAGTACCGCACCCTGGTCGAGAACACACCCGACATCATTGCGCGTTTCGATCCGGATTACAGGTTTGCCTTCGTTAGTTCGTCATGCTCTCACTACCTTCCGTTCCGGCCGAAGGATGTCGTCGGCAAAACTCACCGGGAGCTCGGATTTCCTGACGAGATCGCAAACGTTTGGGATGCCAGAATACGCGAGGTCTTTGGAACCGGTGCGCCGATGGACCTCGATGTTGAAATCCAAACCTTGAAGGGCATGCGCGTTTTCAATTGGCGGGCGTTTCCCGAGATCGACCGATCGGGCCGGGTAATCAGCGTCGTCACAACATCTCGCGATATCACCGAAAGGCAGCGAGCAGCGGAAGCGCTACGCGAGGCCGAGGAACGCTACCGCAGCTTGCTGCGGGCATCGTCCGATGGAATCTGGATTCATCACGACGGCAGGATCGACTACGTCAACGATGCCCTCATAAGAATGCTCGGCTACAGCGGACCTGAAGAGCTCGTCGGGCGAGAAATCTACGAGTTCTTTGCCCCCGAGGCCCTTGAGGCGCTCCGTCGACGGGTGGCGTGGATTATCAAGGAAGGCTTGCCTACGTCGCTTACGGAAGCCGTGATGCTCCGCCGTGGCGGCACGCGCATCGAGGTCGAAACCACGGGAGCCTCGTTCCGGCAGAAGGACACGGTATGGATCATTGCGATCATACGCGACATCACCGGGCGCAAGCGCGCTAGCGAACAGCTTCGTCTTGCGGCGAGCGTTTTTGACAACGCGGCTGAAGGCATCATGGTCACCGACAAAGACAACAACGTCATTTCGGTAAACAAGGCGTTCACGGAAATCACCGGCTACTCCAGCCAAGAGGCGAGCGGGAAGAACCCCCGGATGCTCCAATCCGGGGAGCAGACGCAGGCGTTCTACGGGCGGATGTGGGGGTCGATCACGAAAGCCGGGCGCTGGACTGGTGAAATCCGAGACCGCCGCAAGAACGGCGAGCTTTGCTGGTTACTACTCTCCATCAATACCATTCGGAACGAGCAGGGCGAGGTTATTCAGCATTGCGCGATATTCGCGGACATCACAGAGCGGAAAACCGCCGAGGAAGCGCTCATCGGACTCAATGCTGAGCTGGAGGGCCGCATCGCGCGGCGGACTGCGGAACTGGAGTCGTTCAGCTACTCGGTTTCCCACGATTTGCGGGCCCCCCTTCGCACGATCACGGGCTTCAGCGCCATCGTGATCGAGAAAAACCAGACCAAGCTCGACCCGCAGTCAGTTGATTACCTCAAGCGGATTGGGGCCGGGGCCGATCGCATGGCGCTACTTATCGACGATCTGCTCAAGTTGTCGCGCGTATCAAGACTGGAGATGAAGCGGCAAGACATCGATTTGAGTGATCTGGCCGGCAAGGTGATCGACGCATTGATCAAGACGCACCCAGGACGAAAGCTTGAAGTGACCGTGGCTCCGGACATGAGCGTCAACGGCGACCCGGGCTTGGTGCGCATTCTTCTCGAAAACCTCCTCGAGAATGCCTGGAAGTTCACGTCCCGTATCAGCGAAGCGAGTATCGAGGTCGGATATGAGGAACGCGACGGGGAAACGGCCTATTTCGTTCGCGACAATGGCGCGGGTTTCGACATGCAATATGCCGACAAGCTGTTCGGGGCTTTCCAACGCCTGCATGCAGACAGGGATTTCGAAGGCACCGGCATCGGACTGAGCATCGTGCAGCGCATTGCCGCCCGCCATGGCGGGAGAGTGTGGGCCGAGGGGAAAACGGGTCAAGGCGCAACCTTCTACTTCACCCTCGGTTAGCTGAACGGTGTCTGCGCCAACGCTGCTACCCTGTCCACTGATCGTAAGCTCCCCCGAAACGCAGACAGTCGAAAAGTAGAGCTCTCTGGGTGGAAGCGGTTCGCTCCCAATTTAGAACCCGTTTCAAAATGAGTTGTCATTCCGAGGCCGAAGGCCGAGGAATCTGCTTCTTCGCTGATTCAAAAGCAGATTCCTCGCTACGCTCGGAATGACATGGTTAGCGATCGTCATTTTGAAACCGGTTCTTAGGGTCTCGTCTAAAGCCATTCCAAGTCATTTCGACTCGCGGCACGGTTATGGTTCTGTTCTCGACTCGCGGCACGCTTATGCTAGCAGAGGTTCGATCAGACTCCATTGTTCCTCTGTCAGCTCTTCGGCTCGGCTCATCCTCTGTCACCTCGGGGAAAATGACCCCCCGAAGTCAACAGAACTCATTGATCGTAAGCAGAGCTATTTTTGAGATACCCTCTAGACACATTGCCGCAAGAAGACCTAGACAATGATTTCGGATGATCCACACCGAACAGGCGCTGGCCGCGACAACCTGATTGTCGAGCTGAGCGCCGTGGTCGTCGCCTTGTCCGGTGACGAACCGAAGGTGCTCGCGATCCGATCCGGCGACGATGCACCGGATGTGCTGCCCTCCGGCCCGCTCGAACCGCGCCACCGGACGCTGGAGGCCGGACTGCGATCGTGGGTCGAGCAGCAAACCAGTCAGTCGCTCGGCTATGTCGAGCAGCTCTACACCTTCGGCGACCGCAACCGCGCGGTGGCTGGCGCCGGCAGGGGAGCGCGCATTCTTTCGATCGGCTATCTCGCGCTGGCGCGCGAGGCGTGGCCCGCGGGCTCGAGCAACACGGTCTGGCGCGACTGGTACCGATACCTTCCATGGGAAGACTGGCGCGCCGGAAAGCCGGCGGTCCTGGCGCAGATCGAGCGCCGGCTCAAACGGTGGGTATCAAACGCGCCGACACGGGCCGATCGTCGGGCGCGCGAAGAACGCTTGCGGGTTGCATTCGGGCTCCACGACGTGCCCTGGAGCGACGAACGGGTGCTCGAGCGCTACGAGCTCATGTACGAGGTCGGCCTCGTCCCGGAGTCGCATCGCGACCGCATGCGGACCTGGGCGTCGCGCGAAGACGTGATCGAAGCAAGCGGGTCGATGATGGCCGATCACCGCCGCGTACTTGCCACGGCCGTCGCCCGGCTGCGGGGCAAGATCAAGTACCGCCCGGTCGTATTCGAGCTGATGCCGCCGACCTTCAGCTTCCTGCAACTGCAGCGCGCGGTCGAGGCGCTGGCGGGCCTGCGCCTGCACAAGTCCAATTTCCGGCGGCTGGTGGAGAGCCAGGGGCTGGTGGAGGACACCGGCCAAGTCGCCGTGGGCACCGCCGGGCGGCCCGCGCGGCTGCTGCGCTTTCGCCGCGATGTGCTCCTGGAGCGCCCCGCTCCCGGGGTGCGATTGCCGATCGCGAGGCGCGGCTAGAGGGGGTCCGCGCGGGCGATTCGCCTTATACTCCTTTTTAGTATATAGTTCGCCTGTGCCGGGTTCGAAGCCCGGTTCTTTTCGGAGCCATATATACTTAATATGAGTATATTGGAGGTCACTATGCCGAATGCCACCATGCATGCCGATGCGCCTGCGGCCGCGCCGCCGTCGTGGCCGGACTTCGCCGCGGACATCGACGCGATCCTGCGGCTGAAGCGCGAGCGCAACGCCGTGCTCCTGGCGCACAACTACCAGACGCCGGAGATCTTCCACGGCGTGGCCGACGTCGTCGGCGATTCGCTCGTGCTCGCCCGGGAGGCCGCGAAGTCGGAAGCCGACGTCATCGTCATGTGCGGCGTGCATTTCATGGCGGAGACGGCGAAGCTCCTGAACCCCGACAAGACGGTCCTGATCCCCGATCTCGAGGCCGGCTGTTCGCTCGCCGCCTCGATCACCGGCGCCGACGTGCGGCAACTGCGGCAACGCTACCCCGGCGTGCCGGTCATCACCTACGTCAACACCTCCGCCGAAGTGAAGGCCGAAAGCGACATCTGCTGCACTTCCGGCAACGCCGTCAAGGTGGTCGAGAGCCTGGGCGCCGAGCGGGTGATCCTGCTGCCCGACGAGTACTTGGCAAAGAACGTTGCCGCCCGGACCCGGGTCGAGGTACTCGCCTGGACGGGCAGGTGCGAAGTGCACGAGCAGTTCAGCGCGCGGGACGTCGGGCGGCTTCGCGACGGCTATCCCGGGGTCGTCGTGCTTGCCCACCCGGAATGCCCGCCGGAGGTCGTCGGAGCCGCCGATTTCGCCGGCTCGACCGCGGCCATGCTCGACTATGTCGCCGAAAAACGGCCGGCGCGCGTCATGCTCCTAACCGAATGCTCGATGAGCGACAACCTCACCGTGCAGTTCCCGGAAGTCGAGTTCGTGGGCATGTGCAGGCTCTGCCCGCACATGCAGAGAATCACGCTGTCGGGAATCCGCGTTGCGCTGGAAACGCTCACCCACGAAGTCGTCGTGGATGCATCGCTCACCGAGCGCGCTCGCTCGGCCGTCGAGCGCATGCTCGCCGTACGCTGATGAGCCGCTTGCACATGCCGGCTGAACCGCGTGTGATCGTCATCGGCGGCGGGGTCGCCGGCCTCGCGACGGCGCTGCATCTGGCGCCGCTGCCGGTGACGGTGCTTGCCAAGTCATCGCTCGGCGTGGAAGCGGCCACGCCGTGGGCGCAGGGTGGCATCGCCGCGGCGCTCGCGCCCGACGACGAGGCTGCGCTGCACGCCGCCGACACGCTGGCGGCGGGCGCAGGACTCAGCGATTCCGTGATCGCCGCGCGAGTGACCGCAGCAGCGCCGTCTTGCATCGAGGACCTGTGCGCACGCGGTGTCGCATTCGATCGGGATGCGGCTGGAGCGCTGGTGCTGGGGCTCGAAGCGGCCCATTCGCGCCGGCGCATCGTGCACGCCGGTGGCGACGCGACCGGCCGCGCGGTGATCGATGGGCTGATACGCGCCGCGCACGCAAGTCCCGACATCGAAGTCCTGGAGGACGTGCGCGCAACCGATCTGGTGGTGGAGGACGGATCTGTCATCGGGGTGCGCGCCTTGCGAGGCGAGGCGCGCCTGGTTCTGCCTGCGCGGGCGGTGGTGCTGGCCACAGGCGGCGCCGGCGGGCTCTACGTGCACACCACCAATCCGCTTGGCGCGACGGGCAGCGGAATCGCGCTCGCGGCGCGCGCGGGCGCAATCGTGCGCGATGTCGAGTTCGTGCAGTTCCACCCCACTGCAATCGCCGTGGGAAGCACTTCGGGAAACTCATCGGCGAGCGAGCCTCTGCCGCTTGCCACCGAGGCCCTGCGCGGTGAAGGCGCCGCGCTGGTGAACGGCCGCGGCGAGCGCTTCATGGCGGGTATTCCGGGCGGGGAACTCGCGCCGCGCGACGTCGTGGCGCGCGCCGTCTGGCGCGAGATCGAAGCCGGCGAGACCGTGTATCTGGATGCGCGCGAGGCGGTCGGCGCGCGGTTTCCGGAACGGTTTCCTTCGGTCACTGCGCTCTGCCGCAAGGCCGGCCTGGACCCGGCGAGGCAGCCCATTCCGGTGCGGCCGGCAGCGCATTACCACATGGGCGGGGTCGCCGTGGACGAGCGCGGCCGCACATCGGCCGCGGGTCTGTGGGCCTGCGGCGAAGTCGCCGCAACCGGCCTGCACGGCGCCAATCGGCTCGCCAGCAACTCGCTGCTCGAGGCGCTCGCCTTTTCCCGCTGGATCGCGGCCGACATCGCCGGACTTGCCCCCGGGCGGCGGACAAAGCCGATCGACGTGTCTGGCGCTGTAGTGCCGAATGCAGGCGATTTGAAGTGCGCCGCGGAGATCCGCCGGCTCATGACCGACGCAGTCGGCGTCATACGCCATGGCCCTGGCCTCGAGGCTGCCATCGTTCGCCTGGACGAAATCGCCCATGCGCGGCCACAGGGTTCACGGGCCGCCGACATGGCCCTGACGGGCCTGCTCATCGCGGTCGCTGCTCGCGCGCGGCAGGAAAGCCGCGGGGCACATTTCCGCAGCGATCACCCGGCGGTTTCGCAGGCGTGGGCCCAGCCGATAGGACTCACGCTCGCCGACGCGCAAGAGCACGCCGTGGCGTTGCGAGCCGAATATCCAATTGCGAGAGGTGCATGATGTCTCAGAACCCATCCATGGTTGAACCCTTGCCCGCCCTCATGGTGGAGCCGATCGTCCGCGCGGCGCTGCTCGAGGATCTCGGGCGTGCCGGCGACATCACCACCGACGCCATCATCCCGCGCAGTGCGCGCATGGCGGGCGCGATCATCGCGCGCCGGGCCGGCGTCCTCGCGGGAATTGACGCGGCCACGCTCGCGTTCCGGCTGCTCGACCCGGACGTTGCGGTCGCGGTCGAACGACCCGACGGCGCACGGGTGCAACCGGGCGATGTGGTCATCGGCATCGAAGGGACCGCGCGGGCCATTCTTTCGGCCGAGCGCGTCGCGTTGAACCTGCTGTGCCAGTTGTCCGGCGTCGCGACGGCGACCGCGCAGCTCGTGGAGGCGGTGCAGCCGTACCGCGCGCGGATCACCTGCACGCGCAAGACGACGCCCGGCCTGCGTGCGCTGCAGAAATACGCCGTGCGAGCGGGAGGCGGCAGCAATCATCGCTTCGGCCTCGACGACGCCGTGCTGATCAAGGACAACCACGTGGCGCTGGCTGGGGGCATCCGTCCCGCAATCGAACGTGTCAGGCAGGCCGTAGGCCATCTCGTCAAGATCGAGGTGGAGGTCGACACGCTGGCGCAGTTGGCCGAGGTCCTCGAGGCGAGCGTCGACGCCGTGCTGCTCGACAACATGACCCCGGAGCAGCTGCGCGAGGCGGTGCGCATGGTGGACGGCCGCGCGATCACCGAGGCATCGGGCCGGATAACGCCCGCGAACGCGGCGGCTGTCGCCGCCACGGGTGTTGACGTGATCTCAGCAGGCTGGATCACGCACAGTGCGCCCGTCCTGGATCTTGGGTTGGACGCCCGCGAATCGGGCTAGCACAGCGATCGGTTGCGATCGCCGGGTAATTTTGAGGCACTCTTCCGCGGCGCCGGCCCCAATCGCCAGCTGCTTGAACCCCCGCGAACCGGATTTCAAACTGGACTTCCTGACCACGCTGCAGCGCAAAGGCGGGGAGCCCTTCGAGCACCCGCAACTCGGGATCACGCTGCAGCCGCTCAAGTTCATGGAGTTCTCGCTGGAGAAAGTCCAGCAAGCCGTGCTGTTTGCCGGTGACCGCTGCGTCGTGGCCAACGTGCCGCATCCGGCACGCTATGCACTGCACAAGCTTCTGGTTCATGGCGAGCGGCAAGGCACATACGCAACCAAGGCCGGCAAGGACCTGCTTCAGGCGCAGTTGCTATTGACCTATCTCAAGGAGCACCGTGCCTCCGACGTCAAAGCGGCGTGGGCGGACTTGATTTCCAGAGGCCCGGGTTGGGTAAGACGTGCCCGACATGGCCGGGCCGCCCTGGACAAGTCGGCCCCGGAACTTCAGCTGGGAAATTGGCTGCGGCTTTGAGCACTTTGCCGCGCACAGGAATCGGGAAATGCATTGCACTACCGGCTCGGTTATGGTTCCGTTTTCGACTCGCGGCACGTTTATGCTTCCGGACGCTCTGGGCCAAACCAGCCCTATGTGTCGAAATCGGCCGAAAACGGCAAATTTGTGGTTCCGTGGCCGGCAAAGAAATGCTTCCAGGCACACGTACGGCCAGCCAGAAGAATTTTCCGCCCCGTCAGTGGCGGCTGCCGGCCGAATATGTGCAGCCCATCACTCCGGTTCGATCCCGATGTCCTTGAGCAGCTTCGCCCAGTACACGCGCTCCGAGCGTATCAATTCGCCGAAGCCCGCGGGTGACTGGGCGCTCTCGTCCGGGAAGTTGCCTAATGTATGCAGGCGCTGCACGACTTCGGGATCGCGCAGGATGGTGGTGAGTTCCTTCGACACGCGCTGCACCGCCTCGGCCGGCGTGCCGGTGGGCGCGACGACGCCGAACCAGCCGACGAACTCGAAGCCGGGCACGGTTTCGGCGATCGTCGGCACGTTCTCCCATCCGGGCAGCCGCTTGGCGGTGCTGACGGCCAGCGCGCGCAATGCACCGCGCTTGACGTGGGGCGTCGAGGGTGCGATCGACAGGATCACCAGTTGGGTTCGCCCGGCCAGGGTGTCCTGCAGGCCCTGCGGCATCACCGAATAGGGCAC